>Ga0099364_10004085_pt1 | contig 22209 bp, 27 predicted proteins | sample TergutTh196P3_FD_73070 | JGI IMG/M metagenome (GOLD analysis project Ga0099364, IMG submission 73070) | Microcerotermes parvus P3 segment gut microbial communities from Pointe-Noire, Republic of the Congo - Th196 P3 | ecosystem: Host-associated > Arthropoda: Insects > Digestive system > Gut ...
AGTTCCTTTAAAATTAATAGGAAAGGAATATCCGGAATGGTTTTAGATACGGGGGGAGATATTACTTCCCTGGGCTGAATTTGACCGGTTGAATAAGGAACGCGAGCAACAGGAAGAGCCTTTGTTTGCGAATCCGCGTAATGCGGCATCCGGCACACTGAAGCAATTGAATCCGGAGATTGTTGCCGAAAGGCGGCTTGACGCTTATCTGTATTATTTACTTGGTGAAAAACTACCGACAGACGAGCATTTTGCCAACCTTCAGGCAGCGCGTACCTGGGGATTGAAAATTCCCGGTGAAATTCGTAAATGCGCCACTTTACAGGAGGTGTTTGCTTATATTGATTATTGGGAGAAGGAACGTAAAAACCTGCCTGTAGCAACTGATGGAATTGTATTGAAAGTAAATTCGTTACATCAGCAACGATTGCTGGGATTTACGGCAAAAAGTCCGCGATGGGCTATTTCGTTTAAATTTCAGGCGGAAAAAGCTACGACACGGCTTCTTTCTGTGTCTTACCAGGTTGGACGTACAGGCGTAGTTACGCCAGTAGCTAATCTGGAACCGGTGCAATTAGCCGGCACCACCGTGAAACGGGCCTCTTTACATAATGCGGATATTATTTCCGAATTAGACTTATATATAGGTGATTATGTATATGTCGAAAAAGGAGGCGAAATCATTCCAAAAATTACAGGGGTCGACATCGCAGCCCGTTCTATCCTGGTTGAAGAGAAAGTCATATTTATCAAAAAATGTCCCGAATGTGGAACAGTATTAGAGCGTCCCGATGGAGAAGCAGCCTGTTATTGTCCGAATGAATGGGAATGTCATCCGCAAATCAAAGGAAAAATCGAACATTTTGTGACACGAAAGGCGATGAATATCAATATGGGGCCGGAAACGGTTGAAGATGTTTACAATGCAGGTTATGTGCGTAATGTGGCGGATTTATATGCGTTAAAGAAGGAAGACTTGCTTCAATTGGAACGTTGGGCTGAAAAAAGTGCGCACAACCTGATTGACAGTATCGAAGCGTCGAAACAGGTCTCGTTTGAACGGGTTTTATTCGGATTAGGCATACGCTATGTAGGCCAGACCGTAGCCAAGAGATTAGCCAATGCGTTTACTTCTTTGAAACAGCTGGAAGAGGCGTCTCTGGAATCCTTGCTTGAAGTCAATGAAATAGGAGAACGTATCGCCCAAAGTGTCTTGCATTATTTAGCAGACGAACGAAACAGGGAACTATTAAGCCGTTTAGAAAAATATGGATTACAAATGAGCCTTCGGGCAGATGAAATGGAGACGCGTTCGAACAAACTGAAAGATCTTACTGTTGTTATCAGCGGCTCATTTACCTTACATTCGCGCGATGAATATAAATCAATGATCGAACGAAACGGAGGGAAATGCAGCGGTTCTGTTTCAGGCAATACTGATTTTATTCTTGCAGGTGAAAACATGGGGCCGGCAAAATTAGCAAAAGCAGAAAAAATGGGAATAAAGATTATAAATGAAGAAAAATTTTTAAAACTAATCGAATGATTCTGACAAAATATTTTTTACACAAAAAAATCAGGGCATTGTCTAAAAATGCTTCTGTTCGTGCACATTGTTATCGTTCGTTGAGTGATATCAGGTATGTTTTGGTTATGTGCGAAGCAAAAGACTGGAAAACAGTATATCCGTGTATTAAAACATTGAAGGCCTTGGATAAGTCAGTACATGTTTGCGTATATACCCGCAAAACTGACGACGCACCGATATGGGATTATGCTTACATATTGGTAGATGCCAGGAATGATATTGATCTGTGGGGATTTCCTGACAAAAAAATCAGAAACCAAATGAATGGACTTTCTGTTGATATGCTTTTAGATTTGACAAATAGCGAAACAACAGTAATGCGTTACCTTATGTTTCAGCATCCTGCATCATTCAAGGTTGGCGCTAAACGATCATCCGAAGATGGTTTACACGACCTTTCCATTATCATGAAAGAAGAAACGTATGATATTCCGTTTTTATTCGAACAAATATTAATTTATTTGCAAGCTATACGTTCAAAATGATTTTTTCTTTTACTTTTGTGCATCATTAATAACAAAAAAACAATATATCCGATGACAAATAAGGATTTAAAAGGGATGGGTATTGCATTGATAACACCCTTTAAAGAAGATGAAAGTGTCGATTATGAAGCGTTATTGAAATTGGTTGAATACCAGATACAAAACGCGACTGACTATCTGGTAGTTTTAGGTACGACAGCTGAAACCTCTACCCTGACTGAAGAAGAGCAATCAGAAATTGTCCGCGCTGTTGTGACTCAAGTCAATCGCCGGATACCTGTTGTCCAGGGAGTAAGCGGAAATTTCACTCGCGCAGTGGTAAAAAAATTAAAAGAAGGTAATTATCAAGGGATAGATGCTATTCTTTCGGTTGTCCCATATTACAATAAACCTTCTCAGGAAGGTATTTATCAGCATTTCAAAGCGATTGCAGAAGCAACTGATCTTCCGGTTATATTATATAATGTACCTGGCCGTACAGGTACAAATATGTCGGCAGAGACAACAGTTCGTATTGCCCACGAATTTGAACATGTCATTGCAGTCAAGGAAGCATCAGGTAATTTCGCACAGATTGATGCTATTTTAAAAAACAAACCCGATCATTTTCAGGTTATTTCAGGCGACGACGGTATCACTTTTCCCATGATAGCATTAGGGGCAGTTGGGGTTATTTCTGTGCTCGGAAATGCGTTTCCCGGTGATTTTAGCAGGATGGTAAATCTGGCGCTTGCAGGAGATTATGACAGTGCGCGAACGATTCATTCCCGTATGACAGAAATGATTGAATTGTTATTTGTCGACGGAAGTCCGGCAGGCGTGAAGAGTTTGTTGAATGTGATGGGATTTTGTCAAAACAAATTACGTCTTCCATTAGTCCCTGCCCGTATTCCTACTTCTGAGAAAATCCGGAAGGCTTGGCAGAAAATGAATATAAATTGATTGATTACTCCATTATTTTTAAATTATTGATTGAAATAGTATAAAAATTGCTCAAAGTTCTTGCAAAACTCAAAAAATGGTAGTATCTTTGCATCGCATTTGAAAGAAGATGCTTTTATAAAATATCCGGTGTGGTAGTTCAGTTGGTTAGAATACCTGCCTGTCACGCAGGGGGTCGCGGGTTCGAGCCCCGTCCATACCGCAGAAACACCTGATAATTTATTGATTATCAGGTGTTTTCTTTTTTGCTGTGTTGCGTTTGTGTTGCAAATTGCAAAATTTGAGTTTCTGTTTCCACAATAAAGAACTATTGCCAAACATTGGAAAATGATGAAAAATTCAAATTTTTGAATTGTTTTTAAGAGCAAATTTATATTCTTGACTGTTTCCTTAATCCTACCACTGCATTTGCAATGTCTTGTTTTGCTTTATCATTACTCCACTCTTTCCAAAATTTGACTGTTGCACTTTCCGGTTTGATTGTTGGTTCATCTATGATTACTCTTGTGGGAAGTAATGAAGCATCACCGACAACTAACGCCTCTCCAATATCAAGAATTGGCAATACATCCGTTAGCCCGGATAAATTATCGGGTAAAAGCCTTTTGATAACAGCTTGGTCTTCGGCGTTGGATAGCCGTAAGGCAATAAAATTGTTGCATTGGCTTAGAACAGTTCTGTTAACTTCCGATGGTCTTTGACTAATGACTATCAAGCTAACTCCGTATTTTCTTCCTTCTTTCGCAATTCTTTCAAAACTTTTCAAACCAAGTTCCGCAGCTGTATCTTGATTTGTCCTTTCAGGAATATACAAATGTGCTTCATCGCATAAAAGAGATATTGGATGCTGATTTTCTTTGTTTGTCCATTGTTGAACGGTAAAAATAATTCTGGCAACTAAACCAATCACAAGAGGTAATACATCTGATGGGACTTCTGAAAAGTCAATAATCTTTACTCCTGCTTTTTGTGAACTCAAATTTGAACCGAACATTAACCGTTCACAAAGTTGATTCATCCAATCAATTTTCAATTCATCATTGGAAATTTGAAAAAGAAATCCCATTCTCTTATCTTGACTTTTGGCTTCAAGACGCTGTATAAAGCGAGTTAATTTCCCATGAAATGCTCCTTGCTTTTCTCCTCTTGCACCTGCAACCATTTCTTCGTCTAATCGAGCCAATTCAGTTAATACATTATCAATTTTGTATGGTACTGGACTATCAATAGTTATACTGCCTGAAAAAGTTGTGTCTTTTATTTCTTCCAGATAGTTTTGTTTTTCATTAAAAACCGTTTTTGAAAACAACATGGCTTGATTAGGTGCATTGCTATCGCTTCTATCTAAAAGCATTGCCAACATTTCTTCATAAGTCAATAACCAATATGGGAGCATCAGGACATTATTTGCCAAATTCCCTGTTTTTCCTAAATCCGAAGGGTTGGCTACTCTCAGATGTTGAATCCCATCCATTTTAAAATCGGCTCCGCTATATTCACCATGAATATCAAACAAGATACAGTTTGCCATTGGCAATTTTGCAATCTGTTCAATGAATTTTGCGACACACCATGATTTACCGGAACCTGTGCTTCCCACGATTACAGCATGGCGTTGAAAAAGTTTATCTCCATCCAAAAATGCTTGCGCTTGCTCATCAATGGAATATTTTCCAATAGTCAATGGAGTTTCATAATTTTCTTGACTGGAAATAGTTGTCATGAACTTTGTAATATTCTCACCATCAATAGGAAAACATTTTGCTTCTATTTCAGGGACTGTATCAAGATTTCTTTTAAAAACATTCTCTTTTGAGCCATGCTTATCTATTAAGGTTCCTATAAGATTGACTTTGAGAATATTTTCTGTGAAAAGAAAACTACCAAAACCTAAATATTCGTTTTCCGGTTTTTCTTCGTCTGTCGCTTTTCTTGTTATTCGATTGATGATGCCAATCAAATGTTGTCCTGCTTTGATGCTTTTAATGGCAACTAAATGATTTACTTGTAATTTACGAAGTTTATCTAATTCATCAACTTTAATAATTACAGTTGCTGTATCAACACTAAAAACTGTGCCTATTGCAGTATCCTCTTGAAATTCAAATATTGCCATAACTATTTCCTATTTAATGAGTTTCATATATTCACTTAAAGTCCAATAACTTTGATTCGCAACTATTTCTTCACTACAGAAAGAAGAAAAGATTCTTGTGTCGTTTGTATTAGCTTGTTCTATAAGAATGTATTGTTTACATTGATTATCTATTATTGCTCTTTTTGTGTTTTCCGTTAGCTCTTTAGTGATGACAATAATTGGTTTCCCGCTTTTGATTTGAGCGATAAGTTTGGGCTGCACATGAACATCATTAAAACCATATCCAATACAAAGGAAAGAAGTCGCCTTTTCAATTTCACTGTCAGCCTCTGTAAAGATTGTTCGATATGGTTCTAATTGAGTTTGATAATATTTACTTAATCCGGGAGTAACGATTGATGGCATATAATTAACCGGAATATGTTTTCTCAATGGTAAATGAAAATCAATATCATCCTTAGATTTGAACCAATCTAACGACCCATGTACTTTCCAAATGTTCACTTGACCGGAATATCCATTTGTATTAGAGAAATCATTCTTATGGATATTTTTCGAGAAATGTCCATAAAAATTGTGAGAAAATCCATTGCAAATGAACGCATTGGCAATACTTGAAGCATATTCTGCTAATCTATCATAATTCGTTGTAATTATTGAAAGTCGTTTTTGCGAAGATGTTAGTAAGTGGCTAATTAGTTGAGATAATGGGAAGTCAGTAATATTTTGTAAAAGATTCTCATACAGTTCAATATCTTTCTCATTTATCAACTTCCATGTTTCGCAAATAATTGCTTGCAAGACAGTATCTCGTAATTGTAAACTCAACAAAGTTGATTCTAAATCTTTATTTTTATCAAAGGCATCTTTAAACGAGTCAAATTGTAGTTGGTCTTCTTTGTCGGAAAATGATATAGATTTTTTCAAATGTTCGCCAAGCGCATACATTGATGGTATGTTAAATGGAACAGAAGCTCCACTGCCAAGAATTACAAGAGGAACAGTATTTGTCCAACTTTGAATTTGTTTTAAAAATGCTTCAAAATCCATATGTGGTATAGTTTTAAATCGTCCAAAGTTACTTATATTCTTTAATATATATTACCAAACTTATAGTAACTATTCGAAAATATAAGAAAATCACTAATTTTGTACCTTGAAAAACGAATCGAATGGACAACTACCGAAAAATATACAACGAAAATCTTTTGGGGACTTCCGATGTTTCCATTCTAAAATTCTACTATGCCAGCTTCAAGATAAAGCAGGGCAAAGGGAAAGTTTTGGATGTAGGCGTTTTCTTGGACGAATGTATTGAAATCGCTGCCGATACAGCAAAGTTTTTCAAAGTATTGGGTTATTTGCCGTTTGTCAATTCAAAATACGGAACAGAACAGGAACGTATATCCAAGTTTATCAAATTGCGCCGAAAAGATATTGAAATACTTTTTCTGAAGGACGAAATTACCGACAATGAAATAGAAAACCTACTTTATGGAATAACACAACATTCTGATACAAAACATAAAACCAACGAGTATTATCTCGAAAAGACCAAAGAGAAAATCTTGAAATGCTATTCCATTCAAGGTAAGAAGCAATTAGGCGACAGGATTTTCGGCTATCTTTTGAAATCTGAATTGTTGCAGGCTTATACGCCGAAAGAACGTTTGTCTGCTTGGCATACGTTTGTTGGCAAAGATATTATTCCGTCTGATACCAAATTACACGCCAATCCACGACTAAACCGAAGTCGCATAGATAACCTTACCCTTGCTAAACATTTGGAATCTATCCTTGATTTTTACAACGAAATCGGTCTTGAAAAAGTTGTCGCCATTATCCGAAAGGATATCGAAAAACTTTCGGCTAAGGCTTAAATTCCTTTTTTTATAATACACGTTCCGAATAAAACATGTCCCGGCTTGTGAGTGTTTGTCCTGTGTTGTCCCATGCAGACAACTTGCTTATTCCCGATAATTTTACTATATATATTTGTCCCTCGAATTTTTAAAAACTATTGGAAAATGAAGAGGACATTTGCAAAATTTTGGCAAAAGCCGGAAAAAGAAGAAACGGTTGAGAACAATGTTTCTCCCGAAAATCTATCGCCTGTTGATAGGGCGATGAGTAATCTAATTAAAATGAGAGAGGCGACCAATCTTTTGAAAGCCTCTGCACCCACCGTCCGAAAGTATGCGCGGATGGGATGTTATAAGGAATACCGTTATGGCGAAAAACTTGTATTCTATGACAAACAGGAAATTTTAAATTTCATCTTGAATCGGAGTATTAACTTAAAAAGAGTCTGACACTATGAAAGAAAAAGAGATGGAAAAGGATTCGGGTCGATACATCCGTGTCGGTACAACCTTGTATAAAATAGTAAGTCGTCCTCTCATCAGCGGCGATTATATAGATGATAAGATTGTCTGGAGTTATGAAACGCTTCGACAGGATTACGTCAAAAACAATTTACCTTATATTGAAAAGTATGATGGTTTTTGCATTATTCCCAACCATGTTAATTATCAGCAGATTCATGGCACATACCTGAATCAATACGAACCGATAAGCCATTTCCCACATCCGGGCGAATTTCCCTATATCCGTTCTTTTTTAGAACATATCTTTGACGAACAAATTGAATTGGGATTGGATTACCTGCAAATCCTGTATATCCAGCCAAGACAAATGTTACCTATCCTGTTGTTGGTCTCTAACGAGCGCAATACCGGTAAAACAACTTTCCTCCGATTTTTGAAAATGATTTTCGGAAAAAATGCAACGTTCAATACCAATGAAGATTTCCGAAGCCAGTTTAATGCAGACTGGGCGCATCGGTTATTGGTTTTAGTTGATGAATTACTTTTAAACAAAATTGAAGATACCGAAAAGATAAAGAATCTATCAAAGGCGGGAGATTATAAAATCGAAGCCAAAGGCAAAGACCGCAGAGAAATAGAGTTTTTTGCCAAATTTGTACTTTGTTCCAATAATGAGAAAAATCCGATTATCATACCCAAAGAAGAAGTCCGCTTTTGGGTACGCAAAATCAAACCGGTAGAAAAAGACAATATCCGGTTGCGCGAGCAGATGACAGGGGAAATTCCGCATTTCCTGCATTTCCTTCAACACCGTGAACTATCTACTGAAAACGAATCCCGGATGTGGTTTAATCCATCAGTACTTGAAACTCCTGCATTGCTGAAAATCAAGAAATACAATACCAACAAAATTGAAATGGAAATGGCCGCTTACTGCAGTGAAGTGATGGAACGGCTTGGACAGGATATAATATCGTGTTGCCCGAAAGATTTTATTGATGCGTTAAAGGAAACAGGGCTTCGGGCAGATATTACCCAAATCCGTAGTATCTTAAAAGACAGTTGGAATACCCATTCGGAAAAGAACGGCGATTATACATTTTATCGTATTGACAGAGAAGGCGAACTTTTTCCAATGAAAATGAAAGGACGCTATTTTGAAATAAAGCGGGCGACGGTTGATGAAATTCTGTTGTAATGTTGTACATTTTATATAAATATATGATATTCAACAATTATATCAATACAACAAACACCCAACAAAAGCACAACAAATTTTATTTTGTTGTGGTAGCAGACAACGAACAAATCTTTTGTTGTGTAATTGTTGTGTCTGTAACATTTTCTTTCATTGGAATTTAAACCTATTTTACAACAAAACAACAAAAATTTTAAAGTATGACACTCCACGAAATAAAACAAATCAACATCAGAGAATACCTCAATTATATGGGTATCCATCCTGCAAACAACCTCAATTATTACGGTATGTATTATTGTCCGTTTCGCAGCGACCGAAATGCAAGTTTCAAAGTAGATTATCGAAAAAATGTATGGCACGATTTCGGAACAAACGAAGGCGGAACAATAATAGACCTTGCAATGAAAATTGAAAATTGTTCATTACAAAAGGCAATCGCCAAGTTGGAAAAAGATTATGCTTTTTCTTTTCATCGGAATACCATTTATAAAAAAATAGAACACAAACTCCCGACAACATCCATTCAGAAAATTCTTTCTATTACCCATCCAAAACTAATTGCTTATGTTCAGGAACGAAAGATTGATTTGGACTTGGCAAACCACTATTGTCGCGAACTTCACTATCAAAATCAGGATAAAGCCTATTTTTCTGTAGGATTCATGAATGACAAAGGCGGATATGAATTAAGCAGCCCTCCAGCCTTCAAAGGTTGTATTCCGCCGAAAGATATTACAACCATTAGAAGTAACAGCCTAACCTGTTTGGTTTTTGAAGGATTTTGGGATTATCTCTCGTATCTCACGATTCAAAAAACAGATAAGACCAAACATAGTGCTGTCGTACTCAATTCGGTTTCCAATGCTCCAAAAGCAATGGATTTCCTTAAATCACACAAAGAAATTTATACATATCTTGATAACGACGCAACCGGACAAAGAACAACCGAACAGATAAAATCGGCGTGTGTTTCTGTTATTAATCACTCGGAACGATTTGCCGGATTTAAAGACTTGAATGATTTTCTGTGCCAAAAACCGATTGTCAGACAGGATGTAAAAAAATGATGAGAAATAAAAGGATGAAAGTTGAGAATAATAGTAGCAGTATGTTTTTTAACGAGGCAAGGGTATGTTCTTGTTATACAAAAACTCATTCGCTTGTGCGAATGACACTCCCGTCGGTCACAACACAACAAAATTATGAGTGAAAAGAATAAAGGCGGCCGCCCGAAAAAGGTCGAAACGCAACAAAAAAGTAAGATAGTCTGTATCCGTCTTACAGACCCAGAACGCAGTGCCGTCAGTCATCGGGCAGAGCAAATGCGACTTTCTTTCAGCGCCTACTGTCATTCTGCTATTTTGAGGCATATGGTCGTTGCGCCTGTTTCAAAAGAAGACATGACTCTATTGCGTCAGATAGCAGGGATTGGAAACAATCTTAATCAACTGGCACATCGCGCTCATATAATTAACATGTACAATCTCGAAAACGAAATTCAGGATGTTTTAAAGCAAATAGTATTTATACTCAATAAATTATCAAATGATTGGAAAAATTCTAAAAAGAAGCAGTTTTAAGGTTAGCGTTCTTTATGTACTTAAAAAGTCGGATGCTTATCTTTTGGATGGATGCGGGGTTCTGATGACGGATAAAAACTCCATAATCAGCAGTTTTTGTTCGCAAAGCCTGATAAATCCGCGCCTGTCAAAATATGTTGGACACATCCCGCTATCTTTTTCCAAAATAGATGCGCCACGAATAACGGATGATTTCATGGTACAATTAGCAAAGGAATATATGCAGCAGATGGATATAGTTAACACACAGTATATTATTGTCCGTCATAGTGACCGCGAGCATCCTCATTGCCATATCGTTTTTAATCGCGTCAATAACGATGGCAAAACAATTTCGGACAGTAAAGATTTTGAACGGAACAGGAAAGTTACAAAGGCAATGAAGGAAAAGTACGGTCTTACTTTCGGGGTCGGTAAAGAAAAGGTTAACGTCAATCGCCTGAGGGGGACAGACAAACTCAAATATGAAATGCACAGCACTATAAAAGCGGCTTTGCAGTTATCATGCGACTGGCAGCAGTTCGAGGTTGAACTGGCAAAGGCAGGTATAGGGATGAAGTTCAAATGTAAAGGACAAACAGATGAAATACAGGGAATTTCATTCACAAAAGACGACCATTCGTTCAAGGGCTCTGAAATAGACCGTTCATTCTCGTTCTCCCGCATTATGCGAAATTTCAGTAAACGCAATAATTTACAGCGATTCGAGGAAGAGGAACAGCAACTCCGGCGAAATCAACCGAAACAAGCAGCAGAAACGAACTTCCTGTTCGATTTGGGTTTGATGTTTGGAGTGGCGGTTTCGGCAGCAGCAGGCGAAAATGAAAGCATTGATGAAAACAACCGTCGAAAGGAAGATTTGAAGAAAAAAAACAGAAGACAACTAAAAATATAGGTATATGGAAAGTATTAATTTTGATGCTATTTGGGGGAAATTATCTGAAATAGCAAGGAAACTGGACGGTATCCAAAATGAGTTAAAAACAAAAGGGAATCAGCCGAATAATGAAATTGAAAGCAGGCAGATTATGAGAGAAGAAATGCAGGTTATCGTCAAAATGTTTACTGATAAAGCGAAGCAAGTTATAGAGCAGATGGTTGATATTTACGAAAAAAAAGCCGTAATGCAAGACACTATACTTAAGGTGTTGTTGGAAAAAATGTCTGAAATCATACTCCCTGAAGCGATTATGAAAGACGAACTTAAAGCGAAATTTGATTCTTTGAAGTCAATGCTTTCCGAACACAAGAGAGTCAAAATATGCAGGTTCTACTGGCGTAAGACCACAGTTTCCATCGTTTGCCTGTCGCTTACGTTATTCCTTTCGTTAGCACTGAATTTCTGGCAATTGAAAGATAATTTAGATGTAAAACGCAGGTATGATACGGCTATTGAGTATATCAATGAGATAAAGCCAATCAAATAGAATGAAACAGGCAGCGAATAATTCCGATTAGCCACAGAAAAGACAGAACAGGGCTTACAAGCAACAGAGTGTCTTGTATTGTATCAAAATCAATCAAAATAATCAACAGGGGCATACAGACTTCTCCTCAGTTCATTTCGCGCAACAATTTCGGGGTCTCCCTTGCCTTCGTACAGTTTGAGATAGGGTGTCAATTCTTCAATAAGAAGATACTCTTTGTAGTCGCCCTCGATATCATCACCGTATTTATCAAAGATATCCCTTACTTTTTGATTACGGTAAATGTCACACGCTTCGTCTTTTTCCATTTCATAACCATGCAGGTCAGTACATACTTCGATAAGATAGGTAATTGGGGAAAAACGCAATCCTGCAAATAGTACTTCATCTGATTCTTGCTGACACTCATAGCCGTTTTTACCTTCGTCTGATGCTGATAAAAACGCTTTATAGGCTTTTTCAGCCCTCATAACAATAAAATCAATCATATCCTGTTCATCTTCCTGTATATAAGGATGATATTGAAGAATATAATGCAATAACGCTTGTTGGATAGCGTTATGGGGTGTTAATTCTGCCATAATTAAAAAATATAATAAATTTAATAATTCCTTTCCGAGCGGGTAGCAGACCTGAAATTAATTAAAAAGATGCCTATACACACAACAAACATTTGAATAAGCAACCTCGTAATATTTCTTTTCGGCTTATAACGTTTTGCGTACAAATGCTTTCTTTCTTGCGGAGTGAGCGGGAAGATTACCCTTTTCCTTGAACGTTTACGTACAATATAGACAATGACAATAATCCATGTAGCAAGCAAAGCAATAGAATAGAAGATTTGCATAACAGAATATAAAAAGGAGTTATCCCGAACGATAAAGGCTAGAAAATCACATGCGATTAATACCGCCAAAGTCGAAATCATTATTCCTGCAATAATTTCGATAACAAATGTAATGGTTTTCCAAATTGCTTTCATATTCTATTACATATTAAATATTTAACACTTTTTTCTGTAAATTTCTGTAATTTTCAATATAGGGTTGTAAGAACTCGCTTATTTCGTATATTGAAACCTGATGTTTGGGTAAAAGATGTTCTATGTTTGTCTCGTAATAATGACGTTTACCGTTAGCCAACATAGCCAACGTATCCCTGCTACGGTAGTTGTGGTTGGTATATTGTAAGAAGTCGTCCACGATTCGGTTAAAGTCGCCGCCTGCTTTGATTATTGAATAAAAATCATAATAATCTCTAAACATTTTTCTGTCAAACAGCACTTCCAATTTAGTTATTCCTATATCGTTAATGTCGGCAAGTTTGATGTTATTTAAAAAGGGTATTGTATGTAACTTTGCCGGCTTTTTATACCAGTTATTACAGAAAAACGTAATTTTCACGTCATTAAGATAATAATCCACATGATTATCCTCTAAATAATTTCGTTTATAAACTCCAATATTTTTTAATTCGTTTTCAATCGGCAAAGTATTTACCCTGTTTATTTCCGATTTAGTTGTTTTCCATTTGCAAAAATCAATATCTTCACTTACCCTGTGATTTATTTGCAATGCCAAAGCAGTACCCCCGATAAGTGTATAATCTTTGAGGCATTCGAAAGTAGAAATCTGCTGCAACACATTAGCCGTTATGGTTGGTATTCCTTTCATATCAATTTTCTGTTATGTTTCTTCTTATTGCCTTTTTTGCCTGCATTTCAACGTATCGTTGCGGGTTTTTTATTTTGAAATAGATTATTGCGAACAGCACGTTAGAACTGTGGTAAAAGTTCTCTAACGGACACATATTCCATTTCCATACTTCTTTGATTTGTTTTTTAGGGAAAAGAAGAAAAAGCATATCAATATCGTCCAAATCCAAGTGCATCAACACCTTTTCGATTATAAATTCATCGGGCAGATTATGAGCGGTCATGGCAGATTTGTCATACGACCAAAGCGCATGATTGGCTTTGAGTTGTTCAAACAGATATTCTCTTATTTCGCTTTTCTTATTCATATTGCGCCAAAATTACAAAAAATAATCGAATCAAAAAAGAAAAGGGTTTGAATTGAGAGTTGAATATGTTACTCAGTATTTAAAAATATGGAATTCGCCACAAAATGGATTGAAGAAGTGGTGCAGGAATACAAAAGGGAAAAAATCGAGAATCAGACGCCACCTCAATTGGCAGTTGCATCATGGATTGCAGCAGGTTTTTGTACTCAAATTATGTTTAATCTATGTGCAAACCGGCCTGTGAAAGTATTTCCAATGTTCTATTTGGCATCTATCCTAATGATAATAAGCGTTAAAGCAATTTATCGTTGGTGGCAACGGTTATTGTTTCGGTTATATGTTTAACATCTAATTTTTTAAACAGATTTCGCTTGGCATTTTTTATTGTATCTATTCCTACGCATAAATGTTCTGCGATTTCATTCATCGTTAATCCCTTAGCAGAAAGAATAATGATTTTCTTTTCTCTTTCGGTAAGGTTGATTTCGTTTCCCTTTTCCCATTGATGTGTTTCGAAAGAATAGTTCCATCTATCTTTCATTCCTTCAATACGCGCCTCAATATTGCCGGATGTTTTTTTGGACGATAGCGATACAATACAATATGCCAACCAGATTTTTCCGTTTGATACACGGCAGAGATTCCACGATGCTCACTATACTAACCCGACTACTGTGGATATGCCTGTAGGTAGTATAAATCAAATCAATGGTCGGATTCCTTTCTATTATAATGAAATCGTGTTTCAATTTGAAAGCAGTGATGAAAGTACAGATCCATAACTGCAAAAATAAAAAAAATCCGTATTATTTCTTTTGTTTCACATATTTATCACCCATTACAATAAGGTCTTTCCCTTTCATTTCGGCATGCAAGACCATTAAGCCACCCATTATTGAAATTTCGTATCCGCCTTTCACTTTTTTGTATGTCCCTGTATAACTACCTTCTATCTGATGATGTAAAGCGACAATGGATTCTCCAAAAAACTCAATAGTGGTATTGTCTTTTTCGTTTAGGTATTTTCCTGATGGTTTGCTACTGCAACCACTTAACAGCAAAGAAATGAAGAAGCAAATAGTTACCGTTTTCAACTCTCCTAATATGTTCATAACATTTACCATGATATTTATCCCTTTCTATATTAATATGTATTTATTTTGAAGCCATGACTTTACGGTATTATTTCAGACAAATCAACATCTTCGTCTCTGACGATGTTGTTTTCAAAAGTTCTGCAATGATGCTCATACCACTGTTCAGCCACTTCATCGGTAGGGATATAGTTGTAAAATTTACAACTGTTTAAAAAATCTTCGGAAACCTCTTCATTGTTTGTTATAAAATCCAATATCGAAATTTCGCCATCTTGGTACAAGTGTATCAGTTCATCATTACTCAATTTTGTTAAATCAATCTTTTCCATATTACTTATTATTTTAAAATTCAAATATTTATAGATACTTTTTTGTTAATCAACTCCATAAAAAAAGGTATGGAACTAACTAATTCAAACCGAGGCACTAGCAAGCCTACACGAGAAAAAGCATGTCCATACCCATAGGTACGAACATTACACTGTCCTCGTGAAAGTTGAAAATTGCTAGTTTTCGGTTTGATACTAATGTCAATGTATATTAAAATGTCAAACGGACTCTTCCGTTTTTTTCTTTTGCATATATAATCATTTTAATTATAAAACAATATTATTGCGAATAATATTGTTTAGTATGTTGATTAGAGGATAACTCCCGTCTAATCTACTTCTATGTTAAGTGTATCTACAATTTGTTTTAACTTTTGCATCAGTATATCAAACGAAATACTTTCTCCCACAATCATTTGCCCTTGTATTTCAGAATAATCCTGCTTCCATTCCGGTAGCAGTTCGGCGGGTGGTATCGGATTCATGTTCGGCGGAAAGTGAGAGGTATAATCCACGCCACCGAGTTTTGAAAACCGAACACGATGAGCAACAATAGACTTGTACAGTTCCTTGTCGGCAATGGCTTTGTCGGCATACTTTGTTTGTGCAATCCGGTAAATATCGTAGAAATGGCGGCTTTTGCCTTTTATTTTCATCTTTTCTTTCGGGCGCTGATGTTCTTCGTGCAGCAGGAAAAGTTTTTCGAGAAAAGTCCGTTCAGGATTGACACAACGGATAGATACATCTTCATCGGCAAAAGGAAGGTCAGGGAACATTTGTCCAATCATCGAACGGAACGAACGCAAAGATGATGGTTCAATTAACGAACGACTGCCAATTTCCAACAATACACGAGGCTGCACATAAGCGGAATATTCCGTTACGGTCGGATAGGCTACTTCAATTTTTACAGGGTCTTCGTCGAGGCTTTTTCTATCTACTACCGAAAGCCGAATGTCCTTTATTTCGGCATCGTTGAAGGCTTTCTGCAATGAACAAAGAAAATCACTGGAAAGGTATTTGCTCGAAACGTCTTTCAGTTTGCCGACCTGTGTACGGCTGATATCGCCCGAAAAACCGAAAAATTCGCGGTTAATCGCCAAATCAATATCCTCACTGAAACGGTCAATCAATCCCCATGCCTTACTCAACGATGTACCTCCTTTAAAAACAAGGTGTTCGGCAATATCCATTTGGCTAATCAAACGCAGTGTTTGCACTACCCACCAATCTTTTTCGATGATAAACAAAGGATAATCAACGCTGTTTTTCGTATAGCGAAGTATCGTCCGCTTCTCTTCCAAATCTAATTCAGACCATTTCATATTTCAATCTGTTAATGCTTTACGCATGATTTCACGTATCCACCCGGGTGCTAACTTTATATCGTTGGCTAAATATTTCGGATTCTCTTTTTTGAGAATATTGACTACCTTTTCAATTTCATTATCGGTTATCCTTTCCTTCTTAATGGATTTAAGAGCCTGAATAACCAAACTGCCGAGTTTTCCCCAAGTTGCCAAATTCTTCGGACTTGTTTTTTTGAAAACTAACGGCGTGCCGTTAATCATCAGCTTTCTGGGTGTACCGTCTGTCAAATACACAATTCTCATAGGGACTTGCGTGGATAGTCCTAATAAATTTTCCGCAAATAAACCGGTAGGTATAATCCGCGCTTTATCCCGCCTTGCAATGCCTTGCGCAATGTCTTCTATTCCGGGCGCAACACGACCCAAAAACAGACTTTTTCGAGGAATGGCATAAATACCTCGTCCAACTCGTACTATTTTTTCCTGTTTTGCTAAACGTTCCAAAGCCTTGTTGCAGGCTTTGCTATTGCCATAAGCCACAAAATCACTTGTAAAAAAGACCAAACCTCTCTTGGCTTTCTTCATTCTACCATAAATCTTATTTTCAATAGTATAATCCATGTTAATTGCACATTTTAGTCGCAAATGTAGTAAATAAATGCGACACGAACAAATTTTTATAAATTATTTACTTCGCCTTTTTCGACCTCCATTCTTTCAAATGTTTTGCAGCCTGTTGATTATCAACTTTAATGTACCGCATGAAAGCTGCCGGACTTTTGTGACCTGAAATACGCATCAATTCCTCTGCCGGAAATCCCGATAAATACACATTCGTACAAAACGACCGCCGACAAGTGTGTGAAGAAATCATCTCCCATTTCTCAAATATTTTCTTTTCACGGTTCTTGCCTTTTTTGCGGACAACCTCGACTTGTTGTTTCAGTTCTGCAATTAATCCTAACTCCTTCACACGTTCGTTAAATGTGTAACTTGGAATTTTGGGCAGGTCATAATTGTATTTTTTGAGAATTTCAGGCACATAGTCAATCATCGGAATAACAACGGCCTTGTGAACTTTACGTTGTTTGAGGTTGATATTTCCGTTTTCCAAGTCTATATGTTCCGGGCTTAAAGTTGATAAGTCGCTGTATCGTAATCCGGTAAAACATCCGACAATAAACACATCGCGGATTTCTTCTAATTGCTTGTCGCCAGACAAGTTAAGCGCATATATTTTAGCCAATTCCTTTTCGTTCAAATAAACCGCATCGGCTTCTTCTTCAACAACCTTAAAATGTTTCAAGTCAATCGGCGGAATAATTTTTCTTGCCACTTGGTAATTTACAAAGCCTTTTAACAAACGCACCACTTTCCCTGCTGAATTGGTTAGCAATCCGATTGTTCCATCCGGCTTTATTGCCTTGTAATACAGATAATCCATAAATTCATTATAGAATTTCAGATTCAAGTTGCGAAATGTAACCGGTTGCGAAGAATACGGTTTAAAGTTCGTTAAATGTTTACGAAGTGTTTTGTAATCCTTCACTTGGTCTTCAGAAACGGACGACGCTTTTTCGACAATGTACCGTTCCAATGCATCGAAAATATCTACCCGATTGGAACGTTGTTCATATTCCCGGTTCTTCTCTAATTCAGTTAAAACAAAATCTACTGTAGCATTGAGGCTGTTCTCTTTGGCATAAATCAGTATCTCACCGAGTTTTGAGGTTATTTTGGTTAGAACTGAATTAATTTCCTCGTAATTTGGACAAGCACGCTTAATCCATCTTTTTTTCGTATCCCAATGTTCAGGCTTAATGTTATATCCTGTAGAAATGAAAGTTCTGCTAGTGCGACTATAATTGTATCGCAAATATAACGGCGTTTTTCCGTCGTATGCGACGTAATTGGGTTTAATATAAGCATAAAACTTGTCCATATTGCTATGTATTTTGTGTTGCATTTGTGTTGCAAATATACGAAAAATATTAAAAAATGCAAAAAAACACAAAAAATCAATTTTACTAAAACACTATATTTCAGTAATTATAGATAATTATTGAAAAATAAAAGAAAAATAAAAGAAAAATAAAAGAAAAATAAAAAAGTCCCGTCCATACCGCAAAGAATCAACACAAAGCGAAGCAAAGTCCTGAAATTTAATCATTTCGGGTCTTTCTTTTTTTCTACTAAACGATGAAAAATCGCGGCTTTTGGAGCATTTCTCACAGGCTAATTCGTGGGACTTTTCAAAGCCGGAAAAAATCCCGCAAATTGTTTTTTATTCTTTTGATATGAAGTGTTTTACTAATTATTCGTATGAGATAAAAAAAATAATTCTGTTTCACTAATTGATTAAAAAAGTGGACACCGACGACAATAAATAGACTCAAATCACAAATGTTTTTCAAGATACTGGTCGCTGAAGTCAATTTTCAACTCCACCCATAGCGGCAGGTGGTCGGACATTTGCCGGGTCCGCCAATGCGTTTTATAATATGACAACAGTTCATCGCCTGTTTTATGTTTCTGATTGGCAGGAAAATATTGTTTATACGTTTCCGCATCCTCTATATTATCCCTGTAAACGGTTTGCGCAAAATTAAACGCTCCCGCTTTTTGTTCTTCTTCCGAAAAAACCGTCATCTTGTCTTTCAACTTGATTTTAAAGGCAATCTGGTCATAATGATTTGTCCCGCCTAAATCTGATGGATGTTCCCTGATGGCATCCGGCACAACAAAATCGCTTCCGTCCAACGCTTGCATCACAATATCCGAAGGTTTCGTTTTCGGAACATTAAAATCGCCCAACAGGATATAACTCACATCTTCTTTGTCCGCCCGTTTAGAAAGAATCTTTGTTAACGCCAGAATCTCTTTTGCCCGCTTGTTCCTGTCAGCAACCGATGTCGTACCGTAATAAATATGTACCGTATTGAGAACGAACTTAAACCACCCCGCCTGCAAAGCCATACAGAAAGGAGTACGCGCAAACTGCAAACCGCCTTTTTCGCTATCCAGCAAATTGTCAAAGTCCAAAACAACCTTTCCGACCATTTTTTTGAACGAAATTTTACTTTTATCATAAATAAAAGCCATTCTTTCCTTATTGCCCGGATTGCCTTCCGTTATGTCCGTATAAATATAATCCCAATTCAGATTCAATAGCGACATTAATTTCTGCAACCCTCCCACATTCTCTTTGACCTCCTGCACCGCCACCAAGTCAAACCGGCTAATAATTTCCGCAATATAATGCAAACTCTCTTTACTTCTGTTATCTGCAAATTCTTTGATATTCCAGGTCGCCAGCAGCAATGTGTCCGTCGCCGTTTTCTTCGGGATTTCTTCATCTAACTGTCTGCGCAATTTCAAAAGGTTCCTCACAGTCCTTGACCTTTCATCCTTTTTCAAATACTTCAATGGTTGATAGTATGGCATAATAATGATTTTTAATTTCGACAAAAATACAACATTTTCCACACTCCACAAAACCAAAAAAGTTTTTTTGTCGCTGGCGTTTGTTTTTTCAGGTCAAGGTGAGGGTACAAGGTGCATGTATATATAGATACATGCACCTTGCACCAAATATAAAACACTGATAATTAATTGTGGTTTTTTTTGTTTTTATAGAAAAACAGTTGTATCTTTGCACCGAAAGTTTTATGCAGACAAGGGCAGGACAAAAGCGGTCAAAAAAAGTCAGACTTTACGCCCCCAATCGTACCCCATAAAACTGAAAAAAGTGTTTAATGGGTTGTTATTCAGAGTTTTTTTTGTTATAATTCAAGTCCCGTTAGAGACAATATATCGGTAGAAACAAGATGAAACATTCAAAAATCAAATTTTATCCTGCCTTTCAGCCTGTCGCTTTTTTGTATGGAATGGGGGTGAAGATACGTAATTGGCTTTTTGACTGGAAATTGCTTCCGTCCGAACAATTTTCAATCCCTGTTATTTGTGTCGGAAATTTAGCCGTTGGCGGTACGGGGAAGACGCCACTTATTGAATATCTGATTCAAATGTTAAGTAATAAATATAAGGTAGCCGTGCTTAGCAGGGGATATAAACGAAAAACCTCCGGTTATATATTGGCGGATGAAACAAGTACAGCATCGGATATTGGAGACGAGCCTTGCCAGGTAAAATTCAAATTTCCCCAGATAACCGTTGTCGTAGACAAGAATCGCCGGCGTGGGATGCGTAATTTGCTGGCCATGCCGGAAGAGGTTCGTCCGCAAGTAGTCCTGTTGGATGATGGATTTCAGCACCGTTATTTAAAACCTTCGTTTTCGATCATCGTAACAGAATATTACCGTCTTTTTTATAAAGATAAATTGTTGCCTGTTGGTCGCCTGCGCGAACCGGCGAAATCAATTGCGAGAGCGGATATGGTGGTGATAGGTAAATGCCCTGAAGATTGGAAACCAAGCGATTGCCAAACTATCGAAAATGAGATGAATCCGGCGCCTCATCAACCATTATTCTTTACGGGTACTATATATCAACCATTGGCAAGTATTTTTCCTCAATCATCCCGACCGTGCAAGTTGGAAAATATTCAAAAAGACGATGAAATTTTATTGATTTCCGGAATCGCAAATCCGACGCCGTTGATTATTTATATCAAATCATACTCGGATAAAGTTAGGGCGATCACATTTGATGACCACCATGCGTTTACGAAGAAAGACATACAAAAGATTAGACTGGAATTATCGCAAATGGCAGGTGCAAATCCATTGATTATCTGTACAGAAAAAGATGCCGCCCGCATTCGCTGCAATCCGCTTTTCCCAAACGAATGGAAATCCCGAATGTATTATGTACCTATCGCGAGTCGCTTTTTGCTTGAGAATGACAGAAAATTATTTGATAAGAACATTTTGCAACATATTTCGTCTATGATTTATTAATTTAAAGATTTAAAATTTAAACATTCAATAAATCCCTTTAGGGATTCTATATTGGTAGAAATTCAATTATTATCTATGCGAACAGAAATAGGAACATTAGGCGAATTTGGATTGATTCGCCATCTGACTTCAACCTTCTCGTTAAAGAATCAAAGCAGTCAAAAAGGAGTTGGCGATGATGCCGCAGTACTGGAATATACAGATAAACAGGTACTTGTGGCAACAGATATGCTATTGGAAGGAATCCATTTCGATTTGACATACGTACCACTCAAGCATCTGGGCTATAAGGCGGCTGTAGTTAATTTTTCGGATATTTATGCAATGAACGGACAGCCTAAGCAAATCACGGTTTCCTTAGGTGTGTCAAAGCGATTTTGCATCGAAGATTTGGAAGAATTATATGCCGGAATTGCCTTGGCTTGCGATATCTACGGCGTTGATTTGGTAGGAGGCGACACTTCATCATCGCGTACAGGGCTGACTATCAGTGTAACCTGTATCGGGGAGGCTTGCTCCGAAAAAATCACGTATCGCAGCGGCGCCAAAGAAAACGACCTGATTTGTGTTTCCGGCGATTTGGGTGCGGCCTATATGGGTTTGCAACTGTTGGAGCGTGAGAAAAGCGTTTTTCAGGGAGAGACAGACTTTAGCCCTGATTTTGCAGGCAAAGAATATTTGTTGGAGCGCCAGTTGAAACCTGAAGCCCGCAAAGACATTATTGAAATGCTGGAAGAATCGGGCATTGTACCGACTGCCATGATTGATGTCTCCGATGGTCTTTCGTCCGACATCATGCACATCACTGAGCAGAGTAGGGTAGGGTGCAGGATTTACGAAGAACGCATACCGATTGATTATCAAACTGCTGTGATGGCGGAGCA
>Ga0099364_10004086_pt1 | contig 22209 bp, 20 predicted proteins | sample TergutTh196P3_FD_73070 | JGI IMG/M metagenome (GOLD analysis project Ga0099364, IMG submission 73070) | Microcerotermes parvus P3 segment gut microbial communities from Pointe-Noire, Republic of the Congo - Th196 P3 | ecosystem: Host-associated > Arthropoda: Insects > Digestive system > Gut ...
AAGTCCAACTATGGAATTGGAAATTGATGCATTGGTAATAATGCAGCCTTCCGAAGCCAAAGACTGGGACATATTGCTAAAATTCATTTTTGAAGGAGGCAGGGATCTCATGCGGGTATGGATGGGCATGGTTTCGTCATAAATATCAAAGCGGGGCCGCACCGAAGTCAGTTCCAGATTTGCTTCATAAAAACTTCTAATGGTTCCGATATCTTCCCAATAACCGTCAAAAACATAGCCATTTACCTTTAATTTGTTGATCGACTGGGGGATAATTTCCTTGCCAAAATCTGTAAGATCATTGTTAAGACATTCTTCCATTGCTGCAGCATTAAAAATATAAATTCCCATGGATGCCAGATATTCGTCTTTGCCGTTTTTATCTTTTTTAATTTCCTGCGGTGCTTTATAATTTTGAATATCCCGGTCAGGCCCTGGTTTTTCCAAAAATTCGGTAATTCCCAGGTTTTTATTTACCTTGAGTATACCAAGCTGGCTTGCATCTTCCCTGGACACAGTGGTACAGGCAATGGTAATTTCCGCACCGGACTTTTCATGATTATTGATAAAATCACGCAAATCCATACGGTACAGCTGATCCCCGGAAAGAATGAGGTAATGGGAAGGTTTTTGAGTCCTAAAATGAATAAAATTCTTCCGAATGGCATCGGCAGTGCCTTCGAACCAGCTAGTGTGTTCAAAAGTCTGTTCTGCCGCCAGTACATCTACAAAACCCTTTGAAAAAATGTCAAATGTAAAAGTTTGTGTGATATGCAGATTCAGCGAGGCGGAATTAAATTGGGTTAAAACATAAATCTGCCTAAGATTAGCATTTATACAGTTGGAAATAGGAATATCTACCAGGCGATAACGGCCCCCAAAAGGAACAGCTGGTTTTGCCCTTGCCTGGGTCAAAGGAAACAAGCGGGTTCCCTTTCCTCCTCCCAATACAATTGATAATATATCCCCCATGCCACCCTCACTTTACTTGTTTTTTAGTTTTTTTATAGATACATAGCTAGTTTACTACAGATTTGGTATTTTGTCGATAGTATTTTGGGTTATTGTATATGCCAGACCCGGCAAGTTATGATGATTTAATGGCTTATTTATCGGGTTTTCATGCAATAGAAGAGCAAATACGTTCCGGCATCCCCTGCGGGCCCTTATTAATGGCAAAACCGGGGCCAAGAGCCCGGGAATTGGCAGATCTGGCATTAACATACAAAATTCGGGTAGATAGAGTGGGAACTGCCGATTTGGACAGACTAGCGCCGGATCACCGGGGACTGGTACTGGAAACAACAGATAAAGATTCAACCGAATTTACAACACTGGAAGACTTCTTAGAGACCCTGGGAAACCGCAGTGATGCGCTTGTTATCATCCTTGACGAAATAACCGACCCGCATAATTATGGGGCAATACTGCGATCCTGCGATCAATTTGCCGTAGATTTAGTCCTTAGCCGGCGGCGGCGGACAGCAAAAAATGCCCCAATAATTGCCCAGACTTCTGCCGGCGCCAGCGCCTGGGTAAAAAATGCAGAAGAAGCCAATCTGGTAAGAGCAGTAGAGCTGCTTAAAGAAAACAATTTCTGGGTCTACGGCGCCGATATGAACGGTCAAGCTGTCTACCAACACAATCTGCTGGGCCGCATAGCCCTGGTAATAGGAGGCGAAGCTGGTCTTTCCCGGCTTCTTAAGGAACGCTGCGACAGTATTGCAGCTATACCATGCCGCGGCCGCCTGGACTCACTCAATGTATCGGTTGCTGCCGGCATATTATTGTACGAAGTATCCAGGCAGCGCGCTTTAGGAAAGCTGAAAAAAAAGGTAAAATAAAAAGATGAAATGGTTGCGGGATGCAGAAAAACTCGATGAAGCTGTCTTTATGATAATGCTTTCTTTATTTTGCCTTGGCACGACACTTTTTCGGCGTCTTTATGTAGGAGGCTGGGGCTTCTTTTTTCTAAACTGGAATTTATTTCTGGCCTTTATACCCTGGGCATTAACCACTATTGCCTATATAAAACCAAAAATACAGCAATCCGTACTGGGTATATTTTCCCTTTTAATTTTTTGGATAATCTTTTTTCCCAACGCCCCGTACATAATAACAGATCTGTTTCACCTTCGTGTGCTTAGAGCCATGCCTGTTTGGTATGACACTCTCATGATCCTATCGTACGCCTGGGCCGGAATGCTTTATGGTTTTTTTAGCCTGTGGGATATAGAACGGATTCTGGCACGCAAGCTGCCCCGTCCTGTTGTTACAATCTTTTCCGGCCTTCTTCTTTTCATGGGAAGTTTTGGTATTTATATAGGCCGTTATCTTCGCTGGAATACCTGGGATCTATTTACCAAAACATCGGAAGTTCTTATGGATATAGGAGACCGCTTTACCAATCCCTTTCAATATCGGACTACCTGGGGAGTTACCCTTTTTATGGGGGTTTTCCTAAACATCGTCTACTGGTCTTTCCGGCTGGTAAAAAAACGATTGGCTTAAAAGCCCCTGCCCCCCATCATTTGCTGCAATGCCGCAGGATTCTTTCCCATCTTGGATACCTTTTTCATCATGGTGCGCATTTTTTCAAACTTTTTAATAAGTCTGCCTACTTCTGCAACAGAAGTACCAGAGCCCTTGGCAATGCGGCTTCTTCTGGATGGACCTATAATTAAATGGTTATCCCGCTCCTTTGCTGTCATGGAAGAAAGTATTGCTTCCTGATGTTTAAAATTTTCTTTATCTATATCTTCTTCGCTAATCTGGCCTGCCATGCCGGGTATCATATCCAACATTTTTTGCAAAGAGCCCATTTTTTTTACCGATCTAAGCTGGTTTAACCAGTCATCCAGGGTAAAGGTTTCCTTCTCCATTTTTTTCTGGAGTTCCAGGGCTTCCTTCTGGTCCATTACTTCCTGGGCTTTTTCTACCAGTGTAACAACATCACCCATGCCCAGAATACGTCCTGCAATTCTATCTGGGTGGAAGGATTCAAAATCTTCAGGTTTTTCTCCGGTTCCCACAAACTTAAGGGCCTTGCCGGTAACCGTTTTTAGGGACAGGGCTGCTCCGCCGCGTGTGTCAGAATCAAATTTGGTCAGTACCACTCCGCTAAGACCGATTTGTTCATCAAAGGTTTTGGCGATGTCTACAGCAGACTGGCCTGTCATGGAGTCTGCAACAAGGAGCAGTTCGTCTGGTTTTGATGCATCCTTTAAGCGTTTTAGCTCATCCATCATCACTTGATCGATCTGGAGACGGCCTGTTGTATCAATAATCAGCGTATCGTATAGTTCTTTTTTTGCCAGGGCCTGGGCACCCTTATACACTGCCACCGGGTCTTTGGCGCCATCCTCTTTGTACACTGGTACATCAATCTGAGTGCCCAGAACAAAAAGCTGTTCTATAGCTGCAGGGCGGATTAAATCGCAGGCTGCCAAAAGGGGCTTGCGCCCTTCTTTTTTTAAGCGCAGGGCAAGCTTTGCAGCACTGGTTGTTTTTCCGGAACCCTGCAGACCCAGCATCAATATTGTAGAAAGGGTATCCGGCCCCTTTAATTTTAAACCTTCGCCGCTTCCGCCCAAAAACGAAACAAGTTTATCGTGAACAATTTTGATAAACTGCTGGCCTGGATCGACGGAGCGGAGTACTTTCTCGCCTTTTGCTTCTTCTATAGTTGAGTTAATAAAACGCCGAACAACCCTAAGATTAACATCCGCTTCCAAGAGGGCCATCTTAATGGCTTCCACTGCATCATCAATGTTTTTTTCGCTAATTACCGATTTTCCGGCAACAAAGCGAAGGGCATCCGAAAATTTTTGTGTTAGTTTTTCCAGCATATACCTATTCCATATTTTTAAGGAAATTCCGCAGGAATTCCAGCGGTTTAAGTTCTTTATTTAAAATCTGGTACAACCCTGTGCAAAGAGGCATTTTAAGCCGGTATTTTTCTGCAAGTATTTGAACAGCCCTGGCTGCCGCAATTCCTTCGGGTAAATAGCCTATTTCTCCAATACGTACCAGTATATCATCAATACTCTTAAAAGATCCAAGCATATTTTTTTCTATGATTTCCCGGCCAAAACGGCGGTTTCTGCCATAAACAGAGCGGCATGTTACATCCAAATCCCCCACTCCGGAAATGGAAGCAAAGGTTTCCGGATGCGTGGCTCCCATAGCCATACCCAGTATTTGAATCTCATTAAGCCCTGCCGCAAGAAGCAGCGATTCGGTATTATCGCCGAACATTTCTCCTTCTTCGCCGCCTCCGGTTTTAAGCGCATCCATAATTCCAAAAGCAATGGCGATAACATTCTTTGCCGCTGCCGCTACTTGCACACCTTTGACATCCAGGGAAGCAAAAACCAAAAGCCGGCTGCTCTTTAAAAGATACCTAAAACGTATGGCATTTTTTGGACTCCGGCTGGCGGAAATAAGGCCGGTTATTTTTCCCTGGGCTGCTTCTTCTGCATGGCTAGGGCCTGCAATATACACAAGAGCCTTCCGGTAAAAACCCGGCAGATAATCCTCCAGGGCATCGATGATTAGGGCGGGGCCTTTTTCGGTTTCAAAAAAACCTTTGGTAATTACTGCAATGGCAGTTTTTCCTTCCCGTATGGACGGCACCTGTATAAGCTGTCTTACAATATTTAATAAATAAATGGACGGTACTGCAATAATAAGAAATTCTTTGTCTGATACAGTTTCTTCCACAGAATTAAACGCCCTAATCCCCAAAGGCAGCGATATTCCCGGCAAAAACCGTTCATTGGTATGCTGACTGTTAATTTCCCCTACAACTTCGTTTTCATGGCACCAGATGAATACCTCGTGGCCTTTTTCTGAAATAAGTTTTGCCGCTGTAGTTCCCCAGGCCCCTGAACCTAAAATAGCAACTGTAGATCTCATGGTATCTATATTCTAACTGCTTATCAGAAGACGGCCTATATTGGAGAGCTCAGGCATCTGGGAATAAAAAGGTACTTTTCCCTTGGCTGCGATTTTATCAATTTCGACCAGTTTTATATACAGTTCATATACCAGATCGGCAAAAATCTGAAGATTTGACGAAAAGTTGTTTACAGCCATTTCCCGAAGCACTTTATCCGGTGAAGATGGGTCTGAACGGCCGACACGGCTGCGAATTGTTGCCTGTTCCCGCCTGACCAATGCTACAAAATGGGATGCAGCTATAATTTCCCGGTAAAGTTCGTCCAGATGAGTGGCTTGTGTAGGGGGTTTTTCTGTTAGATCATCTATTAAATCCCAGGATTGGTTATCAAAAGGAAGCTGAAGCAGGGCAGGCCTGATAAATCGATTGGAAATATTGCTTCGGTAGTGTTCACCTATACGTTCTATAAGCCTAATAATGGAAGCGTCCAAAATTTGCATTATTCTCATTATAGACTCATAATTAATTATTTACAATAGAACACCGATAATAATACAGAGGAAACAAAAAAGGTTAGAATGATGAAACTAGCAGGCGCTGCGGCGCTTCCCAATGTTGGATATGCCATGACAGCCTCTTGGTCTGGCAGAATGACCCTGCCGGTCGCTCCAGCTAACTATATTTATTCTCAATTTAAGCATGTTTCCGGTACCCCTGCCCCCGAAGGAATCGCAGGAGTGACAATAAACAAGCTTAAAATCCTTGATGTAATGATAGAACAGTTGGGTCAGATGAAACAGCGCCCCGAACTTAACACAAACGACCTTTCCGATGAACAAATAGACGCTCTAATCTCCAGATATGAGGGACAGATCAAGGCAGCCCAGGCAGCCAGTACTATAATGCCCTATACACTTGCTCCTGCAGCCCAGGCAGGTGCTTTATTTAGCCTGTCGGCATAAAAAATCCTAATTTTCTGCAGCCTCATAAATCGCCCGGTATAAGCGAGGAATGTCCTTTTCTTCTATTGCTGCAAAGGTTACCCGTAAGTATTCATCGCCCCAGGCAATGGTTCCTATTCCTTTAGCAAGCATGGCTTGGCGTATCTTTTCTGCTCCGCTGGGTTTATTGCCACTAGTACAGCAAGGCTGGACGGTACAGCTTTGCTGGACGCTGCAACGAAAACTCATAAAATAGCCGGAATTAAAGGGGAGGGCCTGCAATGAGGACGGCACGGGATTTTCTGCAAGAAACTGTTTTACTGCCCTGTAACGGCTATAAAGCAGGGAATAAAATGCTTCTTTCTCCGGCCAAGTTTCCGGATCTTCCCAGCTTTTAAGGGTCAGGTATTGCGCCGGGGTATTGGCACAGGATACGGAAGAGCGTATCGCTCCCATGCATTTTTTTTCCAGAGCTGCAGCAGTATTTTCATCCAGACTTTTGGAGCCAAAAGTAATAAAAGCAGTCCTAAAGCCCCATACATAATCTTCCTTTGTGGGGCCGTCTATTTTTACTGCCAATACTTTTTCATGAAGATTAACAAGGCGGGCAAATAACGATTCTTTTATAATTTCTTCTTCATAAAAAAGGCCGAAGTATGCATCGTCGCAGATAACCAGTACAGATGCCCCCTTGTCCGCAGCTTCTTTAATAACACCAAGCAGGGTATTTGCTTCTGTTACAAGAGGAGTATAACCAGAAGGATTATGGGGAAAATTGAGGATAATTCGTACTAAACCCTTTGCTGCCTGCTCCTTTATAGCCTTTTCAAATGCCCTGGTGTTTAAGCCGCCTTGCTCTGTAAAGAGCGGAATTGTTTTTAAAACAGCTCCCCGGCGTTCTTCAAAAATAAGGCTATAGTTATCCCAGGATGGATTAGCAGCCAAAATTTCATCGTCGCTGTCAAGGAACAAGTCTGCAATATAGGAAATCCCCGCAGTAATTCCCGGTACAACAATGGGAAGTGAAAAATATGTCCCCTTTAAAGAAGGGTTTTTATTAATAAGAGCCGTTTTCCAAACCTGGCGGAATGCTTCGATTCCCGCTGTGGGAGCATATATCACAGCCTCTTCGGGTTTTAATCCAGGAAGGTTTTTTAATAGGGGGGATAGAATAAGAGGTTTTCCCTTGTTAAAAGCCATTCCCAATGTAGCATTTAGGCCAGTTTTTTTTGCTTCCATGGCCTGGGCAATAATTCCCCGCGGAAAAAAAAGCCGCCTTCCCAGCGAAGACAAAAAGGGGCCGGCAGGGCTCTTATCCAATACAGCATTTAATTCTAATGCCAGTTCATGCATACTGTAACCATACCCCCCCTTTGTTAGTTTTAACAAGATGGGTTTTGGAAAAATACTGGATCAATGGGATAAACACTCCGGTCCATTTTATGATAAAGATGCGGATATGTCCGCCCGATCTGCCGAATCTCCGGCTTTACGGCGAAGACGCCTTCTCCGTAAAAGTCCCGATGCCGTCATAGACCTTCACGGCCTTACCAGAGACGAAGCTTGGGATGCGCTCCTGGCTTTTTTTGATGATGTAAAAAAAAAGGGACTGGAAAAAGTATTGATAATCCACGGCAAGGGAAACCATTCCGAAGAAAGCGGCGAACGAAAGACCGGCTTGTTAAAAAAACTCGTTCAGGACTTCATAGAACGCTGCCCTCATGCAGGAGAGAACGGCCATAGTAGTGCTTCTTCCGGCGGAACCGGATCAACCTGGGTATTGTTAAAAAATATTCAGCGTTCCCTGTAAATAATTCGGCCGCGGTTTAGGTCGTAGGGAGAAAGGGCGATACGGACCCTATCGCCGGGGACAATGCGTATATAGTGCTTGCGCATTTTACCGGAAAGATGGGCGAGGATCAAATGTCCGTTCTGGTTGTCCAGTTCGATCCTGAACATGGTATTGGGAAGGGCTTCTTTTACTACTCCTTCCACTTCTATTGCTTCTTCTTTAGCCACAAAACCTCCAGATAGTAGTTTGTATGTAACAATACCTAAAGATTGAGAGAAAATCAAGGGTTTACCCCAAAAATTTATCCCCGTTAAAGTGAATAAGATGCGTAGGGTTATCCGACAACCACACTTCAGTTTCCCATGCAATTTCCACGGTAAACCGGGTAAAGGTTTGTCTGTCAGGAAAAGCCGTAACATAAACTGTTGTAAGTTTTGTCTTAAATAATTTTTCCAGTTCAATCTTCCGTTTACTGTCTATTGGCCCATGACTGGTTACAGACTCAACTAAAACCAGCCACTTTTTCCGTTCAAAATAAAAAACGACATCGGGCATTTTACCATGTTCATCAAAGATAAATCCTAATTTTTCAAAAGTCTCTTTATCAAAATACCCCCACTTCTTACCAGTATCACCAGCATATAAGAGAAGCGATCCGGGAATAAAACGAGGTGCAAAGTTATCGATAATGTCCCTGATTAGTTGACTATGTTTCCCTGGGCTTAATTTTAAGCCTTCAACATTTTGAACTGGTATCATTTTCATTTCACGAGTTGCCTGGTATCTCTCTGCCAAGGCTCCGATTTTCTCATGGTAAAGTTCCAATGCTTGCGGGTATTGGTCAGAACCATACAACTTCACAATATGAAATGCCAACGGTGCTATTTGATATACTGCTTTGGGGCTGTTCACCGGCCTGTCAGGTTGGTCGGGATTATAGAGTGCAATACCCGCTTCAACTAACTGATGCATACTTTGCCTTCTAAATGCCTCTCTGGTATTAGGTGCATATTCTTTTTTATATGCCTTTTTCGCAAACTCCATCATTGGGGTTATTCCGATTAATGGGTCTTGTGCTTCAATCCATTGTTTGTTCTTTTTTATATTGGTTAACGCTAAAAGGCATAGCGCGGTTCTCTCGTTCTGTTGTCCTTTTGGCAAACCCAAGTCAATAAGTATCTGTAAGGCATCTTTTATATTATCGCGCATTTTTCCACCCCTGCTCTGAATTGCTTGATGTCGGGGTATTTCATATTGCGTAAATCAGTAGCATTAACTTGAGTATGCCCGCTAAACATACGAAAAATGGAATCGCAATAGTCACTGTTCAGATAATTTACAAGGCTTATAGCCAAATCTTTATCCAAGCCGCATTTGTTGTTATGTATAATATTCAAATGGTTTTCAACAGTAAAATAATCTGCCGGTAAATCTTCAGGTGTGAGCAAGGTTGCCTGTATTCGATGTTTTTCTTCTTTTGAAGAAAATCTTTTTAAAAGAATATAGTATCCTTTTTTAAAACATATCTTTTCTTTTTCGATATTATCAAGGTTTATTGAATTTGGTTTTTTCGAGACTACAGGCCATGTAATATTTTGGTCTCTAATATGGACTGCATAAAGCAGCGGCACGCCGCTTGTATCAAACTGCAATTTTTCTTTCATTCTAAAATCAACAACGGGACCAGTAGAAATTTCAAAACCGAGTTCATTGTTTGTGTACTTCAAGGGGATAATATTTGTTTTCTGTTCATAGTTGGGGATTGAAATATAGTATTGCTTATCACTTGAATCAATAACATCATTGTAAGAGAAATCTCTTTCTTGATACTCCGTAAACATTTTTTCTTTAGAATAAGTTATGGTTACATTACAACTTTTATCAGTTGTTTTTTTTAGTACTATTATGATATTTTCCTGCAGTACATTTTCTTCTTTAAAATTGTCCTTTCGGGATTCAAAGATATGCAGATGTTTTATAGCTGTATTGTCGTATAACATTTTTCTGAACGGAAGAAAATACAATCCATTGCAAAAGCTGCGCGGAACAATAGCTGTAAGTATTCCGCTTTCTTTCAGCATTTTTATTCCTATTGCGATAAATGCACTATATGTATTTACGGTATCTATGGAAATATCATGCAAAACATTTTTATAGATTGTGTTGGTGTTTATTTTTTTATAAGGCGGATTCATGATGATAATATCATACTTTTTATTGTTTATTCCCCATGCTAAGTCAGAAGCAACATCGGTAATAAAGTCTTTTTGATGTATATGGTATCTAATATCTTTTGTTGATGTAAGTGTTTTATATGAAAGTTCCAATTCGTTTATTATACTGGCATCAATTTCATAAGCGTCAAGGTTAATGCAGGGTTTACTCTGTAAAGCGGGTTTCCCATTTTTTAAAAGTTCTTCTACTAAAGAACATGACAGAATACCTGTACCGGCCCCAGGATCTAAAACGCTTATCTCATTATTTGGCTTAAAATACCGCATGCTTATCTTCGCCATAAAAGAGGCGATTTCAATCGGAGTCAGATATTGTGCAAATTTTTCCTTATGTGTATCACCAATGGCCGAAATACGGGTCAATCGCCTAGTATCCAGTTCTTTTAGAGCAAGCATTGATTAATAGTACCATAAAAACCTCTATACCCTCAATAATCAATTTTTTTAGTCTTGGGAAGGAGGTTTTTATTTAATGCATTATCTCAACGTAATCTGACCTTATTCAGCACTTCCCATTGTGCCGTTTTTTCCTGTATCTCTTTATTAATACTTTCCAGTTTAAGCTTTATGGCTTTTGTTTTTTCTCCGCTGGAATACACTTCCGGTTTTGCCAGTTCTGCTTCCAAAAGAGCTTTTTCTTTATCCAGCTTTTCAAGGATATCCAAAATAACTTTTTCTTCCCGTTCCTGGCGGCGTATAAACGCTTGCTGTTGTTTGTTATGTTCGCGTTGGCTTAATCCGCTTTTTGCAGATAAGATTGGAGTTTGCTTACTATATTCTATGGTATTCTGCGGTAAAGATCGTAATTCTTCCTGTTCAATACGCTCCAGATAATACCCATATCCGCCGTATAAAAGCCTGGCTGCCGGTTTGCCTTCATGTATCGACAATTCCAGGGTTTTAGTAGAAAGGGCTTCCATAAACTTCCGGTCATGCGATACAAAAATAATAGTACCGCTGAACTTTGAAAGAGCCTGGAGCAGAACATCCTTTGAATGAATATCCAGATGGTTGGTAGGTTCATCCAAAACAAGGAGGTTGTGGGGACGGAGTAAAAGGCCAAGCAGGGCAATGCGGCTTTTTTCGCCTCCAGAAAGTACACGTAATGATTTATATACATCATCGCCCCGGAACAAAAATGCACCCAGCATATCGCGGACTTTGGGCATTAAAGTTGTGGGAGCGTTTTCTTCGATATGGGCAAGGATTGAATCGCTGCTGTTTAGTTCTTCTGTTCGTTCCTGCGAAAAAAATCCTGTATTTATGCCGCTTCCATAAGAAACTGTTCCTTGGTAATTATTGTCTCCCCCGGCAATGATCCGCAAAAGAGTGCTTTTGCCTGCACCGTTTTTACCCACTACTACAAGCCGTTCGCCGGAATCAATATTTAAGTCCAGGCCAAAAAGAACCTGCTTGTCTCCATAGTGTTTTCCAATACCTTCCAGGGTCAGGGCAGTTTTGCCGGCATGAGGAGGAGGCGGAAAGGAAATAGTTATTTTTTTTAACGATTCGGGAATTACAATTCGTTCCATTTTTTCCAGTTTTTTAATTCGTTCCTGAACCATTGCAGCCTTACTTGCCTTATAACGGAATCGTTCAATTAATTTTTCGGTTTTTATAATTTCTTCCTGCTGCTCTGCATGGCGTTTTCTAAGGATTTCCAGTTCTGCATCCCGGACTTCTTCATAGGCGCTGTAATTTCCGGCATAACGTTTAAGGCGGCCCTGAAATACTTCGTAAACTTCGTTGACAGTGGCATCCAGAAAAAACCTGTCGTGTGATACCAAAAGGTAGCCGCCGGAAAAACGTTTTAGCCAGGCCAAAAGCCAGGTACTGGCTTCTATGTCCAAATAATTGGTTGGTTCATCCAATAATATAATATCGGGATTTTCCAAAAGGAGTTTTGCAAGTGCAATGCGCATCTGCCATCCGCCGGAAAAAGTACTGCACTCTTTGTCCAGATCGGAGCGGGTAAAACCCAAACCGTTTAGAACCTGCTCTATTGCTTCTTCCCTTCTATAGTAGCCGGAATCCTCCACCACCTGTGACAGGCGCTGGTGTTCATCCAAAAGCGCTTTGGTTTTGTTATCGTCAGTTGTGGATTGTTCCAGGGTTTTTCCCAGTTCTTCCATACCTGCCAATACGGCATTCATTTTTTGCCAGGCAGTTTCCGCTTCTTCCCTAAGAGTAACTCCCGAAAAATATAATCCGGTCTGGGGAAGATAAGAAATCCTGCAGCCAGGACTGGTAAAATGTTCTCCCGAATCGCTGTTTTTTAGCCCGGCAATAATCTGCATTAAGGTAGACTTGCCCGAACCGTTCAATCCTGCCAAAGCTGCCCTGGTAGCGGGAATCCTGGTTCCGGCAGAGCTTGTTTCACCCGAGCTAAGTAATATATTTGCCTTGAATAAAATATCTCTATCCCCAAAGGCAATAGAGATATTATTGCATTGTACCTTCATGTTAATAAAGCTTAATTAGATCAAGAATAAAATAATATGCTCTAGCGGTCCGGGCTAAAGTAAATTATTAAGGGCGAAGATGAACGGCGGTTTATGATATTTCCCGATACTAAACCGGAAGGTATATGTTCCAGGCGCAGACCCTGGTGATCCAATAAATAAGCAAAAATCACAGAACTGCGGATTCCGCCTGCCGAATTAAAGTCCATAGCCAAAGCCCCTGTATAACGTTCGTTCATTTCACCAATAAGCTGGTAATCCAGGTTTAGAATTCCGCTTCCCAGTACCGGCCCGGTAAATATCTCTTCGGGAAGTTCATCTATACCGTTCCATTCAAAACTGCCCATGATATTAATAATTAAATCACCATAATTGACGCTGGAAAAGCGCGGCCCGCGATCATAGAGTTCCTGAAGCCTGTTTTGCTGTCTTTCTCTTTCTGAATATTCAAGAATATCCATTGACACAGGCTGTGTAAAAAAAGCCGCGTCCTGGCTTACACTGTTTTGATCTTCCTCTTCGGAATCGATCGTGTCGGTAAAATCAAGCGTTTCCCGCAGCGAGCCGGTATAATGTTCAAATTCCCTAAGCCTGTAGGAAAAACAAAACCCCCTGCTGCCGCTGTGGGTCATTACCCTGTACCATTCTCCTTCCAGAGGATCACCGGTAGCGCTGACAGCTTCCACTCCATCGGCAATCCCAAGGATTTTTATTATCTCTCCTTGTCTAAGACGGTACACACGACGGGCATTATTTTCCGGTCTGTCCCGGATGGGAAGGCCATCCTGTACAGTTTCTGCATACATAATGGCATACCCTGCAAAATCAGATGCAAAACGTTCTGCAGCCGACCTGGAACGGAAAAATTCCAGATGAGGAAAAGGAATACTGGTTACCTGCATATCTCCGGTATTATAGGGTTCGGGAACATTGGCGACCCATGCCTGTTCAATATTGGAACGAAGCTGGATGGAAAGCAAAGTTCCCGAAGGAATTGACGGTTCTTCAACAGCCCAAAGCAGCACACCCCAGCCAATATTTCTTCCCGAACAGGAAACAAGAGTTAAAATAAAGAGGACAAAAAATAATAATGGGAGCGATTTTTTTTGTATTTTCTTTTCCTTCATAGATTTATTTTACCCGGAAATAAAACCCCGTGCAAGATGGAAAACCAGTCTATCCAGCAGTATTTCTTCCCAGGCAGCGCCGGATGAACGGAGCAGGTATTCGTAACTGTTAATTAATGCCAAAGCTCCCTCCGATCTTGGCCAGCGTTTTACCGCTTCTGCATAATCAGAACGCGCCCTGGAACTGGTAATACCAATCTTTTTTAGCTCAAATTCATTTACCATGGAGCCCATTTCGTTATATAGAGCAAGATAATCCCTAAGTTTTCGGAAACACCAGGCTAGACCCGCCGTAATAGCCTGGAAACTTTGACGTGAAGCGCTTAGAGAACGGAGTATTTCCAGGCTTAACGTTAAATTGCCGCGTGTTATGGCAGAAAAAAGGGTAAAAACCGATTCTTCCCGCGTATGGGTAAGGCACTGTTCCACATCGTTTGCAGTAATAATGGTATTTTTTCCCAAAAATAAAATCAGCCGGCTGCATTCCCTGTTTAAGGCATCGGTATTGTTTTCTACCATTTCCAGAACAGCCTGAACGGCATTTTCTTCGATTCTGCAGCCCTGCCTCCGGAAAAATGCATATAACCAGTCCTTTTTTTTATTTTCAAACAATTCCCAAAAAATGATTTTATTGCTTTTGGAAACAGCATCTTCTATATGTTTATCGATTTTGGTTTCATCCGATACCAGAACCAGAGTGGTGTTGGTTTCCAGGTGTTTTATGCAGGAAGCGAAAAATTCTGCTTCGTCCTTTTTTTTGATAAGTTCGATATTTTTGATAATGATTAAGCGCAGATCAGAAAAAAGACTACCATTTTGCAGCACAGAAACAATATCCGAAAACGGCGTTTCTCCGGCATAAAAACTTGTTTCTTCAATATCGCCTTTCTGCGAAAGATTAGCTTTTAGCGATTTTAAGGCATCAAGTTTTTCTCCCAGTTCGGGACCCAAATAAAGATAACAATTTCCACTAGATGGACTTGGAGACATAACTTAACAGGCACGGATTATATAGGCCAGTTTTCCCAGCACCCGTACATCCTGGCTATAGATGGGATTATGGCTGGAATTTTCCGGCTGCAGACGTATACGATTGGCCTCTTTATAGAAACGTTTTAAGGTAACTTTTTCGTCTACAATTGCCACAACAATATCGCCGTTTTTGGCAGTATTCTGCTTTTGAATAAGCGCCATATCTTTTTCCAAAATTCCTGCATCAATCATTGAATCGCCTTTAACCTTAAGGGCAAAGTACTGACGGTTTTTCTTTAAAAGCGATGAATGAACTGGTATGGTGCCATCCCAGTTTTCTTCAGACAATATGGGCCTTCCTGCTGCAACAACCCCCAAAATGGGGACTTTTATTACATTGTTGTATTCCCATTCTTCACCGCTGCAAACGACTTCCAAAGTCCTTGACCGTCTGTCTTCGAATTTTAGTTTTCCCTTTTTCTTTAGGGCCGAGATATGGTCGTATGCGCCCTTAACAGAAATGGAAAAATGATCGGCAATTTCCCGTATGGTCGGCGGAAAAGAGCGGGAATGTATAAAATCAATGATAAAAGTTAACACTTCCCTTTGCCGTTGGGTGGGTTCTTTCATCTATTATATTTCCTTATCGAGCTAAGCTTCCTTCTCGATTACTATACTACATAACGAATGTTTATGCAAGTCTGCTTTTTTAAAACTGTCTTAGTTTCGAAAAAAGCTTTTATTTATTGCTGTAAGCGCCGATTTATTGCATAATAATACCATGGAAAAGAGACTCAAAAGCGTTTTTTCGAACCGTGCCATTATTTCCCTGGGCGCTTTTATTTGCGTTATTCTAATTGGAGCTGTATTAAAAATCGCATCCTCAGTAATTTTACCCTTTACCATAGCGGTTTTATTGTCCTGTGTTATGTATCCAATGGTACGATGGATGAATAAACGCCGAATTCCCCTTTTTATATCTATTTTCCTGGTTGTTATTATATTAACAACCGGCTTATTTACCTTTGGAATTGTACTTTTTACGTCGGGAAGCAATATTTTGGCCGTTTATCCCAAATATGAAGACCGGGTAACAGAAATTTATCTATGGATTGCCCAGATTTTTGAGCTTTCTTTCGATGAGTCGCTTAGCATATGGGAAAATATTTGGGGTCAACTGGGGGTACGCACCTGGGTGCAAAATTTTACCTTTTCTTTTTTAAATACCTTTCTTAGTTTAATCTCCAATGCTGTTGTAGTAATTCTATTTGTCATTTTCATCCTTATGGAAGCAAGTTTTTTTAAGGAAAAGCTGGAAACTGCCTTCCACAAGCGTTCAATCCAAATTAACCAGATTGCTCATGATTTAATAACCCAGGTTACCCGGTATTTAACGGCAAAATTCTTTATTTCCCTGGCAAATGGCATAATTTATGCCATTGCTTTTTACTTTATTGGCCTGGAATTTGCAATTTTATGGGGTATCATTCAGTTTGTTATGAATTTTATTCCCAATCTGGGCAGCATTGTTACAGGAGTTGCCATAAGCCTTTTTGCCCTTGTTCAGTTTTGGCCGGAACCTGCCCCGGTAATTACAGTTGTAGCAATAGTTATGGGAATAAATCTGATTTTATGTAATATTTTTGATCCAAAAATTGTCGGTGCAAGCGTGGGTCTTTCTACATTAATGGTTCTGCTTTCCCTTGCAGTTTGGGGCTGGATTTGGGGATTTGCCGGAATGATTCTGGCTGTTCCCATGACAGTTATTGTAAAAATTGTATGCGAAAATATACCAATAATGGAGCCTGTTTCAATTCTGATAGGTTCGCGAAAGTCGGCCAAGGTAAAAAAAGCATCACGGAAGCATGAGCATTAGTGTATTGGCTTACTCTTCCTCGAATTTTGTATCAAAAAGCCGTATCAGGGCTTCGACAGCCTCTTGTTCATCTTTACCATCTGCAATAATAGTAATTTCAGAATTGTACATTGCACCCAGAGTAATTATACCCATAATGGATTTTCCATTAACCCGGGCATCTCCCTGTTCAAAAATAATTTCACAGGAAAAGTCCTTGGCAACCTGAACCAATAAGGCCGCCGGCCTGGCATGGACTCCTGCCCGGTTTATTACTTTCACAGTTTTTTCGTACATTTTTAAATTACATCCTCGGCGCCGTAGTAAACCGATCTAACCTGATTGCTTTCTATCCATTTAAGGATATTCTGGTTAAATTCCCTGGAAGAATTGTACCCCATTTTTTTTAAGCGCTCATTCATTGCAGCTACTTCAATAATAATGGGAATATTTCGTCCCGGTTTTACCGGTATTTCCAGCTTGGGAATATTTACTCCCAGAAATTCCATAAATTTTTCGTCGTAACCCAGCCGGTCATAATTTTTGGCGGCATCCCATTCTTCCAATTCCACAACAAGCTGTATTTGCTTGCGGTCACGAATGGCCCTGGCTCCGTACAAGTGGGTAATGTTTATTATCCCCAGCCCGCGGATTTCCATGTGATGGCCGATAATTTTATTAACTCCTTCTCCCATAAGAATATTGCCGTTAATACAGCGCATTTCAACCGCATCATCGGCAATAAGCCGGTGTCCGCGTTCAATTAGTTCCAGGGCGGTTTCGCTTTTTCCTACCCCCGAGCTTCCCAGGATCAGCACTCCCAGACCATGAACTTCTACCAATACTGCATGAATACTCTTTTTTGGCGCAAAGATATTTGCCAAAATCCGGGTAAAACGGATAACAAATTCTGACGTATCAAGATCAGTCTGAAGCACCGGACACCTGGCATTTTCTGCTTTTTCCAGGAACACATCTTCAGGGCTAAGACTATGGGTAAAAATACAGCAGGGAATATCGTAGGAAAAAAATTCAATTAAAGGATCAATATTGTGTTCACTCACAAGTCTTTTAACAGCAGCCGTCTCTCCCCTTCCAAAAACCTGTATGCGTTCGTGAGCAAAGGAGTCATAAAAGCCCATAATTGCCAATCCCGGACGGTTAAGGTTGGGGCCTGTAATGGCCTTCCCCAGCCCTTTCCTGCCGCCAATACAGCGTAGATTAAGGGAATTATGTTCCTTTAAGTCAATGTCAATTAAGTCAAGGACAGTGAACTCTTTTGATAAAGCCATTTATTACAGTAGTATACAACCGGAACTGATTTTTGACAATACATATATTGTATTGACATTTTAATAATTGCAGTATATGTTCATTACAAGGAAGGAAGGAAAGATGAAAAAAGCGCTAAAGATTTTTCTAAAAATATATTCAATATTTTGCATGGTTGTTGTGACTATGTTGTTAATCACCGGGATAATTATTTGTATAAATATCGGCAGAATTACATCTTTTTTTATTAATCATTTTGTTGATAATTATAATACTCAATTGACAGAAATAATTTCTACTCATCTTTCCTTATCAATTCCCGATAATTCCATACAAATTGAATCGATAAAATCAATTCAAGGAGGCGGTCTTCAGGCAACATTTATTGTAAATAACAATGATCTGGCTGGTATAGACATTGAGGCTTTTCAGGGAAAAACCAATGCAGAAATTTTAGCAGAACTTGGAATATCAAATAAAGATATCCCCGATGAAATAAAACGCATACTTTCAATGTCAAGAGGAAATCTGGTATTGGATTTTAAGGACATTAACGGCAATATGATAAACAATTCTGTTCTTACAAATGCAGAAATAACAGAATTCTTTAATACAGGTACATAGCAATGCTATCCCGGCTCATTCATACATGGTAAAGGCTGCCCAATAAAACGGATGGCCCAGCTCCTCGTCATGCCGAAACTCGTTTTTTACCAAATAATATGCATCCTTAAAGCTTTTCCCTTCATATAATACTTTTGTGTATAAGCGGGTCATAAACTCAACAGTTACTTGATCATCTATTTTCCACAGGCTTACTCCAACATTTTCTGCTCCTGCTATCATAAAAGCCCTTGCCATGCCCACCATACCGTCTCCCCGCCGCAAGATTCCAAGGCCAGTCTCACAGGCGGATAATAAAATCATCCTCGCATTTAAATCAAATACGGCAATTTCCGGGATGGTTAAGTAACCGTCCTCGTCATTATCCAAAAGGCCGGATACCTCCGATAGCACTATACCGGTGCGTTCCGGATCATCTTCGCTAAAATAGCCGTGTGCTGCAATGTGGAGTATGGGATACTCTGCAAGTTTACCACTGGCAGAAAGAGCTTTAATATATTCCTCGCTTACATAAGAGCCCAAAACCACAGTAATGTTATCTGCTGACGGAACAAGCTGCTGCAGCATTCGTACTTCTGCCTCTGTTCCCGGAAGATCATCCCAGGAGATGTAGTTCGAAGCGGTATCGAATACTATTCCCCGCCGGACACTGCTTCCAGTGGAAATGTTATTACGGTCGTATTCATACCATGCGCCACCGAAGGCGATGATAGGCAGGTTTTCCGGTTCTGCCCTTTCTGAAAGCATACTAATCGAAACAGATGGGGAGAAGGAAAGCCTGTATGTTTCTCCAAAGTCCGGGCTATTAATATTTTTGCGCAGTACATCAAAGGGCAGATGACCCAAAGTGCCGTCGGGAACAATGATGATGTTTTGAATATGTACAGGAATATGCGGCAGTACTGGTTCAATAAGCTGCTTATACAGTGCATTCCTGTCTGATTCCATTTCACTTAAATCGAATTGGTACCTGATATTTGTCCGCAAATGGTTTATTGGGGTGATATAATCAAACTCCGGATCGAGTAATACCGGTACAAGACCATCTTTAGTTAGGATAAGGCAGTATGAGTTGATGGCAGGGCGGGAAAAACTCCAATACCCAATTGGATCAAACTCAATTGAATCATCCCAAAGAGTATATATTAAAACAGCAGTATCATTTGCAAGCCATTCCCAGGCCTGACTTAGATTTGCCGGTCTGGGATTTCGCAGTTCTGCATAATTTGGAATACGGTTATTAATATCTGCATCCAATGCTGCAAGTTCTGCTTCCAATAAACTGAGTTCTTGCCCGGCATTAACAATATTTGATTGTTCTTCCGGTGTTTGAGGAGGCCGCAAGCTGAACGCATTAAGAACATTTTGTCTGTTCTCAATTTGACGGGTTATATCCTGGATTCTTTCTCTTTCTTCCTGGCTAATTCCCGGAAGCCGTAAAGCTGCTTCTGTTCCCATTTGATCCAGAAAACCCCGGCTTCGCAGTGACTCTGAATATTCAAAGACTTTTTCCAAAGAGCCAAAATGTGCTTCAAGATCCACACCCATATAGTAAAAATATAATGCCTGAGCCATGATGGCAGAACCCCGCACCCCAAGAGATGATCGAACCTGTTCTGCACGGTTTATACTTCTGGAAATACCATCCATAACAAGATTGATAAAACCATGCATTAAGGGTGCATTATCCATATTTAGATAAGGATTTTCAGAATAAACATTTTCTAAAAAATAACCGGTAACAGTAAAAATATCATTTAAATTACTGCTCATTTCTGCTACATTAAGGGCTTCTTCAAAATCTTTGACAGCCAGATCATGTTCATCTTTAGCTGAATAGCTTAAACCTCGATTATAATAAGCTAAATAATCATGAGGATCTAATTCTATTGCATGAAAGAAATCAACAAGGGCTTCCTCGTAGTTAGCTGTATTGTTATACAAACGGCCTCGTTGAGTGTAATTAGAACCATCATCTGGATCAAGCAGTATAGCCTTAGTTAAATCTGCTATTGCTAATTCATATTCACCTAGAAAAGTATATGCTAAACCACGGCGGCCGTATAAAACAGCATTATCCGGATCAAGCAAGATTGCCTGATTAAAATCATCTAATGCTGACTCATAATCACCTAGAATAGAATAAACTACACCTCTAATCATATACATGTCAGCATTATCCGGACGCAGCAGGATAGCTTGTGAAAATAATTCTTTAGCTAAGACAATATTTCCTTGTCTGCTGTAAACTGCTCCTAGAACGAACAGATAAGCTCCTTCATCTGGATCAAATAGGGCCGCTTGGGTATAGTCTTCTATGGCTCGATCATATTCGCCTAAGTCCATGTATATAGTGCCGCGCCAGGCAAAAGCTAATGCATTGGTTTGGTCAAGCAGTATTACCTGGGTAAAGTCTTCTATTGCACGGTCAAATTCACCATTAGCAATATTTGCACGACCGCGGTTAAAATAATACTCTGCTGTATAGGTCCGTTCGGGCAAGGGAAATATGTTGCTTTCCTGGGAAAAAAGCTGTGAAGAAATGCAAAGCAATACAGAAAAAAAACAAATCGATATTAACGACATTGTTAATTCACATTTCGAACAAGACGGAAACTAATGTAACTTGTCTGGTGGGCCGGACGGTGGTTGGCCCGGTATGCAGAACGTACACCCAGCCCGTAGTCATAATAAGCACCGCCGCGAATTACACGGTAAGACCCCGAATTCGGGCCTGTAGGATTTGTCTGTGCTCCCCTTGGATATGCCCCATACCAGTCCCAGCACCATTCAAATACATTTCCATGCATATCAAAAAGCCCCCAGGGATTTGCTGCAAAACTCCCCACCGGAACTGTCCCTCCGCGATATATGCCTCTGGCATTATTATTATATGGATGATACCCGCCATAGTTGGCTTGATCTGTAGTAATATTGTTTCCTGTACTAAAGGGTGTAGTGGTTCCTGCACGAGCGGCATATTCCCATTCCGCTTCTGTGGGCAGACGGTAACCGTTGGCATTGCGGTTTTGCCGTACCGTTGTTCTATTTATTGTATATGCAGGGCTTAAGCCTTCCTGTTCGCTTAACCAGTTACAATAACGTACTGCGTCAAACCAGTTAATCTGTACTACCGGATGATTTTCTTCCTGAACAAAATCATGAGGATTCCTCCAATTTACATTTGCCCTTTGTTCCGCTCTGTCATTTATAAATATAGTTCCGCCTCCTCCGGTTTCTGCATCTGTCCTATAGCCGGTCGCATCCACAAAACGCCGGAACTCCCCAACCGTTACATGATTCCTGGCCATATAAAAACTACTTACCGTCACCTGACGCTGCGGGCCTTCATCTATTTCACGCTCCGGCTCGGTGGCTGGGCTGCCCATCATAAAAGTACCACCGTTAATATGCACAAAACCTGCCGGTACCTGTGTTGTGGTTTGAGCAGGTGGTTGTACAGCTCTGCTGGACGGAGCAGGTCGTGAGCTAAGATAGGCTGTTCCAAAAAATTGATCATACACTGCGGGTATCTGCCTGCCTCCGCTTACCCGGGATACTGCAGCTCCTGTAAGCCGGAATGTTTCCCGTATCTCCAGGCCCGGCGTTCTTAAATGTTCCAAAAGCTCTCCGGTAAATAATCCGTTTCGTCCTGTTCCGTCGGCTGCTGCTGCTCCACCGGAAGTTGCATAAAACACTATGCTGCCCGGAGGCGCACGGCTTACTACTGTTAATCCTCTAGCTCCGCTGCGGTTCCAGCCAAAAGGATTATCGCGGCAAGAGTCCAATACGACTATATTTAATTCATTTCCTGCTTCACTAAAGGTATCCAATATAAACTGTAAAGAAAGCGAACGATGACGCAGAGTAAGTTCGTCTACAATGGTGTCGGCATTTACCGGGATCAGATAATTTTCCCCGCCGGACTGTACCCCATGACCGGCATAAAAAAAGAAGCCGTAAGAATCGGAAGAAGCACCAAGCCTGCGCCCAAGATTTGTTACTGCCCTTTCCATTTGTTCGGAAGTGG
>Ga0099364_10004087_pt1 | contig 22193 bp, 12 predicted proteins | sample TergutTh196P3_FD_73070 | JGI IMG/M metagenome (GOLD analysis project Ga0099364, IMG submission 73070) | Microcerotermes parvus P3 segment gut microbial communities from Pointe-Noire, Republic of the Congo - Th196 P3 | ecosystem: Host-associated > Arthropoda: Insects > Digestive system > Gut ...
CCGACCGGTCATTTTGGGCTTGACCCGCAATCCCCTAAAAACAAAGGGGATGCTGAAACAAGTTCAGCATGACATGTAGGAGATTTCATCATCTATTAAGGTTGTTTAATAGGAAACATTTGTTATTTGATTAAACAATCTTTTTTTATTGCATCAAAACTACACTCACTAACACATAATCCGCATTTTATACATTTTTCTACGTCAATAACATGAATTTCGTATGGAGTATAAGGAATCGCATCAACGGGACAGGATTTTGCGCATTTAGTGCAACCCGTACAGTTGTCATCTATATAAAATTTAACCATTTCTTTGCATGTACCTGATTTACAGATACCTGAAATATGTTCTTCATATTCGTTTCGGAAATATTTTAAGGTTGTGAGTACAGGATTTGGTGCTGTTTTTCCAAGTCCACACAAGGATGCTTTTCGTATATTTAACGCAAGTTCTTCTAATTTGTCAATATCTGATATATGGGCTTTTCCGCTACAAATTTTATTTAAAATTTCGAGCATGCGTTTGATTCCAACTCGGCAGAATGTACATTTTCCGCAGGATTGGTCGCATGTGAAACTCAAAAAATATCGAGCAACGTCAACCATACAGTCGCTTTCACTAAGCACCACCAATCCTCCGGAGCCCATCATTGCACCCATTTGCGTAAAAGCATCAAAATCGACCTCTACATCGCACAAATGCGCAGGTATACAACCTCCCGAAGGACCACCAATTTGTATTGCTTTAAGTTTTTCGTCGCCTTCAACCCCTCCGCCAATATCTTCAACAATCTGATTTAGTGTTATTCCCATGGGAACTTCAATCAATCCACCATGACGAATTTTTCCTGCTAATGCAAATACTTTTGTTCCTTTACTACCTTTTGTACCGATTTTCGAGTAATTATCAACTCCGGAAGTAATAATATATGGAATTTGGCTCAAAGTTTCGACATTATTGACCAAAGTAGGACAACCGAATAGTCCATTAACAGCAGGATATGGAGGTCGGAGTTTTGGAAATCCGCGCTCACCTTCGATTGACGCAATCAAAGCCGTTTCTTCTCCGCACACAAAAGCGCCCGCACCCTCGAAAATTGAAATATCAAACGAAAAATCACTATTAAAAATATTTTTGCCGAGTAAATTTCGGTTTTTACAAATTTCAAGAGCCGTACGAATACGCTCAACTGCGAGAGGATATTCTGCCCGAATGTAGAAAATTCCATTTTTTGCATTGACAGCAAACCCTGCAATAATCATTCCCTCAATTACGCGGAATGGGTAGGATTCAAGCATCATTCGATCCATAAATGCTCCCGGATCGCCTTCGTCTCCATTGCAAATAACATATTTGTCATCCTTCTTTGATGCTGCCACAATTTTCCATTTTTGTCCAGTATGAAAACCACCACCCCCTCGACCACGAATTCCGCTATTAAATATATTATCAATTACTTCAGCACTCGTTTGAGTAGAAATTACTTTCTTTAATGCCTCAAAACCTTGATGTGAAATATATTCATCAATGTTCAAAGGTGCCAAAAAGCCGTATCCTTCGGTCGAAATATGTTTTTGACTTGAAAGAAATGTGTCGATTATACCAATTCGTTCTTTTTCAGGTTTCCAAATAACGTTATCCCAAGTGATGTCGGTATGAAATGTGTCAATATGGTTTAAAAGATTGTTTTTCAGTCGTTTGAAATAATTTGCGGGTTTAAAATGATGATGAAGGATTTCTTTTATTTCGGAAGGTTTAACGTTTGGATATCGGGTAATCGAATTATCGGGCATAATCACGTCAATTAGCGGAACTTTATTACAAACACCAACGCAGCCCACAGATTTTATTTTAACATTCATACCTAATTCTTGTTGCGCTTTTGACAATTCACGAAAAATATCCGCCGAGCCACTCGCCTGACAGCACGAACCCATTCCAAGACGTATTTCACCGGCAACTTTGCGACTTGCTTTTTTAATTTCATTTTTCTCTTTTTCAGCCTGTTGTAAAAGAAAATCACTAATTACTTCGTTGACTTTTCCCGATTGAACATGGCCATAAATTTTGTCATCGATTTGTACCACTGGCGCAAGCGTACAACAGCCAAGACAGGCAATTTTTTCCATAGAAAAAAGTTTATTGTCGGTAGTAATACTTTTTTCTGCTATTTTCAATTCTCGACGGAATGCGTCATAAACATTTGTCGCTCCTTTCACGTGGCATGCCGTTCCCGTGCATACTTTTATAAGATGTTTACCGTATGGAACGTGCCGAAATTGTGAATAAAAAGTTGAAATAGTGATAAGTTGTGCCCTATCAATTTCAGTTTTTTCATAAATTCGTTCTAAAACATCGTTAGGCAGGTAACCAAATTCGGTCTGAATAGCCTGAAGCAAAGGAATTATACTGTTTCGTTTAGTTCCGATACGGTGTATGATATTGTCCACTGTAGAATAGTTACAATGGTCGGTTATCATTGCATTTTCGATGGTATCAGTTTTAGGAACAAATTCAGTGTTGCAACTACAGTTCATATTTGTTTTAAAAATGCAAAAATATATGAAATTTTTGAAATGCCAAACTTATATAAAGAAAAATAAACAAGATTCCTCATTTCACTTCGTTCCATTCAGAATGACTGACCGTTCTGGTAGTGGTTAGTGATTAGTGATTAGTTGGGAGGAAATCGTGTAATTAGTGGCTAAAATCCTTTGTGCGACTTTGTGTATTTCAATAAATTCAATAACCAAAAACCTTTGTGCGACTTCGTGGTAAAAAAAATCTAACCCCAAAGAAAAATCGAGTTTTTTAGTGTAATTAGTGGCTAAAAATCCTATTCTTTTGAATAAAACTCTAAAATTTTTAGCCTGAAAATATAATCATATTTTGCTTGAATCTCTTCTGATAGTGCCCTTTGGTGTCTCAAACGGGATTCGTTAAATTCGTAGATATTTGATGCGCCGTTCAAATATTTTATCTCTTCGTATTGGAATGCAATTTTTGTTGCAGCAACTGCTTCTTGTGCGGATAAAAAACTCTCTTTTGATGCGATTGCATTGTAGTATGCCTGCTGTATTTCTTTAACAAAATTTAATTTAGTTTCTTCCAAAATCAACCTATTTTGATCTAATTGCACTGTTGCTAACTTCACGTTATCAGAAACTCTCATTTTGTTAAATATTGGTATTGTCAAAGAAAAATAAATTACTTCTCTTGAATTGTCGCTTATTTGGGTTCCAAAGGGAGTGATTTTGTTACCTTGTGTATCTGATAAAGTATGATAATAGGCTGTTCCGTAACTTGCACCCAGAATTAATGATGGAAAATATGCTGATTTATTAACTAGAATATCTCTTTGTCCTTTTTCAATTCTTAATTCAGCGGCTTTGATACCTGGGCGAAAGTTTATTCCCGAATTTAATGTACCTTTTAAATCTAATTTATCAGCAATCATAAGCTCAATTTCTTTATCAGTAGGGAGCACAACCTCAAAAGTTGATACATCGGTATAATTCATTAGATGAGCGAGGTCTAATTTTGCGAGTGTAAAAGTGTTGCTTGTTTTGGTAACATTAACCATATCAGAGGCTAACGTTGCTTTTGCTGCATAAAGGTCTGAATCGGATGTTTTCCCACCTTCGACGAGTATTTGAACTTTTTCTAAATGTTCTTCTGAGATAGTTTGTTGTTCTTTGGCTAATTCGAACATTTCATTGGAAAGTATGACCTGCAAAAAATATCCTGTAATGTTAATAGAAATATTTTCTTTTGCTTGTTCTAAATCGTATAAAGCAGCGTGGAGATTGAGTTCGTCAGATGCTTTTTGATGATAAACTCGAAGCCCTTCAAAAAGTGACATTTGTGCTCTGATATCAAAAGAAGAGGTAGATTGTGAAATATCCACAATAACGTTATCGGGTCGAGTAGTTCTGCCAAAGTCAAAATTTTGTCCAAGATATGCATTTACGCTTGGCAAAACACTTTTTTTAGTTGTATTTAGATTAATTTTTTTTGCCTCTAAATTGTGAATAGCCTCCTTTACTCTAAAATTGTTTTCTAAACCGTAGTTAATGCACTCTTCCAAAGTCCATTGCGTCTGAGCAGAAAGAGGTAATGTAAATAAAATTGTTAATACTAATGTTTGGAGCTTCATGGTTTTCAGTTTTTTAGTGAATAAGCGAATAAGCGAATGAGTGAATGAGTGAATGAGCGAATGAGTAAATGAGTAAATGAATCCCGTTGGGGATGAAATTTTGAAAAAAATAAGTGAATGAGTATTTTTATTTCGTAATTCATTTTTTAGTATTTAACCACCAATATTCATAATATTTATTTTAACGCAAAATCGCAAAGTTTAGAACGCATTAATAGTTTTCAGTTGTCAGTTGTCAGTTATCAGCAAATGTGTGAATGAATCATTAACCACTAACCGCTAACCACTAACCACTAACCGCTAACCACTAATCACTAACCACTAATCACTAACCACTAACCACTAACCACTAACCGCTAACCACTAATCACTAACCACTAACCACTAATCACTAACCACTAACCACTAACCGCTAACCACTAATCACTAACCACTAACCACTAATCACTAACCACTAATCACTAACCACTAACCGCTAACCGCTAACCACTACTCACTACTCACTTAGTAACCACTTTTCCTCTAACCGTCATGGTAGAATCGATGCCTTCTGTTATTTCAATAAAAATTCCGTCAGAAATGCCTGTAACTACGTGTGTTTTGATGTAATTTTGTTCGTTTTCTTTTGTTTTGTCTAAAATATATACAAAAGTGCTATCTGCAACAAATTCGATTGTACTTTCGGGAAGTGAAAAAATGTTATCTTTTGTATCGACTATTATTTCGCCGTTTGCGCTGTACCCTGACCTAATAAACAGATTTTCAATATTTTTGACGGCTGCTTTAACTTCAAAAGTAGTTGCGCCGCTATTTAAAACTCCTTTTGGTGAGATATATTCTAAAACTGCTGTACATTTTTCGTCTTGCATTGCGCCAATAATAAGGTTTAAATCAAAACCTTCTTTCACTTTACCAACGTCTGTTTCGTCAATTTTTCCGATAAAAATAAGGTCAGACATATCGGCAATGGCGGCTATTGTCGTGCCTTCGCTGAAATTATTAGTTTGAATTACTGAATTTCCAACTTTGACAGGAATATCAAGTATCATTCCTGAAATTGTCGACTTTATAAGCGTATTGCTATATGCTTCGGTACTTTTTGACATTCCTTTTTTAATAATGTCGATATTTTCTTCTGCAATACTCACTTCTTCTAATGCTTGTAAATATGTAGAATAAGCGGTTTCGTAGAGTTCTTTTGAGGTTACTCCGCTTTCAAAAAGTTTTTTTGTACGTTCATAATCTTGTGTAACTCTTTCGAGGCTAATTTTTGCCACTTTAAGCCTTGATTCTGCGCTACTTAACATGGCTATATCGGGTACTACTTTTACTTTTGCTATAATTTCACCAATTTTAATATTTTGACCCGGCTCTTTGTAGATTTCTGTAATAATACCTGAAATTTGTGGTTTTATTAAGATTTCATTTCTGGGCTCGATCATGCCATTGATTATTATTTTCTTTGAAATGTCGCGCCGTTCTAATTGAACAGTTTCATATTTGACAGGTTTTGCTTGTGATTTACTCCAAAGATATACTAACGTTCCTAAGATTACTACTCCAAGTAAAACAAACATTAAGGTCTTAAATATTTTTTTCATATTTGATATTGTTGAGCCACTAATTTCACGAATTTACACTAAGTACTGCAGGCTAAAGCCTGCTGTGGATACACGGATTTTGCGGATTAGACGGATTTTCACGGATTTTTTTATTTTTTTTCTACCAATATTTCATCACTAACGGCTACTAAGGGAGCTTTATTAAATAAGGGATAACATAGTTCACTTACTCATTTTTTCACTCATTCCCCCATTCTCTCATTTACTCATTTACTCATTTACTACAAGGTGGACGACCGCAAGGGTGCGCCCCTACACTCATTTACTCATTCACTCATTCACTCATTCACTCATTTACTCATTTACTACAAGGTGGACGACCGCAAGGGTGCGCCCCTACACTCATTCACTCATTCACTCATTCACTCATTCACTAACAAAAGAAATTGGAAAACTAAAGAAAAAAGTAGAACCTTCTCCATATTTGGAAGTAAACCAAATATTTCCCCCATTTGCTTTGACAAAATCTGCACATAAAACTAACCCTAAACCTGTACCGCTTTCGTCGTTAGTACCGCGCCGACTTTTAGTTTCGGATAATTTAAAAAGTTGCTCCTGCACTTCAATGGGCATACCTGTACCCGTATCTTTCACAGAAATAACCATCATATTGTTTTGCAGTTCTGAATCGAGCGTAACTTCTCCGTTGGCAGCGGTATATTTTATCGCATTAGTTGTCAGATTTCGCACTAAAACGGCAAACATATCTTTATCGGCAAATATTTGCTGTTTTTGAATATGATTATTAAGAATAATTTTTTTACTTTCGGCGACTCCTCTAATAAAATCAGTAACTTCACGGCTCGCTTCTTGTGCATCGAAATATACGGGCGATGGAATAATTCTTTGCATTTGACTTTTAGCCCAGCGAAGTAAGTTATCTAACAGTCCATAAATACTATCTACACGACAAGTAAGGTCGTTCATCAACTGTGCCTGCATATCGGCATCTAATTGGTTTTCGTTCACAAGTTTCATAACAGTCATTAGCGATGCAATGGGACTGCGGAGGTCGTGGGCAATAACTGAAAAGAGTTTGTCTTTTACGATATGAAGTTTTTTCAATTCGTTGTTCTTTTCGGCTGTTTTCCGATACAAAAGTGCAACTAATAACAACAATGCAATAATCATAAGCAAAGTAACCGATAATATCAGGATTAATCGTTGCTGTTTTTGTTTTTCTTGTTGTAAAATTTCGTTTTCGTTGTCTTTTTGTTCTAATTCGTGCCAATTTTTCATCCGAGCAATTTCGGCAGTTTTTCCGGCTTTTGAAATGCTATCGGATATTTGATGAAATTTCTTAAAATTTTCGAGTGCACTGCGATAGTCTCCTTTTATTGTATCTAACATCGAGATGATTCTATACTTATCTAAAAGAACATCATTTCTGTAAGCGAATGATTCCTCTGACTTATCCAAAAAATAATAAGCAGAATCTACATCTTGCAACATTGCATAAGCTTCTGCAAAAATAGAAAATAATGCGGATGATGTAACGCCAAGGGATTCTTCGCTGGAAAGCGTTTGATAAAGGAAATGAAGCGCCTCGCGAGGCTGACCTAATTTCAGATATGCGTATCCGCAATGGGAGCCTATCAAATTAGTATGTACGCTATTCAAAAGCAGGGCTTGTTGGTATATTTCCAAAAAATAATCCAACGCTTCCTGTAACCCTAAATCTTTATAAAGAACTTTTCCATAACTGAAACGTGCAAAAATTTCCATGTCTGGATCGCCCTTCTCGATGGCTATCTCCCTTATTTTATTTGAATAGTACATTTCATTTTCGATGTCATTTATTATATTGAACAAAAGTCGTATGTTTCGATAAACACCCAATAACATATCTAAATTGTTGATCTTTATCGCAAGTTTTTCTGCTTTTTTGTAATGTGTAAAAGAGGTGTAATAGTTTTTTTGCCACTGATAATAATTGCCCAAATTAATGTGGGCTCTCGCCTCTAAAAGTTCCATGCCTTTTTTGTTTTGAGTTAAAAGCAACGCCTCAGTCGCATAAAATATACCCTTCTCAACATCGACATTATTGTACTCCCGTGAAATATCTATTAGCAGTGATGCCTTGTCAGATTTTTTCCCCGAAAATGAATCTAAAACGGTAAGTAAGCTATCAAGCGTTGCAGTCTGAGCAATTAGTGTTCCGCACAGACTCAAACACAAGATGGACAATTTCAATTTTCGAATAATCATTGCGCTTTATTAAAATAAAATACAAAAGTAGATAAAAGTTTTTTAATAACAAGCTTTTTTTAAAAAAAAATTAAAAAAATTTTTTCTATCCGTTTTTTCTGGTAACTTGCATTATTAAAAAAAAATGAAAATTTATTTTAAACGCAAGGTCGCAAAGGTTTTTCGCTAATGTCGCAAATCTTTTTACGTCCTTCACCTAATACCGGTCAGTCATTCCGAAAGAAACGAAGTGAAATGAGGAATCTATTTTAATTTTTATACTTTGCGTTCTCAACTTTGCGTCTTTGCGTTAAAAAAAATTATTACCGTAAAGATCGCAAATATTTGTAATATCGTGTTAATAAAATAGTGCCAAATTATAAAAAAAAATTAAATTATTTTTGTAAAAAAAATTAATCATATTATTTTTGCAAAATAATTCACTCATAAAAAAAGGAGTAATATGGAAAATAAAAAAGAAATAACACCAGAAAGCGTGCTGGCACTACTAAATACTTTTATAGAGAAGTTCCCTGCGGAAACAGACCGTATGCGAGCTCAAACAGACCTCATGCGAGCTCAAACAGACCGTATGCGAGATGAAACAGACCGTAGAAGAGCTGACTTCGACCGTGAAATGGAAGAATCGCGTGCCAGGTTAGAACAAGAAATGAGAGACCACGATAAAAGGATGAAAGCCTTAGAAAAACATATAGGCGGATTAGCTAATAATCAAGGTGATTTTGCAGAAGAATACTTTTTTAGTGCATTTCGAAAAGGAATTTCCACATTCTTTGGCGAAGAGTACGACAGCATAGAATCAAGAAAAAGGAAGAAAATCAAAAATAGTGGCATCGACGTAGAGTATGATATACAGATGTTTAACTGTATTTCGGTTGGGCTTATAGAAACAAAATACAAGCTTACTTTTGATGATATAAAAAAAACAATAATCAAAGTTGGTATGTTTAGAGATGCTTTTCCACAATTTGCAAATCACAAATTGTATCTCGGAATAGCCTCAATGATTTTTGAAAAAAAAGTGGAAGATGAATGTATAAGACAAGGTATTGCCGTGATAAAACAAGTTGGCGACAACGTAGTTATCAATGATAAAAATCTTAAACAGTTTTAAGTTGAAATAAACAGACAAGACAAAAAGATACTCGATTATAGAGAAGATATATCTATCAACACCAAGTCTAAATTTGGTATTTTCCTAAAATCTTTATCGGACGTTACTAATGGTAAGTTGTATTTGATGGAAATTGCAGCAATTATGGCATCTGGCAACTTCATCTTGACTTATCGTTTGATATTTATTGCGTATTGTTTTATTTGAGCGTCCATTTCCAGCACATAACAATAGTCAAACACTTCGGCAATAGTTTGCTTTTCGGGTTCTGAAATTTGGTATTTTCCTAGCACTTCCATTTCCGTAATGTAGGAGATAGCAAGTATTTCCGATTTTGCAAAATATTCAACTTTCGGATTTCCTTTGATGATGTAAATCAACATGTTAGTATCAACCAAATAATCAATTCCACTCATTTCGTGCGTTTTTTTGATATTGCAAGCCGTCTTCAAAGTTTGGCAAAACTCCGAAAAAACGTGCTAAATTAGGTTTTTTTCTCTCACTACGTGTGATTTTTCCTCGTTCAAGTGATTTTTTCATACTTTCAACAGTCGTCGTATTTTCTATTGTGACAATCATTTTTTCTATAAAATTTAACTATAAAACAACGCAGCAAAAGTACAAATATATTTGATATAAAATGCAAAACAATGAAATTATTTCCAAACACTCAATTTTTACCTATAATTTTTTACAAAACAATAGTTGGGCGATGGCTCACTAACCTCCACAATTGAGTAGAAAACCAACCTCATTAAAAAACAATAATAAGGTTGATTTTGGGTTTTTTGCGCCCTTTGCGTTCTCAACTTTGCGACTTTGCGTTAAATGAATGCTTCCTTTTTTGGGAGATCCCCCGAATTGCGCTTTTAGGGCAACCGCAAGGGTATGCCCCTACCGGGGTTATCTACGTTGCACTCTACCGAGTGCTGCTGCGTGGGGTGTATAGAGGTCGTGGGGTTTTTTGCATTCCGAACGTCTTCCATCGGCATTTTTGAAAAAAATCTGTGTCATCTGTGTTATCTGTGTGCTATACAGGCAGTGGAGATAAGCGGATTTGGCAGATATTCGCTAACCACTAACCACTAACCACTAATCACTAACCACTAATCACTAACCACTAATCACTAACCACTAACCACTAACCACTAATCACTAACCACTAACCACTAATCACTAACCACTAATCACTAACCACTAACCACTAATCACTAACCACTAACCACTAATCACTAACCACTAATCACTAACCACTAACCACTAACCACTAACCACTAACCTCTAACCTCTAACCACTAACCACTAATCACTAATCACTAACCACTAACCACTAACCTTTTCTTAATAGTAAAATAAAAATCGGAGCCTCTTTTCAGTTCGGATACAACCCAAATTTTTCCGCCCATAAGTTCGACTAAGTTCCGTGAAATAGCGAGTCCTAAACCAGTTCCGCCGGCGTTAAGGTGGCGTGCTTCTTCAACTTGGCTAAATCTGTCGAAAATATGTTTTTGATTTTTGGGGTCAATACCTGCGCCTGTATCTTTGACATAAAACAAAAGACTGTCGTTGTCTGCTTTTTCGTACCCGAACGTGATTGAACCGTTTTCAGTAAATTTTAAGGCATTACTAATAAGGTTTGTAATAACTTGCGATAGTCTGAGTGGGTCAACAAATATTTTTTCTTCAGTCAGTTGTTTGTCAAGAATAAGTTGAATATTATCTTCTTTTCCGCTTTCAGACAACAATTGGGAGAATAATTGATGTAATTCTACTAAATAAGCGTTCACTTCAAATTCTTGTGGCATCATTTTCAATTGGTTAGCATCTAATTTGGAAATATCGATGATGTCATTTAAAAGTTGAAGTAGAGATGTACAATTTTTAGTGATAATATTAGCGTAGTATGCTGCTCTTGGTGAGATAGTTTCGTCAATTTCGTATAGAAGCAGCGATGAAAATCCAAAAATACCGTTCATTGGAGTTCTAATTTCATGGGACATATTAGCAATGAATGCCGATTTAAAATGGTCAGCTTCTTCGGCTTTAATTTTCGCTGCGTTCAGTTCTTCGCTAATAACCATATATTCTTCGTTTGATGCGAGGAGTTCTTCGTTTGCTGTTTGAAGTTCTTCGTTAGCGGCATTGAGTTCTTCGGTACGGTCTTGCACAATAAATTCGAGGTGTTCTCGATAATTTACTAATTCCGTGATGTCCATCATAATTCCGTCCCAAATCACTTTATTTTCAGTCAGATATGGTTGTGAAACGATTCGTAGCCATCTAATATTACCATTTCTAAAAATTCTAAATTCTTTATCAAATTCGGTCAAATTTATTCTACTTTGGTCGGTTTCATCATACGCCGATTGTCTATCTTCGGGGTGCATAATATCGAAGTAAGGGGTGATATCCTGCAAAACCGCTTCTCGAGTAATACCTGTAATTTCTTCCCATCTTGAGCTAAGATATTCCATGTAATATTTTTTGGTTTTATTGTCGTATACAAAGCGCTGCAATACTCCATTTGGGAATTTGTCTCCAAGAGTTTCTAAACGTTCTTTTTCTTTTTCAAATGCACGTTGCGACTCCTTTTGAGCAGTAATATCCATTATAATTCCGTCCCAAATAATGAAATTATCTTCTTTTCGTGGGCGTGAAATGAGATACAAATATTTTTGTTTTACACGAAATTCTATTCTTATGTCGGTCATTGTTTGTGCGCTAACCTCAAGTGCTTCAGTAAATTTCGAGTAGTCGTCTGGATGAATATTATCTAATAATTGAGAAAAATTAGCCATTGCAATATCAGTGGGAGTTCCTGTAATTTCTTCCCATGTTGCGCTGACGTACGACATGGTAATTTGTCGTGTACGAATGTCTCTAATAAATTGAAAAAGCGAGCCACCGGGCAAATTGTCTCCCAATGTTTTCAGTCGGTTACGTTCCGATTCTAATTGTTGTTCGGCTTTTTTGGGTGTAGTGATATCTAAAATGATACCGTCGGCGATAACAAATGGGCCTTTTCGATATTGTCTGGATGACAATTTTATCCACTTTATTCGTCCCCAAATAATAAATCGTATTTCAATGTTAAAGTTTTCTAAAGTATCAGCAATATGGTCAATACTCTCTATTAACGTAGGTAAATCGTCTGGGTGTACACATGCAAAGACGGAGTTAATATCTTTAATAGCGACGTCGGCGGGGATTCCTGTAACAGATTCCCATGAACGGCTGACGTACGAAAATCGCCATTGTCTCGTTCTTGTGTCGCCAATAAATTGATAAAGAGCAACGTTTGGCAAATTGCCGCCTAATGTTTCTAAACGCTCTTTTTCTTGTTCAAGTTTTAGTTCGGCTTCTTTTTTGGATGTAATATTCATGCAAATGCCGTCCCATACTATAAGTCCACCGTCGCTGCGAGGACGCGCCGACATGTGTATCCATCTGATATTTTGATCGTCAACAACACGAAATTCACTCGAAAAAACTGTCATTGTCTGTTTGCTATGTTCGATGTTATTGGTAATAACGAGAATATCATCGGTATGAATTTTATTAAAAACATTTTCTATGTCTGCGAGAGCGCTATCGGCAGGTATTCCCATCACTTCTTCCCATCGTGCGCTTACGTAGGCAACTCTATAATTATCAGTAATGGGGTCGTAAATAAACCTATATAGAACTCCGTTAGGAATATTGTCACCGAGCAATTCTAATCGCTCTTTTTCTAGTTCAAGTTGTAGTTCGAATTCTTTGCGATATGTGATGTCAATCACGATGCCGTCCCAAACTACATCATTTTCTACATAACGGTGTTGAGCGGACATAATTAACCAGCGAAGTTGATTATTTATTATTGAACGAACTTCGATATGAAATCTAACTTTTTCGCGAGAACTATATTCGTCTGCTTCTTTAAATTTTTCCACATCGTCAGGGTGTATTATCGAGAAAAGTGCATTGATATTGTTGAGGACTTCTTCGGGAGGAATTCCTGTAACTTTTTCCCAAGAACCGCTCACGTATGTTATTCGTGCTGGGTCGTCAGCATATTCATAAAATGCAACGTCCGGGATGTTGTTCCCGAGCATTTCGAGTCGTTTTTTTTCTGATTCCAAGTTCAGTTCTATTTCTTTTCGGTTAGTTATATTAAGCAAAAGTCCGTCTAAAATGACTAACGCCCCTTCCCTACGTGGACGCGACGATATTTGATACCAACGAATCTTACTACCTGAAATAGTTCGAACTTCAAAATGAAAATTTTCTAAATTATCAATGGTTTGTCTCATTCTTTGTATCATAAAGGGCAGGTCGTCCGGATGAATAGTTTCTATGGCGGCAGTAGGATTGTTCATTAGTAGTTCTACGGGGATACCTGTAACTTTTTCCCACGTTCCGCTAACATAAAGGATTTTCGTATCAAAATTTTCAGGGTTATGAGAAAATTGAAACAAGGCAACATTTGGAAGGTTGTCGTTTAACATTTCCAAACGTTTATGTTCTTCTGCTAATTGTCGCTCGGCTTTTTTCCAATCTGTGATGTTCATTGCTATTCCGTCCCAATAAATATATTTATCGTCTCGTCGCGGCTGCGAAGAAACTTGTATCCACCTAACTTGCCCATTTACAAGAAGACGATATTCAATGCGATATACTGACATTGTTTTAGCACTATCTTCAATGGTCTTTTTGACAAAAGATAAGTCCTCAGGGTGAATAAAATCGAAAGTTCTTTCAAAATTGCTCAGTGCAATTCGAGATGGATATCCCATAACTTCTTCCCAGCAGGCACTCACGTATAAGACACGAATAATATTTGTTTCTGTATCTAAAACCCGCACATAAAGAGTACCATTTGGAATATTATTACCTAATGTTTCTAAACGTTCTTTTTCTCGTTCGAGTTTAAGTTCAGCCTTTTTACGTGCTGTTGTATTAATTCCAATACCTTCCCAAATAATAAAACCGTTTTCACGGCGGGTTTGAGAGGATAAATGTACCCACCTAACTTTTCCGTCTATAATATTGCGGTGTTCAAATTCAAAAAGGGTCAAATTATTTGCACAATATTCAAGTTTTTGTTTCAAAATTGGCAAATCATCGGGGTGCACAAAAGAAAATATATCATCTTTATCTCTTGTATCAAAATTATCAGACAAATCAGACTCATCCTCCCATTTTGTGTTTAAATTCTCAAAACTATATAACCTGTCTTTGAGAGCAAAATCTCTCGAATAGCCCATAACATCTTCCCATTGTGCGCCAACATATTCATAATCGTAAATTCCTGTTTCAGTATCCAAAACGAGTCTAAAAAGAACTCCGTTAGGAATACTATCGCCAAACATTTCAATACGTTCTTTTTCTTGTATCAACTTTTGTTCTGTAACTTTTCGTGCTGTAATATCAATTCCTATTCCGTCCCAAATAATTAAATCTTTTTCTTTTCTAGGTTGGGTCATTAAGTGTACCCAGCGTATATTTTCGTCATTTAGGATTCGATGTTCAAGATTAATTACGGTCATTGTTTCAGCACTATGGTTTATCGATTCTTTCAAAATGGGCAAATCTTGGGGGTGCACCATTGAAAAAGCCGTTTCAATATCGTTCAATGCAATTTCGGCAGGATAACCCATAACCTCCTCCCACTGTGTGCTGACGTATGAAAATTTGAACGTGCCACTTTTTTTATTTAGAATATAACTAAAAAGTACACCGTTAGGAATATTGTTGCCTAATGTTTCCAAACGTTTTTTTTCTAAGTTTAATTTACGTTCGGTTTCCTTTTTTTCGGTAATATTTATTCCAATTCCGTCCCAATAAATCATTTTGCCTTCTCTTCTCGGAAGTGCTGTTTTACGTACCCATCGGACTATTCCATCAATAACGAGGCGATATTCAATGTCAAAGAGGGTCATTGTATCTCTGCTATGTCTCATGGTATCTTTGAGTCGCAGCATGTCGTCGTGATGCACGAATGAGTAGGCTTTTGACAGGTCATTTATAGCAATTTCAGCAGAATAACCAACCACTTTTTCCCATCCTGCACTAACGTAAGGGATTGATTGAATTTCAGTTTCGGTGTCGAAGGCGTATCTAAAAATTGTACCATAAGGCAAATTGTCACCAATGGAACTCAAAAGTTTTTTTTCCATTTGCAAATTAAGTTCGGCTTCTTTTCGCTCGGTAATGTCTTTAAGCGCACCTGACACCTGCAGTGCAAATCCGTCTTCATTACGAACAACGGAGCCGTACCCATTGAAAAAACCGTAGTGACCATTTTTTTTGAGTAAACGGAATTCTACATCAAAAGATGTTTTTCTGTTCTTATCTAATATGTAACTTTCAAAACCTTTCATAATAGGTTCTCGGTCGTCTGGGTGTAGTTTGTCGCTCCAACTTCCTAAAATGCTGGGAAAATCTTTCTCATTTTTATATCCTAACATTTTTCTGTATTTATCGGAGTATTCCACACGTTTCGAGTGGTTGACAGGGTCTGGGTCACCTTTTTCAAGCCGAATATCCCACAACCCAATATTAGAGGCTTCGACAACTAAATTCAACTTTTTAAGATGATTTTCGTCAGAACTATTCTTTTCGGATTTGTGAAGCAGTTCTTTTAATTTTCTAACCTCTTCCTCTAATTCGCCTATTCGTTTTTTAGAATTTTCCATAATGATACTATATTCCAAATTATACTTTTATATCTGTAGGTCTTATATTATTTTAGTTTTACAAAAGTAATATTTTTTTTAAAACAATGTATATTATTTTTTGTTTTTAAAAATTATTACAGACAAATGAAAATTTTTTTAAAAAAATGTCGTTTATACAAAATGGTTTTCAGTTATTAATTTTCAGAAATAACAATTTATTTAATAAAAATAATAAATAGATATATAAAAATATAAAATGTTAGAAAAAATTTTTTCGAAAGATATTCGTACCGCCACTTACGATGTTGGTGCAAATGGGCAAATTTCAATAACCGCCCTTCAGCGTTATTTTCAAGAAGCGGCTCACGAACATGCCAACAAACTTGGTGTTGGATTTGAAAAATTACGCAAAAAAAATATTTTTTGGGTATTATCGGCATTGTGGTTCAAAATTGACAAACTGCCGGGTTTTGATAAAATAATTACAGTAAATACGTGGCCAAGAGGTATTGATAAATTTTATTCTTTGAGAGACGTAATATTTTTTCATGATAATAAAACGGTGGCAAAAGCTACATCACTTTGGCTCACAATTGATATAAACTCAAAAAGAATTGTTCGACCCGAAACAATTTTCAACGGAGTTGATTATTTTTCCGATAATAGAGTTTTCGATGACAATTTTGCTCCAATTATAACTCCAACTGAAAAAATTTTAATAGAAGAGCGTCAAGTAAGGTACTCAGACCTTGATATTAACCGACACGTAAACAATGTAAAATATATTGAATGGATTTTTGACGCAATTGAAAATAATCTTGCAGAAAAAAATATTAACGAACTTAAAATACAATATCTTGGCGAATTTGTTGAAAATGAAAAAGCCTCTATTTACAGAGGAATAAGTGACGACCCCAATAAATTTATTATTGAAATTAACCACGAAAAAGGCAAAACAGGAATTAGAGGGGAAGTTAGTTTTTAACCTGCATTATTCATTAACGCAAAGTCGCAAAGTTGAGAACGCATTAATAGTTTTCAGTTTTCAGTTATTTATAGTTTTCAGTTATTTTTTGTTCCTTTTGGGATAAAAGATATTTTCATTTCTTATGAATAATGCAAATTAGAATTTATAAAAAAATATTCTTTCATTTTTTTTAAGACCCTTATTTTTTGAGGGTTCCTTCAATAGCACTATGTTTCAGATATTGATCCTCACTTATTCACATAATTACATAATTATCAATATAATAAATGAGTTTAAATGTGTGAAGGGTGGAAAGAAATTAAAAATTATATAAAATTATTTATATAAAATTTTACAAATATTTAAAATATTTACAATAATATTTTAAATACCTCGTTATTCTATATATTTTTAAACTATGTATTCAAAAGAATTATTAAAAGGAACATTAACGGCAATCATACTAAAACTGCTTGCTGATAACGGAAAAATGTACGGCTATCGTATTACTCAAAAAGTAAAACAAATGTCGGACAATAAAATCCTCTTGAAGGAAGGGTCGCTTTATCCCGCCTTACACAAGATGCGCGAAGAGGGCTTGATAGATGTAGAAACCGAAAATATTGGCAAAAGAATAAGGCATCACTATTTTTTGACCTCGAAAGGCTTTCTCATCAAAGAAGAAAAAGAAAAAGAATTAAACGATTTTATAAATACCATTAGTAAAATAATCAATCATGAAACTAACTGATAAGCAAATAGATTTTATTACTGAAACCATTGTCAAAAGCAACATTGCCTCCACTGAAATGAAGGAGGATTTAATTGACCACTTTTGCTGTGCCATTGAAGATATAATGGAAAAAGGCAACGGTTTCAAAGAGGCGTATGACAAAGCATTTAATAATATTTGTCCCGATGGTTTTGATGAAATTCACAACGAAACTGTCTATTTATTAACTCATAAAAAAGAAAAAAAGATGAGAAAGTTAATGTATGTATCGGGTTATCTTTCAATTGTATTGATAACCCTAAGCTTATGGCTGAAAATATTTAAGATGCCAGGAGCCGGGATTGCACTGTTTATAACCTTTTTAACAGTGATGTTTCTATTTCTTCCTGTATTATTTATGCACTTTTACAAAAGAAATTTGCCAAAATCTTTTGGCGAGAAAACTTTGTATGTTGCTGGTTTTATGGGAATTTTACTGCTATTTGCGGGAGTACTTTTCAAAATTATGCATTGGCCAGGGGGGTTTTTGTTGACCATGGTTTCGTTAGCGGTCATCAATTTTCTGTTTTTTCCGATGTTTTTTTATAGAAAATACAAAAGAAAAATAGCGGTATAATAAGAACAAGAACAGGAGGAGCCTTAAAGCTCCTCTTTTTTTTTATCAGTTTTTACGATAATTCTATTTCAAATATGTTTTTAGTTTTCAGTATTTAGTATTTAGTATTCAGTATTTAGTATTCAGTATTCAGTATTCAGTATTCAGTATTTAGTATTGAGAATTTAGTATTCAGTATTTAGTATTCAGTATTCAGTATTTAGTATTTAGTATTCAGTATTTAGTATTCAGTATTCAGTATTTAGTATTTAGTATTTAGTATCTCACTGACTACTCACTACTCACTACTCACTACTCACTACTCACTACTCACTACTCACTACTCACTACTAACTACTAACTACTAACTACTGCAGGTTGAAACTTTCTCTAATAATAGTCTGTTTTCTATCGGGTCCAACGGAAACAATTACAATGGGAATTTTGAGTTCGTTTTCAAGGAATTGAATAAACAAATTAAGTTCTTCGGGGAATTCATTTTCGGAGGAAATCTTAGTAATATCAGATTTCCAACCGGGTAGTTCGGTATAAATTGGCTCAATGTTTTCGTAAAAATCGGATGGAAATTCTTCGGTAATATTTGAGCCGATTTTATATGCAACTGCAATTTTGATTGTATCAAAATGACTCAAAACATCGCTTTTCATCATAATAAGTTGCGTAACTCCGTTAATCATGATGCTGTATTTAAGTGCAACAATATCAATCCACCCGCATCGGCGTTGACGTCCTGTAACAGAGCCAAATTCATTACCAATTTCACACATTTTGTACCCTGTTTCGTCAAACAATTCTGTTGGAAATGGTCCACTACCAACTCGTGTGCAGTATGCTTTAAAAATTCCATAAACTTCACCAATATTTTGTGGGGCTATTCCTAACCCTGTAGCGCAACCCGCACTAATTGTATTGGAGGAGGTTACAAAAGGATATGAGCCAAAATCTATGTCTAATAACGTACCTTGAGCACCTTCAGCTAAAATTGACTTGTATTTCTTCAAAGATTGGTTGATAAAATATTCACCCTCTATAAGTTTGAATTGTTTCAGATATTCAATGCTTTGTAGCCATTTTTCTTCCAATTCAGCGATATCGTAGTGATAGTTCATGGATTTCAAAATTGTTTCGTGTCTTGATTTTGCTGCGGTGTATTTTGTTTCGAAATTATTTAGAATATCGCCTGTACGCAGTCCGTTACGGCTTATTTTGTCGGAATAAGCGGGACCTATTCCACGTCCTGTTGTGCCGATTTTTTCATTTCCTTTTGTGGCTTCATAGGCAACATCTAAAATCCTGTGTGTAGGAAGAATTAGGTGTGTTTTTTTAGAAATAAAGAGTCGTTTTGTTAAATCAATGCCGTTATTAGCGAGGGCTTCGGCTTCTTCTTTGAAGGTCAATGGGTCTAATACAACGCCATTTCCAATAACATTGATTTTTCCACCTTGAAAAATACCCGAAGGAATTGAGCGAAGTATATATTTTTCGCCATTAAATTTCAAAGTATGTCCCGCATTGGGACCACCTTGAAAACGGGCAATTACGTCATAATGAGGAGTTAAAACGTCAACGATTTTTCCTTTGCCCTCGTCGCCCCATTGAAGTCCTATTAAAATATCTGTTTTTTTCATCTGTTTATCTTTATCACAGTACACGGTTCACGGTACAGAGTACACGGTGTACGGTTTATTTAATTATTTCATTTGTAAATATTTTGTATGCTACTGAAATATAATCGTTTGCCACTAAAGGAGTTTTATTTTCTTATTTACTCATTCACTCATTTACTATCAAGGTTGTTTTGTTGAAAAAATAAAGTAAAAATAAGGTTATAAACTAAAAACTATTAAACCATAAAACTATTAAACTATTAAACTATTAAACCATAAAACCATAAAACTACTCATTTACTTATTCCCTCATTTACTTATTTACTTTAATAAAAATCCATATTCATATACTTTTGGTTCAATTTTTTTTGCTAATATTTTGAGTTCCGTTCTTAAATTTTCCATAAGTTCGTTATACGTATTGTCTTTACTTTTGTTATTCATTTTTCCTTTTTCGTTGCGTCCTTGAAAATGTTCGCGGATATCATATAAACTTGCATTAACGTTAATTTTCGGTTGTTTATGATAATATTTCCAAAGTTCGCGCCCTGCATCGAACACTTTTGTTGCTTCTGGTGAAAATTGTCTTTTATCTCCAAAATTGTCTTCATCAGTATTAAATAAATTGGAATACCTATTTTGAATGATCTCTCCACTAATAAAACTCATCATAAAATGGCTATCGAATTTATCACGTGCATCAATTTCATTTTCCAAAAACGGTATCCAATGGTTTACTCCGTGTGTTACTGAAATGTTGTTGTTAAAAATTGTGTACGCAAGGCAGTCATTATGAAATTCAATATCATTAGACCAATTCTCGTTTGGGTAGAGAAATTGGTCGCGATTATTTAACCAAGTTGGCTCAATACATTGACGAACAGAGAAATAAATAGAAGATCCTATCAAATTACTTTTAGTAATAAATGTAAAAGTTTTTTGAATTAAATCGTTTTTTGTGGGATTTGATGAAATTGATATATTATTACGTTGTTGGATATCATTTCCTTGCATACGGAGGGAGCCTAAGTCGTTATTATTTCTATTAATAAACTGTCTAAACCAATCAATTAAATATTTGTTTTTTTCAACACTAAAAAAATTTTTTTTATCAATTAGGTTTCCATCATCATCAAACACGTCGACTGAAATAAAATCAATAGTTTTTTTCTTTTCTAAATCCCAAATCAAAAAACCTATTGGGAAATGTCCGTCAACATTTTCAAAAGTGCTTGCTTTGCATACAAACCCTTTTTCAAAATTAGCCTGAAAATAATTACGAAATTCAGAAAAATTAGGTGCATTAACCAATTTTAATGTACTGAACGAAGCCAATTTTGCTTTTGGAATTTCTTTGTAGACTCTCAAAAAAAATTGAGCATAAAGTTCTCGAGTTGCAGTTCCAACAATATTTTGAAAATCACTATATACTTTGCTTGTTATTGATACTTTTGCTTTATGTTCGCCCGTTTTTGTGAATGTTCTTCTATTTCCATGTTCTGCATAAGGCGGATTAATATAAATTATCAATTTTTTAATCAGCTTTGGATCATTAATAATATCTAGTAATCCTTTTGGCAATTTAGAAAAGTCATCATTTAAAAAATCAAACTGAAAAACGTGACTTTCTAATAGGTTTGCGCCGCTTTGGATTCGTTCTTTCATCGCGGCAAGGTCCTGTTTGTCTAATGTTGATGCCCAAATATTGTATTTATTAGTCAGTCCGGCAAGTAAATTTCCTGTTCCTGCGGCACAATCCCAAACATAATACTCGTCTTGCCAATCCACTCCAAAAACATCGGCAAGATATTTTTGAGAGAGTTCGACCCATATTGTTGGTGTATAAAAACTACCTTTTCGTTCTCTAACATCTTGAGGTACAATTAAATCGCGACGGTCAACAATATAATCCCAATACTCTTTTTCGGGTGGACGTTCATATTTTGCCCAAAACCGCTCGTAGGCTTTTTGGTTATCATTGAAGTCAATCCTGCTAACATTAAAAATGCCCGATTTTAATTTTACTTTGTCAAATTCGTAATATTTACTTTTTAAGAGTACGTGCAAATTTTCACTGATTGTATTGTTATCGGTTGATAGTAGGTCAGCGAGATAAAAATCGCCGTCAATGATTCCATCTTTTTTTGCCGCATCCCAATCTACTGCAATAGTGGGTTTTACGGTTTCTACCCATTTGCTATATATTGTAAGAAAATTATTTTTATCTATTTTTGTTTTGGTTGTTTCGGTTTTTCCGATTACAAAATTGTCTTTGATAAATTTTCTTAACTCTTTGTCATCTTTTTCAAAATCAAAGATATAGGTATTCCACGGAGTTTGGTTTAATATTTTTTCAATTAAACTATAAATATATTTAAATTCGCGGGTATCTTTGTTTGAGGGCGCAACTTTCCAATTAATATCACTCAGATAAAAAATATGTTGAAGTTCAGAATATGGAACAAAAGCAATTTTTTCACCATCGAAACAACCCAAAAAAGGAGGTGG
>Ga0099364_10004088_pt1 | contig 22190 bp, 27 predicted proteins | sample TergutTh196P3_FD_73070 | JGI IMG/M metagenome (GOLD analysis project Ga0099364, IMG submission 73070) | Microcerotermes parvus P3 segment gut microbial communities from Pointe-Noire, Republic of the Congo - Th196 P3 | ecosystem: Host-associated > Arthropoda: Insects > Digestive system > Gut ...
TCTCCTTTTCCATACTCTCCCCACTCTCGGCATCTTCATTTGCGCCGTCTTCGTGCTCATTTTCCATCAACTCTATCTCTCCTTCAAGTCCCCATCCTTTAAGCACCATTCTCTCCTCATCCCCCCCCTAGTAACCAGCCTTTTTCTCCTCCTTTTTCCCTTCTCTCCCCCTCTCCTGCTACTATTTGTATTCTTCTCAAGTTTTGCTCTCTCCTTCCAAAAAAAAGACTCTTTGAGCTTTTCTTCTCTCCCCACTCCAGCTATTTTTACCATCTTCCTTGCCTCCTTCGCTCTCCTTTCCTATCTGCTCTTTTCTCTCAACCAAGTCATTAAAGTGCTCCGCCTCCAACAGAAGTCAGAGGGCCTCTCCGCCGATCTCTCTCAAGTTTCATCTTCCGAAAACGACTACCTCCTCGTTTTTAATTCCCTCAATACCAAACACCTTCTCGCTCTCCAATCCTCCAGTATTTTCCCCCAATCCTCCCCGCTCGCTCGCCTTGCCAGTCAAGAAGCCGCCAAACTCGCTCTATACCAAAACTACCTCGACAGTAAGCACTTTATTGTTTCTTCCCAAATCACCGCTGATCTTGATGAGCTCATCATCGACTCCCTCTCCTCAGCCGAGAACACCCTTGCCCTCAACCCCCATGATGCCCAAAACTGGTACCATCTCGCCCTCATCAACCACCAATTCTATCCTCTCACCCAAAATGCCCAATTCTATCAGCAGGCCGTCACCGCCTATCAACAAGCCATTCTTCTCGATCCCTTCCTCATTGATGCCTACCTCCATCTCGGCAGTCTCTATCTAGAGACCTACGATTACCTCCAAGCCGCCGCCATCTACACCCACGCTCTCACTCTCGACCAAAGCTCTGCCCTCATCTACTACCATCTTGCGCGTGCTTATTACGAGCTCTACGATCTAGAAAAAGCCTATGATGCTTATCAATACGCTTTTAATAATCTCGACAAAAATGACCCCTTCTATCAACAAAATGTCTCTCTTATTCAGGCAGAAATCCAACAACTAGGCTACACTCCCTAATTTTATAAAAATCACCTTCGCTCTCCAGCTTTTTTAGGAGCTTGTCTACCTCAATTGCTCCAAACCTTCTCCAGTCGCACAACTAATCAGCACTGCCTTCGGCCAGCGCTTTCTGATCTCTTTTTTTAGCTTTTCATCATAAAGGTCACTTTTGTTCACAATTATTCTCCATTCTTTATTAAGCAAAATATCACTATACATAGCTAGTTCTTTTCTCAACTGTTCAACCTGTATTTCAATTTTGTTCACTTTTTCTTCCACTTTACTCACACCACTCACTTCCGCCTCATCCAAAGCCACCACCACCCACAATTCCCGACAGTTCTCGATGTGGCGCAAAAAATCTCTCCCCAGTCCTTTCCCTTCGCTCGCCCCCTCGATCAGCCCAGGGATATCCGCCATCACCAAACCCTCTCTCTCTCGACCCCTATCCATCACTCCCAGATGTGGCTCCAAAGTGGTAAAAGGATAATTAGCGATCTTGGGCCTAGCTTTGGTCAGTCTCGACAACAAACTACTCTTTCCCGCATTCGGATAGCCCACCAGTCCCACATCCGCCAACATCTTCACTTCCAAAAAAACTACCCTCTGCTCGCCCCAAGTACCATACTCAGCCTCCAGCGGAGTTTGATGGCTAGCGCTCTTGAAGGCATCATTTCCTCTCCCGCCCCATCCGCCTTGGCAAATTACCACTTCTTGGCCATCTTCGCTAAATTGGGCTATTTTAAGCAGTTTTTCTGTCCCTAATTCTTCATATATCGCGTCCGCGCTCTTTTGCTCTGTAAGTTCCTTAATGTCGCGTTGTTTCCATACTATATCGTCTTTTTCTCTTTCTTGAGGATTTTCCGCCGCCCTCTCTAGGCTGTATTGCTTGAACTTTATTTCTCTCCTAATTAGTTTTCTCTTAAGACCCGTCAACATTCTCCTCTCCTGACCTGCCTTATTTTCCTCTATCAACCAGACCACCGTCCCCACCGGCACTTCCACAATTGTCTCCTCTCCTGCCTTTCCTTCTCGATGAAACTTACCTCCTTTTTCTCCATTTTGGGCTTTAATCTCGCGCATTCCCGAAAAAGACCTCAAGGTATTAATTTTCTCGCTCGCTCGCAAGATTATATCTCCTCCTCGACCACCATTTCCCCCATTAGGACCCCCTTTAGTTATCCCTCGAGAACGCAAAAAACTCACCTTCCCATTTCCCCCATTCCCCGCCGAGAGTTTTAGTTGCACTAAATCTACCATAGTGGCTGTATTTTATCACAAATACCCCAAGGGATTTAGTAGTGCCCCTCCATACCTCACCTCAAAATGCAGGTGAATACCTGTCGATCTCCCCGTACTTCCCATCTGACCGATCACATTCCCGCTCGCCACCGTCTGCCCTTGTTCCACTTGAATTGTACTCAAGTGCGCATATAAAGTCACAAACCCATTACCATGATCAACCATAATCATATTTCCATATCCGCTCGAGCTCCAACCCACCTGCACCACCGTCCCGCTATCCGCCGCCAAAATCGGCCCCCCACCTCGATTAGAAATGTCAATCGCCTGATGAATGCCGGGGATAAAACCCTGACTTATTCCTCCACTTGCCGGCCAGATAAACTGCCCACTCCCCGCCACCGCTCCCGCATCTGGAGTCATCACTTGCCGGACATAAGTGTTGGCAAAGTTTGTCGTCCCCCTATTTCTGGGCTGCACTCCATAAGGGATAATCAGTTCTTGCCCTGTCACCAACTCAAAAGTCTCATCATTAGCAAACTCATTAAACGGATAATCCACAATCATCTGGGTTTGAGCCTCCTCCAGACCATATTTCTTCGCCAGCGTAAAAATAGTATCCCCTCTGGCCACTTTCACTCTCACTCCATCAATCGGCAAAATACGCAGCTCCTGTCCCTCTTTCACTTGCGCCTTCTCATCAGCCAAACCATTTTCCCAGACCAAGGTATTCACTTCCAGCCCATATCTCTGAGCAATTTCCTCGAGTGTCTCTCCTTCTCGCGCTGTATGCACCACCACCTCTCCCCCTCGATACCGCTGCACATCCTCCGCCCGAATGGTATACATGCTCAGCTCATCATCATTAGCCATCACCACCGTCAGCCCCGCCCCCACACCTTCATTGTTTTGCTCCAACACCACCGGCCCCGCCATCACCAAAATAAAAACCAGCAAAATCATCCCCACATGCGATACCAAATGAGCATACTTGCCCCGCTTCTTATACAAAGCCCCCACCAAAGTATCCTTCCCCAGCTCAAACTTAGAAAAAGGAACGTATATCCTGCTCTTGATATACTTAATCACAAACCGTCGATACAAACCAATGTCTCGAGCCAGTTCTTGTCTGGCCGTCAGTTTTGTCATAACACCTCATTATAACACCACATTAAAACTTTCATAAATCGAGGATTTTCGAACCGAGCCGTGCGCGAGTATTTCTAAAACGAAAATACCGATTTAGGCGAGCGTTAAAACCCAGCCCTCATGCCGGCCAGAAAGTCCTTATTCGATTTCGTCTTCTTCAACTGCTCAATCAAAGTCTGCGTCCGCTCCTCCTTCTCGAGCATATCCAACATCTGATGCAGCGTCATAATCGACTGATAAGTCACCGGATCAATCAGCAAATCATCATGTCTAGTTCCGCTTTTTTGCACCTCAATCCCTGGGTAGATTCTTCTCTCCGCCAAGTGTCTATCCAAATGCACTTCCTGATTGCCGGTTCCCTTAAACTCCTCATAAACCAGATCGTCCATTCTCGAGCCAGTATCCACCAACGCCGTTCCCACGATCGTCAACGATCCTTGTCTTTCAAAATTACGCGCCGCCCCGAAAAACCTCTTAGGCGGAAACAACGCTGCCGGATCAAATCCTCCCGAGAGCGTTCTCCCCGAGGTAGGAATAGACAAGTTGTAAGCCCGTGCCAATCTGGTAATCGAATCCAACAAAATCAACACGTCCTTGCCTTCCTCAACCAACCTTTTCGCTCTCTCCAAAGCCAGCTCCGCCACCCCACACTGCTGATCCGCCGGCTCATCAAAATTACTCGCCGCCGTCTCCCCCTTCCCGTCAGTAATCTTCGTAATATGCCGCCCAATATCCGTCACTTCCTCTGGTCGCTCCCCCACCAACACCGCTATAATATGGATTTCTGGATGGTTTTTTGCCACTCCCGTCGCGATTTCCTTGATCAGGGTAGTTTTCCCAGCCTTCGGCGGCGACACAATCAAACTTCTCTGCCCCTTACCAATCGGCGCAATCAAGTCAATAATCCGCAAACTTAAAGGCTCTGGTCCCGACTCCATCTTGATTTGCTCATCTGGATAAACTGGTGTCAGATTATGAAACTTCACTCTCTGCACCTTCATATATTCCTCTGGAGCTACCCCGTTAATCTCCGTAGTCGCCAAGAGCCGTCCATACTTCTCATTTTCCCTAGCCACTTTCACTCTGCCCCTAATCGTATCGCCCGCTCGCAACTTCCAGCGCCGTACCTCCTGAACTGGCACAAACACATCCTCATCTCCCTTCCCAAAGTTCGCTCGCAGCACTCCATGTCCATCTTTAGCCACCTCCAAAATACCCTTTACCTCACGCATGTCCTCTGGGCGCACCACCGGATCTGGCGATCTCCTCGCAGCATGATTAGGACGCATCATCATCGGCCTTTTGGCATGAATAACTCGCGCCGGCTTCTGATCCTCAGGAGCCTTCTTTTCCACCTCCTCTGGAGGGACTATCTCTTTTTTTTCTTCTGGAATTACATCCGTCATAAAAACCTTTTTTTATATTATAAAAAATACTATTGAAAATTATTTACTCTCTTTGCGCCCAGACAGGCACTTTCGGAAAACAATAACCCATTATAGCTCAACCTTGCCATTTTGTCAAGAGGGCATTAGAATAGCCCCATGTCTCCCAAATCGCTACGCTCCCCCACTCTCCTTGCCCAAACCTCCCATTTTTTTTATCTCATCGACTGCTGGCATCACCGCGTTCTTTTCGCTCCTTCTCTGGAAACTCCCCTCAAAAACTGGTCAGCGCTCCCCACTCGCTTCTCCTTCCCCCATTCGCTCTCTAGCAATAATCAAGTTTTTCTTATTGACAGTACCAACCACCACCAACTCCTCATCTTCTCCGCCGCCGACAACCAACTCCTCGAGACCATCTCTCTCCCCTCTGGCCACCACTCCCCCCACTATCTCTATTATCACTCTCAGCAGAAACTTTTTTATTGTCTCTGCGCCCGCAGCCAATCCCTGCTCACCTATCACTATCAAAACCATCATTTATCCCTAAAAAACCAATACTTTCTCCCTTTCCTCTCTGGACATTACTGCCGCAGTTTTTATTGTGATAGAAACGACTTTTACTTTCCTCTCAGCGCCGACTTCTTTTCCTCTCCTTCTGCCCCTCCTGTCTGGGAGCCATCTGGCGCTGCCATCATTCATGCTCGCCTCACTAATAATCAATTTCAACTTGTCGCCGAGTATCCTCTCCCTCTCCCTCTAGCCAACCCCAACTTCCTCACCCGCCATCAAGACTTTTACTACCTCACCACCACTCCCTCCCTTTTTGTTCGCTTCGGTGATTTCTCCAGCCTTATAAACAATCGCTATCAAGTCCTCAATGACTCCCTCCCCATTCCCAGCACTCCCTATTACCTCTCTTTGATAAATAAAAAGTTTTATCTTCCCTTCATTGACCAATCTTCCGGCGTCCTCTCCTTCTCTCCAGAGACACTTGAGTCAGAGTTTCTTTTTTCTACAGTATGATATACTCAAAGGTATTATGTACCTCGACGGCGCCGAACAGACCCTTTTAGATTTCTTCAAATCCCAGCCCTCTCAAAAGAAAATCACCGCCTTCACCAAAACCAACGAAAACAACTGGCCCCTCCTCTACCATCTCTCCCCTCGCCGCGCCGCCCTTCTCGACTGGTTTCCTTTCAAAAAGTCCGCCTCCCTTCTCGAGGTAGGCTGCGGCTGCGGCGCCCTCACTGGCTTCTTTTGCTCTCAAGTCGCTCGCGTCACCGCCCTCGAAAAAACTCCAGCTCGCGCCCGTATCACTTCCCTACGCCATCGCCGCCTTCCCAACCTCTCTGTCATCACTTCTTCTCTGGAAGAACTCCCTGCCTCGCATAAGTTCGACTACCTCACCCTCATTGGTGTTCTCGAGTATAATCTTGATGCCCTCGCCTTCCTTGCCGCTGCCAAAAAACTCCTCAAGCCCTCCGGTCAGCTCATCCTTGCCATCGAGAACAAACTCGGCCTCAAATACTTCGCCTCCCTCCCCGAGGACCATCTCGACCAACCCTACGCCGGCCTCAACAACTACCCCTCGCCATCCCATGCCCAAACCTATTCTCGCTCCCAGCTCTCCTCTCTCCTCGAGAGATCCGGTTTCGCCCACCAAAACTGGTACTACCCCTTCCCCGACTATAAGCTTCCCAATGCTATCTATCATCACTCCCTCCTCCTTCCTCCTCTAGTTGATCAACTCCCCCTCCTCTCCTCTCTCGCCGACACCGGCTTTGCCCGCCAACACACCTTCTCCCTCAGCAGCGTCTTTTCCGACCTCGCCTCCAGCCATACTCTCCCCGACTTCGCCCCTTCATTTTTAATTATTGCCTCCCCCAAACCCTTATGATCACTTTCTCCTCCTCCCCCTACCACCGCCGCCCCCAATATCGCCTTCAAACCCGCCTTCATGACCAAAAGAGAATCGAAAAAGTCGCCCTCTCCCCCCAAGCCCTCCCCCATCTCAAAACCATCGCCCATAACCATCAACTTCTCCGCCGCGCCGCTCCCTCCCTCCGCCCCATCTCTTATCGACTCGCCGCCTCCTCCCTCACCACCCCCTTCCTTCCCTTTCCTTCCCTTGCCAAACTCATCGAGACCGCCCTCCTCAAAAAAAACTTCGCCACCGCTCATCAACATTTCCTTTTTTACCTCTCTCTCATCTACTCCCTCCCCGTCAAAAAAACCTTTCCCCTCAAGAACCCCGCCTTTGTCAAACTTTTTTCCTCCACCTCCCCCTCTCCAGACCTCTCCTTCTCCTGCCTTCAAACCAGCTCCCTCGACCTAAACTTGAGTAACCTCCTCATTTCCTCGGACAATAAGCCCCATCTCATCGACCAAGAATGGCTCCTCCCCGACTATACCCTCCCTCGCTCCTTTCTCCTCTTTCTCAGCGTCCTCGATCTAAGTTTCCGCCTCCAAGACGCCATTCGCAATCATCGCTCCAGCGCCTTCATTTGCTACCAATTCTCTCCTCAGCTCTTTATTCCTCAAGTCTGGCTCGACAGTCTCCTCCTCGAGCCCCACCTCATTCCCCTTTTTATTTCTTGGTATAACCATTTTCAATCCCTCATCTCCCTCTCTCCTTCCCCTCTCCCCTCTCCCCAGCTTCCCCTTAAGCTCGACTTCCCCTCCTCCCTCCCCGCTTCTTCCTCGCGCCTTAAAGATCTCAAACGCCGTCTTTTTCTCGCTCTCCCCACTCGCCTCCAAAACGAATATGTTTTCTTCAAAGAAAACGGTCCCTTAGCTGAGCTCTCTCGACCATATCGCAAGTTTGCCCGCCATTTTTTTACCCGTGCTCTTGCCCTAACTCCTCCTCCTTCCTCTCCCGACCATGTCCTCGTCATCTCTGGCTCCCAAAAAACCGTCTCCCATCGCCACCGTGTCCTTCATTTCTGCGACAAACTCGACTTGCTCAGTATTCCCCATCACTCCCTCACCACCGACAATTTTGTCCCCCAACTCCCTCGCCTCCCTCTGGAAAACTTTCGCCTTCTTTTTATCCACCGCGCCACCTCCTCCCTCCAACTTCTCGAGTTAATCCATTTCTTCCGCTCCCGAGATCTCCCAGTTGTTTTTGACATCGACGACCTAGTTTTCGACCCTCAACATCTTGCCCTGCTCGCCTCCAGCAAAACCTTCTCTCCCCTCTCCCTCCAGATAGAACATCAACATCTTCTTGGTTTTCTCTCTCTCATTAAACACTGCACTCATGCCACTGTCCCCACTCTCCCCCTCCAACATTCCCTCCAGCAACTCTTTCCTCATCTGTCCATTTCCCTCCTTCCCAACCATCTCGACCAAACCTCCCTCAACCAAGCCTTCATTCTCGCCCAAGCCCATCTCGCTCACTCCTCCTCCCCTCGTCGCCCCTTCACTCTCGGCTATTTCCCCGGTACCGCCACCCACGATCGCGATTTTCTCGTTTTAGTTCCCGCCCTCCAAAAAGTTCTCGCCTCTCATCCCTCCATTCACCTCAAAATCGTCGGCTTCCTCAGCTTGCCGCCGGAGTTAGATCATTTTGTCCAAAAAGGCCAAATTACCCATTCCTCCGCCGTTCCCTATGACCAGCTCATTTCTCAATACCAAAATGTCCATCTCAACCTTTGTCCTCTCGAGCAAACTAGCTTCAATGCCGCCAAAAGCGATCTCAAATATTTTTTCGCTGGAGCTTGCGCCATCCCCACCCTCGCTTCTCCCTCCCCCGTTCTCGAGGAGATCGCCGCTCGCGGTGGCGGTCTCATCACTTGCCCCTCCTCCCCAGATTGGCAAAACAATATCCTCAACCTTTTCCATAACCCCTCAAAGTTAAAATCCCTCGCCAAAAAAGCCTATCAAGATTGTCGAGAGCGCTACTCTCCAGAGTACCATAGTCAAAAACTAGGCGAGCTGCTAAATAATCTCAATTTCCCCATAGCTGGCGGGGTCTATTAACCTCAGCGACACAAAATATCTCTGCTCCGACACCAAAAACCGACAAGTATATAGGATTAAATCTGCTTGGTAGTCCTCAATCCTCTCCCCATACTCTGTATTATAAATCTCATACCGCCACTCCCTCTGGTCATAAATCACCACCATTTGATTACCCACTCTCAACTGATCCAAATAATAAAAAGAGTTCTCCCTCCCATGAGAGCTATTCCACCACCATAACATCCCGTGCTTATGCGCCGCCATAATCACCGGCGCTCCAATAGCTCCAATTTTCCCATACCCAGGCACTTCCACCACCCCTCGCTCTAGCGCCAAATCTATCTCGGCTCCCTGATAAACCTGAGCATTTAGCCCAATTTCGGTATTTTTCAACCACAATCCCTCTGGTAAATCCCCATTTTTTACGGGCAAATATTGGGTTATTTTAACTGGTTTCTCGGTCACTTGCCCCGAAGTGATCTCCTTTTCATAGGTCACAATATCTTCTTGCTTTAATCTGCTCAAAAACACCCAATACTCCACCATATCTTCGGTCATATCCATCATCGCCATCTCACCTAATTTTTTTGCTGTCTCCCGATCACTTAAGGCCCATTGATCAATATCTTTTCTCGTCAAATCCTCACTCTCGTTCCCTAAGCTAATGACAATTTCCTCGCCTTGTTTGGCTTCATTTTCGGCCTTTTCTTCGGCCAACAACCTCTCCTGCTCCGAAAGATTATTATGTCCAAAACCAATAATATCCACCACCAACATCGGTAATAAGTACGCTAAAGCCACCAAAGCCATCAATCCCACAAACACGCTAATCAAAATCTCACCGCCACCCCTCTTTTTTTTAGCTTTCATCACCATTAATTATAACATCTAAAGCGTATCTCTCAAAAAAGCATTGTTATCGCTGGACAGTCCACGAATAACAATGCTCTTTCCTAAATGATGTGTCCATACTCAAAGATGGCTCACATATATCGCTTATTGTACACTGCGATTGAGACTTGTAAATATGGCTTTACTATGCTAAAATGCATCATACGACCCCAATTCTGGCGTCGGTGTGGAGGTTTGATTATTGGGCAGGTCATCAAATCTCCACAGCGGCGCTCTTTCTTTTATTCACACCTCCCTTTTTTGTCTACTTGACCCTGAATATCCTGTGAGTTTTCCTCGATAAACGTTCTTATCTTAATAATATAGGATTGTCGGATATTTTGGGTTTTAATAGTTATAAGATATATAAGTAGCCAAATACACAGTTATAATTGACCTGCCCATCTTTTTTTCCTTTAGTTTCCCCTATTTTGCTCCCCTCTCTACCCTTGACACTTCACCGTATTTTCCATTAGAATAAAACACAGTTTTTTACAACCGTTTCCTGCAATTATGCGGTTGTCCAAAAAATTATGTCCAATATTGTTGTCCACGATAGGACCGATAATAATATCGTTTCTGTCTCACCAACGGTCATTGCAACCCTAAAAAATCGCAATTACCGCCCCAATTTCTCACTTCGCCCTTTTTGCACTCAATTTTCACTCATAAAATCCGCTTTTTGCCCAACCGAACAATTTTTGTCCACATTAAAAGAGAAGTCCAAAATAGCTAATGACCAGACAAAAAATAAAAAATTGGACACAAAAATTGCAGATATTAATATAGAAGAAAATATCAGTCCTCTAGACCTAGAAATCGCTGATTTTGCCTCCCCTATCCCCCAGATTTTCCCCATTGTCAACCCTGTTATAGATAGTTCTAGTTATAATCAACCCCTCATCGTTCAGACCGATAATGAAATTATACAAACACCGCCGCCCGTCACTTCCCTTCCCATCGACACCTCCACTCCTCTCGTCCCGCCTTCTCCCGTCACTCCCCCTCCTCCCACCATTTCTTCAGCCCCCAAGCCAGTCGATGCCTCCTCTCCCCCCTCTCCCATCCCCGCTTCCGCCTCCAAACCGGCCGAGAAGCCGACAACCATAGAGCCAGCCATCGACCAGTCTCCCCCTCCTTCCTCATCTTCTCTCACTTCCACCGCCGAGGAGCTAGACCAACCCAGCGATGTCTTCCAAGTTACTCCCTCCAAAGGCCCAAAATCGGCTTTTTCTCGTCGCTTTAGTGTGGCGCTTACCCTTTCGCTCACCGCCGCCATTGCCTTCTTTGGTTTTTACGAATTAACTGCCAATATTAAAATCTCCCACGCTCAAGAACCACTCACTTCTTCCGCCACTGTCTTTGCTTCCACCGCCACTGCCGATGACACTTCCGAATATTATCAACCGGGCCTCGCCCCCACCCCTCGCTCCTCCACCACCACCCCCATCAACCATGCCGCCGCTCTCGCCCTTTCCCAATTCCACAACCTAGAAACCTCCTTCAACTCCCCCTCCACCGACAAGCTTCAACTTCGCCAGAGCTTCATTGCCTCGTCCGCCATTCCCGTTCCCAATATCGCCCAACTGCGCATCCAAAGCTCTGTCTTCAATTCCAACGCCCTCAAGCCAGTCGCTCCGCCCGCAGCCACTTTCGACCTCAAGAGACAAAACCTCTCCGATGCCAACGATCTCGCTCTCTCGGTGGGAGAATATCAATATGCCATTTCCTTCGTCACTTTCGACGGCCAAACCTATCGCGAGACCACTCCCAGCGAAACTGTTAGTTTATCGGTCACAACCCCCAATTCTGCTATCAATATATCTCAAATACCACTTTACTCTAAATCTAACATCGTTGCCCGTCGCATCTATCGCACTCGTGCTGACGGCTCAGAGTTATTTTTCCTCACCGAACTCGAGGATAGCTCCGTTAGCTCTTATTTAGACACCACTCCCGATATTAACCTTACCACTCCCGCCCCCACCACCAACACCACCGCCGCCTACCAATATCGCATTTCCTTTTTCACCGCCAACGCCCAGACCACCCCTTCCGAGCCCGTTGCTTTTCTTCCCTCTCTCGAACAAGGAGAGGCCTCCCTCACCAATATTCCTCTCGATCCCACCGACCAAGCTCGTGGCCGCCGCATCTATCGCACCATGGCTGGCGGCGAAGACTTCTATCTCGTCGGTCAGCTCAACAACAACCAATCCACTGTCTTCAACGACTCCGTTTCCGATCTCGTCTTGGCCACCAGAGAGAAACTGTGAATAAAACTTTTCTCTATAATTTATTTCCTTTAATATAAACTTCCCTAAATCGAGGATTTTCGAAGTTGAAAGTAAAAAGAGATTCGACACGTACTTTACGTACGTTGAGAATCACTTTTTACCTCTCGAGCCGTGCTCGAGACTTTCAACGATGAAAATACCGATTTAGGGAAGTTTTTGTTATAATAGATGTATGAGTGAACACTCTCTCTTTGAACTAACCACCGGCCGCGACTCAGAACGTGGCGCCCAAGCCGCCATGCAATTCTTCTCCGCCCTCCCTAAGTTCCGCCACCAACCTTGGTGGCGCCTGCTAGGCTTTAATGAAAAGATTAGCTTCTTTATCGCTTCCGCCAACCAAACCGTCAACTTCTATTTTTACTGCCCTGCTCGCCTCGCATCCTACTTCCAAAGCCTCGCCACCGCCAACTACCCCGAAGCCACCCTCTCCCCCGTTTCTCCCGAAAACTCCCCTTTTAACTACTTTCTCCCCTCCACCTCCAATAATTACCAATCAGACAATCTCTCCCTCTACGCCGCCCACTTAAGTCTCGACCATGCCCAGCACTATCCCCTCAAGGACTTCCGCGAGTTCGACGAAACCTCCGACACTCTCGCCCCCCTCCTCGCTGTCTTGAGCAAGGCCAGCCCCTTCGAGCGCGCCATCTTCCAGCTAGATCTACGCCAGCCCCGCCGCCTCTGGCGTGTCCAAGCCAACCAAGCCATCGGCGAAACCAAAACCTCTCTCGAGGACATCCTCTCCGACGACTCCCGCTCCCAAAAAACCTATGTCCAATCTAAGCTGCGCGAACAAACCTTCCGCACCACTGTCCGCCTAGCAGCCGTCTCCGACTCCCGCGATAATGCCCTTTTCTTTGTCGATAATATCTTCCATGCCTTGCGCAACCTCACTAAAGAAGAAAGCAATGCGCTCCGCCTCCGCCGCCCCATCTTCACCACCCCCACCAATATTGTTTCCGCCATGAACCGCCATTGTCTTTCTCTCTTTTATCATTTCCATCTCACCGTCTTTGAGCTCGCTTCCCTCTGGCATCTCCCCAATCTCACCCTCTCCACCGTCCCCAACCTCGCTTGGGGCAAAAACCTCCTTGGTGAGCCGCCCGACAACCTCCCCGTAGTCACTAAAGACCTCGATCCCGAAATAAAGCGCCATATCAATGTTTTCGCCCGCGCGAACTACAAAAATAACTTAGTTTCTTATGGCCTCAACCGCCCCGACCGCCGCCGCCATATGTATGTCATCGGGAAAACCGGCACCGGTAAGTCCACCCTCTTGGCCAATATGGCCATCAATGACCTGCGCAACAACGAAGGCTTCTGTTTCATCGACCCTCATGGCGACGCCATCGAGACCCTCCTCGACTATATCCCCTCCCATCGCATCAATGACGTGGTTTATTTTAATCCCGCCGACGTCAACCGCACCGTCAAGATCAACCTCTTTGAAGGCGAAAACATCGAACATCGCGAGCTCATTGCCTCCGGCATTGTCTCCATCTTCCAAAAACTCTATGGTTACACTTGGGGTCCTCGCCTCGAGCACTTCCTGCGCAACGCCCTCCTCACTCTCCTCCAGAGTCCCGAGGCCCGCCTCTCCGACGTCATCTCCCTTTTCACCGACAAAAAGTTCCGCGCCAAAATCCTCGCCAACCTCAAGGACCCTGTCCTCCAGTCCTTCTGGGTCAGCGAGTTCGAACCCCTCCAAGACCGTCAGCGCAATGAATCCATCGCTCCCATTCTCAACAAAGTCGGTCAGTTTGTCTCCTCTCCCCTAGTGCGCAATGTCGTCAATTCCATGCGCTCCTCCTTCTCCATCGAAAAAATCATGGATGAGGGCAAAATCCTCCTCGTCAATCTCTCTCAGGGCAAGCTCGGCGAAGACAATGCCACTCTCCTTGGAGCCATGATGATCACCAAAATCCAGCTCGCCGCCATGGGTCGCGTTAATATCCCCGAGGAGCAGCGCCGCGACTTCTATCTCTATGTCGATGAGTTCCAAAACTTCGCCACCGATTCTTTTATTAAAATCCTCTCCGAAGCCCGCAAATACCGCCTCTCCCTCATTCTCGCCAACCAATATATCGCCCAAATCCCCGAGGAAGTCCGCGCCGCCATCTTCGGCAACTCCGGCACTCTCATCAATTTTGTCATGGGCGCCGAAGACGCCGCCTTCTTCTCCCGAGAATACGGCGAAAAATATTCCATCGACGATCTAGTCTCCCTCAACCGCCACCAAATCATCAACCGCATCACCATCGACAACATCATCTCTCAGCCCTTCCCCGCCTTCACCCTCCCTCTGGCCAAAAACTCCAATCACAACCGCGACAAAGTCATCAAAGTTTCTCGAGAACGCTACGCCGCCAGTGACCCCTAACGTCATTGCGAGGAGCCGCAGGCGACGCGGCAATCCCCATGTGAAGACCCTCGTCATTGCGAGGGGCCATAGGCGACGCGGCAATCCACTAAAATCTTGTATTATAATACGCAAAGCCACATTATGAAAACAGGGTACGTTTACATACTATTCAATAAACAAAATGGCTCTCTATATACTGGCGTAACATCAGATTTGGTCAAACGTATTTACCAACACAAGAAGCATCAAATAAAAGGATTCGCTCAAAAATACAATATTGATAAACTAGGTTATTACGAAAACTGTGGTGATATAATCACTGCCATAGAAAGAGAGAAACAAATCAAAGGCGGCTCACGAAAAAAGAAGTTACTACTGATTACAAATATGAATCCGAACTGGAGAGATTTGTACGACAATATTGTTTGACGTGAAATTGTCATTGCGAGGAGCCGTATGAAATACTCGTCATTGCGAAAAACCACATAAAACTCTCGTCATTGCGAGGAGCCATAGGCGACGCGGCAATCCCCATGTGAAGACCCTCGTCATTGCGAGGAGCCATAGGCGACGCGGCAATCCACATGAAACCCTCGTCATTGCGAGGAGCCATAGGCGACGCGGCAATCCAAACAGATTGCTTCGCTACGCTCGCAATGACGTGGCGACTATAACACCCGCCGCCGTCTTAGTGGTTCTGCCACTTGATAAAGTCAAAAAAAATATATAATATACTCCAACAAACACGCAAGATACTGTATTGAATCAAGCGTGTTTTTTCTAAGCCAAAACTAGGGAGTCCCCAGCACCGAACCCACCAAGCGCCAGCCGATTTCCATGACAGCCTGGCCGGAGCTCCTGGTGATGGCGAACACTCCTGTAGCAGCAGCATTGGTGGCATGACCGCCGCGTCTGGCCCAAGGGGACGTAGCGTCCACGGAGATGGAGCTGTCGCCTAACCATGCCCCGGATAGTGACTGGCTACCGCCCGTTTCAAAAATGACCTTGCCCATCGCAAAAGTAAGCGTGGACGGATGAGGCGAAAAATTATACCGGCCCAGATAAATGTCGTTTCCTGAGTTCGCCAGTGGGGGATTAGTATAGATGTTGATGTACTTAGCACTAATGCTGCTGGGAGCAATCCCTCCAGAGCCAGCCATGTTATTATAATTATCCAGTTGTTGCTCCCAGACTCCTCCCGCTAAGTCGTATATCCCCGACGTATTATTAGTGGAAGAAGCCAATTGTCCAATTTCCGTAAACCACAGGTAACTTGCATTATATACTTGCCCCACACAAGCGTCAGAAAGAAGACCATCTGGCCCATAACCGGTTCGGCCAGGATTATACGGGCTCGCACACTGCCCAGTGGCATTATTCCAGATTTTTTCCAGTGTAGAATTAGCTTCTGGGGCCATGGTGGTAATAGGCTCGCCGTCAGTGGTGCAGTATTTATTACTACACACCCCAAACACCGACTGCGATAGATATGCTATTGCTCCCCAATCATCATTATTGCTCATGCGCACATCAGCCTGAGAGCCACTAAAACCATGCCCGCCAGCATCAGTGCTGGTCATAGCTGTGGTGGCATTAAACATCGCCGCCACATTAATATTTGTCAATGGTGTCACATCTGGCAATACAGTGGGCACTGCCGTCGTCCCCGTGGTTTCAAACTTAGCCACCCATAATCCATTGAGCTCATCGCCATCAAAAGTAAAAGCTGGGTGAGTCAGCCAATCTCCCACCACCTGCACCTCATTAAGCTCAGCCTTATCATAGCCTGCTGTGGTGCATACTCCACCAACGGCGGCGCAATTTTCAAACTGCACGTTTATCCCCTTGGGATAATTGGTGCTGCTCCAAGCAAATGTCCATGTTTCATACCGGTAGCGGGGAATATAGACAAAGTAGCCCAAGATGTCGGCGGGATCAACCACTGTCCCTGCCGGAGCCGACTGATACCAAGCTCTGGTGTTTGTTCCGGTGGCCTTGACCGTCACCGCATTGGCCCAAACCTTCTGCGTGTAATCATACCAGTCACAGGTACTATTAATCATACCTTTGGGGCAGTAAAGACCACTATTGCTAGGATCGGCAACCCGCCACTCCGGAGCCCCTGAGTCGCCGGTATATACCACCGGAATCATATTCGCCATCAAATCCACCGTTACGTTCGCTCCGCCGGCTACAGTATCAGTATAAGTGATTGCCTGAACTAGAGTGTCAGTGCCAAAATAGCTATTGGCCACAATATCATAAGTACCCGCTGGATTGGCCGGCAGATAGCACTGAGCTTCGTTATTATTCAAGATTTTCAACTTAGTACATTCCTCGCCATTAACCGTGATCTCTTTTAGCCACCTATTAGCCTGACTATTAAGAGAAGCTAAGCCGAAATTGTCCCCAAAGATAGTGATGAAGTCGCCTCCATCTGTGGATGCCTCAGTCAAGGAGAGGCTAAAGATGGTGGGAGGCCCGATGTCAATATTTTGCACAAACTCCATCAGCCTGTCCTCCATATTGTCCATTTTCTCCATCAGCCTATCTTCCAGATTTTCTAAATCTTCCTGCACATAATCCAAATCTTCCTTGGTAGCAAATATGCTAGTGAAATAATCCAGAACACTATCAATCACCGCCGAGGCAACAGCCGCTATGTCTATGGTGATGGCCTTAAAGCCGTCAAACATCAAGCCAACACCCAGCTTAGCCTGCAACACCCCAGGCTCAACCAAAGCATCATCCACTTCTAAGCCTGCGCCGATGTCATAGAAAACACCACTCATGCTGGCATCAGCAGGGGAGGGGAGCCAGTCAATTCCGTCCCAAGTTAAGACATCACCGAGGTTAATACCGTCGGGCAAATTAACTCCGCTGCTGCCACCGTCGCAGTGCTCTGCTCTGCGCACCCAACCTGTGTCTGCTGTAATGTCCTCTAGGAGATAGACTTCTGTGTCTGGGGTTGTGATGAGGACTTCTGTGTTGGCGCTGATGGGGTCGCCGGCGGGGATTATTGCGGCTGTTAAGTAATCCTTTACGTCTTCGGAGGCTTTGGTTTGGGCAGGGACGAAGTAGCGATCGTCGGCGGTGAGGGTGAGAAGTAGGTCGGGGTGGAAGGTGATGGTGTTGATAGTGTTTTGGTTGACTGAATCAGTTCTGCCCCCAAACATCCATAGAGTAGAGCCATACGTAGCATAGCCAAATAGAGTTTTACTGGGTACGCCGCTAACTATTAGCGTCTGCCAAGAGTTAGCGGCTATATCATAGATAAAGACAGTGTTGGTAACAAGGGTGCTCTCATTTCGTCCAACAACGTAGTATATCTTGCCATTCTGATATGCGACGGCTCCTGAAGCTCGACCACTTGGCATATTTGCCAATGGCGTAGCCACAAGCGTTCCAACAGACAAGTCAATAGAGTATACTGTGTTGACAAAAACGTTGCTTGTGTTTATTCCTCCTAGCACATAGAGGGTGTCGCCGATTAGTACCGACCTTGTTTCACCTAGACCAGTTGGAAAAAGATCAGAGATGGTGGCATAGCTGTCGCTGGCAATATCATAGACAATGATGTGTCGTGAGTGGTCTGCGAAACCATTCGCCCCAGCGACTCCCCCCACAATATATATCTGGTCATTGTGGTAGAATGCTTCGATATTAACTAAGATGGTGGGTAAATTAGCCAACTGAACATATATATTGTTTACGGGGTCGTAACGATAGGCGGTGTTTTTAGGGGAGCTTTCTATTCCACCAAAAATATAGGCGTAGACGCCATCTGTGGTCACTGCGGCATAAGCCCCCACACTAGGAACACTGGCGATAGCCACTCCCTGGCCAGTAACAAGGTCGTAGCGATATGAGGTTGCGACATGGGCGGAACCGTTATAGCCGCTAAAAGTGTAGAAGTTTTGACCGATAGCAGCTCCGTTGTTGCCCCGCATGGCTACAGGCATTGTCACCCCTATTGTTTTTGCTTCGATTAGGGTATAAGGCTGGATTGTCTGCTGGCAGGTTGTATCAGGCTCCCATTTTAGATTTCCCAACTGATCAATGGATAGGCGGTCGCCGGGCTGGCCGGTTTGTCCGTAGGCGTCTGTTAGGGATGCTACTGTTAGATTACCTGTTATAAGGACGTTGCCGGCGGAATCTTGCTTGACGTTGTTATCTGGGGTTGGGTTCCAATCTATTCCGTCCCAGATGAGAATGTCGCCAGTATTTGTGCCTGTGGGGAGCGAACCGGTACCACTAACAGACCCAGCATACCAAGAATTGGCAGCACTGTCCCAAGTGAGTACATCGCCGTCGTTGAATCCGACCGGAAGGTTGTCTCCTCCGCAGGTGTTGTCTATAAAGATCCATGAGCCAGTAGCGGTAAGGTTTTCCAAGAGGAATAGGCGAGTGCCTTCGGTTAAACTCACTATCTCTGTGCCTGAAGGTATGGATTGCCAGGCGGGGATGGTGTTGCCGAGGGTGTCTTTCACATCTTGGCTGGCGTAAGTGGCGGCATTGATCATGGCGCGGTCGTCTGCCTTTAGATAGGCTAATGGCGTCCTAGTGTATGAAAACCGTTGAATTGCAGATGATGCCGTGCTACCATCTGAATAGCCACCGAAAGAATACATAGCGTTGCCTATCGTGGCAAAAGCCACAAGGTATTTATACTGTGCCCCAGATACGTTAACAGTGGACCACTGGTTGGTACTAATGTCGTAAACCAGAGTGTTGTTATGTATTACGGTCGTATTAGTGCGACCTCCGACAGAAATGATTTTGCCGTCAACCGCAAAAACTTGCGATAATGCTATGGCCGTTGGCAGATTTGCTAGTGAGGTTACCGTCAAAGTGTCGAGATCTACTTTGTAGAAAGTGTTTTGGTAAGATCCGCCATTGGCGGCGTGACCGCCAACAATATACAAATTGGATCCATCCAGAGTGCCACTAGTGTTAGAAAGGTTTACATTTGGCATAGTGTATGAGGTAGAGTCCCACGTGTCGGAGGCAATGTTGTAAATCTGAATAGCGTTGTCTGTGCTCCCGCCAATCACATAAATCTTGCCATCATAGTATGCCGCAACAGCACCGGTAGCCCCTATGGGAATATCGGTGAGCCGAGTGTATGTATTGGCGGCAACATCATAACGGTAAAAAGCATTGACGATGACACTGCCGGTATAGCCGCTGATAGTGTAAATATCAGTTCCGTCAGTAACGGCAGAAATATATCTCAAAGCGGTGGTTTCTGGATAGTCGCACAAGTTAACGAAGCTGTTGGTCTGGGTGTCAAAATATCGCGTTGCTTTGGTGTTAGCGCCGCCCGTATTACCACCAAAGAAGTATATGCGGGTATCAAAGGCTACCGCATGGGCAGATTGCAAATTAAGGGTCTGGCTGAGAGTGTTAGCTGTTGCCCCAATGCCAATCGGAGGATTGATTTGCTTCCACCCGCCTTGACAAGTATCCTGCCAGACAAGCTCGCTGTTGCTGCCTAGCATGAGCGACTGGCCTTGCTGGCCTAAGTTGCCGTAGTAGTCGCGGATGCCTGTTGCACCTGTCATGTCTAAGGTGTCGGAGATATTGACGCTTTCGGCGATGACGAAGTCGAGGGTCTGCACTCCACCGCTGCCAGTTAGCACCCAATCCGTGCCGTCCCAGAAAAGCATTTCGCTGGGGGTGGAGCCGGAGGGGAGGGAGGCGGAGGAGGTAGCGGTGGGGAGATCGGCACAGGTCCAACCGCCAGCTCCGGCATTAGCATCAGAACTGTAAACCAAGGTTTGATCATCAGCGCAAGTTTGGAGAGAAAACTCATTGGTGGTACTGTCTAAGGCTAAGCCCCCACCTACTTTGGCCGCATAGGTGGTATCGCTGTCAGTTTCTTGGATAGTACCAATCCCCAAGGTCCAAGTCTGTAGATCATTATCCCAGATTAGGGTTTGACCAGTCTTATCTCCTTCGGGGATTTGGGCGAGGGTGAGGGGATTACAAAGGGCTCCAATGATATTTACTTTATAATCACCAGTCTTATGGAAGGTAACAGATAGAGTAGTAGGACTAGAGTAAGTATAGGTGTAGTCTCCAGCCTTGGTGCCGAGAATATCATTTTCGGCCTTAATCCAAGAGAACCAAGATTGGTAGTTTAATTCCAAATACTGGATCTGGGCATAGTCGGATGTTGACTCGATATCTAGGGCATAGGCAAAACGTAATCTATCGGTTTCTTCAAAGTTCGGCACAGACAGTAACGATTGAGTCAACTGATCAAAGTCGTCTTTGGGAATGCCCTCAGCTAAGACAGTATCAGCATCCAGAGTACTGACTGGAGTCCACGTTAACCCCAAATCATTGGTGGTGTACCAAGTCATGCCGTTGTTGGCGGAAACTACAATGCTGGCTTTGCCGGAGCCGGAGATGATGCCTCCGAGGGTGGTGGAGTTGATGGTGTCGATCATGCCGAGGTTGGCTGGGCTGGTGTCTGTTATGAGCTGGGAGGGGGGAACGGCCACGGCGGTGAAGTCTTGGGCGCCGGCATTGGTGGCGGTGAGAATTGTGCCGTTTTGTAAGAGTTGCACCAAGTCACTGGGCGCGATGTCGTTGATGTCAGCAGAAATGTCGCCATAGGTTTGGAAATCACTAAGGGTTAGGGCGTTGACTGCAGGACTGCTGGGAATGGGGAGGAAGCCCATACCAAGATCGAAATAATATACCACACCGTTGATGGTGAATAGATAGTAGGTGAGGGAGGTAGATGTTAGAGTTGTTGACCCAGATCCACCGTTTCCCCCAAAGTTTGCGGCTTGATTAGTGCGATCGCCGCCAGCACCACCATTAGCAGATACTGTACCCACCGACAATGGGCTGGTATAGAATATATTAATACTCCCTCCACCAGAACCACCCCCTGACCCAGAGTTCCAATATACACTGCTCCGTAGGTCACTGCCCCTTCCACCTCCCATACCATTAGATGTTATTAGTCCGGTGTTATAAATATTATTAGTATAAATGTTGAGGAGCCCCCCCGTACCGTCTTGACCAGCTGTCCCCCTCTGTGTGCCGGCAGGGAGAGCGCCAGCAGGATTACCAGCCCCTGAAGCTCCGACAGATCTGTAATCTCCAGAAGGTCCTGTGGCAGGGCCGGGGCCCCCAGCGCCACCAGCTCCACCGTTTATTACGGCATCACCACCGACGGCACCTCCGCTGTGTGCACCACCAGAGCCACCACCCCCTGACCCACCAGAATAAGATGTACCGGCTGTACCAATACCAGAGATATTGCGTACCCCGCCCGGAACTGATTGAATGTTCTGACCACCAGTTGAGCCGCCACCGCCACCGCCAGTGCTCCTATTTATTCCACCCTCGCCGGGCAAGCCCGCCACACCATTACTGCCAGCATTACCACCAATACTATTGTTCACGGAAGCACCTCCAGCTCCACCAACATTAGGCACAAACTCAAAAGTGCTATTAAGGTTTTTCAATAACTGCACATCCTGCCCCACCGCATTGGCCCCCCTCGCCGTCATAGAAATTGTCCCCTCATTGGTCAGGGTCCCATCAACGATGATGGTCATACCTTTGCGGCGAACACGAGGGGTGAGGGTAGCGCCGGCCTCAACGGTTAAGTTGTTATGAAACCAAAGGACCAGCATAGGGCCATCAGTGGCGGCAGTTTCGGGGAAGCCATTGTCATCAGCGCTGAGAGGCTGGCCAGTGGAGCTATATACATAATCTCCATAGAAATGCAGGATTTCGATGGGGAGGACTTCACCGTTTTGGGTGGTGATGTCATAACCTAGGCCGGTGCCAGAGGAAATGCTATTAAACTGGCTCTTGATTTGGCCGAGGAGAGAGCCGGACTGATTAATGTC
>Ga0099364_10004089_pt1 | contig 22187 bp, 17 predicted proteins | sample TergutTh196P3_FD_73070 | JGI IMG/M metagenome (GOLD analysis project Ga0099364, IMG submission 73070) | Microcerotermes parvus P3 segment gut microbial communities from Pointe-Noire, Republic of the Congo - Th196 P3 | ecosystem: Host-associated > Arthropoda: Insects > Digestive system > Gut ...
CCTGCAACGAATTAATCTGTCCACGAATAAACTTGTTAATTCGGGCTAAAAAATATTTTTGCAGGTACGAAATCGCTGATAGTAAATAATTTACCTGCGCCATTGAGATTGATATGTTCTCTTATTGAATGTGAAATACTGTCTTTCATTTTCTTAAACTATGTCCGAACTATTCGGTAAATTTCGAACAAAAGTAGTTGTTTCTTTTTGAAACTCAAAACAAAAAAAAACTCCTCCTCAAAAAATTTTACTACCTTTGCCCTGTTTTTTTAATGTAATTCAGTTTAAAATCAATCGTCAAATTGTCTATTGGATATGAAAGTTTTGTTCTTTTTGAAAAATATTTTTTTACTGTCGGTTTTGGCAATAGTTCCTGTTTTTGCGCAGAACTACGAAATAAGTATCACGCTCAATACCCGCAATGATACTGTGATTTTGTGTCATTTTTTTGCTAGAAACAATTTATGGTTGCCCGACGATACCGTTGTTTTGCAAAACGGGAAAGGCGTGTTTCGCGGAAGCAAGCAGTTGGAAAAAGGCGTTTATTTCCTCTTCAATGACGGAAAGAGACTGTTCGATTTTATGATCGGCGATAACAAAAAGTTTGGCATCGAGGCAGATACTACCGATCTCATCCGTCTGACCAAATTCTCTTCGTCGCCTGAAAATGATATTTTCTATGAATTTCAGCGTTATAATGCCGAGCGCAGCGTACAGTTCCAGCAGTTGACCGAACAGTACCAAAAAGCGACAGCCGATGACGAAAGAAACACCATCCGCTCTAATATACAGGAATTGAGAGATGAACGCATCAAATTCATCGAAAAATTGGTGGAAACAAATCAGGATTTGTTTGTCAGCAAGTTTTTGAGAATTCTCGTTCCTGTTGAAACCAAGTTGCCGGAGCCTCCCCGCGACGAACAGGGGAACGTCATTGATCCGAACTTCCAGTACCGATGGTACCGCGCACATTTTTTCGACAATCTCAACATCTTCGACCCGGATATGTTGCGCACGCCTTTTTATGAAGAAAAGATGATGGATTTTATAACAAGAACGATACCGCAACATACGGATACCATCTGCGCCGAAGCCGACATTATCCTAACCAAAGCAAAAGCCAACGATGAAATTTTTCGCTGCATCCTGGTTTCCATCTTCAATCATTATGCAACCCTTGCCAACAATGTACTGGTGCAGGGTAGCGTTGTTCCTGAAAACGTATGGGTGCATCTTGCCGAAAAATGGTACATCCCGTATGCCACGTTCAGCTCTGCCGATTATTTGGAGAATCTGCAAAAAGAAGTAGAAAAGAAGAAACCGAACCTCATGGGCAAATTGGCGCCGCCCATGGAAATGTTGCGGATACTGCCGCCCGATCATTTTAAGGCTGCCGCATTGGATACCGCTATCAAATTCGATGTACATGCAGGCAGAGAGATGAAGGATTTCAGGAGGGAATTGAAAAACAAATTTACGGCTGTTGTTTTTTGGGATTACAGTTGCGGGCATTGCAAAACTTTTTTGCAGGAGATGCATCAGGTGTATGAAGAACACAAAAACAAGGGTTTGGAAGTGATTACGGTGCAAACGGTGAATACAAGAGAGGCAAAAGGCGCATGGATTGATTTTGTGAACCAGCACCAGATGCATGGCTGGATCAATTCATGGAGTCCGTACAATAACAATTATAAGGATTTGTACGACATATCGTCGACGCCGCAACTCTTTTTGCTGGACGAAAAAGGAACCATCATCCTAAAAAGAATGCAGCCGGAGCATTTCAAAGAATTTTTTGAAAACCAAACGATTAAAAATCAGCAATAAAATATTTTCAATGACAGACATTAAACTCATTTTAGAAGACGGCGCAGCATACCATGGGAAGTCATTCGGTTATCAAGGTTCCGCTTCGGGCGAATTAGTCTTCAACGCCGCCATGACGGGTTATCCTGAAATCCTCAGCAATCCGTCGTACAAAGGACAGATATTGGTGATGACCTACCCGTTGGCGGGCAACTACGGCGTTCCGTGCCATGACCGCGAAAACGATATTCCGAAATATTTCGAATCGGACGACATCCATGTTTCGGCGCTTGTGGTTACGGATTACACCCCGGACTACAGCCACTGGGGCGCCTGCCAAAGCCTCGACGAATGGATGAAATCACGCCGGATTCCGGGAATTTACGGTGTGGACACGCGCGCGTTGACCAAACATATTCGCGAACAGGGAAACATGCTCGGAAAATTAGTATACCTCAACCAAGACGTTCCTTTCCACAACCCGTATGATGAAAATCTTGTGGATATGGTCAGTTGTAAGGAAAAAATCGTATATGGCAGCGGCGCGCGCCGTATTTTACTGGTAGACTGCGGTGTGAAAAACAACATCCTCCGCGATTTGCTTGCCTGTGATACCACTGTGATTCGCGTACCTTACGATTACGATTTTCTTGGCGAAGAATACGACGCCCTGTTTATTTCCAACGGACCCGGCGACCCGAAGAAATGCTGCGCCACCATTCAAAACGTTGCCCAAGCGTTGCAGCGTAGCCAGCCCATCTTGGGAATAGGTCTGGGCAGCCTGATAATGGCTTTGGCGGCAGGCGCCGATACTTTCAAACTGAAATACGGACATCACGGACACAACCTGCCGGTACAAAAAGTGGGAACCCAAACTACCTTCATCACTGCGCAAAATCACGGATTCGCCGTCAATATAGATAGTTTGCCGGATGAATGGGAACCGTATTATATTAACCTGAACGATGGAACCAACGAAGGCTTCCGCCATAAAACCAAACCGTTCTTTTCTGCGCAATTCCATCACGAGCCGTCAGGAACAACTCCCGATAGCGAAGATTTGTTTTGCGCGTTTATTGATGAACTAAAGAAATGAAAATCAAAAATATAAAATCAAAAGTCAGCGGGATCGTCATTATTATTGTCCTGCTGGTTTCGCTATCCTTTGCCACCCTCTCGGACAGGGATTTTCTGATTGTAAGAAACATGGACGTCTTTTTCAGCCTGTTTCGCGAACTGAGCCTGTTTTATGTAGACGAAACCGATCCTGAAAAGTTGATCAACAAGGGAATAGAAGGAATGTTAGAAACGCTTGACCCGTATACCGCCTATATTCCCGAATCGGATTTGGAAGACTACAAAACCGTTACCACAGGACAATACGGAGGCGTGGGGATGATGATTCGCAATATTGAAAATTCGTTGACCGTTACCGATGTATCGTACAATAATCCGGCTGACAAGGCAGGATTTCGCGTGGGCGACATGTTGATGAAAATTGACGGGATGTGGTTGACCGGAAAATCAGACAGCGAGGTGAACGAAATGCTCAATGGCATACCCAACTCCAAACTGAGCATCACCTACCTGCAAGCGCAAACCCGACAGGAAATCACCCGCGAATTGACCCGCGCAACAATCGCCATCCCGAACGTTCCCTATTACGGAACTGTGGACAACGCCAACAAAATAGGCTATATCCGCTTGTCCAACTTCTCTGCCAACGCCGGCAAAGAAGTAAAAGATGCGTTAATATCGCTGAAGAAGACATATCCCATAGAATCTTTGATCTTGGATGTGCGCAGCAATCCCGGCGGTTTGCTGGTTGAAGCCGTTGAAGTGGTGAATCTGTTTGTCAATCGCGGAAAAGAAGTGGTCAGCACGCGCGGCAGGGTCAAACAGTGGGACAATATCTACTTTACCCGCCATGAACCGGTGGATACAGTCATCCAATTGGCGATAGTGGTCAATCGCACATCAGCGTCGGCAGCCGAAATCGTTGCCGGAGCAATTCAGGATTTGGATCGCGGCATTATTGTAGGTCAGCGCACTTTCGGTAAAGGTCTGGTACAAACTACGCGCCCGTTGAGTTATAACGCGCAATTGAAACTGACTACCGCCAAGTATTACATTCCCAGCGGTCGTTGTATTCAAGCGCTCGACTATGCGCACCGCGAGGACGACGGCAGCGTTGGCTACATCCCCGATTCGCTGATACGGGAATATAAAACGCTGAAAAACAAGCGTACCGTCCGCGACGGCGGAGGAATAAGCCCGGATATAGTAGCGCTACCCGAAACGCTCAGCCGCATTGCTGTTACCCTCTACGTGCGCCAACTGATTTTCAGTTACGCAACCGAATATACGCGCAAGCACGATTCAATTGCTTCTGCCAAAATATTTGCGCTCTCCGACAAAGAATACGAGGAGTATGTGGCATATCTGCAAAACAAATTCTTCGATTACCAAACCGAAACCGAACTCACTTTCCTGAAATTGAAAGAAATAGCCACCCGTGAAAGATATATGGAGCATGCTTCGGAAGAATTTGCGGCATTGCAAAAAAAACTGTCGCACGACCGGTTCCAAGACTTGGAAATATACAAGAAAGATGTGAAGGAATTACTCGAAGAAGAAATCACTTCCCGCTATTATTACGCTGCCGGGCGAATCGCCAATACCTTGCGAAAAGACACTCAGGTGCAGGCGGCTGTGCATTTGTTGGCAGATTCCGAAATTTATGCTGCGGTGTTGAAACCGAATTAGGAAGCGTCCATACATGAACTATCTGTTCAATATTCTATCCATCACCCGATTGGTTCGTGCTGCCGAAATACCGTCGGAAGGCGATTTTCCGCGTCCACAGAGTTGGGCGACAATGGTTTCAATCATGGATTGCTGGATATGTTCGGGGCGCGGGAAATTATATTCTGCCTGCGAGTACGCTGTTTGCAAAAGAACAGGTACGAATGAGAAAGTTGCAAATCGTATTCTGCCTTTTGAACCGATAATTTCTATTTCGTCGCAACTTGTCGTTTCCGACGCAGCGTAAGCCCATTCCCCGCTGCCAATCGCTCCGGAAGCAAAGCGGAAACAAGCGGTTACAGTATCTTCTGCCGCGTACAGCCCGGCTCTGTTTGTTTTTTGTCCGCTACATTCGGTAATTTCACCCAGCAAAAAGTCGAGTATATCCAAACTATGGCAGCCCATATCGTAAAAATATCCGGCGCCGGCAATTTCGGGTTGTACGCGCCAAGGCTGGTTTTGAGGATCGCCGTCCTGTGGTCTGGCGGGCGAGCGAAAACGAACATGAGCGGAAATAATATTTCCTATTTCGCCATTGTCGAGCAAATCCTTGACTTTAAGGAAATAAGGCATAGTTCGGCGGTAATATGCCACCAACAACGGTATTCCTGTTTCGAGCGAAACTCGGTTCATTTCTTCGCAGTCCTGATACGATGTAGCCATCGGTTTTTCTACATACACAGGTTTTCCTGCGCGCATGGCGCTGATGGCGTAAGCGGCGTGTGATGCAGGAGGCGTAGCGACGTACACGGCGTCTACTTCCGGGTCGGCGATGAGTTGGCGGGCGTCGGAATACCAGCGAGCAACGCGGTGACGCAGGGCAAAATCTTCTGCTTTTGCAGCGTCGCGACGCATGACGGCTACTAAAGACGAATCTTTCGACTTGTAAAAAGCCGGACCGCTTTTCAGTTCGCAAACATCGCCGCAACCGATGATACCCCATTTGACGGGTGGTGATAAAGTCATGTTTTTTTTTGGCTTCAAAGATATACATTTTTTTTGAAAATTTTTTCCTAACTTTGCCGCCAATCTGTCATTCATAACAGACCCTTGTCGAACCCTTCGGGGTTCATCGTTCAACATTCATATTTTTTTCAATGAATATAATAAAAACAGACTTTCCCGGATTGATGATCGTCGAACCAAAGGTATTTGGCGATGCACGCGGGTATTTTTTCGAAAGTTATAACGAAAAACTTTTTTTTGAAGCCGGTATTCAAGCCGTTTTCAGGCAGGACAATCAATCCTTTTCAAAATATGGGGTGATTCGCGGATTGCATTTCCAAAATAATCCTCATTCACAGACCAAGTTGATCCGCGTTTTGGAAGGCGTCATCAATGACGTGGTTCTTGATATGCGGAAAGGATCGCCCACGTTCGGCAAATGCTTTGCTCTGGAACTGTCGGCAGACAATAAGCGACAACTGTATATCCCAACAGGATTTGCGCACGGTTTTTCGGTTTTGAGCGAACAGGCAGCAATTTTCTACAAGTGCGACAACTTCTACCACCCGCAATCCGAAGGAGGAGTATTTTACAACGATCCCGCGCTGGGTATCGACTGGAAAGTGGATGCCGCCAAAGCCATCATTTCCGATAAAGACAAGAATTTACCTGCTTTTGATCAAGTAGAAACAAATTTCGTATATCAGCCATGAACATCTTAGTGACAGGCGCCAATGGGCAGTTAGGAAGTGAGTTGCGTAAATTATCCGACCTCTATCCTTCTTACTGTTTCTATTTTACAGACATCGCCGAATTGGACATCACCAATCCCGAAGCGGTGAATGATTTTTTGGAAACGAACAGGATACATACCGTCGTCAACTGCGCCGCCTACACAGCCGTTGACAAGGCAGAAAGCGACGAGCAAGCGGCAACCCTCATCAATGCCGCAGCCGTTGGATATTTGGCTAAAGCCTGCAACAAGACAGGCGCTACGCTGATTCACGTATCTACAGATTACGTATATGATGGCTGCGCCTGCAAACCATACAGCGAAGATCAGCCTGCGGCGCCCGCTTCTGCTTACGGACGCAGCAAACTCGCCGGAGAAAAAGCGGCGCTGACCACGCGCCAATCGGTTGTGATCCGTACTTCGTGGCTCTATTCGTCTTTTGGCGCCAATTTTGTGAAGACGATGCTTCGCCTCGGCAAGGAACGCGAAACGCTGAACGTGGTTTTCGACCAGACGGGAACGCCCACATATGCCGCCGATCTTGCACAGGCAATCATGAGAATAGTAAAAACTTCGGAACAAAACCAACTCAAAACAGGCATTTTTCACTACTCGAACGAAGGCGTGTGCAGTTGGTACGATTTTGCATATGAAATCATGCAGCAGGCAGGATTGAAATGCGCAGTCAAGCCCATCGAAACAAAAGATTACCCCTTGCCTGCGCAACGCCCGAACTACAGCGTATTGAACAAGGCGCGTATCAAAGCGGAATATGACATGGAAATACCGCACTGGAAAGACGGTTTGAAACGTTGCCTCGCGGAAATACTGAGTTGAACCTATAAAAGGTTGAGACCGTGAATCTGAAATATTGCACATGTTTATGTTTTTTAGTCGCGAGTTGGCTTCATGTATCGGCGCAGGATGAATCATTGCAACAACTTGCAGATAGTTATGCCGCCGAGTATTTGGCTTATGTTTCCAAACATGCCGTTATTTTTTCCGGCGTCGAACAGCAATCGCTCCCTTATGTGACAAGAAATCACTCCTACTTCAATAAACAGACTTTTCAAAGCGGAAGGCTATCGTATAATGGGGTTATTTATCCGGAAGTTCTACTTCGTTGGGATTTATACAAAGACGAATTGATTATTTTTTCGCCCGCTATCAGCAGCCTCGTTTTGAAAAAGGAAAATGTAGATTATGTTGAAATTAACGGTTATCATATTTTTCCGCTTGATACGGACAGTTTACCCGGCTGTCCTGCTGCAGGTTATTACAGTCTTTTACATTCGGGAAACTGCATGGTCATTGAAAGGAAAAACGCAACTTTACAGTGGAACGATGAAGATGGGCTACGAAATTACTACTTCACCTTCTCGTCAACATTCTACCTGCGCAAAGATGGAGTTTATCACAAAATAAAAAACAAAAACTCTCTATTGAAACATATGGCAACGCACCGGAAAGATTTGAACAGGCTCATACGCTCGTATGGGCTACGGTTTAAGACTAACGCCGAAACCATCATCGTTGGAGTGGTCAAAGAGTATGAAAAATTGATGTGCCAATGAAACGCAGAAGCCTACATATTTTCGTCATCATCTATCTGCCTGTATTTACGGCGACTGCCCAACAACGCCTCAACGTGGAATTGGACAGGCAACCGATAGTCATTTTGTTCGAACTGATAGAAAAACAGACCGGTTCGAGAATTTATTGCGCTGATAAAGATGCAGATACGCTGATAATCTCTGTCAGGGCAGTGAATCAAGAGCCATTGGATATTTTAAAAGAAACATTGAAAGAAACGCCATACAGGGCGAGTAAATTTCGTAACGATTTTTTCATACTGAAGGATAAGGAATTGGTCACATTTTTACCTGATAACTTTTTTTTCTTTGACGAATACAGGGAGGAACCAATAGAAATAACCCAAGAAGAATTGACGCTTTACAGCGATGAAAATCTTGATGCAGGCTTTGATGAAACAATTTATTCCATTGACGAGGTGGTAGTGTTGGGTTCTAAGGAAGACAACATCAAATCTACCATTATTGGTGTGGAATACCTAAAAATGAGAAATATCAAGAATATTCCTACTGCCTTTGGTGAAAAGGATATTTTGCGTGTTGTGCTGATGTTGCCCGGCGTAAAATCGGCGGGAGAAATTTCCAGCGGATTCAACGTCAGAGGCGGCGCCACTGACCAGAACCTGATTTTGTACAATGGCAACATCATTTATAATCCCACGCATCTTTTCGGAATGTTTTCGGCTTTCAATCCCGATATGATAAGCGACATGGAGTTGTACAAAAGCAGCATACCCGTCAAATATGGCGGAAGAATATCTTCCGTACTGGTGGTCAACAGCCGCGAAGGGAACTTGGAAGAATTTAGGGCTTCGGGAAGTTTGGGATTGCTCACCAGCAGATTAACCGTTGAGGGTCCGCTTTTCCGCAAAAAAGGTTCATACATACTGGGAGGGCGTACCACCTATTCGGATTGGCTATTGAAAAAATTGCCCGAAAAAAGCGGATACAACAACGGAAAGGCAGGATTTTACGACCTGAATGCAACATTTGCATACACGCCTAACGAAAAAAATAAACTGAGCCTGAACGCATATTTCAGTAATGACCGCTTCGCATTCAATGAATACAGTCTGAAAGATTTTGGCTTTTTAAAAGCAGTTTCCGGTGAAAAGTATGCATACAAAAACGCCAATGTTTCGGCAAAATGGCGTCATGTGTTCGGACCTAAACTTTTCAATATCCTGACGGTTGGCTACGATCATTACGATTATAACATGAGCGACGACTTTCACTTTTCGGCTTACACGCTGACTTACAAAATCGATCAAGGGTTCTTGAAATATGATGCTTCGTGGTTTCCGTCTACTCGACATTCGCTTAATTTTGGCTTCAGTTCCATTTTGTACGATTTCAGCCCCGGCGAATATTTTCCCAAGGGAGCGTATTCGATGGTCATGGAAGACCGGATGCAACATGAAAAAGCTTTGGAATCAGCCGTATATATCGGCGATGATTGGGAAATCACGCCAAGATTATCAGTTAATGCGGGAATACGTTACGCCATGTTTAACGCAATGGGTTACAGGGATTACAATGTGTACATGCCCGAATACTTGCCTTCGATGCTCACCCAAGTTACCACCGAATCGGCTCATGGAATATTCAAAACCTGGCATGGACCGGAATATCGCTTTTCATCCCGTTATTTATTTTCAAACCAATTGTCGGTAAAATTGGGCGTAAACACCATGCAACAGTTCATTCATAAAATATCCAATACCACTGTCATGTCGCCTACCGACACATGGAAGCTGTGCGACGTCAACATTCGTCCGCAAACGGGCATACAAATCGTTGGCGGAATTTTCAAAAACTTTTCGGAAATTGAAACCTCCATCGAGGCGTACTACAAAACCATGAATCATTATCTTGATTACCGGCAAGGCGCGCAGTTGGTAATGAACCATCACATAGAGACTGATGTATTACCCACTAAGGGAAAATCGTATGGCGTAGAGTTGATGATCAAAAAAACGACTGGAAAACTAAACGGATGGATGAGTTATACTTACTCGCGCACCATGCTCCGTCAGGCAGACAAAAGGATAAATATGCCCGCCAACAATGGGAACTGGTATCCGGCTGATTTCGACAAGCCGCATGAAATCAAATTTACCGGCAACTATAAAATTACGCAACGATACAGTTTTTCGCTCAACCTCGATTACAGTACCGGACGTCCCATCACGCTGCCGGCGGCGAAATACCGCTATGCCGGCGGACAATTGGTGTATTACACGTACAGAAATCAGTACCGTATTCCCGATTATTTCCGCATCGACTTGTCCTTCAATATCGAACCAAGCCATCACCTGATATTGCTCACGCATAGCTCGTTTTCTTTCGGCATATACAACCTAACCGGAAGAAGGAACGCACATTCGGTGTATTTTGTTTCCGAAGGCGGGAGAATCAAAGGTTATAAAATGTCTATTTTTGGTACGCTGGTACCTTTTATTTCATATAATATAAAAATCTAATCATGATCAAGAAAAATGCAATCTACTTTATTTTACTGTCTTTCATACTGACAGGCTGTATTGAGCCATACGAAGGAGAAATGAAATCCATCGACAATATTCTCGTTGTGGAGGGAATGATCACCGGCGGTACAACGCAAATTATCCTGAGCAAAAGCGGCGGACTCGATGATATGATGACGCCAATTTGGGATTATCAGCAGCAAGTATCAAAGGATCCCTATGAGGTGAACCATGCTGAAGTTTTTGTGGAATGTGATGACGGCGCCAGAACAGAGAGCGCATATCCCGCCATGGGCGGAATTTATCGGATAGAAACCGGAGAACTGAACATGGATGCCAAGTACAGGCTGGTGATTCATCTGGATGGCGAATTGTATCACTCGAACTATATTGCTCCGGCAATATCTTCTCCACCCTTCATTTCCTTTAAAAATGACGGTGCAAATATATCTGTTTGTGTTTCCACGAAAGGTTACGAAGGCTATCCCGGGTATTATTTATGGTCATACGAGGAAGAATGGGAAACACAAGTGCTTTCGTCGGGCGCGAAATGTCGTATGTACGAAAAATCGAATGTATTGATACTTGGCAATACCGAAAAAATGATAGAAAATGAAATCCGTGAACAAACCATCAAATCATTTCCTTGTACAGACAGCAGAACTTCAATTCTTTACCGCATAAAAGTATCGCAAAATACCATACACAAGGAAGCTTATGATTATTTGTTCAATGTGCAAAAGAACTCGTCTTGGAATCCAAATGTCATATTTGGACATATCCCTTCGGAGATTATGGGGAACATTAAATGTGTTTCTAATCCCGAAATACCTGTTATAGGGTATGTGGATGTGTCGACCACCAGCGTGGACGAACAATATGTAGACGATATTTATTATGATTCAAGTTTTGAGGTTCAGCGGAGATGGATTTGCGCGCAATACTCTGCAGATGAAATGCCTTCATATTGTTATAGTTGTGGATGGTAATTGAATGGATTGGTCAACAAATGATGATACAGATGAACAAACGGAGCGGGATGAAACATTTATTATTTATCGCATGTATAACATATACATTAAATATGTATGGACAAGCCGTTTCCGGCGTATTGGCAGAACGAATATACCTGCAAACCGACAAGCAATTGTACCTTGCCGGCGAATGTATATATTTCAAAATTTTTACGGTAACGCCTGAAAAAAAACCTTTGTCATTCAGCAAAATAGCGTATGTTGAACTATTAGACGACAACGATGCGCGGGTGCAGATCAAGGTGGAACTCACGAGAGGCGTCGGCGATGGATGGATGGAGTTGCCGCTCGATTTGCCTACCGGTTATTACCGTTTAGCGGCATATACGCGCTTCATGAGAAATGAAGGAGAAACGGTATTTTTCGAAAAAACAATTGCCGTTGTAAATACATTTTTGCCCCGTCAGGTAAAGTATGCAAGTTCTGACAGTGTTGCGACGGTATCGGAACATACGGAACAAACATCAAACTGCTCGTTGCTTACGGACAAAACCACTTACGCAACCCGCGAAAAAGGAATGGTAAAATTGGAAGGATTGCCGGAAAATATACATACGCTTTCGCTTTCTATTGCCGGAAAAGCGCCTATGACTGTGCAAGAAAACTCAATCATACAATGGGCGGAACAAATTCAGGCAACGCCTGCTGTCAAGCCTTTGTTGAAATACATTTCGGAATATGAAGGTCACATCATTTCGGGAAAAATAATACCGTTGCAAAATCCTGCCAACGACGCCAACAATACATGGATACCGCTTCTTTCCTTCACCGGAAATCATGTTTTTTTGTTTGAAGGACAAAAAGATGGGGACAACGTTTCATTTTATACCACACAGTCCGCCGGAATCACTGAAATGGCTATCACATCTTACGGCTCACCTGAAAGTGCGTACCGGATTGATCTTCAATCTCCGTTTGCTGAAACGCGCGAGCAAAAACAACTTCCCGTTTTGACCGGCGATTCCATACATCTCGATGGCTTGCTGGAAAGAACGGTTGCCTTGCAGACCTTGTCTTCATTCACAAAAGATTCGTTGACGACTTTTCGTTCCGATGACAGACGATTCGATTTGAACCTGTCCAAAACATACATCCTTGACGAATGGACGCGCTTTACTGAGATGAGCGATCTGATGATAGAATTTATCTCTCAATTGCGTTTTCGCAGGAACGACGAACAAAAACGGGAATTGCAAATGTTGATGCAACAAGGAAATGATTTTTTCTGGTCGCCAACGCTTGTTGTTTTAGACGGTATCCCCATCATGGATCATGAAATCATATACGGTTACAACCCGCTGTTGGTGGAACGTATCAATATATATCAGCAAAAATGCGTATTTGGAGGTATAAATTTCGATGGGATAGCCGAGTTTTTGACTTACGACCGTAAGTACCACGGTCTGTCAATCGGTCAATCAACGCAGGTTGTTGTATACGCCGGCACTCAGCCGCCCCGTCTGCCGTACTCGCCCAATTATTCGGATGAGAAAAACAGGCAAAGTCGTGTTCCCGATTTTCGCCATACGCTTCTCTGGGAGCCAATGTTGCAAAGCAAAGGCAAATCTGCAATAGAAATCCAATTCTACACCTCCGATTTGACGGGCGAATTCACCGTAACTGTCGAAGGATTATCCGACGAAGGTGAAATCATTTACAAGACAGCTCAATTCAGGGTTCGCTAAGCCAACACGAAGAATTTCACGGCATATCCGGCAACTTCCATCCCTCGCGATAGCTGTGCTTGATGTATTCCGTTGCCGCTTCTAGAGCGTTAAACCGTTCATATTTGACGTCAAAATCCGGATGACCGCCTACTACTTTGAAATCGCTGCTGGATACGATTCTTAATTCTTCGGAAGGGGAAATATTGGTGAAGCTCATATTTGGTCCATCCCATTGCAAGACTTTATTCAGCCCCTGAAGACGTATCGCAAGCACGCCCAGCAGCACCATTTCATTGAATGGTCCGGAATAAGCAAAATTGCTTGTTGGTTCCAGTCTGTTGTCCGGTGATTCTTTGCAGGCGCGTATCCAATCCTGTTCGTGGTATCCGTCAATATATCCGGTAGCGCCCGGTATGCGACGTAAAGTTTGCGGCACGTCGGGTTTACGTCCCGAGAGCAACTGCGCCCGGAATCCGCCGCATCCGCAATACAAAATATCCTTCGAACCTATAAACATACATCCTCCCAGACCGTCGCGCATCAGGTTGACGCCATCGGGCAACTGGTCGGGGCGGTTGGGATACAAGCCGCCGTCATACCAGTATACTTTAACTTCCGGCATGGCTAATTTGGGCATATTGTCGCGGGCGGGGAATACAAATTCTACCTTTTCCGATTGTGGCGGCGATTCGGTGTTGATCAACGATGAACTGCCCTGTATTTTATTGGGATAAGCCAATTTTAAAGCCTGATATATCGGATCGAGGACGTGACAAGCCATGTCGCCGAATGCTCCGGTGCCGAAATCCCACCATCCACGCCAGTTCCACGGCGTATATATTTCGTGGTAGGGGCGCATGGGGGCAGGACCAATAAACAAATCCCAATCAAGCGTTTTGGGAACCCGCATCGTTTCTTTGGGACGCTGCAATCCCTGGGGCCAGATCGGACGGTCAGTCCACGCATGTACTTCGCGCACTTCGCCAATCTCGCCATTCCAAATCCATTCGCAGACCTGACGCACTCCGTCGCCGGAATTTGCCTGATTGCCCATCTGTGTAGCCACCTTATGTTTGGCAGCCAAACGGGTCAACAGGCGGCTTTCGTATATCGAGTGGGTTAAGGGTTTTTGGCAGTACACATGTTTGCCCATGGTCAAAGCTGTGGCGGCTATGATGGCGTGCGTGTGGTCGGCTGTGGAGATCATCACCGCGTCAAAATCCTTTCCCATTTCGTCGAACATTTTGCGCCAATCCGTATACTTTTTGGCGTTGGGAAAATCTTTGAAGCAACGGTCGGCATAATTCCAGTCGACGTCGCACAATCCAATGATATTTTCGGGACGCATCCCTCTCAGATTAGGATGACCTTTTCCGCCCACGCCCACGCCCGCGATATTCAACGTATCGCTTGGCGCTTGGCGTCCCATTCCGCTCACTGTAGTCGACGGCACAATTGTAAAACTTGCCGCCGCCATTGCCGATTTCTTAATAAAATCGCGTCTTGAATTAGTTTGCATCTGTTGATTCGAAAATGTTTACAGTTGTTTGATTTTGATGTTCCTGAACCAAAGTTGTGATCCGTGGTTTTGCAGGGAAATGTGTCCTTCGTCGAATTTGCCATAATCGGGAAAGTCAACCCATTTTCCGCTGTCGCGCAGCGCTTGCCATTCGTCGGAGTATTTTTCGTAGCTGACCAATTCCACGCCATTGATCCAATGCGTGACATGGTTTCCTTTGACTACCAGCAACAAGCGGTTCCATTCGCCCGTAGGGCTGAACGGTTGCGCTTTTGCCGCGTACATGGCATAATTAGCGCCATGAGATTGTACTCCGGTTATTCTCCTTTCCGGAGGTCTGTTGCTATCGTCAAGCAACTGAATTTCGGGTCCGGTTTCGTAAGGGAATGTGTACAGCGTATCTTCTTTCACCTGAAAAATAATGCCGCTGTTTGAACCGGCAGACAGTTTATATTCCACCGTAAAGGCGAAATCCCGATAAATGCCGTCGGTAATGATATCCTGTTCTTCGCCGCCGCCTTCGCCGTGAACCACCCAACATCCTTCTTCTACTCTCCACACATCGGGTACTCCCTGCATGTTGTAGCCATGCCAGCCCTTAGGGGTTTGCCCGTCGAACAGCAATTGCCAGCCGGCATTTTTTTCCTTGGCAGCCAACGTATTGGGTGCTGCCGAAGGATCAAGTTCTGCCCAAAGTTGTGATGCAAGGTCGGTTTCGTTTCCGCACGAACTCAACAAGAATATGGCGCTGAACGCCAAAACAATAAAAATAATTCTTTTCATGATGATTTTCTTAAATGATTATAAAACAATAGATTAATAAATTTCTTATCGTAGCAAAGATAAATAAATAATTTTACTATCGGGAAAGATTTTTTGCTTTTTCAAAATATTCATTTGCTTTGGACGGATTGCCTAACCTTTCATGCGCAACCCCCAAATTATAATGGGCAACTGCAAAATCAGGTTTCAAATCAATGGCTTTTTGTAATGATTTAATCGCTTTTCCGGGCTTGCCCAATTCTTGAGACGTATATCCCATATTATTGTATGCCGCCGCAAAATTTGGTTTTGTGACTATGGCTTTTTGGAAAGATTGAATCGCATTAGTGTCATCGTTGAGATCATAATACTGAATCCCCATATAATTGTAAGCCATTGCCACCACATGATCGTCTTTTTCTTCAATGGCTTTTTGGTAAGATTCAATGGCTTCATTGGCATTGCCTAATTCCTGATGCGCATATCCCATATTGAAATACGCATTTGAAAAATCGGGTCTAAACATGGTTGCCTGCCGGTAATACGGGATAGCGTTATAGTGTTTTTCAATTTTTTGAAACGCGACCCCCATGCCATAATAAGCCTCTGCAAAATCAGGTTTTTTGCAAATCGCCTTTTCAAAATGCTTCGTCGATTCCTCATGATTGTTGTCCATTTGATACGCATAGCCCTTCAAGAAGAAATCATTAGCCGTTTTCGGCTTTTTGATTGTTCTTGCCAACAATCTGACTTCTTTCTGAATATTTTCCGGCGCATCATTCGACTGATAGGGCTTCACCAACTCAACAGTCAGTTGTTTTATCTTGTCGTCATATTCGATCGCCTTCCTTTTTAATTGACTGCTTTCATAGGCGTTTTTTACAATAAAAAACACGAGTAAGACTATGGCTAATGCGGCAATAGTCTCGCTTCCAATCATAAAATTCCATATTTCCAACGCACTCATAGAACAAAATTTTCAGGTGATATACCTTTGGTTAAAAACATTTCTACACACTCTCCATTTGATTTGGTCATCAAATTCGCGCAAAGATACGATTTTTTACGATACAAATGATAAAAAAATAAAAAAAAGTGAAAATATTTTTTATGCTATTTTATTCGTATTTCGGACAATTTGAAGTCTATCGTCAATTCCTTGTATTTGAAAAAATTTAGTCCTAACAGTCCGTCAATGCCTAATCCAACAGGCAATGTGCGTGAAATAACTTTGAAATTGCGGCGAATTAAACCTAATGCCATGATGTTGTCTAGGCTATATTCATAGACGGTTTCGGTCTTGCTTGCTGTGATGGTATGGGTGGTTCGGACGCTGTTGGCTTTGTTGCCGGCACAATGATCATCGCCGATTTTCTATCGAACTTTTCTGTGTTCATAATAGAAAAACTGTATTAGGGTCAGGTTTTCCGCAGTATTTGAGCAAAACATCTCTTTCATTACATCTACCAAATTCTTTCAAAACTTTTGCTCTGTCGTCGCTATGATAGATTAGTTCACCCTGGAGAAATATGCATCCGTCAAATTCAGGGTCTTTGATGATTGCCCATCCATCGCCTACTCTGTTGCGAATTTGCCTGAACGATAATACGCCATTTTGGCTGCCAGCTATTTTCTTTGGTTTCTTAATTGTTGCTTCCATATCCAATGTTTCTTATATTTTTATGTTATTTTAATGCCTGTCCTTGTGATTTCTTCAATGTTTTCTTATTTCACAGATAGCATCCATTAAAGCAAATGCGTTTTCTTCCGGCACATTTGCCTGAATATTATGGATAGTATTGAAGATGAAACCTCCGCCGGCGCCAAAAATTTCGCAGACTTCTCGCACTTGATTTTTTACTTCCTGCGGCGTACCGCTTTGCAATACCCGTTGCGTATCTATGCCTCCGCCCCAAAAACTTATCCGGTCGCCGTATTCTTTTTTCAGGAATTGCGGCTCCATGTCTTTTGCATTGATTTGCACGGGATTGATGATGTCGAACCCACATTCGATGAATGTTTCCAATAAGGGAACAATAGCGCCGCAACTGTGTTTGAAGGTTTTCCATGAGGTGTTGGCGTGTACCCAATTGTTGATTTTGCGGTAGGCTGGACCATATAAAGCCGACAACGCTTCGGCAGAGCAGAACTGGCTGTCCTGCGTGCCAAAATCAGTGCCGCACACATAAAGCACATCAATGCAATCGCCGGCTAATTGATTTATTTTTTCGAGGTTCTGCAAGGCAATGTCCGTTTGACGGTCGAAAAGTTCCAGTAAAAAATCCGTCCGCATGACGGTCGACATATACCAGTCGGCAATGGCGCGTATCCCTTTCGGGTTCTTCAGATGCAGCCCCGGAACCAATGCTATGTCCCCAATGCCCGTTCCTCCGATGTTGGCAATCACAGCCTTTTCGGTAGCGCGCGCCTTAGTCAGGGCTTCTTTCCAATACGGTAAATCGGCGTCAGCGATCAGCGTAAATTCTTCCAGATTGTCGTCGATGTTGAGTGTTGCATCCATTTCGGTAGCCGCTCCCCGTTCTATGGCATCGAAGAAATAACCTCCTTCGGGCATGACAGCCGTTGGCGAACAGTTGGTATCTCCTTTCGGAAAAACATACATATTTCCGTTTTCTTCTTTCGTCATGAAGGATCGGGGCAACAATACGGTTTGCCCCCAGGGCATCCGCCTTTCTACAAAATCTTCCTGCCAGTGTCCGAACATATCCGTTCTGCCTCCCACGCCAACGATGTCCGTATTCCAGATGCCTGCCAATTCGTCGTCCACCTCGCCAAGCATCTGGAAAGGCTCTGTGACTTTTACCGGTCTGTCTTCCAAACCATAATAACGCCTGTATTCGGCAATCTTTTTTACATGAATCCCTGTTACGGGCGTAGCGCCTAAATCTAACGCTATCCTGTCGGCTTCGCGGTGCGACAATACCGTTTGAACGCGTTCTCTTCCTGTCATCATCATGGTGATTGTTTTATAAATTAATTTTACGGTAACATTGGAAATAGCCTTTTTATTTCTTCTTTGCCGGGTCTGCTCCCATATTCGCATATTTCGAATGCTTCGACGTAGCGGATGTTCTTCATTTGCGCAGACGAATACCATTTTTTGGCTCCTTTTTTGAATCTGTCCACCTTGCTCAACGGCAAATACATGTTCCCTACAAATTGCCGCCATTGGGCGGGATCGGACGGCATTTCATGTTCAAAACCTGCTATCCAGGGTTGCCACTCATACATCTGCGAGACATTGGCGCAAATGGCGTCCATCTTTTTTTCGATCACCGAAGTAATGTCTACCACAATATCCGGCGAGAAAGGGTTTGGCTTTTGGAAGTCGTCGCACATGTACAAAAACACCGTTGGTTTCCTCATGGGTTTGCCGTTGGGATTCATCAACGGAACGCCTATCATATAGGCTGCATCCTGCACGATGATGGCTGCATTCCGGTGGTCGGGGTGGTAATCGTTGGGGCGATGGGTGATGACTATATCCGCTTCCCAATCGCAAATGAGCCGGATAACGGCAAAGCGGTTTTCTAAGGTGGGGAAGAGTTCGCCGTCGTGGTTGTTCATTATCTCATACTCCACGCCGAGCAAACGGGCTACATCCTGCGCTTCTCTACCGCGGCGGGCGGCAAGTTCGTCGGGTTTCATCAGATGATGCCCCTTGTTGCCGGTAGTCATCGACACAAATTTTACTTGATGCCCCATTTGGCTGAACAGCGCCGATACGCCCCCTGAAGTCCATTCGCAATCATCCGGATGCGCGCCAAAAATAATAACGCGAACCGGCTCGGCTGCGCCGGCTAACGAAAGTGATAAAAAAAGAATCAGAAAAAAAGAAAAAGATTTCATGATCAATTGTTTGTTTGTTTGAATTAAATTTTAAAAAGGCAAAAATACAAAAAAAATCTATACCTCCTATTCTTGTTCCTGATTTTCGAGCGGAATAGCTACAATCCATGTTTTGGTAGCATTGTTGAATCCGCCGGGTCCGTCGGCGGCAGCGCAGAAGAGGTACTTTGGGCGTCCGTCTTCCAGGTACAAAAACGGGCGTTCGAGTTGTCCCATGGTTTGTGTGGTTCCGTCGTCCCAGCGCAGTACGCGGGTGTAGGATTTGGGCGGCGCGGCAAGCGTCCAGTTTTCGCCGTCGGGCGAATGGGCATAGATGGCGGCATGTCTTTCTCCGCAAAGGTTGCCGGTCATATCTTTGGCGATGAGTTCATAACCGCCGTTGCGCGATTTCCACACAAAGGGGTCTTCAACTTCGCCGAAGCGCTCGCTACTGAACAGCGGTTGGTCGCCAACCACTTCATAGGGACCGGAGTAATGTGCGGCGCGGGCAAGTCCGAGCGACATGCCGCTGTATCGGGGATTGCCAATGGAGCCGCTGTACGACCGCGATTTGAAAATCATGAGTACCGAGCCGTCGTCATGGATCACCGGAGCGGGGTTGGAGGTGAGGAAACTGTAGAATGTGCCGGGCTTGGTGTCAAGGATGGGCTGGTCGGAGCGCGTCCATGGTCCGTAGGGGCTTTTAGAGGTGGCAAGCCCGATGCGTTTGTTGGCGCGGGCTACATGACAGCGAGGGTCGGAGAGCAGCAGCGGTACGTCGGGCTCAGGGTCTACGAGCGGGTTGGTACTGCCCATGTAAAAGAGCAGATAGGTGTCGCCGTGTTTGCGGATGGTGGGATTGTGCGTGGCGCGTCCGTCCCAGTACTCGGCGCCACGAGCCGGAAGGACTACGTCGCTGAACGTATAGGGACCCTCTACGCGCTCGGCGGTGGCGTGGATCACTTCGGACTTGAGCATCCAGCCCGGATGAAAAGTGATGCTTTTGTGCCAGCGCGAAGCAAACATGTGGAAAAGTCCGTCATCGTCTTTGATCACGGAGCCGTCCCACACCCAATAATCGTCCAATTGAAAGCCGGAAGCAAGTTGAACAACGCCCTGCGCAGGGAAAGGCGGGGGCGGCGCATATTCGGTGGAATCTTTGGCGCCGCCGCAAGCGGATAGAAACAATGAAGCGAACAGAAGCGCGCAACAGAAAAAATGAAGGGTACGAGGCATAATGGCGATGTATTTTAAAAGTATGGATTAAGCGGCAAAATTAATCAAAAACCGATTCATTGGGTGAAATTTTTGATAATAGCACGCAGATGACGCGGATGAAACGGATAAACGCGGATTTTTTTTAATCGGGTATATCCGGGTTAGGACACGTCATTCCGCGCTCGCAATTAAAACCTCATTTTCAACCTCATTTTATTTACAAAACAACATCAGTAGCAATGGATTAATGTTTCAAATTTTACCTAATTACCTAATTTTGAATATAATAAGGTAAAAATGAGGTTTTTTACACAACAAAATCGCGACATTTTAGTTTGGCGCCACGTCAGAAGTTCTTAATTTCTTCGCAATTCAGAAACGCTCCTTCAGCCAGTCTTCAAAAGGAGCTGACTTGCCGCTTTTTTCGTAGGTATCAGCCATATCATCATATGTACCCTTCGTATATGGATGCGCTGCGCCCAAAACTTTTAAATAAACGGGATACGCTTTGCCGTAGTATTCCAAAGCCGTGTCGTAATCGCCCATGTTGTTATAAACCGTGGCTATGTTGTTATAGGTAGAGGCTGTAGCAGGATGCGCTGCGCCCAAAACATTTTCACGAATGGCTTTCGCTTTTTCGTAGTATTCCAAAGCCGTGTCGTACTCGCCCATGTTGTCATAAACCATGGCTATGTTGTTATAGGTAGTGGCTGTAGAAGGATGCGCTGCGCCCAAAACCTTTTTTTTAATGTCTAACGCTTTTTCGTGGTATTCTAAAGCCTTGTCGTACACACCTTGTGCGCGATAAACCTCGGCTATGTTGTTATAGGTAGTGGCTGTATTAGGATGATCTTCGCCCAAAACCTTTTCACGAATGGCTTTCGCTTTTTCGTTGTATTCCAAAGCCTGTTTGTAATCGGCTAATTTATTATAGCCGTTTCCTATTTTAAAATATAAAACAGCCGCCTTCTGCTGTTTTTTATGATCCGGAAACTTTTTCTCGTAATAACCCCCAACTGCCTGCGAATGTTCTGAAATTCTTTCAAACAAATCCCGATATCCCCGTTTTGAAAAATCTTCCGGAATAATTTGGTCAAAAATATCAAAACAGGCTTCAAGATAATGCGGGTTGTCTTTCAACTTTTCCCGTATCACTTCCTGCACAAGGCGATGAATGTTCACAAGATTCGGATTTTGATTGTCTCGCTCTATCAGCGAGTATCCGTAAAGTTCGCTCAATGCCCTGCTGATCGACGAATGTTTTGCGCCTTCAAACAAAATGTCTGCCGGAATACGGTCAGGGGCAGTATAGGCGCACAGGTACAAAAACCGTTTTGCTTCTTCGTTGTCAATTTTTCTGAAAGAAATCTCCCATGTGGTAGTGACAATTTCCCTGTAGTTGTCTTCCGTGAGTTTCCCTTTTGATTCTTTGAAAACATCAAGACCCTCGTCGTCAAGCCAATTTAAATAACTGCTAAAATTCTCTCCTGATTTATACATGTAAGCAACAGCCTGCGCTAAAGCAAGCGGCAAACATCCAAGCCGTTCTGCGATCTGTCCGGCTTTTTCTTGATCGGCTCTGTCTCTGATGCGCTCGTCGTTGCAAAGAAAATCAACGGCTTCGTCTTCCGAAAAAATATCAAGCGGCACACGTTTACACGCTATCCCAATATCTGTGTTTCGCGTGGTCAATAAAACATGTCCGTTGCCCTGCGGCAAAAATCCCCATATGTCTTCTTCGCTCACGTTATCGAAAATCACCAGCCATTTA
>Ga0099364_10002416_pt1 | contig 22186 bp, 19 predicted proteins | sample TergutTh196P3_FD_73070 | JGI IMG/M metagenome (GOLD analysis project Ga0099364, IMG submission 73070) | Microcerotermes parvus P3 segment gut microbial communities from Pointe-Noire, Republic of the Congo - Th196 P3 | ecosystem: Host-associated > Arthropoda: Insects > Digestive system > Gut ...
TAGGCGGCAGCGGAATGACAGGACCCATGATCGCGGAATATCTGGGATTGCCGTGTGTCAGCAATGTTAGCAATGTGCGGAGTACATCAGAAGCCGGGCTGCACGTCCGGATATCAAGTGACGGGGGACACGCGTCCGGCCGGATAAGCGGAAAAGCCGTGCTGATTGTCGGAAACTCGGTAAGAGGGCTGCTGCGAATACCGACACTGAAAGCGAGGCGCGCCGTTAAAGACAAACACACAGACGTGATTAAAGCGTCCGTATCGGACAGATATGCCGGGGTGGGGCCGGTTTCTGTGCTGAGACCACCTGCTCGCGGTATTTGCCGGTACATAGAGGGAGACGCTAAAGATAAAGCTAAAGGTGTTTTTGACATCATAAGGGACGGTGGCGTATGAAGATACTGCTTATACGCGCCGTGCCGCGACCGCTCCCCTCAGGAGCTGTTTCAGCGTTGGAGATGATTTGGCGTGAACAAGCGCCCGAATGCGCGCTGTTTGCCGGCGGCGCCGCAACCGAAGAACTGGCAGCCCGGCTTTCGGTACGGCTTAATGTACCCTGCTGTACCGGAGTGTTCAGTGCGCGGAGCAAGGAGTGCGGATTTGCCGCTTTTCGGCGAGTATACGGCGGGGAACTCGCAGCGGAATACGACCTCCCCGTCCCATGCATTATTGTGTCAGACAAAAATATCGACCCTGCTGATATCGGTTTGCAGGGCGAGTTTCTTAAAATCGAACCGGAATACCGACCCGATAGCTGGTATGAGGAGTTTGAGACCGGAGCGGATGAGACGTCCGGTCAACTCAAGTCAGCCACGCGGATAATTGCAGCCGGGCGTGGAATCAAAAGCAAAACACAGTTTCAAAAGGTTTCCGAACTTGCAGACAGACTCGGGGCTGTAGCAGGTGCGACAAGACCGGTGGTCTATAACGGATGGGCGCCGCATAGCTTGCAGATAGGCGTATCAGGTGTGTCGGTCGATCCTGAGATGTGCCTGATAATCGCAGCGTCCGGATCTCAGGCATTTTTGGGCGCCATAGGTAAGAATACAAAAATCATTGCAATTAACAGCGACCCGGAAGCCCCGGTCTTCCGCCGCGCAAACTGGGGAGTGATCGGCGATGTAAGCCAGATACTCAGTGAGCTTCTTAAACTGACAGATTAGTTATCGTGGCTGATATGTCTAAGTTTGCAGGTGAATGCAAACTTAGCTCCTTTGTCCGGTTCAGACTCAACCCATATCTTGCCGTCCATCATTTCAATAATTCGTTTTGACAATGGCAGACCCAAACCAACTCCACCATATTTTTGGCTTATGTTTTCGTCCGCTTGCCCAAATATACTAAAAATCGCGTCATGCAGTTCTTTTGATATACCTGTCCCATTATCGGTTACTTCCATTTGCATGGTAACTATCCCGTTTTCCCTGCAAAGCTGCCGGGCTGAAAAGTGTATACTACCGTACTCGGGTGTAAACTTGACTGCGTTGTCCATCAAATGAGAAATGACCTGTGTGAGACCGTTTTTATTACCATATAGAAGTATAGGGATCAGTGGGTCAATGTTATAGTTTATTGTCTGCTGTTTTTCCGGGGCATAGGTGGGTATTTTCTTGGATATTTCGCACAGCAGCGTGTTAAGCGAAAAAACCACGTCAATATGACCGGGGGTACTATCTGTTCTGTCGGTTACATCAAGCAGACCATGTATGAGTCCCAACAACTGACGAGACGCCTTATCTATCTCTGCAATGCATTCCTTTACCTTGTCTGAAGGTTCTTCGTTCATGGCGATTTGCGCCATACCCATGATCGCATTCATAGGAGTTAACATCTCATGGCTTACACGGGACAAGAACTCTCTTTTTGCGACATTGACCATGTCTTCCGCAAATGACAAACAGCACTGAGAGACTGTGTTCCCGGGGTGTTCGATTTGTTCGGTTTTGCTGTTGTCTTTAATACTAATTGACATGATCCATTAAATCTCCATCATTAAGAATGTTGGGAATAAAATCGCGTAAGGTAAGCTCTGTCTCAAGCGCGGTTTCTACTATAAAAAAGTACACCTTTTTACACTTTGCTTTTTTTTCGTTTCATCCTGTAATTTAATTAAAAAATAGGTTGAAATCCACAGGAAAATGCGATATAGTTCTACATGTTGTAGTTACGCCTGTTGTTCCGTATTCGGAAAGTCAGCTATGAAAAGGTGTACTTTTTTGCACTTTTTTTTGCAGTTATGGAATAACTGTATAAACCTTTTAAATAAACATGCAAAGACAACCCCTTACTCAGCATGATTTCCGTTTTCGGCGCGGTGTTCCCGCAAGCGGTTATAGAATGTAGATTGTTTTAAGCCACTTAGCTTCAAGACCTCCTTGAATTTCAGCTTACCGTCCTCCCATTGGTTGACGAGAATTGCGAAATTGCGGGGGGGCTTTTTCATTGGTCGCCCAAAACGTACGCCGCGCGTTTGCGCTGCCGCTATGCCTTCGGCTTGTCGTTTGCGGATGGAGTCGTGTTCGTTGTGCGCGACGAACGAAAGGATCTGCAGAACCAAATCCGCGATGAAAGTTCCCATCAGGTCTTTGTTCAGACGTGTATCAAGGAGCGGCATGTCGATAACGGCTAAATCCACGCCGCGCTCCTTTGTCAGTAAACGCCATTGATTTTGGATCTCTTCATAATTACGTCCCAGACGGTCTATGCTCAAGATGTAAATGAGGTCGCCCTGTCTTACTTTTTTCAGAAGAGCATGATATGCGGGCCGCTCAAAATCTTTGCCGCTCTGCTTATCGGTATATATCTGTGACCGGGGTATGTTAAGCTTACCCATAGCGAGAGCTTGTCTCGTCTCATTTTGATCAATGCTCGAACAGCGTATGTAACCGTATGCGGTCATTTACTCATTCCTCCTGTTTTTATGTATAAACAATGTAACAGGAAGAACTGCAGACAAAGTCAAGTAAAATGCTATAGCACACAAGCTAAAAGGCATGACAGTTTATTCTTAGCATAATTTATGTTGACTTTGAGTGTAATGCGTTATACAATAATACATATTCAGAAACGCGGTGCCGTAATGCAGAACAAATTCTGTCGGAGGGTTCATATATGTTAGATCGAAGCGGGATAGCACGTGACTTGAAAGGTATCTTAGGGGATGAGCAAGTGGTGACTGACCCGGATGTGCTGCTTCAGTCCAGTGTGGACCGATACCGGAAATACCAATGGATACATGGGGTATATGACCGGCCGAAACCCGCTGCAGTCGCTATTGCATACTCGACAGACGAAGTGTCGCGAGTATTAAAATATTTAAACGATAATAAAATCAACTGTGTGCCGCGCACCGGCGCGTCCGCGACGGAGGGGGGGCTGGAGACGATAGTTCCGGACAGTGTCGTTATCGACGGTTCCGGGATGAATAAAATCCTGAATTTTGACCCGTACAACATGCAGGTCACAGCGCAGTGCGGGGTATGCCTTGAGACACTTGAAAGCTTTCTGCGGGAGCGCGGATACACAACGGGACATTCGCCGCAGTCAAAGCCGTTGGCGCAGATGGGCGGGCTTACGGCTACGCGGTCTATAGGGCAGCTCTCGACGCTTTACGGCGGTATTGAGGATATGGTGACGGGTCTGGAAGCGGTTCTGCCAAACGGGGAGGTTGTACGGATAAAAAGCGTACCGCGCCGGGCCGCCGGGCCTGATATCAGGCATATTATAATCGGCAGCGAGGGAGCGCTGTGCTTCATAACCGAGGTGACGGTCAAGATATTTAAGTACATGCCGGAAAACCTCATCTTTTTGGGTTATCTTATTGACGACATGCACGATGGGATAAGCGTATTGCGTGATGTCATGGTAAACGGGTACAAACCGTCGGTCGCCAGACTTTACGATTTGCAGGATGCAGAGATGAACTTCTCACATTTCCAGACGGACAAATGTGTGCTGATTTTTGTTACCGAAGGACCGCGTGAAATATCGGAAGTTTCGTCGAGGGCGATAGACAGTTTTGCAAAGGCCCGCGGGGTTGAGGAAGTAGACCCGAAGCTTATTGAAAAGTGGTTTGGCAATCTTCTGTGGGGACCGGATAAGATCAGGCAGGAGATAGAGGAGATACGCCAGACTAATAACATCGGATTCACGACGGAGGTTTCCGCCGACTGGGAGAATATTGGGAAGATATACGACGCATGCGTCCGTAGGGTGCCGGAGGAGGTTCCGGATATAACTCTCTTTGGCGGGCATTCGTCGCATAGCTATATAAACGGAACAAACCTATACTTTGTGTATTACTACAATGTGCAATGCGGCGTCACCGAGGAGGTTTCAAAATACCATGACCCAATAAACAAAATAATTGTTGAGGAGGCGATGCGATATGGCGGCTCAATGGTTCACCATCACGGTATAGGCAAAGCCCGCGCAATGTACACAAAGCGGGAACACGACAGCGCATATACACTGCTTGAGGGGCTGAAAAAGCAATTTGATCCGAACGACATCATGAACAGGGGAACGATCTTTTACAGTGAACTATATGATAGGTAGGCAGGTGATCGATATTTGAGAGAACTAATTGATTTTGCGATAAGAAGGAAAGATACGATATACGGGCTTTTCATTCAGCATCTTGGGATAGTACTGACAGCGCTCGCGATATCAATCGTTATCAGCTTGCTTATAGGTTATCTGATAACGTATAACAAAAGAGTCGCCGGAATAGTGTTATATATCTGCAGTATGCTAATGACGATTCCCAGCCTTGCACTTTTTGTGTTCTTCATACCATTACTTGGTATAGGCAGGAACCCGGCTGTTGCCGGACTCGTGATATACACGCTGCTGCCCGTGGTGCGAAACACATATGTTGGGCTTATGAACACGGATAAGTCGGTCATTGAGTCGGCGCGCGGGATGGGTTTGACAGGGGTGAAAATCACGCTTAAGATCAAGATACCGCTGGCGCTCCCGGTAATATTTGCGGGGATACGTACCGCCGTCGTCATGGGAATAGGGCTGGCGGCTATTGCGGCATATATCGGGGCAGGCGGCTTAGGCGAATACATTTTTCAAGGTATAAACAGAAACAACAAAAACATGATTTTCACCGGGGCTATCCTCATCTCGCTGATAACTATCATCGTAGATCGGATAATGCAGTTACTGCAGAAGCGTTTTGAGAAATCTATACGTTAGGAGCTTAAACAGTGATCAAACTTGAAAAAGTGACAAAAGTATACCCCGGCTCAAATACGAACGTTGTTGATGAGTTAGATTTGCATATCAATAAAGGCGAGATATGCGTACTTGTGGGCGCGTCCGGATGCGGCAAGACAACGACAATGCGCATGATAAACAGATTGATCGAAGCAACAAGCGGGAAGATTTTTGTCGATGATAAAGATATAAGCACTGTAGACCCTATAGAACTTCGTTTGAATATCGGGTACGTTATTCAGGAGATAGGGCTGTTTCCGCACTATACGATAGAAAAGAACATCGCAACAGTACCAAGGGAGAAAAAGTGGAATAATCAGGAAATTGCAACGCGAGTCAAAGAAATGCTCGATCTTATGGAACTGGATTACGCCACATATGCAAAAAAGAAACCGTCCGCCCTATCCGGTGGGCAGCGTCAAAGGGTGGGTGTGGCGAGAGCATTGGCAGCGGATCCCCCGATCATGCTTATGGATGAGCCGTTCGGCGCGCTTGACCCGATAACCAGGACAAAGCTGCAAAACGAGTTTTTGAGCATACAGTCACGCCTGCGAAAGACAATCGTGTTTGTCACGCACGACATGGACGAGGCGGTCAAGATGGGCGACAAAATAGCGGTGATGGACCGGGGAAAACTTGCACAATTCGGTACGCCGCATGAGATACTGACAAAACCGGCCACCGAACTGGTGGAGAATCTCGTAGGCAGCAACCGAATTCTTAAACGGTTCACGCTTATCAAGTGCATAGAAGCGCTGGGAACCGGATCGCCTGTCTACAATCTCGACACTCACAGACATGAGTTGGAAAAGCACATGGCGCAGAGAGCGCTGTTGGACTCACATCCTGTAGCAGGCATAATCGATAACAGTGATAAACCGATCGGATATATCCCGATGTTCAAGTATTCATCGGATGATAAGACGCCTATTGAGTCCCGGATAGTTCCGCCGGGGAGGACCGTATCGGCGGACGATTCGTTATTTGACGCGTTGGGTATACTTTTCAGTACGGGACAAAGGGGAGTGTTCTGCCTTGGTGACGACGGGAAAACTCTGGGATTTATTACTATGACGGATCTTTTTGAGGCGGTGAAATCTGATGACAGCGTTTAAAAGGCTCCGGTGGACGGACATAGTCCTGCCCGTGGTTGTGGTTGTCGTCGCTTTTGTTTACGGGATTTATATTATTAGGAACCCTGTGGACAATATGGTGAAAAACTATCTTACAGTGAACCTGATCACAATTTCGCTCAGGCGCCACTTCTATCTGATAATCATATCCTCGCTAATGGCAATTGCGACTTCAGTTCCTTTGGGTATTATCCTGACCCGTCAGGCGTTTAGGAAGCTTACTCCATTTGTCGTAGGGCTTGTAAACATCTGCCAGACCATTCCAAGTCTTGCGGTGATTGCGTTATTTGTCGGCGTTTTGGGCATCGGGAGCAGGACGGCGATTTTTGCGCTTTGGATTTACTCGCTGCTGCCGATTCTAAACAACACGATTGCCGGATTAAACAGCGTTGACCCGGCTATTATCGACTCGGCACACGGCATGGGTATGACAAAACTCAAAATTCTGGGAAACGTTGAGTTGCCGCTCGCCATGCCGGTCATCATGGCGGGGATCCGCACGGCTGTAGTTATCAATGTGGCTACTGCGGTGATTGCGGCGTATGTAGGCGCAGGGGGACTTGGCGACATTATCATCGCAGGCAAGAACATAAACCGTTGGCAGGCATGGTCTCTGGGCGCCATGTACGCTACGGGCATCGCATTGCTGCTTGACCATATTTTGGGAGTTACCGAGAGGATATTGACAGAGTAACTCAAGTTTCGCAGATGCGAAACTTGAGAGGGATCAGGGATTAGGGGCTAGGGATTAGTCCAATAATTGAAAACTGAATTAAAGGATTATAATGGGTTTTACCGCAAAACGGGATTTTTAATCATTCTACTAATCCCTAATCCCTAGTCCCTAGTCCCTAAATCACACAACTTCGAAACTTGAAATTAAAATTATATAAAACGAAAGAGGAGGCACAATCATGAAGAAAATCGTATCAATCTTACTGGCAGTAATACTTATCACTGCGATTACCGCTTGCGGCGGGGGCAATTCCGACTCGGCAAATGAGGTAGTGATCAAGGTCGGATCAAAAGACTTTACAGAGCAGTTGATTCTTGGTCAAATCACGATTATGGCTTTGGAAGCAAACGGTATCAAAACAGAAGACAGGACAAACGTAGCGGGTTCCGATACCTGCAGGACAGCGCTGCAATCGGGAGACTTTGATATTTACTGGGAATATACAGGCACGGCATGGGTGATGCTCCTGGGTAATGACGCCGTAGCCGGCAGTGCGCAGGAGACTTTTGACAGAGTCAAGGAGGCCGATGCAGTAAACAACTTTACCTGGCTTGAACGCACGCCGTTTAACAACACGTACGCGCTTGTCATGCAGCGTGAGAAGGCAGCCGAGTTAGGCATAAACTCCTACACGGATCTCGGCAATTACATACAAGCAAACCCAGGTGCGCTTGTGCTGTGCTGCGACCACGAGTTCACAGCGCGCCCTGACGGTTTACCCGGCTTGGTTGAAACCTACGGCACAGACTTTGGCGACAATCTTAACATCCTCGATATGGGACTTGTTTTCCAAACATTACAGAACAGGCAGGCGGACGTTGGTATGGTATTCGCAACTGACGGGCGCATCAAAGAGTATGGTCTGGTAGTCCTTGCTGATGATAAGGAGTTTTTCCCGGTTTACAACGCGGCGCCGTGCGTACGTGATGACGCAATTGAGAAAGCTCCGCAAATTGTGGATATATTGGCGCCTATTGCAAGGCTTCTCACCGATAAAGTCATGCAGGAACTCAACCTGCGCGTCGATGGCTCCGAGGCTATGGAACCTAAAGAGGTGGCAAGCGACTGGCTTAAGGCTAATGGATTTATCAATTGACAATGATTAGTTGGCAGAGCAGGGACTACGGAATCAATCATATAAAGGCCAGGGGGGACCATGTCTGTTACGGTATGGGACTCGGCATAATACTGCTGGGTGACGCCTATCCCGGCTTTCCCGGCGACGTGCGTAATGCCAGCGGGTTTCCGTACCCCGTACAATATGAGATAGCGGAAGGCGTTACCAACCAGACGTTGGTTTATGACAAGAACCCCGCACAATGCAGGGATGCGGTTTTAGCTGCTGCAAAGAAGCTGGAACGGCTTGGCTGCCGGGCTATTGCCGCAGAATGCGGATACTTCGCGTTTTTTCAAAAGGATGTGGCCGGCGCCGTCAGCGTTCCCGCGTTCATGTCCAGCCTGCTTCAGGTGCCGTTTATTCAGCAGGTAATAGGACCCGAGAAGCGTATCGGAATCGTATGTGCTCAGGCGCAGTTTTTGACGCACCGGCATTTGGAAAATGTCGGGGTCGATTTAGACAGGACGAACATTGCGATAGCGGGTTCACAGGACGAGTACGGCTGCACGGAGTTTGACAACCTGTGGAATCCTGCAGTCCGTCCGGAGCGCCCAGAGGCATACTTTGACAAAGCCGAAAAACAATTGATAGACTGTTGCCGGGCATTTATTGACAAGTACCGGGATATTGGGGCGATCATGCTTGAATGTACGGGAATGCAGCCGTTTGCCCGAGCTGTTCAAAGAGAGACGGAACTGCCGGTGTTTTCCTGGGGTACACTTTTAGATTACGCTTATTCTGTTGTAAACCACCGCGAATACTACGGACATGTATAGACTATAATGATTGTGGGTGTGAGATGAGCGGTAGCGGGGATAAAACTACGGTGCAATCGGTCGATCGGGCTATAGCGATACTCCGATGCTTTGAGCAGGGAGATAAGCTGGGCATAACTGAAATAAGCAGGCGATTGGGCTTGCATAAATCGACTGTGTTTGGCCTTGTGAACACTTTGACAGCGAATCGTCTTTTGGAAAAGGCGCCGGACAGCGACAAGTACCGGCTTGGGATAGAGCTATTTCGATTGGGTTCTAACGCGCAGTCAAGCGTGCGCGAGATCGCAGCGCCGCACGTAAAGCGACTGATGGAAGCTACAGGCGAGACAGCGAACTTAGTGCTTCCGGACAGCGGATATGTCGTATATATCGACAAACGCGAGAGCCCGCACTCAATGCGGATATGCACGAACGTAGGGTTGAGATTACCTATGTATTGTACGGCGGTCGGCAAGGCTATACTGGCTTTCATGGGTGAAGATGAGCGTTGCATTATTGTCGGAGATATGGTTTTAACGGCGCGCACGGAAAACACGATAACTTCCCGGGAAGAACTGCTGGCACAATTAGTGAAGATAAGAAGTGACGGTTATGCCATAGATGATGAGGAGCTTGAGTACGGGCTGATTTGTATCGCGATGCCGATTTTGAGCAAGATGGGAGAACCTATAGCGGCAATATCAGTATCGGGTCCTAAGCTGAGAATGACGGAAGAGAAAATAAGTGAAGTCCATGCCGAACTGACAAAACACTCACATGAGATTTCGCGTGCAATACAGTAATAAGGTGGTAGAAAACTTGAAAAAAACAGTATTAGATCTTTACAAGATGAAGGAAAGCGGAGAAAAACTCACATGGATCACGGCATATGACGCGCCTTTTGCCTCATTTGCCGAGCAGGCAGGCATGGACATGATACTTGTGGGCGACTCAATGGGAATGGTGGTATTTGGTTATTCGAGTACATTGCCTGTCACGATGGAGGATTGCCTTTCCCATTGCCGTGCCGTCAGGAGAGGGGCCCCCAGCACGATGGTGGTGGGTGATATGCCGTTTGGGTCTTATCAGATATCTGTCGAAGAAGCTGTCCGCAACGCCGTAAGGTTTATAAAAGAAGGTGATTGCGACGCGGTAAAGCTTGAGGGCGGAGTATATGTCGCACCGTGTATCAAAGCCATACGCTCCGCAGGCATAGTTGTGTGCGGACACATCGGGCTGACGCCGCAGAGTTCCGGCGTGCTGGGCGGACACAAGGCGCAGGGCCGGACGCCGGAAAGCGCAAAAGCAGTTATAGAAGACGCGATCGCCGTTGAAGAGGCAGGGGCAAGTTTCCTTTTAGTTGAAGCAATACCACCGGAAGTCATGAGGTTTATAGCCGGACGATTGTCCATTCCTGTGTACTCTATAGGAGCGGGGGCGGATTGTGACGGCCAACTCACCATATGCGCAGACACCGTCGGGCTGTTTCAGGCGTTTACGCCGAAGTTTGTTAAGAAATACTGTGATATAGCGCCAACAATCGTTGAGGCGTACAAAGATTATATAAAAGAGATCAAAGACGGGACATTTCCGGGTCCGGAACATGTATACCATGTGATAGGGGATATTGCCCCGTTTGAAGTTTTGTTTGAAGAATATGAAAGAAAATAGGGGGAAGTTACTGTGATAAATCTTGAGTACCTGAAGGATAAACCCATCGCTGTCCTGGGCGGCGGGGCGGTCGCTAAGGCTATTGCCGGGGATTGTGCACTTGGCGGTGCGCGTGTGAGGATTTGTGACGTAGCGCCGTTCGCTGAAAAAACACTCAGAAATATTGAGAAAGTCGGCATCAAGTTCTACGGCGACCAAATAAATCTCTATGGTTTTGAGCGCGAGGGATTTGCAAAAATGGATATGGTGACCACTGATGTAGCCGAGGCCGTAAAGGGCGCGGGTATAATAGTTATAGGCACACCTGTGTTCGGACACAAGCCGTTTTTTGAAAGGCTGATACCGTGCCTTGAAGACGGGCAGATAGTACACATCTTCCCGGACAATTTCGGCTCGCTTGTACTGCGTAAAATGATGCGTGATGCGGGTTGTACGGCAAACGTTATTGTCGGCGGTTGGTCAAGCTCCACATACGGAAGCAGAGTCGATATACACGGCGGAGTTATCACGCATAAAATACGCGTTTACTACCGCGCCATAACACTGCGCGGCGCCGCTATGCCGGCGTGCGACACCGATGTGTTTATTGAGTCTGCGAAGCTGCTCCCTTCAATGGACGCCGTGACGGGAGGAGACGGCACGGTGGCGGGCGACACCGCTATTGACACGGGGCTCAGTAACGTCAACCCCGTGCTGCACTGTCCGGGCGCTATTCTCGGCGTATCTACGATGCAGAATTTTGGGAAGATTTTCGGGGACGACCGCTCAAAGTTTTCGATTTACTCACATGCATACTGCGAGGCGATCTCAGAAGTACAGTACGGTTTTTATCTGGAGGAAAAAGCGCTGGCCGAGGCTATGGGCGTCGGCATACAGCCGTATGAGAGGGAACATTTCTTCTCACGTGAAAATGTGCTGGGGCAGGAGTATATGGGTTTGGACTATCTGATCCCGTTTGATGAGCAGGATCCGATACAATACGGCACCGGCCCGTTTAATATGGAAAACCGCTACATCACCGAGGATATCCCAATAGGCTGCTATGTGTACAGTCAACTCGGTAAGGCTTACGGAGTACCGACGCCGATAATCGATTCTATGATCACCCTTGCCTGCGCCATACTGCGGCGCGACCTTTTAAAGACCGGGTATACTCTCGACGATCTCGGAGTAGGCGGGCTGGATAAGGCTGGATTAAACGAATATCTGAGGACGGGTTTATGAAGACACGGGAATATGACATAGAAAGAAACGTGGGGTTTTCCGTCCTGACAAACAGGGCGAAAGAACTGATCCACGAAGCGGCGGTCGAAATACTGGAGACCATCGGCATGCGCATATCCGGGGAGCGGATTTTAGCGAGATTTGCCGAGCACGGAATATCACCAAACGAGGACGGCCTCATATTCATCCCACGCGAGCTTGTAGCCCAAGCGCTGAAAACCGCCCCGCGTGAGATCACGCTGTACGGGACGGACGGAAACGAACGCATGAGGATAGACGGCTCGAACAGGGTTTACTTCGGAACGCACGCGGATCAGCTTGAGATACTTGATTACAAAACCAACCGCGCCAGAAGGTTCAGCCTCCGTGACGTTGAGCTCATGTGCAAGCTGGCTTCGAATCTGGAAAATATCGACTTCGTACTCAGTGTCGGCCTTACGGACGACGTACCTTCTTCCGTGCAGTCGCAGGTCAGTTTTATTCAAACCTGCAAGTATATGCAAAAGACGATAAACTTCTCGACAAATACAATAGAAGCGCTGCAGGAGATAATTGATATAGCGGCGTTTATAGCGGACGGGAAAGACAAACTGGCCGAAAAGCCGTTTATATTCAATTACTGTGAGCCGATACCGCCGCTGACGCACCCGCGGGAGAGTACGGAAAAACTGTTTATAAGCGCGGAGAACATGATACCCTGTGTGTACATGCCGTACTGCATGATGGGCGGCACGGCGCCTATAGACAGGCCCGCGACGCTTGCGCAGTGCTTTGCCGAAATACTAGCCGGACTTGTGATCTCGCAGTTGGCGCGTGAGGGCGCGCCGTTTATAGTAGGCTCGATGCCATCTATCATGGACATGAAAACAACGATCGGCAGCTACGCTGCGCCTGAGTTCCATCTGATGGTCGCGGCGTCTTCCGAGATGGCGGATTTCTATGATTTGCCGTTTTACGGGACTGCGGCCTGCTCTGACGCCAAAACGATCGATCCGCAGAGCATGAGCGAGTTGTCATACCAGCTTATGACAACTATTCTTTCAAAAGCAAATCTTGTCCACGACGTCGGAGTTTTTGACCACTGCAACAGTGTCAGCCCTGCCGCCGTGGTGCTGGCAAACGAGATGATCGGCTCATACAAGAGCTTCAGCCGAGGCATTATCGTCGAGAGCAGCGAGGATATAGACCTTAAACTGATAAGTGAGGTCGGACATGCGAAACACCATATACTCGAGGAAAACACACTGGAGCGCTTTCGTGAGGTTTGGTATCCGGAGATTTTTTCGCGCGCTATGTCAAACAAGGATGAGTCTGATATCCTGGAAAAAGTGACGTCGATTATCGATGGCATTATGCAGCAAAATCCCGGATCATCGCTGCCGCCGGAAACTCTTGAGTATCTAAACGCAACGCAGCAGAAGTATTTGGACTCAGCTAAGTGAAACGTATGTACGGTAATAATGAGGCGATCCGCCGGATACATGATAACACGCTCAGGCTTTTAAGCGAGATCGGTCTTGCATTTTACGACGAAGCTTCGCTTGAGATACTCGCGGCCGGAGGTGTGAAGGTTTTGGCCGGGCGTGCGTATTTTACGGAAGACCAGGTGATGGGCGCTCTTGAGCAGGCGGGCAAGAGCTTTACGCTGTACGCGAGAAATCCGGAGTTTGACGTTCACATGGACACGGAGACCCTGCATGTGACCCCCGGGTTCGGCAGTGCGATGATCGTTGACGTGTCAGGCGCGGTAAGGACCTCGACGCTGGATGACTTTATAAGATTATCTGACCTTACCTCTGTCAGCGAAGCGTTTAGAATCAACGGAGGGATACTTGCGCAGCCTTGCGAGCTGCCGGCGGGCATATCGTCTTTGGCAATGGTTTATACGCTGCTGAAGCGCAGCGAAAAAGCGCTTCTGGGGATATCGGCGGATGAGAGGATCACACGTGTTATTTTCGAGATGCTTAAGATCGTTTTTCACGAGTTTCCCGATAAGCCGCGAGTGCTTACAATGATATCGCCGATGAGTCCGCTTGCTGTCGACAAAAACGCCGCGGAGACACTCCGTGTGTGCGCTGAAAGTTCGCAGCCGGTCGTTATTGCGCCGGGTCCTATGGCCGGCGGCACGGGGCCGATATCCCTCGCGGGTAATATATCCGTTGCTAACGCTGAGATACTGGGTATAAACGTTCTGGCGCAGATGCTTATGCCGGGTCTGCCGATCGTATACGGATTTGCCGCGACGACCAGCGACATGCGCAACATGAGCGTATCAAACGCCTCGCCCGGCTTTTTAAAGCAGGCGCGATACGGTGCGCGGCTGGCAAAGTATTACGGTCTGCCTTGCCGGTCGGGCGGAGGTATGAGCGACGCGGGCGGGCTTACCGCTCAGGCGGGGATAGAGTCCGCATTGGGGCTTTACGAATCGTTTTCGGAGGGTGCAAATCTTGTGATGCACGCGACGGGTTCGCTGCATTCATTCAATACAATATGTTACGAAAAGTTCATATTGGATATCGAGACCATAGACAGGCTGCTTTACTATTTTGCGGAACTGCCAACGGACAACGAAGCGCTGGCGTTTGAGGCAATACGTGAAGTGATTTCAGGCGGCGAAGGGTTTATGACGTCTCAGCATACGCTTGAGCGTTGCAGGATAGATCCGTGGCAGCCGACGGTTTCTCTGCACGGCAGGTCGCAAGGAGAGCCGAACGCCGAACTGTACGCGGCGCTCAATGCCCGAATGCAGAGTATGTTAGCGTCTTACAAACGCCCTGATATGGATAGGGATACCGAAAATGCACTTGATAATTACGCTCTTGAGCACGGCATATCGTGTGATATAATACAAAAGGCAGGCAGCAGTGTAAAGCATGAAATGAATAGAATTTGAATCGTCCGCAGTCGGATTCATTCCGACGGAGGACACCGCTGCCCGCCGAGCGGCCGTGTTCGCTGTGCGAACACGAGGTGGGTATCGAACCGCGAAACGGTTCGTATCCAGGGGGGACCTGTCCCCCCTGGAAATGATCAAAGGAGTACGGACATGAATGAAGGGTATCGCACCGATGAGAAGGTGAAAACCTCAACTAAGTGGTTCTTTGCACTTGGTGACATTTTTCAGGGCGGTTTTTTTAACATTGTCAACTTTTTCTACAGCATTTTCCTGACCGACGTTGTGGGCTTAAATCCGATCTGGGCCGCAAATGTTTTCCTGTTGGGAAAGGTTTGGGACGCGATCACTGATCCGACCATGGGTATCATCTCCGACAACACCCGCTCCAGGTTCGGACGACGGCGCCCCTATTTCCTGATTGGAGCGCCGCTGGTGTTTTTTGCTTTTGTTCTTATGTGGTATCCGCTCCGCGCGGACTCGGAGATCACAAAAATCATTTTCTTCATAGCCGCATATATGCTTATGAATACGGCGTCCACCATCGTATCGGTTCCTTTTCTCGCGATGACTGCGGAGCTTTCTACAGATTATAATGAGCGGACTTCGATAACAAATACCCGTATGATAGTCTCTATCGTATCATCGCTTATATGCGCCGTTGTGCCGATGCTGATAGTATCATCAGTCAGGGACGTGAGGGTCGGTTACATCGTGATGAGTATCGTGTTCGGATTGTTCTTTTCACTGCCGCTGCTTATCGTGTTTTTTAAAGTTCCCGAAAGAAAGCAGTTTTCCGAGGGGAAAAAGGGTCATTGGAAAGATATGTTCGGCACGCTGCGTCTTCGCGTGTTCAGGCGTTTTATTGCCATGTACCTCGGCATCGTAGTGGCGATGGACATAACGTCAATGATTTTTGCGTATTACATGACCTATAATCTCGAACGAGCGTCTGAACTGAGTTTTGTACTCGGCGCCCTCCTGATCGCTGAGGTGGCGCTGGTGCCTGCCGCTTCAAAGTTTGCCGAAAAGACGAGCAAAAACCGCGCGATCGCGTTGGGTAATCTGGGCTGGATACTCTGCGCTGTGTTCAGCATGCTAATCGGCAAGGACAGTCCCGGGTATTTGATATATGTGCTTGCCGTGGTGCTTGGCGGTTTCATGTCATTTTCACTGATAGGGTTTACAGCCCTGTTTGGAGATGTGACGGAAGTCGGCGAATATCATTTCGGACACCGTGCCGAAGGAAGCTTTTCAGGGATCCAGCAATTTGTCAGAAAATGTGCCGCTGCGCTGGCAAACTGGATCGCGCTCATGCTGCTCGGCCTGGTGGGTTTTGTGCGCCCGGCAGAGGAAATCATCGACGGAGTGACAACGCTGATCAACCAAAACCAGACCGACACCGTCTTGTTTACCATCAAAGGCATACTCGGCATAGCATCCGTACTCTTGCTCATACCCGCAACGATCATAGCCCTGCGCTGGGCGCTCACAAAGGAAAAACACGCCAAACTCATAAAGTATCTCGACCGCAAACGCGCCGGACTGGATATCGCTCCCGAAATGCAAAGTGAGATTCAGGGCATATGTGAGCCTTTTATTTAGTTGAGTTAAGCCAATTAAGGATATATTCGTAGACTTCGGTGCGGTTTAGTTCGTTTAGTATCTCGTGGCGGCATTCGAGAAACAGCTTTAAAGTTACATTGTTGTGCCCGGTCGCGCGGAGCTGCTTTGCGTACCTTGTGGGTCCTTTACCATATTTGCCGGCGGAGTCTGCGGTTCCGGCGGTCATAAGTATCGGGATGTCCGGTATACGCTTGCCCCAATCCCGTGATGCGACGCGTTTAAACCCGCGCAGCATTTCGCTGTAACCGGATGCGGTAAAGTCAAAACCGCACAACGGGTCTTCGATAAATTTGCGTACTATTTCCAAATCGCGCGTTAGCCAGCCCTTTTTTTCTTCCAATTCCTTGCCGGTCAAGCCCGCTGTTGAGCCTGCCAGCTTTTCAAGAAACGGTGACCGGGCGAGATGGCCCCGCCGCCGGGTTATTCCACCGGCGTAGCGTATCGCAAGCCCGCTGAACGTTACCTGAGCGGGGGCGCCTATCATGATAAGCGCCGTGATATCGTTGTACCGGTCCGCATAAAGCGCCGCTAATATGCTGCCCATGCTGTGTCCGATCAGGATGCGGGTGTGAGCGCCGATTTGCGATTCGGCATACTCGAAAGCGCGGTGTATATCTTCCACCACAAAATCGAACCCGCCAGATTTCATGGCGAAGGTCCCGAAATGCCCCTGGTCGCTGCGCCCGTGACCGGTGTGGTCGTTTGCCACAACACTGTATCCACGCTCACAGAGCGCTGCGGCAAAATCTCCGTATCTGCCGCTGTGTTCGCTCATGCCGTGAGCGATTTGGACAAGTGCGACCGGATTATCAATCAGCCAGCCGCGCATAAAGATATCACCCTCGCCGTTGCTTGCGGGAAAACACCACTCAACTTGCTTAACATCCATGACGATTCCTCCAGTCATTATTATTTGTTTGTCACCCAATTATACCACAGATATTAACATATGTGAAAGGGGTAAGCGGATATGCAGAGTATAAAAGATTTTTCGCTTGAGCTATTCTCACTTAAGGGAAAAAACGCTATTGTTACCGGCGGCAACACCGGGCTTGGCAGAGCGTTTTCGGTGGCGCTGGCAAAAGCGGGCGCGAATGTTTTTGCTCCGGGTTTGGAGGATGACGGGGGAGTGACCGCGTCTCTCATTGAGAATGCCGGTGCGCGTTACGCTTTTATGCAGACGGACCTGACGGAGAAAGACGCGCCAAAACGTCTTATGGAGGCTTTCTTACAAAACTTCGGTCGGCTTGATATACTCATAAACAGCGCCGGCACATGTCTGGTCGCCGATGTTTTTGAGTTTGACCGCAGCTATTGGGATCCGATGATCGAACTCAATCTCAACTGCGCTTTTGCACTCTCCCATGAGGCTGCGAAAATTATGGCGCCTCAGCGCAGCGGAAAAATAATTAATATCTGTTCACTCTTTTCATTCCTCGGAGGGCTTGGCTCACCGGCTTACGCCGCAATGAAACATGGTTTGGCGGGCCTTACAAAAGCGTACTGCGATGAGCTCGCGCAGTATAATATTCAAGTCAACGGTATCGCTCCGGGGTATTTTGCGACCGACATAACAAAAAATACCCGAGAAGATGAGGCAGCCAACCGGAGAGTGACCGATCATATCCCAAGCGGGCGATGGGGGGAGCTGTATGACCTTATGGGAGCGGTTGTTTTCCTCGCAAGCCCGGCGTCAAACTACGTGAACGGCCACCTGCTCGTGGTTGACGGAGGTTACCTGGTACGATAATGCATAATGCGGAATTAATTCGGAATGCGGAATGCGGAATAATGCAGAATGCAGAATGCAGAATTATGCCGCTGGTAGACTAATCCCTAATCCCTAATCCCTAATCCCTAGTCCCTATGAAGCAATATTTAAAAAACTTGAGGTTTATATGAAATATCTGTTAGGAATTGACGAGGGGAGTCAGAGTTGTAAGCTTACTGTTTATGATACGGGCGGGAATATAGTATGCCGCGTGTCTGAACCGCTTGCGCCGCTGAATCTTGCGACGGGTGGGATCGCCGAACATCCGGGCGATGATTTGTGGGACAAACTTTGCTTTGCTTCAAAAAAACTTATGGCGGAATTCAAGGGCGACCCAAAGGACATATCAGCCGCCGGACTGTGTACGATCCGATTCTGCAGGGCTCTTTTAAAGGCCGACGGGACACTTGCTCAGCCGGTGATGAGCTGGATGGACGACCGTGTTTCACGCCCGCATGAGTGGGTAAACCGGGATGTGCAATATGTGACGACGTCATCCGGTTATATAACGAATCGTCTGACCGGCAGTAATTGTGACACTGCCGCGAACTATCTGGGCGTTTGGCCGCTGGACATGGCCGGATGGGATTATTACTCCGATGACGAGGCTCTTGAGCCGTTTAATCTCAGACGTGAAAATCTTTTTTCCTTGCAGATGCCGGGTACGATCCTGGGTTATTTAACACCGGAAGCAGCCGGCGAAACAGGGCTGCCTGAGGGGCTGCCGATAGCGGCGACCGCAAATGATAAGGCAGTTGAAGCGCTTGGGGCGGGCTGCGTCTGTGCCGGAACGGGAGTCATTTCGCTTGGCACATATATCACCGCTATGACGCTCGGAGAGGGCGGTCAAACGAGTCTTAAGGACAGTTGGGTCAATATGGCATCTGTGCCTTATCAGTATCTCTATGAGAGCGCCGGAATTCGCCGGGGCATGTGGATGCTCAGTTGGTGGACACAGTTTCTGGGTCCGGAGTTTCTGTCCGGATGCCGGGAGCGCGGCGTTATACCAGAAGATGAGTTAGGGCGTGAGGCGGAAACCGTTACGCCCGGGTGCGACGGGCTGATGATTTTGCCGCATTGGCTTGCGCCGTCTCAGCATCCGTACCGTAAGGGTATAATGATGGGATTTGACGCGCGCCACGGCAGGGCGCATATCTTCCGCGCAATGATGGAATCTATAGCGATGACGATGAAGAATAATATCGACTCAATGTGTGATGAGTTGCAGCGGAGTCCCGAAGAGTACATCGCCACAGGTGGAGGTTCGGTCAGTGCGCTGCTCATGCAAATCCTTGCAGATGTTCTGAATAAACCGGTCTCAAGAGCTTTTGACGCCGGTCCCGCCGGGCTTGGGGCTGCGATCTGCGCAGCGATTGCGACCGGAATTTATGACAGTTTCCCCGCTGCGGTCACGGCTATGGTTCGCAAAGGCGAGACGTTCTATCCCGAACGATCCCGCGCAGCCCTGTACGACAGACTTAACAATGAGGTATATAAGAACATTACTGACTCAGGTGATGAAATTTTCAAAAAAACATTTCACATATTCGGATAAGGAAATGAATCATTTCGTATGCGTCACAGGCATAGCAGCGCAGTGGATGCTGGGCCCCAAAAAATAAATAATGCCCCCGAAAACGCAAGAAACTAGCTGAAAAGTGCATAAATCCTCAAAAAAGTGCCCCCTGCGGCCAACATAGGACCAAGCAGAAGTAATGCTCACCGCACGGCGCCTCTCCCCATTTTGGACCTACAGTTTGTACAGTACCCACCCGCCCGAGAGCCGCCTCAGCTATCTACGTTTCAGCGGTAGAGTCTATAGTCAAAAAACGCAGGGAAACGCTTGAAAAATCGAACGTTTCCCTGGAAAAGCTCCCCCTGATGTGGTACAACCCGAGTTTAACAGGCAGAAAAAGCTAAAAAAGCAGAGCGTACTAAAAAGAAAGTGCCAAGAATCAGGGTTTTGGCGCTTTTTTCTGCTTGACATCACTATGCATAGATGATATAATTTATACATAGCATACCAAGCATAAGGAGTGAATTGCTGATGTACATAGCCTGCACAAATAATAACGGAATCCCATACTTACAGGTTCATGAGTACTACTCCGTAACTGTGGATGGCAAAAGCAAGCGAAAGAGCAGATATATAAAAGGACTTGGGCCGCTTGCGCGCTTCGACGACGGAAAGCCGGATTATCTTGCGCGTCTGAGAAAGTCATTTAAGGATGGCAAGCCGATTATCAAAGAACTAAAAGATGTTTTAGACGCTGATGCCCCAGAAGACAGAATAACCGCAGTGTTCAACAAAAAGTACGAAGCCGACGCGTTCGTCAACCCAAAGAATGTCGGCTACTTCTTGCTTGACAGCCTTTATGACGCGCTGGGGATCTACGACGTGCTCAACCTGCAAAAATCGCGATCAAAAATAGAGTACGACCTCAACGGGCTTGCAAAGCTGCTCGTGTTCGGGCGCATCCTTGCCCCCGACTCGAAGTGTGCGACATGGAACGACAGGGGCAGCTATCTTTTTCAAGTGACGTCTTCGGGCAATCTGATAGACATCTACCGGGCGCTGGACGTGTTGGACAAGAAATCGGAGTCGATCCAGAAGAGGATGAACCTGAAAATCGCTGACCGGCTCGGCCGCGACACGGACATCTGCTTTTACGATGTGACAAATTACTGGTTCGAGATTGACGAAAACGACGAGGACGAGTTTGACGAGAACGGCAAAGTCGTCAAAGAGGGCATGAGAAAAAGCGGCCCGTCGAAAGCGAAGAACCGGAAGCCGATAGTGCAGATGGGGCTGTTCCTCGACAGCAACGCGATACCCATAGCCTACAGGCTGTTCCCCGGCAACAACATCGACCAGACGACGCTCAGGCCCGCGATGAAAAAGACGCTGGGGGGAATGTCGTTCGGCAAGGTCATAGTAGTGGCCGACGGCGGGCTCAACTCGGGCAAGAACCTGGCGCACATCGTTTCCGCGGGGAACGGGTACATCGTTTCAAAGAGCGCGAAAGGCAGCGACAAGGACACGAAAAAATGGATAATTGACCAAGAGGGGTATGCCGAGAACAAGGACGGCACATTCAAATCCAAATCGAAGATCAGGAAGCGCACCGTTAAAGACGAAGACGGGAACGACATCGAGATTACGGAGAAAATAATCAGCTACTGGAGCCGAGGGCAATATTTGCGCGCGCGCCACGACAACAGGAAGTTTATCGAATATCTGGAAGCGGTAATCGAGTTCCCGGACAAACTCAAGGACAAGCAGAGCAAACTTCAGAAGTATCTTGTGAAACTGCAGGTCGACAAAAACACGGGCGAAGTCGTCGACACCAACCAAGCGCTTATGCTTGACATGGAAAAGATACAGCGCGATATGGCACTGATGGGATACTATACGGTTATGACGTCGGAGCTGGATATGCCCGACGGCGACGTGATCGACAAGTACCACGGGCTTTCTAGGATCGAGGAAGCTTTCAGGACGATAAAGACCGACCTTGAGGGCAGACCTGTTTTTGTGCGGAATCCCGACCATATCAACGCGCATTTTTTGATATGCTTTGTCGCGCTTACGATGATACGGATTATCCAGTACAAAATACTTGTCCACTCGGGGAAGGAAACGAAAAATGTTCGTGGCTGGGAGCTGGGGCTTTCTGCGGACAAAATAAAAACCGCCCTTGAGAGCTTCGTCGCGGACGCCTTCCCTGGCGGTCGATTCCGACTGTCAAAGCCCACCGACGATTTCAAATTGATTGCTGACGCTTTTGGCGTCAATCCTGAACTTAGAATACCCTCTGAGCGGGAACTGCGTCAACTTAAGTATAGTTTTGACAAGGCTAATCTTATGTAGACACATTTTATATCATTTTTAATAGCCAGTATCGTTGTGTTTTCAATTATCCTCGCCATTTTTGCCTGTTAAACTCGGGTTTTAACATATACAGGGCCTGGTTACAACTCAAGTTTTGCAGATGCAAAACTTGAGAGGGATTAGGGAACAGGGGCCAGGGA
>Ga0099364_10004090_pt1 | contig 22177 bp, 17 predicted proteins | sample TergutTh196P3_FD_73070 | JGI IMG/M metagenome (GOLD analysis project Ga0099364, IMG submission 73070) | Microcerotermes parvus P3 segment gut microbial communities from Pointe-Noire, Republic of the Congo - Th196 P3 | ecosystem: Host-associated > Arthropoda: Insects > Digestive system > Gut ...
ATTTATTTAAAATAAACTGCAAAGCGGCGAACAAACTCGGCATAAAATTACTCGTGATTCATCTGTGGGGAGGTTTAGCTTCAGATAAAAATATAGATGTGAACTGTAAAGCCTATAAAAAATTGCTTGATATTGCATATAAATATGAACTGTCGCCGACAGTCGAAAATCTTGTCTGCAATACATACAATGCTTTGGTACACATGAAAAAATTATATGAAATGTATCCGAAAGATATAAAATTTACGGTCGATACAAGGCAAGCGGAATTTCATAAACTTTTGGAAGAGACCTGCAACAGCGATTTTTTGTGGAAAAATAATCTCGTGTCGCATATTCACATAAGCGATTATTCGGGCGGATATATGGAATGGGAAAGGCTTAATCCCGTCATGGCTCCTGGAACGGGGAATGTTGATTTTGATAAATTCTTTAATTTTTTGAAAAGCGTAAATTATGACAAAATGATAACGCTTGAGAGCGGCGCGATGTCCGAAAGCGGTATTGATATAGAAAAAATAAATAAAAATCTTGCGTTTATTTATGATAGAATATAGTAAAGAGAGGTAATATATTATGCTTGAACGGCTTAAAGAAGAAGTATATGAAGCGAATATGATGTTAAAAGAACATAATCTTGTTATTTTGACATGGGGAAATGTCAGTGGGATAGATGATAACAGGGAGCTTGTCGTAATCAAACCGTCGGGCGTTGATTATGATAAAATGAAGTACGGCGACATGGTAGTAGTAAATCTTAACGGCGAAGTCGTGGAGGGGAGTTTAAATCCGTCGTCTGATACGCCTACGCATATTGAGTTATACAAAGCCTTTGACAACATAGGCGGGGTATGTCATACCCATTCGACATATGCAACGGCATTTGCACAGTTCGGCGGGTGGGGAATAGAAGCTTACGGAACTACTCACGCCGATTATTTTAACGGGGATATCCCGTGTACAAGACCTATGAAGAAAAAAGAGATTAAAAATGATTATGAAAAAAATACGGGGCTTGTTATCATCGAAACATTGAAAAAAATGAATATGCCGCCATTGCATATGCCGGCGGTACTGGTAAACTCGCACGGACCTTTTACTTTTGGCAAAAACGCGAAAGACTCGGTTATAAACGCTGTCGTTCTCGAAAATGTGGCGGATTTGGCATATAAAACAAAAAGTTTGTGGGAACCGCTTAGAGCGTCGAAAACAGCGATAGGGATGCAACCTGAACTGCTCCGCAAGCATTTTGACCGAAAACACGGCGAAAACGCCTATTACGGTCAAAAAGAGGATTAGTTAATTAATAAAAAGAGTATGAATAGAAAAATAATTATAATCGAGGGCTATCTCGCCGCCGGAAAGTCAACATTTGCGCTTAACCTATCAAAAGCGATAAATGTTCCGTATTTAATAAAAGACACTTTCAAAAGTGCGTTATGCACAAGCGTACCGATAATTAGCAGAGAAGAAAGCAGTCGTTTTTCCGCTGTTACTTTTGACGCAATGATGTATGTAACGGAAAGATTAATTGAAACAGGCAGTCCCGTTATTATAGAGGCAAATTTTGTGCCCTGCGGCATAAAAAAGACAGATGAAGCCGAAGTAATAAAACAATTAATTGATAAATATAATTGTCAGCCGCTTACATATAAATTCATGGGCGATACTCGCGTTTTATATAAACGGTTTATCGAACGCGATAAATTGCCCGAACGCGGACAGGCAAATATGATGTTCACAGAACCCGCGTACAATGACTTTGATAGATGGTGCCGTAATCTTGACAATTTTAATGTTGGCGGAATGATAATTAAAATTGATACAACGGATTTTGATAAAATTGACTTTGACAGTCATATTGAAACAGCGCGTAAATTTATAGATTGCAAATTATAGCTTATGATTTTACTGTTAATATATATTAAATAATATAAAATAAAAAGCGAGGTTATTAAAAATGTCAAAATATTCTATTGGTGTAGATTTTGGAACACTGTCCGCACGTTCATTGCTTGTTGACGTGGAAACAGGCAATGAAATAATGTCTTTCTCAAAAAATTATGAACACGCTGTAATTGATGAATCAATGGTATATTCAGGAAAAAAACTGCCCCCTGATTTCGCGTTGCAGCACCCGCAGGATTATATAGACTGTCTTGCGTTTGTTGTGAAGAAAATATTTGAAAGTGGCATATCCCCCGACGATGTTATAGGCATTGCCACAGATTTTACGGCTTGTACCGTTTTGCCCGTCTATGCGGACGGAACGCCGTTATGCTTTTCTGACAAATACAAAGAAAATCCCCATGCTTACATCAAGCTGTGGAAGCATCACGCGGCGCAAAAATACGCCACTCTAATAAATGAAACCGCCGAAAAGAGAAACGAAGCTTGGCTAAAAAGATACGGCGGTAAAATATCAAGCGAATGGCTTTTCGCGAAGATTTGGCAGGTGCTTGAGGAAGCTCCCGAAGTATATGACGAAGCGGCATATTTTGTAGAAGCCGCCGACTGGATAGTCTGGCAGCTTACGGGAGTTCAGACGAGAAACTCATGTACGGCGGGATATAAAGCAATCTGGCACAAAAAAGAAGGCTATCCGTCGAAAGAGTTTTTTGCCGCGCTCAATCCGAAACTTGAGAACATAGTCGAGGATAAACTGAATTGCCCCATATCTCCCCTCGGAACCAAAGCGGGAGAGGTATCAAAAAAAGCGTCGGAAATATTCGGACTGGCTGAGGGTACGGCTGTAGCCGTAGGCAATGTTGACGCGCACGTTACCGTTCCCGCAGTCGGCATATCACAGGAGGGAGATATGCTCGCAATTATGGGGACTTCTACCTGTCATATGCTCCTTGGCTCAAAAGAAATGATAGTGCCGGGAATGTGCGGCGTAGTCGAGGACGGCATACTGCCCGATTTCTTCGGATATGAAGCGGGGCAGTCGTGCGTTGGCGACCATTTCGCATGGTTCGCGGAAAATCTGGTAAACGACGAATATAAAAAGCAAGCCGAACAACTGGGATATACAAATATAATTTCTTATCTCACGAGTAAAGCGAAAAATTTAAAAGTCGGCGAATCGGGGCTTGTCGCGCTTGACTGGTGGAACGGCAATCGCTCCGTGCTTGTCGATATTGACTTGACGGGACTATTTGTAGGTATGACGCTCTTAACCAAGCCCGAGGAAATGTTCAGAGCATTAGTCGAAGCGACAGCGTTCGGTACGCGCATGATTATAGAAACATTCAGGGAAAATAATATTGACGTAAAACGATTCTTTGCCGCAGGCGGTATCGCCGAAAAAGACCCGTTTGTGATGCAGGTCTATGCGGACGTAATCAATATGCCGATTAAGATAGCGGGTTCGGCGCAGGCTCCCGCCCTCGGCTCTGCGATATTCGGCGCAGTCGCGGCGGGTAAAGTCAAAGGCGGTTATGATACGGTTAACGAAGCCTCGGCGGCTATGAGTTCGCTCTCTGATATAATATATACGCCTAATCTTGAAAACGCAAAAATATATGACAAATTATACGCAGAATATAAAATATTGCACGACTATTTCGGCAAAGGTGAAAATGATGTTATGAAACGCCTTAAAGAGATAAAAAAGAACGCGCAGTAAATATATAAGACATCGAAAGGGGACGGTATTTATACCGTCCTTTTTCTGTTAATCAAATAACTCCTCTAAATTTATTATCTTGGTTGCCCACGATACATCAAAATTTACATCGTGGCTTGTCAGCAAAACATTTCCCCCGAACTCGTTCAGAGCGTTCATCAGAACGTCTTTTGAATACACGTCAAGATGATTTGTAGGCTCGTCGAGTATAATTAAATTTACTTCTCTCAACATTGCAATGCATAATCTTAATTTTGTCATTTCACCGCCGCTTAATGTTCGTACCCGCGAAAACAGCATTTCGCCTTTTATACCGCAGCGTGACAATGCGGAACGCAACTCCGCCTGACTTTTTTCATGATAATATTCCGTGACAAACTCTATTACCGTTATTTCCCTTTTTCTGCCTTTTTTTATTCCCAGCGTTTTCTTTTTTAACTTATCGAACGACGAAAAATTATTTTCATAGTCCTCTTCCTGTTTTAAAAATACATACTCTATTCCCTCGCCGTGATAAATTTCTCCTGAAAATAAATCCAGTTCAAGCGATATGGATTTTAAAAGCGTAGTCTTGCCTATTCCGTTAAAACCCCTTATGACGCATTTCTCGCCTTTTTCAAGCTTTAACGATATCGGCGGCAGTATCGGCTCCGTATAGCCTATCTCTATATTTTTCAGTTCCATGACGAGTTTCGGCAGTTTACCCATATACTTAAATTTAAACTCGGGCTTGACAATCTCATCGGGCTTTTCGATTCTCTCAAGCCGTTCAAGCATTTTTTTAAGCCATGTAGCTTTAGAGTTCATAATTTCCGACCCATATTCAAAAGCTCCTACATACGCTTCAGACCTCTTTATATATTTATCCTGCGCTATATGCTGCTGAAACTGCATTTCTTCTCTCTTTTTCTTTTCCGCGATATAATAATCATAATTGCCGTTGTATAATTTAAGTACGCGGTTTGCAATCTCGATAATTTTTGCGCTGATTTTATTTAAAAATGCCTTGTCGTGGGAGATAACTATATACGCACCTTTTATCGTGATAAGATACGAAGCAAGCCATTCTATATATTTAATATCCAAAAAATTCGTAGGTTCATCGAGTAAAAGCAAGTCATTTTTTTGCAATAATAATTTTGCGAGCATTAATTTTGTTTTCTGACCTCCGCTGAACTGCGTTATATTTTTATCTTTTTCTTCAATATTTAAACCCAATCCCTGAACTACGTTTATAATTTTTTTCTCGCGCAAATCAAATTCTTCCTCATATAAAATATCAGAATATTTCTGCGCCGCCGTTATCATTTTCATCTGCTTTTCTTCGTCATGACCGTAATCCGCCACATCGTTATATATTTTATTCACTTTCGCGTCAAGCTCATAGAGTTCCGCGAAAGCGTCGTCGAGATACTCGTACATAGTAACGTCTTTATCTATATCGGCATATTGGTCTAAATATCCGAGTTTTAATTTGCCGTCAAATATTATATTCCCATCATCGGGTACGACGTCGCCGAGCAATATTTTAAAGAGCGTAGATTTTCCGCAGCCGTTCGGTCCGACTAAGCCTATATGCTCCGAATCCTGAATCATCAGCGAAGCCTTGTTAAACAGACTTTTATTTAAAAAAGAATGTGAAAGTTCGTTTATTTCAATTAATCTCATTATAATTTCTCCCTTTAATTTATAAAACATAAAACAAAAAAACCGACAACCGCATATAAAAACATACGGCTATCGAACTTATTATCTAAAATTTTATAGATTTTCAGAGAAAATATTAATCCATAATATGTTAAATAAGTTGACGTTGAGATGCTTCTATAACGGCTAAAATATCTTGATTTATCTGCAAAAGAACAGACTTATCCCCTGTTTCAACCGTTTTGAATATAACGCTGTTTATTTTAATAAGCATATCAATCCTGTCAAAACAATACAGCATAGTTTCAGATATTTTTTCCATTATAAATTCACCTCCCGCAACTTTCGATTATTATTTTAATTAATAGTTAAAATTATAGCATATCAACGATATTTTGTCAAGCGATAATTTTAGGAGTTTCTTGTCATAATTACGCTACAAGCGTTCACCCATGCTATGCGTGGGGTTTTTCTGTAATACAATAAAGGGCAAATAATTAATATTTGCCCTCGTTCTATTTTATCAAACAATGATTATATCTTAATGCGGCGGTAAATTTGAACGTAAAAACGGATAACTGACATTTTCTTCTATATTCCAAACAGTTGTAAAATTCCAACTTGTAAAAGTAGACTGTTTTTTCATATTTGCGGTAGTTTCACCGGTCGCGTGTCCTTCGCCGATTCCAACGCCGATTTTTTGACCACTGGTATTTTTATCAAAAAAGCAATTTTTAAGGGTATTTTCGCTGAATCCCGCAAATCCGCCGATTGAAACGTGTAAACTTGAAACAAATCCGACTGAATAACAGTCTATGATGTCAGCACCGTTGCTCCCCACGAATCCGCCCACAAAACTTGTTCCCAAAACTTTTCCGGTCGCATAACAATTTGCGACTAATTTAGTCGCTCCGCCAATATTTCCCGCTAACCCGCCTATACCAAAACTTGAGCCGGTTATATTTCCGGTTGCGAAGCATTTTTCTATCGTCCCAACGTCTTTAAAGCCTACCAAACCGCCTACTTCGCTCCCGCCTGAAACATCTCCGCTCGCGAAGCAGTTTATAATAGAACCGTAATCAAATCCCACAAGTCCGCCGATTGCGCTGCTAATACCGCTTATTTTACCGCTTGAATAACTGTTTTTCAGTATTCCGCCCCAAAGACCTGCGAGACCGCCGACAGAATGTCTCCCTGAAACAGGACCTGATACAAAGCATTTTGTAATACGGCTCCTATTAGAGCTTGAACCTAATAGCCCGCCTACATAATTTTCGCCTTTTATGCCGCTATTCGCGATTTCAACGCCGAGATTTTCAATATTGCCGTCTAAGCTCCCGAACAGACCAATCTCTCTGCTTTCAGGTCGGTTTATCCATAATCCGGTGATTTTATAACCTTTGCCGTCTAAACTGCCCCTGAATGGAAAATTTTCTCTGCCGATAGGTTCCCAGCCCTTACCGTTATTATAGCCGCCGCCATTCGGCGAGAGAAATTTTGTCAAATCTATATTGTTTCCGAGTCTATATTCCCCGAAAAGGTTATCCCGTATTTCGTTCAGTTCTTCGGCAGTAGTAATAAGCTTAAATGAAGTCGGCGGTTGGGGCGAGAGTATTATGCTTTCACACTCATGGCACTTTTTTTCAGATATACATCTGTTATTTAATTTTATTTCTATTTTTTCTCTACAAGTACAAACTTCGTTATGCCAGATTTTAATTGTATAAGATATATCGGAACATAAAGGTCCGAACAAAAACTGACCACATTCATCAGTAAATGTGTGTGTAATTGGCTCTAAATCACATTTAGATTTGTTTAATTTATCGCATATATCATGTTCATCAGACTTAAAAAGCATAACGGCGGCGTCCTTTATAGGGCAATTTTTTTCATTGACTACCAAACCGTGAATTAAGCCCCGTTTTTCATTCGGAACTTTAATAACAACATCAAGTTGCTGTTCAGGTTTGATTTGAAAATTTAATCTTGCTGATTGGTTCATTTCGCCCATCATCTCCCTATAATAAAATAATAGATTTTAATATCTACATTATATTTTATGCGGGAATTAAACAAAGCGTTCGTTATGTGGCAACGGTTTCACGGCTACAATATAATAAAATATTTTTTATGCCTTTGGCATGAAAATAAAAAATCATCTCTTGATAAAAATATAACTATATGATATACTGATTGTAAATACTTAAACAGACCTCATCGGACACTAAATAAACGCAAAAATATTACGCCAAAGCCCTTTTTCGAGATGGTCTAAATATAAAAAATAAAGGAGAAAAAAATTGATTTATTTTATAATTAACCCTACTGCCGGGGTTGGAAAAGCTAAAGCGGCGGTTCCGATTATTGAAAAAATTATGCGTGAGCATAACGCGGCATATTCGCTTATCTATACAAATTCTCCCGGGGATTTTGAGCAGGTTTCCAAGCTTATTGACTTTGACGCCGCAAAAACTATAGCTTGTGTCGGCGGCGACGGGACGATTCAGGAATATGTCGGATTAGCCGTCGGGCGAAATATAAACTTCAGCGTTATTCCGGCAGGAAGCGGAAATGATTTAATATACGCCATACCGAACGGCAGACAAAAATTTTCTAATTTTGCAGAAAAAATAACATTTTATACGGAAAAGATAATCAAAGGCGAGACAACATATGTAGACGCTGTGAGTATAAACGACGAAAAATATTTTTTTAATATAGGCGGGACGGGTATAGATATTCAGGTATTGAAAGACGCGCTTCCTTTAAAAAAATTTTTCGGACGTGCCTCGTATTTTCTTTCGCTTATTAAAAACGTAATTACATATACTGCTTCGGAGATGATACTGACAATCGACGATAAACCTGAAACAGACACGTTTTTATTGGTAGCTGTCTGCAACGGGTCATATTATGGCGGAGGATTGCGTGTCGCGCCGTCCGCAGTAATAAATGACGGTTTAATAACTCTGTGCAAAGTTGAAAAAATGCCGAGACTTAAATTAATGTCAATGTTTCCGAGTGTTAAATCGGGGAAGCATACAAGGCTTAAAGAAGTTGCGTTTATAAATTGCACATCTGTAAAATTAGAGTTTGAGGGACAAAAAACTATAAATCTTGACGGTAATCTTATTGACTTTGAAAGTCCACTGACATTTAAAATAATAAAAGATGGCGTAAGACTTATTATTTGACAGTAAATTTGCGGTCGGGGAAAAACCCCGACCCTACGTTACAATGCGGTTTTGTAGGGTACGGCTTCCATGCCGTACCGTTGAAATATAGCCTTTGTCTACAGTCTGTACCCTCTTTACGAAAGAGGGCTTTTGAATAGCACTATGCGTCAATTTATTTAATTTCTATAGTCGTTGTCAGCAGAGAACTATTATCGGCTACTCCGATGTCAAGCACACCATTATTTATTGCATTATCGCATATCAACGGCTTTTCAGGAAAAATAATAGCTGTCTCAAATACTTTTTCTACATTCTTTGCAGAAACAAAATTTAGATTTTCTTTTACTTCTTTGTCTATCTCATCTAAATCCGGCACATTATCCTCGGGAATTACTACCGTTTTAATTTTTGACTTATACGCAGCTACAGTCTTTTCTTTCAAGCCGCCTATCGGCAATACTCTGCCCCTAAGCGTAATTTCTCCCGTCATTGCTACGCTGCTTCTTACAGGATAGCCCGTAAGCTGTGAAAAAATTGCCGTCGCCATTGTGATACCCGCAGACGGTCCGTCTTTAGGAATTGCCCCTTCGGGAAAATGTATGTGAATATCTTTTGTCTTATAAAAATCTTCTTCTATATTATATTTTTTTGTGATTGTCCTGATAAAGGAAATCGCGGCTCTCGCGGATTCTTTCATCACTTCGCCGAGCGAGCCTGTCAATTCTACTTTGCCGCTCCCGTCTGCCACAATTATCTCTACCTGTAAAATTTCCCCGCCCATAGCAGTCCAAGCGAGACCGTTTACAACCCCTATTTCATCTTCCTTCGAATAAGCGTCGTCTTTATATTTCGGGTTGCCGAGAAGCTCATACAGCAAAGCATTGTCAACGATTATTGATTTTTTGTTTTCCAGCAATAGCTTTTTTACTGACTTTCTGCAAAGATTGGCGATTTCGCGTTCAAGATTACGCACTCCCGCTTCTCTTGTATAGTAATCAATTAATCTGAATAAAGCGTCGTCGTTTATCTTAAATGTCTTTTTGTTCATTCCGTGTTTTTTTGCCTGTTTGCCGATTAAGTGATTTTTCGCTATACGGTGCTTTTCATTTCTGGTATAGCTTGTTATGTGTATCACTTCCATTCTGTCGAGCAGAGGGCGCGGAATTGTATCTGTTGTATTCGCCGTCGCAATAAACAAGCAGTCGGACAAATCTATCGGCAGTTCTATATAGTGGTCTCGGAACGCTTTGTTTTGTTCGGAGTCCAGCACTTCCAAGAGCGCGGACGACGGGTCTCCGTGTGAATCTCGCGTGAGCTTGTCAACTTCATCGAGAAGCATCAGGGGATTTAAACTTCTCGCCTGTTTGATTCCGTTTATTATTCTGCCGGGCATCGACCCGATATATGTCTTTCGATGTCCTCTTATATCCGCTTCGTCGCGTACACCGCCGAGAGACACTCGCACATACTTGCGTTTTAAAGACCTCGCAATAGACGAAGCAATCGAAGTTTTTCCCACTCCGGGAGGACCTACAAGGCATAGTATCTGACCGCCCAACTTCGGCTGTATCTGCTTGACCGCGATAAATTCCAGTATTCTCTCCTTTACTTTTTCAAGTCCGTCATGGTCGTCGTTCAGTATTTTATCGGCTATTTTTATGTCAACCCTGTCTTTTGTCTTTTTATCCCAAGGCAGTTCAAGGCATACATCAAGATAATTGCGTATAACCGTACTTTCAGCCGAACCCAAAGGGGTTTTTTGCAGCCGCGTTATTTCTTTTGTGACTTTTTCATATACTTCATCGGGCAACCTCATACTTTCCGCTTTATCCCTGTATTCGGCAATCTCGTTTTCAAACTCAACGTCCCCGCCCTCGCCGAGTTCATTTTGCAATGCTTTCAACTGTTCCCTAAGAAAATAGTCGCGCTGATTTTTCTCAATCTGCCCTCTTACTTTCCTATGTATTTGTTCTTCAACTTCAAGCATTTCTATTTCTTTTTCGAGAATTACACAGAGAAGCTCAAGTCTTTTCAGAGGGTCGAACTGTTCAAGCAGTTTTTGCTTCTTTTCAAAACTAAAATATATATTCGACGCAATGAAATCCGCGAGAATCCCCGGATTTTTTATGGAATGGACGGTAAACATCAATTCGCTTGATATCCTCGGAAGAAACCTTGAATATTTTTCAAAAGTCTTAATAGTTTCGGAAATAGCCGCTTCGCCTTTGATTCCGCCGTTATCCTCCAAGTGAATACTTTTTCGTATTACGCCGCATATATAAAATTCTCTCGAGCTGTCCCATGATATGACTTCGGCGCGGTTTAATCCCTCAACAACTATTCGCGAGTTTCCGTCGGGAAGCTTTATCATCTGCTTAACTTTAGCGACGGTTCCCACTTTGAAAATATCCTCCGGGTTGGGATTATCCGTGTCCATACGAGACTGTGTGACAAGAAAAACAAGATTATTTGTATTTTGCGCGTATTCTACGGCTTTTGTGGATATTCCTTTGCTTATTTCCAATCCTAAATTCATATTTATTTCAGGAAAAGCCACTATGCCGCGCATAACAATCGCGGGCAATGTAATTTTTTCCAATCTTTCAATACTCCGTGCCATTTTTATTCTCCCAATTACTGTTACTTGTTATTTATTAGTTATGTTTTTTGCCTGAACTATTATTATATCATAAATTTATGTCCTTTTCATTACTTAATTTGTTGTTAATTATTTTGAATTAATAAATTATTAAAGCAAAGTTTCACAGTAACTGCATACAATTCCGTTATTTATATTCGGCAATCCCGTTTCAACTTTTGTCACGCACTTATCATTCTTGCATTTTTTATTTGAATTTACGGTCGCGGGACTTGTCGCTACAGATATTCTTGACGTGTTTTCCAATAATTTAATCAAAAGTGCCATACGAATATACAAACCGAGTTCCGCCTGTTTAAAATATTGCGCCCTTGCGTCATCATCGACTTCCGTTGCTATCTCGTCATTTCTCGGAAGAGGATGCAGTATTGTCAAATCGCTTTTAGCTTTTTCTAATTTTTCTTTGTCTAAAATATAAACGCTCTTTTGCCTTTCATATTCCTCGTCAGAAGCGAATCTTTCTTTTTGTATTCTTGTCATATATATAATATCGAGATTTTCTATACATTCTTCTATTATATTGCATATTTTTATTGTGTTGCCCTTTTTTAACTCATGTGTAAAATATTCAGGTACGGAAAGTTCGGGCGTTGAAATAAAATAAAAGTTGTTTTCTGAATATAAAGAAAGAGCTTTAAGAAGCGAATGAACGGTACGCCCGTACAGCAAGTCCCCGCATATGCCTATATTAAGATTTGTGACTCTGCCTTTTAATTTTTTTATAGCAAACAAATCCGTCATAGTTTGCGTCGGGTGAAGATGACCGCCATCCCCCGCATTTATCACGGGAATATCGGAATACAGCGACGCCGCGAACGCTACTCCCTCTTTTTCATGTCTGATTACGGTGACGTCTGCATAATTTGACACAATTTTTATTGTGTCTTTGAGGCTTTCGCCTTTTGAAACTGATATCTCTTCTGTTCCCGAAAAGCCTATAACGCTACCGCCGAGTTTAATCATGGCGGTCTGAAAAGAAAATTTTGTTCTTGTACTGGGTTCATAGAACAACGCCGCCAAAATTTTGCCTTTGCATTTTTCACTGTATTTTTCAGGATTGCTTAAAATATCAAACGCAAGCTCACAAAGTTCTTCCCATTCCGTAATCGTTAAATCATTAAAATCCACAAGATTATACAACATCTATTTTATCTCCCCTTTTATAATTTGATTAGCCGATAGTGAAATCTGATTTCAACGGCATATTTTATTTCTGTAAAATTTGATTTTTAAACCCGTTTCCGTAGGGAACGCTGTCCTCCTCGTTCCGCCAATTCCGCACATTATCTCGAAACTTTGAACACAAAAATTTTGTTGCCGAAATAATTTATTGATATTGTTATACACGCGACGGGTATCTTTGCCAAATATTCGTTGATTCCAAGTTTATTATACAAAATATATATTCCAAGCGCACTTAAAGTCATTGATATTGTATTAACCAACACAAATCTAAATATTTCAGACTTGCTGTATTTATTATAATTTTTGCTTTTCTTGTTTCTGAACGTCCAGTTTTTGTTGACAAGATAGCTGTTAACCGTCGCCGTCGTATATGCAAATATCTGCGAAATTTCGGGAGTTATCTTAAATATTTCAATACAAAGCGTATACGTCAGCAAATCAATTATTGTGTTTAATACTCCCGTAATCCCAAACTTAAAAAATCTTTTTATATCGACTTTACTATCGACATACGCAATAAAACTTTTCAGCATTTTATTCACTATTATTCCTGTTTCTTTCTGAACACTTCAACAAATATCCCCGAGTCTACTTTTTCATACCCTCGGTCTCTTAATCTCGCCAAAACCTGATTATAATACGCATAATCCACCCCGCGTATGTCGTTTATAATATAATCCGTATCATATGAGAAATAGTCCGTCAGTTTTTCCATATCGCCCATGTAGACTTTTTCGTGGCGTATTATCAAATGCGGTATCAAAAACGTAGTCGCAGTAACCGAAGATTCAGAGGGTATTCTCGCCAGTATTTCGTCGGTTTCAATAAAATCATCTGCGAAATGAGTATAGATAAAGTCATATCTGTGTATTTTATTGTAATTATTAGACATAAACAAGACAATAGAACAGCACGCCATCGCTATACATAATTTGCTTATATATCTCGGATTGATTTTCGAGAGATTCTGTATGGCTAAGAAAAATAATAAGGCGGTTGTGGCGTAGGCGTACTGAAAATTAATATTATATTGATATATATAATCCGTTGCCAGATTAATAATAATAAACGGACCTATCAGAATAATAAATCTATAATTTTTGCTCATAAACGGCAAAAAGCACAGCGGCAAAAGCATATACAAAACAAATATAAATTTCTCTGCCGCCAATATATTCGCAAATATCAGCGACGGATTTTTTATAATATTAAATATTATATCAAAAAAGCTATATTGCCCGTAATCCAAAAAAAGATTGTATCTGTACAGCATTATGCCGAGCCCGTAGTTTTTCATATATGCCGACACAGCCGCAAAATATGCCAATGACAAAACCGCGAGAATTAATCCGTGCAGTAAATAACTGACGCGATTGAACTTTTTGCGGCTCGCTATCAGATAAAGCGCGATAAAAAGCACATATAAAAAAGCGTCTTCTTTTACGGTCAAAGTAAGCGCGGCAAAAATATAGACAAAAACAATTTTTTCGCTCAATACAAAATAAAACAACCATAAAATCAATATCGTGAGAAATTTATTTTCGTGAAAGTCAAAAAATATTCCCCCCGTAATCGTGGGATAAAAAAGATATGTTACGGCGAGCAGCAGCGAGTGTTCGTTTGTAAAATCAAGTTTTTTCGCTATAAGCACGAGCGGAAACGCCGCCGACGCGACAAACAGTGCCTGAACAATAAGAAGATACTCGGGTGTGCGGAAAAGCATATATCCCGGCAGTAACAAATAATAAATCGGGGAGAAATGCACGGCAAAATGGCTCAATTCCATGTTTCTCTCAACTGTTGTCGTTTGCAGTCCCGTTTTCGCCATGTTCTCAAACATCTGCGCGAATATTCCGAAATCGAAAGTCGATGACATATATGTCATGTATCTTAAAATTGTAGCGTAGCCCATGACAACGGTATATGCCGCAACCAACACGGCGACGGCTATCATCAAAACCCTGAAACTTATTTTATTCTGCGGCAGTTTTATGCCGTCCTCGCTGAAACAATAATTAATTATATAAAATAATATTACGAGTATCACTATGTTAAAATATATATCAAGATTGCGGTTCACGACTGACGCGACGGAAAAAACTACAGACGAGCCGAACAAAACAAATCTCGGGAAATTATATGTTATTTTTGCTAAAAAAAAATTTAATATATTTAATCCGATAGTTAAAGCCGAAAAAACAATTATAAGCTGAATTAAATTTATATTGCGGTTATTAGTCACGTCAAACATTTGCTGACGGTACTGCGCCATATGATATATATTTATTATAATATAAGCCGAAAAAGCTAACGGAATTATATTTTTAGTAAAATTTTTATCTTTAAAAAAACTGATTTTTTTTAATATATTCGTCATAATAATCTCGCTCCCGTATATGTTATCTTTCAATATTATATCATATTTTAGCGAAAAATACTATACATGGAAAAAAATTAGTAAACTTTTTTAGCTTAGTTCATTATTTTCCTCTATACAAAAATTAAAATTTGTGATATAATATAGAAAAATAAAACAGAGGTATAGTAATTGTAATGAAAAATAATTTTAAGCCGTCCAAAGGACAATATTCAAGAACACAGAGGTCTCCGAAGCGTTCACCGAAATCGGGAGCAGATTTTAACCCTGCCCGAAATGAAAAACCGCCTTTCCGCGAATACCCGAAAGGCAGACAGATAAAAACAGGGGACAGAACGGGAAATAAATCCGAATATGCCGCTAAAAAGCCTTCTTATGATTCCGATAAATTTAAATCCTGTAAAAATTTTTATAAAAAAGACGTTAAACCTTTCAGAAAATCGCAAAATAATAATAACAATAATGCGGGGAAGGTTGTCAACCGCCCGCAAAGCCGCATCTCTAAACCCGTCCGCGAAAAATATATCGACTATGCGGAAAAAAACAGAAGCGCGATAACCGAGGACATACTGGAAAACAGCAGCATGACGTTTGGACGCAACGCCGTAATGGAGCTTCTGAAAAGCGACAGGACTATTGATAAAATTTTTGTGCAGACAAATCAAAGAGAGGGTTCAATCACTAAAATTGCCGCAGAAGCTATCCGCAAAGCTATCCCTGTAATTGAAGTTGAAAAATCAAAACTCGATAAGATGATAAACGCTTCTTCACATCAGGGCGTAGTGGCTATGACTTCGGAAGTAGAGTATTGTTCCGTTGATGATATTATCGCTTTGGCGGAGGAAAAAAACGAAAAGCCGTTTATTTTGATTGCGGACAAAATAATGGACTCGCAAAATTTGGGCGCAATCATAAGAACCGCCGAATGTGCCGGGGTTCACGGGATTATCATACCCAAAAGACACGCCGCAGGAGTTTCTTCAGTTGTAAATAAAATATCCGCAGGGGCTGTATTTCACATAAAGATAGCGAAAGTGTCAAACATAGCGTTGACTATAGAACAATTAAAAGAACAAGGCATATGGGTATTTGCTTCGACTTCGGATTCGGACACGGCTGACAGCGAAAACAAGACCAAAAAAGAAGTGAAAAATTATTATGACGCTGATTATGATTTGCCGATGTGTCTCGCAGTCGGAAACGAGGGCGAAGGGCTGTCGCCGATTGTATTGCAAAAAAGCGATTTTCTCATAAATATACCCATGTACGGCAAAATCGAATCGCTCAATGTATCTTGCGCCGCCGCGATATTATTGTATGAAATAAAAAAGCAAAAGAAAAGCTAATGATTTTAAAAATAATAAATAGGGTTTGGGGACTCTAAAATATATTAATTGGGATATAAAACAATAGTGTTCTATGTTTTAAAGGAGAATGATATGAATAAAAATCAACTCGAAACAGAAGAAACAACCGCCGATACAAAGAAAGGCGAAAACTCGGATACACAGCCTTACAGTTCAAGTTTTCAGGATTTATACAATGATTTGCTTACGACTTTAAACAATACGCCCGTAAGCAGTACAGACGCGGAAATCAAAGAAGAAGCTAAAAATAATAAAGCCGACGAAGAAAAGATTGATTTGCCGCCGAAAAGCGCAAATCTTTCAGAGTTGTTCGATATAATTAATACTCATAATAAGAAGCCCGCTTCTTCTAATAATGCCGATGATTCCAATGCTGAAAAAAATAATGAAGAAAATAGTGTATCCGCAGATAATTCGTTTAAAGACAATATACTAAACAGCGCAATCTACGATTCTGTGGTCGATGATTTAAACAAACAGAAAGTAGAGCTTCTCGAGAAAAAGAAAGAGAGAGAGAAAGAGAGCAAATTAAACAGGGAGAACGAATCAGAAAAGACTACTCCTCCTATGAAAGAATATACGGGCAAAAACGAACAGGCTGAAAAAGACGACGATATCTCTCAAATAAAGGAAATACCCGAAAAATCTAAAAAAGATGTAAAAGATGAACAGGGACAAGTAAAAATATATAAGCCCTCGGCAAAAAAAGCGGAAGCGGATAAATCTGCGGACAATATTAATAAAATTAATATGGCAGAACCTGCGGAAGATGAGGAATTGCAGCCTGTTTCAATCGAAAATGACGGAATTGAAATCGAATCGGAACTTGACGACGAACAGGAAGATGAATTGTTAAAGGCTTTTGGAGTGACTTACGAAAATGATGCCGATATTATTTCAGGCAAGCCGAAATCAAAAAAAGCTAAAGCGACAACCTTAAAAGCAAAACCAAGGTTGAAATCCATATATCAGGTTTCAAAAGGCGAATATGTTTCGGCTGAACAAAATGCGGCTGTTTTCGAGGGATACAAAAAAATATATACCGCCGAATGGATAAAATTTATCGCAAGCACAGTATGCTTCTTGATTTTATTATATATGGAACTGTCCCCTTTTCTTAATTTGCCTTTGCCGCCATTGTTAGACCCCAATTTTTATAACGCTGTCTATATACTGATAAATTTGCAGATATTAATTATAGTCGCGTGGCTGAATACTAATTCTCTGTTTTTCGGAATAAAGTCAATTTTCGCCTCAGTCGTAAATATATATTATATATCAGTGTTCTTTTTAGTGTTAACTTTTATCCACACAATCGCTACATATTTTTGGAGATTTAATGCGCCTCTGTGGATTTTAGTTGAAAATAATCAGTATCCGAATATGATGTTATTCAATTCAATCACTGTATTCGGACTGGTTTTAGTTAATTTATATAATTTGCTCGATATAAATATAGAAATTATGGGATTTAAGGTTATTTCATCGAAAAAGCAGAAATACGCCGTGCGTCTGAATAATAAAGCGGTTCTTGAAATGGACGAGTTCAGGGATATAATTCCCGCCGATACTACTGTCGGGAGTATTACTAAAACAAAATTTTTGAGCAATTTTTTCTCTCGTACAAGCAAAAAGAAAATTTACGGCACTTATGAAAAATATTTTCTCGCGGTTTCGTTTTCTGTGTCTGCGTTATTGTTTGCGGTTTTACTGGGATTTAAAGTCGATAAATATATCGCGCTGTCCTCCGCCGTGACCGTGATGCTGACTTCCATACCGTTCTGTTCCGTCATAGTTAATATTTTCCCGTTGTACAAAGCCCAGAAAAAGGCTTACGAGATGTCGTCGGCGATAATAGGCGCGGAATCCGTCAACGACCACTCCGAAGTTTCCATCGTTTCTGTCTATGATAGGGATATATTCCCCCCTGACCAAGTAAAAATAGCCGATTTTAAGGCATACGGAAACAGCAGACTTGATATGACGCTGCAATTGTTCTGCACCGTATTTGAAAAATTAAATATGGTGGTCGCGGACCAGTTTAAAGTCACAACTACTTATGAAAATAGTTTTGACAAGAATATAGATATTCTCAGTATCGCCGAAAACGGGGTATGCTTTGTATCAAACGGCAGAAAACTTTTTATGGGAAACAGCGAATATATATCGAATATAGGGTTGGCGGTCAATCACAATCATAATTTTGACGAACAGTTTCTGAAAAGCTTAGGCAGTATACTATTTTTATCTTCGGACAGCGAAGTTATGGCAAAAATATATATAAAATACGAAATAGTGTCCGACTTTTTTGATATAATTAAAAGTTTAAACAAAGCGGATGTATGCCTTGCTATCAGGACATTTGACCCCAATATTGATAATACGCTGCTGCAAAAATTTGTGAGAATGAGAAGATTCCCCGTAAAAGTAATAAAACTCAAAGACCTTAAAGAAGTATACAGACCGCCGGAAAACATGGATTCGGGAGTGGTATCCAAAACATCGCTTAAATCGTTGATAAAAACGCTTTTGCTGTGCAATAAAACTAAAAGCGTGAGAAAAAGCAATATATTGATTCAAGTGATTGCGTTTATGGTGGGTATCGTCCTGACGTCGGCAGTGGTTATCGTCGGAATAATCAACGGCAATATATGGGCAATAAATCCGGGATATATATTGCTGTTCCACGCTTTTTGGATAGCCCCTATGCTATTTTTATCAGGCTTAACGCCCAATTAGCGAAAAAAATAAAATATGTCGATTGCGAAACAAAAATAAAACGGAATTTTTAAGGGCAGCCTTTTGTGGTTGCCCGAAAATCTAAATAAAAATAAAATGGAGAAATAAAAATAGATATGAACGAAGTTACGAATATTATTTTATCTTTGGTAAGCATTATTTTGACTTCCGTTATTATACCCTATATAAGAACAAGGACAACTGCTGAACAAAAAAAGCGTATAAAAGCTTTCATTGAATTAGCCGTAGCTGCTGCGGAGCAGATAATAAAAGGCGAAAAAAAGGGAAAAGAACGCTTTGAATATGTCAGGGACTGCTTGCAGAAATGCAAGATAAAACTTGATGAAAACGAATTGAAAGTAATGATAGAAGCCGAAGTATATAATCTAAATAATAATAACTGTGAGAATAAAGAGTCCAATGATAAAAGTAAGTGATTATAATTTTAGCCTCCCCGAAGAACTTATAGCTCAGGTTCCGTCCGAAAGAAGAGACGGCTCAAGGCTTATGATTCTTGACAGGGAGAGCAAAACAACGGAAGATAAAAATTTTTATGATATAATTGACTATTTGAAAAAAGGCGACGTTCTCGTAATCAACGAATCGAAAGTTATCCCCGCGAGACTTCTCGGCAACAGGGAAAATACAGGCGCGGCAGTGGAATTTTTATTGTTGGAACAGAAACAGGACGATATATGGGAAGTTATCATGAAGCCCGGCAGAAAAGGCAGAAAAAATAATTTTTTTGTGTTCGGCGATGATTCATGCAAGCTCCGTGCGGAAATATTGGACGCGTCGGACGACGGCAATAAAATAATAAAATTTCATTACGACGGCATATTCTATGAGATACTTGACGCGATAGGCAAAATGCCGTTGCCGCCGTATATAAAAGAGTGTACGCTTGATGAACCGACCGTAAAAGAGAGATACCAAACGGTCTATGCGAAAGAGAAAGGCTCCGCCGCCGCGCCGACTGCGGGACTGCATTTTACTGATGAACTGATTGAAAAAATAAAATTTAAAGGAATAATTGTCGCGCCTGTGACGCTTCATGTCGGACTCGGCACATTCAGACCCGTAAAAGCCGAAAATGCCCACGAACATAAAATGCACGAGGAATATTATAATATCGGCGAAAAAAGCGCGTATGAAATAGATAAAGCGAAGCGTGAGGGCAGACGGATAATCGCCGTAGGCACGACTTCGTGCAGAACGCTCGAAGCCTGTTATGCAAAGCACGGGGTCGTCAAAGCGGGCGGGGACTACACTGATATATTTATACGCGAAGGCTATAAATTTCAAGTTATAGACGCGCTGATTACAAATTTTCATCTGCCCGAAAGCACACTGCTGATGCTCGTGTCCGCTTTTTATTCAAGAGAAGAAATTTTACGGGCATATAATAATGCGGTCGAGAACAGATACAGATTTTTTTCTTTCGGCGACGCAATGTTTATTATGTAAAATTCAACAAAAAAATTAAGGCGGGGAAACCCCGCCTTTTAATATATATCTTAATCCAAAAATTCGCCGTTGTAACTTACAAGAGAAGCGTTCGTTACGCCCGCTACTTTAGAAATTTCGTCGATAAATTCAGTATTGTCATTTTTTCCGCGTATTTCATATATAAATTCAGTGCCTTTTCCCGATGAAACAATTTTTGATTTTAACCTGCATTTGTTATAAAATCTTTTTATTATTGCAATGCAAGCATCTTCAGAGGATTTATCCTCACAATTTACGATGATTAAATAAGGCGTGTCAAACGTCAGTTTTCTGCTTGTGGCGAACATAATTGCGCCGATTAATATACTGCCGATTATCGCGAGTGAATGGAATCTCGCGCCTATGACGATTCCCGCGCCGATTGCCCAGAACAAAAATACTAAGTCCATAGGGTCTTTTATTGCCGTTCTGAATCTGACTATTGATAAAGCACCGACCATACCGAGAGACAATACAACATTTGACGCAACCGCAAGAATTATAAAGTTCGTCATTATAGTCAAAGTTATCAGAGATACGTTAAAATTCCTTGAGTACATAATTCCGCCGAAAGTATATTTATATACAAAAAATATAAAAATTCCGATAATTGCCGCCATCAAAAACGCTACGACTATATCTTCCAATCTTGTAGTTTCCAACTGCGCTAAAAAACTTCTCCTGAAAATATCATTTAAATTTATCATTTTTAATCTCCTTGTGTAATTTATTGTTATAGTTTTCGCGATTTTTTATAAAAACCTGCGGCAAGCCGCGTATTTCGACATAGACGTCGTTCTTGTACCCGGAGTTTGCACAATTTTATGTATAAATTCGGGCAAATACTCGTCATACTTAATTTCCAAGACGCATTTCTCGTCGGGAAATACGCTTATTGTGGGCATATCGGGATTAAATACATCAACCTGACCTATAGGCGACCTTATGTCCATATCTATTGTTATTCTCACATTGCCGTGGGGATAAACGAACGGGTATCTTGTGTAGTCCACAACTGTCTTTTGAACAAATCTTTCCGTTGTAAAGTCAATATATGCTTCGCGTTTCATTGCATCATCAGAATTTTTCAAAAAATCATAATCCTGACGCAGCAGCATTTCTACTTCTTCTTTGGTTACGGCTGCGCTGTGCTTTGCCGTTCCTGAAAATAATTTCTTTTTTTTCTCCAGTTTAATCATAGAATAGTCATGATTATATAATCTGATTCTGTATTTATATCTATATGGCACGCTGTATAATTTTTCAAATAATGTTTTATCGTCGTATGTGTCAAAATACAAACTGCGGATAAAATAAGAACCGTTTTCGTTTGTGAAAGGGTCTGAACGCATTACAGCTTTGAGCTTGCTCTTTAAAATCGCCGCATCATATTTACTAAGCATATGTTTCAGTTCGCGGCGGTATTTTTCTTCTATCAAATTTTCCGCTCCTTTCCTCAATATTTTACATAAAATTTACACTGCCAAATTACATACTCATTATTATATCAAATATATACAAGTTTGTAAAGACAAAAATAATCTTTTTATATATTTTTCATATATTCTTCAAAATTTAATTTATTTTTATGTAAAAACGGATTTGTTCGGAAATCTTGAAAATTGATTACACAAGGTATGATATTTACGGCACACCGCCGATAAAACCGATATAAAATCAGATATACGGCACAGCTTCACAGCCGCGCCGTATAATTCTGTGTCTACTCCTCAATTTTGTATTGGTCGTAATAAAAAATTTCTTTGTAGCCGATTTTTTGATATACCCTGTTTGAATATGGATTTTCACAGTTGGCATACAGAGCGCAGTATTTCCAACCGTCGTCAAATAATTTTTGACTGAGTTTAGCCACGCACGCCGTGCTATAGCCTTTACCCCTCAAAGTCG
>Ga0099364_10004091_pt1 | contig 22175 bp, 23 predicted proteins | sample TergutTh196P3_FD_73070 | JGI IMG/M metagenome (GOLD analysis project Ga0099364, IMG submission 73070) | Microcerotermes parvus P3 segment gut microbial communities from Pointe-Noire, Republic of the Congo - Th196 P3 | ecosystem: Host-associated > Arthropoda: Insects > Digestive system > Gut ...
TATAAAACTTTGCTTCAGCAAAGTTTTAATAGCCGCCAATCTTATTTTAATTAAATAAAACAGGAAGGGCGGCTATTCTGCCCGACCGCCACACACAACGCCGTAATTACACGGTCGGACTTCCACGCCCGACCATGTAGGATATACGAAAGTGAGAAAGTCATGAGAGAATTAACCGCCGAAGACTTCAAAAAGGCTATTCCAAACCCTTTTTACGACAAATTAATTAAAGAAGTCATGGTGCCTGTTCGGCGCGAAGATTACGCCGTGTTTGAGGAAGTGGCGAAAATGAACGGCGAGACACCCGAATTAGTCATGAAACGCTGTCTCAGAACGAGCGCGAAACGGCTGAAAGAAACAGAATAGGTGAAAATTTGACTAAAACAACCGGAAAAATTATAAAATCCGTCGGGGGTTTCTTCCACACAGAGACCCCGGACGGTGTATTTTTATCTGCGGCGAGAGGGCTGTTTCGACTGCAAAAGATTAGCCCGTGCGTGGGGGACGAGGTCGAGATTGAAGTGCGGGACGACACCCCCATAATCACCCGCGTTCTCCCCCGCAAAAACTACATAATCCGCCCCCCGCTTGCCAATCTTGATGCGGCGATTATCGTAATTTCCACGGTCGAACCCGCCCCGAATATGCTCATTCTCGACAAATTAATCGCGATTTTTGAGAGTAAAGACATCGAGCCGGTCCCGTTGTTCACGAAAATCGACAAGAAAAGCGAAGCCCGACTTCGCGAAATATACGAAAAGGCAGGGTTCACCGTCTTCTCGGTGGATAATTCGAGTGGTGCAGGCGCAACGCCGATTCTCGAATTTTTACGCGGCAAAACCTGCGCCCTTATCGGCAATACCGGGGTTGGCAAGTCGAGTACACTCAACAGCCTGTTCCCTGCCCTGCACCTTGAAACTGCGGAAATTAGCAAGAAGCTTGGCCGCGGTAAGCATACTACGCGGCAGGTGGAATTGTACAAGATTGCAGACGGAGACGGGATTTTTGCGCCGTCGTACATCGCCGACACACCCGGGTTTTCCACGGTCGAGGCGGCGAAGTACGGCAAGTTGGATTCAAGCGAGGTCGCGCTGAACTTTCGGGAGTTTCTGCCGTTTGTGGAGCATTGCAAGTTTTCGGGGTGTCGGCATGTCAAGGAAGACGGCTGCGCGGTACTCGCCGCAAAGGAGCGCGGGGAGATTACCGAGAGCAGATTCGATAGCTATGTGCGGATTTTTGAGGATGCTTGGACGGGTGAAAGAACTTATAAGTAATGGGCGGATTTCAAATCCGCCCTTTTCTCTTAGACCGCTTGCTCCTTTTTGATTTTGAAGAAGAACCTCAAAAACCCGGCGAGCAATCTCGGACTTTTCACAACAACTATTTTCATTTTTTTCACCATGCCCTTTCTGTAGTAACGGTATTAATGAAAGTTTCATCACCCGCATTTTGTGCGGGTTACTTTCAAAGTTTGCACCTCTCATATGTAATAATTACGCACAGATTAACAGCCATAAACCGAGCGCGATTAGTGTTACTGCGAGGAAAAAAAGTAAGAACTTCGCCGACAAGATACACAAGCAGACGAAGCCGAACGCACCCGCCAAACACACCATGGGTACATTGCTTCTTCTGCGCCGCCTGTCGCGGCGGTCGCGCCAATACGGTCGTCGTCTCACTTCTCACACCCCACAGACAACAGTGGCAACTTTTATTGCCACTGTGTAATATATTATAATATTCGTGCGGGGCAAAATGTGTTACATCAAGTACCCCAGAAATAACTTGGCAATCATGAAGAACATAATCAACGAACATGCGTCAACTATCGTTGTAATCAGCGGGGCGGCCATTACGGCGGGGTCGATTTTGGTCTTTTTTGCAAGCATCGGTAACGCCACGCCGCAGAGTTTCGACATAAACACAGTAAAAATTATCGTGAGGCTAATCACTGCGGCTTTTATATATAAATCAGCTTCGCCGGTGCTCAAAATTATCACCCGCACAAACGCAACCCCCGCGAGTACCACCCCCGCCATCATGCTTATGCGGATTTCTTTCCACGCAACTTTCATGAAGTCCTGCGTGGTGATTTCCGAGACCGCCATACCGCGGATAATGAGGGTTGAGCTTTGAGCGCCCGCGTTGCCGCCCGTGTCGGTCAGCATTGGTATAAAAGTTATTAGGAGCGGCACTGCAAGCATTGCGTCTTCAAAAATTTTCAGTATTATCCCCGTACCCATGCCGAGAATCATCAGCCCGACTAACCAGCCTATGCGGTTCTTGAACAGCTCGAAAACGCTCGTTTTGAGATACGGCTTTTCGGACGGCGCCATACCGCCCATGATTTCAAAGTCTTCGGTTGCCTCGGCTTGGATAACGTCGGCTATGTCGTCAACGGTGATAATCCCGACAAGCCTGTTCTCCGAATCGACGACGGGAAGGCTCAACAGGTCGTACTTATTGAATCGGCGGGCGACTTCCTCTTGGTCTTCGTAGGTCTGGGCGAGCATAATATTTGTGTCCATTATGTCGCCGATAATTTCCTCACGCTCGGCAAGCATCAGCTTTTTCGCCGTCACCACGCCCTCGAGCCGCCGCTCGGAGTCGGTGACATAACAAGTGTAAATCGTTTCTTTGTCGGTTCCGGTTTTGCGGATACGGCTGAACGATTCGCGTACTGTCATACCCCGCTTTAGGTCAACGTACTCGACCGTCATAATCGTGCCTGCGGAATTGTCGGGGTATTTCAAGAGGCGATTGATTTCGTCACGAGTTTCCTTTGTGGCGTTGGCTAAGATTTTTTTGGCGATTGTCGCGGGCATTTCTTCTATGAAGTCGGCCGCGTCGTCAAGGAAAAGTTCTTCTATGATGAAGTGGATTTCGGTGTCGCTGAACAGCCCGATTAGGGCTTGCTGAGTGTCCGAGTAGACCTCCGCGAAGACCGCCGCCTGAACGTCTTTCGGCAGTACTCGCAGAATCAGCACCGCCTTTTCCACCGGGACGTTCTCAATCAGCTGTGCAATATCCGCCGGGTTCTCCTCCAATAACTCGCTCCTAAGTGAGTTGTACTGCTTTTCGTCAAGCATTTTTTCGTAGGTTTGATATTCTTTCAATAGTTTCACGCTCCTTTGCTGTTGATTGTCGTACGGACAACGTCCGTACGATTGGGCGCAAAAATAAAAGCCACGCACAAAAGCGTGGCCGTATATTACACAAAATTTACAAACAAATTCTGCTAATCCGACGACGATTTTATGCTACTTGTTATTTCCGCAGTTTCATTTAGTCTACTTCGGGGCGGTAAAGGGTCTTCCGCTAACTTGATTTTCTTTACCTTACGCATAAAATCGCCTCCTGTTCTTGGTTTTTGGTAGTAATCACAACAAACAATGATTATAATCGTTTTTTAGAAATTATTTATTAATTTCTGACCACCTGCAAGTTCCCAATTCTCGGGAACACCTCTCTTAAATGAGTGAAATTTACATGCTGTAGTTGTTTTATCGACAGCTTTAGTCACAGCAAATACATACGTTCCTTTTTCGTCAGTACGAAAAGTATCATAAACACAACTCAATTCAGAACAACCGGGCGAAACAGAAAAAGGGTAGAACACACTCCAATGACAATTACCGCAACATTTCATATTACTTCTCCTCATCAATATTTTTAGTTTTTATAACAACAAAAGATAGTACGTTTTGCAAAAATCTGCCGATTTGCGGGCGGGTCGTGCGGGCGAAAAGGAAATCACCCCTACAGCGCGGGTTCGTCGAACGGGCGGGCAATGCCCGCCCCTACATGCGCGGGTTTGTCGTGCGGGGTGGCAGTCGGGGCAGAGGGGGGTAGTAGGGGTCTATGTCTGCGCCGCCGCAAAGTAGCCGCCAGCCCGCCACACAAGCTGTTCAGACTCCACTTTCTCGATTGCGACCTTACAAGTTCACGACTTGACAGGTTTCATCTACTTGAATAGCCTGCACTCGCATAGGGCATGTGCTACGTGATAACGGTTCGGCTCGAGTTGTTTAAGCTTTATCAAGCGTAGAACGCGGGCGTGCGGCTACTTTGCGGTGGCGCAGACATAGACCCCTACTACCCCCCTCTGCCCCCCACAAAGTCTCATGAAAACCCTCTGCCCCCCACAAAGTCCATGAAACCTACCGCCTACGCCTACTCGCCAGTACCGACACCAACGCCAACCCGCCGAGAATCGGCAGTGCGACGAACGGGGTCACGCCTGTGGGTTCGGAGGGGCGCGGACTGCGGTCAATCTCGTGCTTGGGTTCGGGGATTTGCGGGGGTTGCGGCGGCGGCAGGTCGTTAATCGCAGGGCCTACCTCTATTTCCGAGAAGTCACTGGTCGGGTTTTCGGGGTAAAAATCTTGATATAAATTATCAGAGCGGCTGTCATTTACACTTACAAAGTCGCTGCCCTCGATTTCGTCGTAATAGTGATAAAAATCGCTTTCTTCCTCCAAGAAATTCACAGCCATCAGCCGCACTGCCCTGTTAATTTCCGCTTGTGTTGCGGCGGCGGCGGATGCCGTACCTCGGACGTCGTAATAAGGCTCAAAGCCGTCTCCCGCGAGGCGTTCGCTCATGTCTCGGTCTGCCATGAACTCGTACAATTCGTCGCGGTTGGCGGGCGGGAAAACCAAGTCGTCGGGGTTGACGCCGGGTACCGGGACGGCAAGGTCGGCGCCGTTGCCCGTGACCGTGAACGCAATTCTGACGACGTCGCCGTCCTTGACGGTCACTCTGTAGGGGTCGTTGGCGGGCTGGGCGGGGTCTAACATCACGTTGTTGAGGATGATTACCCACTTGCTCCCCGCGAGACTGCTGTCCGAGCGGGTGAAGTCCCCTGCTTCAAGCCAGTCAACACTGCGCGCCCTTGCATTGCCCAAAACCGCTCTCTCGGCGGCTTGTGCCGGGAAATCAGGGTAAATATAGTTTACAATCTCGCTGTTGACCGTCATGTAGGAATTATCCCTGCTCGGCATTGCAACTCTGGTGATACTGCCCCGTGAACCCTCGGTGTAGACCACTCTCCCGCTCCCGACGAAGTCGTTCAAGATGTCGAAGACGGTGATACTGCCGCCTACGGGCCTGTCCTGATAGGTGACTTGCGCGACCGGTACTTCAGTGGGCAAAAGTATGAACCCACCGTCAACCGTGAAGGCCTCGACGCTCAGAATCGCCGTTTCGGGGCGTGGCGAGGGTAAGGTATCGGGGTCATCGCCCGTCACGGGGTCTGCACCCGCCGCCGCAGTCGCCGAAATTGCCGCAATGCCGAGCAAAACCGCCGCCAAAGCCGCTGTAAGAAAGGGTTTTATGTATTTTGCGTACTTGATTCTTCTCACTTTTTAATACCATGCCGCCCACGCTTGCACAAAACCCAATGAAATTGTGCGGCATGGGACACGCCTTTCCTTAATTATTTTGAAACTTACAGTCCTCTCTACTAAACAAACTTACACATATTACTATTATACACATAAAATAGCCCGTTGTCAAGCCAAAAAATTTGGTTAATTTTTATATTGCATATTGCTTTATAATGTGGTATAATAGTTTTAACAAGCAAGAGCCTGTTCAGTGTCTCGGCGCGAGTGGGATTTTGCGGCAAATTTGATGCACCGCGAGGAAAAAACCGCAGAAATAATTTGTTTATTTCGAGGATTTTTGACGAAACGGGGCGCGAATTTGACCAAAATGCCGCCGCGTCCAGACACTGAACAGGCTCTTTAAGACGTATTAAAATTGAAAGGAATTTACTGCCATGACCTATGAAAAATTTTTCGCAGACGTAAAAAAAGCGTATTCAAAAGCCGACAAGAGAAAGCTTGACGAGGATTTTGCTTTTCAATTCAACATAACAGGAGAGGGCGAGGGGATTTTCTATGTCGCTTACAGAGGCGGTATCCTTGAAGTAGCCCCTTATGACTATGTTGACAGGAACGCGATTCTTTATGCACCGGGGGAAAATTTCGTCAAGTTGGCGAATGGAAAATTCACCTTGGAAGATGCCATTTCGTCCGAATTTATCTACCTGGACGGCGACTATAACTTGGCTTTAGTGCTGAACAAGTTGGCGCTTGCCACCACCGACAAGAAGGACTCGTCCGGCAAGGCGAAAAAGCCCAAGCAAGACACCACTGTGAAGGCAAAAAAGCCCGAAGCACCCAAAACGGAGGTGAAGAAAGCCGAAGTGAAAAAGCCCGAAGTGAAGAAAACCGGGACGGTCAGGAAGGCGCCGACGCCGTCTGTGCCTGATGGCAAGCGGGATATTTCGGTCTCGCCGACCGCCGCCGCAACCGCAACCGTTGACAGCTCGCTATCCGCGAAAAACGCAGTCAGTGCGCTGAAAAACGTGCCTACCGATGAAGAATTGGTGTAGATTTTACCCCGCCGAGTTAGAAACTCGGCGGTTTTTATTTTGAACCAACTCGTTGGACTAACTCGGCAAAGTCGAGCGTGTCAAGTTCAGTCGGCGCAATCCAGCGTATGCGCGAGTCCTTTTTGAACCACGTCAACTGCCGTTTTGCGTAGTTGCGGGTGGCTTTTTTTAGATTCGCGACACATTCGGCGAGGGCGGCTTCGCCCTTTATGAACGGCAGCAACTCTTTGTAGCCGATTGCCTGAATGGAAGTATGGGAATTTTCGGCTTCATAAAAGCTTTTCGCCTCGTCCAATAAGCCCATTTCGAGCATTAAATCTACACGTCGGTCGATTCGTTCATATAACTCGGTTCTGTGAAAATTCATGCCGAGCATTAGCGGCTCATACGGCGACGGATGCAGTCGGCTGGCGGCTTTGTGCGCGCTCATAGTCCGACCTGTGACATGGAAGACTTCCAAGGCGCGGATTACCCGCTTTGTATTATTTTCGTGGAGGATTTCGGCGGATAGGGGGTCGATTTCACGCAGTTTCCCAAGCAGAAATTCCGCGCCTTTCTCGTCTGCAAGGGACTGCATTTCGCGGCGGAAAGCCGCGTCCGCCTTGATTTCAGCGAATTCGACATTGTCAATCAGCGAGTTTATATACAGGCCCGTGCCGCCCGCAATTATCGGCAGTTTCCCTCGTGCGGAAATTTCGGCGATAGTCCTTCTCGCAACCTCGACGTAATCCGCAACCGAATAGGCTTCGTGCGGCTCTACGAAGTCGATTAGATGATGTTTTATGCCGCGGAGTTCTTCCGCGGTCGGCTTGGCTGTGGCGATGTTCATGCCCTTGTAAATCTGCATGGAGTCTGCGCCGACGATTTCGCCGTTGTAACTTTCCGCGATTTTTACGGCGAGTGCGGTTTTACCTGTGGCGGTCGGCCCGCAGATTACTACTGTGAATGTTTTTTTTATGATTTTTTGCTCCTTTTCACGCAGTTATATTATTATAGCAATTCCACTTGAAATTTGCACCGCAATCCGAGCACAAAACCCATAAATCAAAGCTTTTGCGCTCGTCTATCGGGCAATTTCTAAGTGGAATTGCTATAGACCACCGCGGGAATTAAATCACGGCATCTTGCCGGCGAAAATTCCGCCATACTTCGTTAAATTTTCTTGAAAGGCACAAAGCCTACTGCGAAAATTTGCCTTGTCTGACAAAATTTTCGCTCGACAACCTACCGCAATTTAATTCCCGCGGAGGTCTATTTTCTTCATCGGCGTAGCCCGAATTCCATTCGTAACCTGCTCCGAATCGGTTTCGCAAAACCCTAATTTTCGGTAGGCTTCAACGGCGTAAGGCGAGGAATTAACCGTGATTTCGGTGATGGCGTCTGCTTTGCAATATTTTGCATACTCGTTAAACAAAGCGCGGGCAATGCCCTTTCTGTGGTGCTTTTTCGCCACGAACAGCAGGTTGATATGGCCGGGCGGTCTGCCGCGTATAACGCCGATGAGTTCGGCAGTGTCAAGGTCGCGGCAAACCCATATTTTATGCTGTCTTTGGGTCAAGCCCTCTCGCATTTGTTCATAATTAAGACCTTGCATGAAATATTCCACGCCCTCCTCCGAATACACCGGGGCTTCAAATTCCATGAAAACCTCTTTGACAAGCGCGATGGCTTCCGGCAAATCCTCAATTTCAGCTTGTTTTATGACGTAGTTCATTTCTCAAACTCTCCCAAAATTCTTCTCAATCTCCCGCCTACTAATCAATGTCACAATCGGTCTGCCGTGTGGGCAGTAGCGCAGGTTTTTGTCGCTCCAGACTGCATTTGCGAGGCCTTCTAAGTCGGCTATGCTCGTTTTGTCGTTAGCTCTGATAGCCGATTTGCAAGCAATCGAGTGCAAAACTTCGTTGAAAATGCTCTCGGTGCCAAGTTCCGAGCCGCCGCTCTCGGCGAAGATTTCGGCGACTTCGAGAATTATCGCCTCAATGTCGCTCTCGAGCAAGAGCCCGGGCAACGCGATTACCTCAATCACGTAATTTTTATCGAGCGGAATGATTTCAATCCCTGCGTCGAGCAGGATTTCGCGGCCTTGTTTGAGCGCGTCGAAACTTCGCATGTCCGCGTTTATGAAAATGCTGTCGGTCAGCAGTTGCGAGGTGGCGGTCAGTTCGCGCTTTAGCGCGTTAAAGCGGATTCGCTCGTGGGCGGCGTGCTTGTCGATTAGGACTAAGCTGTCGCCGTGTTCGCAGATTATGTAGGTTTTCCACAGCTCGCCGATTACCCGCAAACCGGTTGTAGGAGCGGGCGCGGAGGGTTCAATCGGTCGTGTGAAGTTCTGCATTACGGGTGGCGATATCGGCGGTAATTCCGGCAATTCGGGAAATTCAAACACTTCTTCCGACCGTTTCGCCACCTTAAATTCAGCCGCGCTTGCCCTTAACACAGGCGCAAATTCCTGCTGTACTGCGGTGTTTTCGCGGAACAGTGGCGGGCGGTATTCTTCTTTTGGGATTACCGGCAACTCGATTTCCTTGACGTTTTCGGCGTTCAACAGCGCGTTCTTGACCGCAAAATATACCGTGTCGAAAACCGCGTTGTCATTGGCGAAACGGACTTCCGACTTTGCGGGGTGTACATTTACGTCAACTTCGCTTGGATTCAGCGCGATTGTCAAGGCGCAGGCGGGGTATTTGCCGACCGGGATTTGGCTTTTGTAGGCCTCCTCGACCGCCGCCATGATTTGCAGTGACTTAATCGGGCGGGAATTGAGCAGGAAATACTGCATCGTGCGGTTGCCCCTGCAAAAGAGCGGCGACGACACAAAGCCGCCGATTTTTATGCCGCCTTGTGCAAAATCGACCGGAATGAGACTGGCCGCGAATTGCTTGCCGAAAACCGAGTAAAGCGCGGTGTGGAGCGTGTCCCCGGCGGTGATTCGCACGATTTTGTTGTCGCGAATAAACCGAAAAGCGATGTGGCTGTGCGCCAAAATCAGCTTGTCCACGATTGCTTGGACGGCGTTCGCCTCGGAGACGTCCTTTTTGAGGAATTTCAGGCGGGCGGGGGTGTTGTAAAAAAGCTCGCGAATGATGATGGTTGTGCCATCGGGGCAGCCCGTTTCGTGGTGGGCAAGCTCCTCGCCGCCGTAAATTTTGTACAACGTGCCGATTTTGTCGGCGGGGCGTTTGGTCAGCACTTCGATTTTCGCGACCGCCGCAACCGACGCCAGTGCTTCGCCGCGAAAGCCCATTGTGACTATGTTTTCGAGGTCTTCCTTTGAGGCGGTTTTGCTTGTGGCGTGCCGCATGAAGGCCGTGGGGACTTGGCCGCAAGCAATTCCGCACCCGTCGTCGGTCACGCGCATAAAACTTACGCCGCCGTTCATAATCTCGACCGTGATTTGCCTCGCGCCCGCATCAACGCTGTTTTCCACGAGCTCTTTAATCACGCTTGCGGGGCGGTCAACGACTTCGCCGGCGGCGATGAGTTCGCTGATTTCACGGGGGAGGATGTTGATTTGGGGCATTTTATTTCACCTCGGTTTGAAGGTATTCAGAAAGTCTGTCGGGGTAACTACACAGTCATCTTTCGGGAAATGTTTTGAATTGCCTGTGATTAATACAGCGTTGCATTTTTTTGCAACTTCGTAAAACATTTTGTCGCTCTCGTCACTAAAAACTATGTCGATATGCGGCGCGACTACTGATATACCGTCATGTTTAATTTGCGACAAAAAATTATTGATTTCCCAACTCTCAAACCCGAATTTCTTCCGCGACAAAACCTCCTCGTATTCCTGCATTATGCGATAATCATAACAAGGGGTAATCAAATAATTTTGAATTAGTGAAATAATTTTTGCCGGATTTCCGCCCTTTGACCAAAACGCGGAAACTATTACATTTGTGTCCACTACTACAAGCATTTTACTTCCCCGCATTCTTCTTTTCTCTGCGGTATGCAGTTATTTCTTTTTCAATTTCTTCATCGGTCATAAAGCCGCGTTTTTCGGCTTTATTACGCATATTATTGAACGCAATCATGGCTTTGGCTTGGCGAACCGCTTTTACAATTTCATCAAAATTTGATTCGGAAATGTCAAGCATTAAAGCCGTGGGTTTCCCGTTATCTGTGATTATCACCTCGCCCTCGGTGGATAGCGAGTTGAAAATATTTTTCGGCGTTGTTCTTAAATCCCTTGCAGTATAGAAATTCATAGTATCACCTCTGTTATATCATAATTATGTGCCGATTGTCACCCGCTATCCCGCTTAAACTCCCGCGTTTTCCCTCGCCTTCGTAACCACCCTCGTCGCGAACATTCCCGCGCCGAATAGCGACATAATGGCGAGCCATGACATGCAAATTCCGCTCCCGACTACAATCGGCGCGAGGTCGGCTGCGGCCCCGGTGAAGCCGTAGATTTCAATGGCGGGGTGCAGGAGCGCGCCTGCGATGAAATTCACCGCGATTGTGATAAACAGCACTAAAATTTCCGCAATTGCGAACCTCATGCAGGCGTTTACGGACTTGTGCAAATCGGTGTTGCTCTGCTTGCCCATAACCGCGGAAATCCGCATTGCGCCTATGATTACAACGATGTGTGCGGTTAGAATAAACACCGCGAAAACCACCGAGCCCGCGAAACTATCGCCGCCTGTCACAAACCCACCGACGGCTTCGATAATCGCGCCGGTGCCGCTGTGGCTTAGGATTCTGCTTGTTATAAAAAGATTCAGAACCATTCTGAAGACCACGCCGCCGATAAAAATTGACGGGAAAACCCTCAGGAATTTCTCGAAATTTTTCGTGAACATCGCGGCAAAGAAGATGTACAGCGAAATTGCGAGATTCGCTGTAATTAAAATGTCAATAAACATATGAACCTCCTTGTAATGTAATGTTTTCCAATTAAAACCAACTGCGGAATTTGCGTTTGCGCCTATACAACATATAGTATAACATATTTTTTCGAGTTTGAAAAGGATTTTAGGAAAAAAAGTCGCTGTAATAATCAAAAAAACCGTCAACTGACGGTTTTTCATATGGATTGAATTTGTGAACATTTGCTCTTGCTTTCAAGCCCGTGTAGGTAAGCTTCGAGGAGTTCGCGGCGTTCGGGCGGTAGTTGGCTGTAGCGGTTGAGGAGTTCGCGCTGTCTATCGGTCAACTGCGGAAACGGGCTATCGCCGGCGAAAAATTGCGAGAGCGATATGCCAAAACCATCGCAGATTTTTTCTAAGGTGGGGATTGAGGGGGTGTTGTTGCGGTTGAACAGGTTGTTGAGCGTGGAATAGCTGATGTCGGATTCCTTTGATAGGCGATAAATCGTCCAGCCTCTTATTTCACATAATTCCCTGATATGAACAAGTACGTTGTGTTCCATTTTATCCCTCTATTGTGTTTAGTTTCAATCTCTATTGTATACTAAACGGGCGAAAAAGAAAAGTTTCATAAAGGGTTGACATATAGTCGCATATGGGTTATAATGGTAAATAAGGCAGAATACGTGGGTGTTTTGCCGACTAAAATAAAATTTTTTTGATTGCAATCACGCAATCAAAAAAATAAATATTACTACATAAAGGAGAACAAAAATGAATTGTTTTTATCACGAAACCAAGGCGGCAGTCTCGCAGTGCAGGAATAATTGCGGTAAATATTTATGCGCTGACTGCTATAATCAAAGTGGCGGGTCTTGCCCGGACTGTGCTGTTGATTATGTTCTAAACGAAAAGGAAATCGCAAGGAAAGATATTAAAGCCTTTAAATGGGGGTCAATTATAGGGGGCGTCCTTTTTGTGTTACCATCTATTTCCAGTGTACTTGTATCGTTATTCAATGTTTCATCGGCAGATGGTCTTGTCACTTTTGGCATGAGTCTTTTATATCTTTTTATGGGTCTTTTGGGGATACATGCGGGTGGAGCTTGCTTTCTCGGTACAAGACGAATTTTTACAGGAAGAAGTTCTTTAAGTGGTTGGAGCATTTTCGCCACTTGGATTGTCTGGCTCTTTCTTTTGGGATTTTTGATGTTTTATTGGTTTTTTGCCGCACCATCTTGGCTTTCTGCCGCTCGTAAGACTTTGCGGAATTAGGATTAACCCCTACTTCCCCACACAAAACCGCCGAAAAACCTCATCAATCACTGTATCCGTCACGCTTTTGCCCGACAGCTCGTATAGCGCGGTGAGCGCGCTTTCGAGGGTTATTCCGAGAATGTCTAAGGATATACCCGAATCTATACCATTTATCGCGGAGTTCAGGCGGCGCGATGCCAAAACTGCGGCTTCTCGCTGGCGTTCGTTCGCCAAAAAGCCCGCCGAAATATCCACCCTGCCGAGTTTGAGCGACTTCGCGATTACCGCCGCGAGTGGCTCAAACGAGGCGGGGTCTTTTGCGGAAATTTCGATGGCGTTTTTGAATTGAGTGGCGAGAAAAGTTAAGTCGAGTTGGTTTTCCAAGTCGGCTTTGTTAATGACGCAGATTGCGTTTTTGCCCTTGAGTTTTTCGAGCAAGGCGTAATCTTCCTTCTCGAGCGGGCGGGAATTATCGAAAACCGCCAACGCCAACTCGCACTGCTCAAGGCGTTTCAGCATTATCTCCACGCCGATTTGCTCAACCTCGTCGCCGCTCTCGCGCAGTCCCGCGCAATCGCACAGCCGCAGAATTACGTCGCCGAGATTCACGCTTTCCTCAACAATATCGCGAGTTGTCCCGGCTATTTCGGTGACAATACTGCGCTGATTATGTGCAAGAAGGTTCATAATAGTTGATTTTCCTGCATTAGGCTTACCTACAATCGCCGTAAGTACCCCCTCGCGCATAACCCTGCCGACTTCAAAGCCCTCAATCAGCAGCTGCAACCGCGCCCGGCAATTCGCAAGCTGACCGAGAAATGAGCCTGTTTCATAGCTGTCAAGGCCGGGTTTATCGGGTTCCGCAAGCTCGTCCGGGTAGTCAATCCACGCGGCAATTTGCACTGTTATGTCGAGAATAATCTGCGAAATTTCTTCGATTTTGCGGTACAATGCGCCGTCTCGTTGCGCCATGCAGTAGGATAAATACTGCCTATTTTGGGAGTTGATGATGTCAATTACCGACTCGGCTTGGGTAAGGCTCATCTTGCCATTTTGCAGACTGCGCCGTGTGAACTCGCCCGCGCCCGCCAAGCTTGCACCCGCATCAAGGCAGGCCCGCAAAACCCGCTCTGTGACGTAGATTCCGCCGTGGCAGGTAATCTCCGCGACGTCCTCACCGGTGTAACTGTTAGGGGCGCGGAACAGTGTCAAAATGCCGTCGTCGATTTTGCACGGTTCTGAATTATTTTCACCTTTTTCAAAAGTTTCTGCATCAAAAATAACGCCATATACAGCAGTACGCGGCTCCAATTCCGTGACACTTGCACCCGAAGCCGCACGAAAAACCCGCGCGGCAATCCCCACGGCATCATCGCCCGATATTCTAATCATCGCAACGCCGCCGACCCCGCGAGGAGTGGCGATTGCGGCGATAGTTTTCAGGTGGTTTGTGATACTCATATTTTCGTCAAGCCCTTTCTGTCCATTAAATCGCTTGCAATAACTGCTATTTTACGGGCGAACCATGGTGAATCGCCCCTACCACATTAAAAATTATTAACGGCAAAAAATATTTTTCAGCGTAGGGGCGAACTGCGTTCGCCCGTAGGTTTTGCGAATTTTTCAATAATCAAAAAACCTTACCCAAAAAACCTCTTGAAAAACCCTTGCTTAGTCTGGGGTTTTTCGCCGTTTTCTTGTTGTAATTCCTCGTCATCATCATCTTCGTCAATCAACTTCGCGCCCTCGACGGCTTGTAGCAGTATCGGCTTTTTTACAAGCTCGTCCGGGCTTTCGTACTGCAAATAGGTGTAGATGTTTTCGGGGTTTTTGCGCGACAATTCCGCGGTGAATTGCGCCATGTCGTCCATTTCGAGCAGGTCTTCGAGTGCGGTCGCCATGTCCGCGACGACCCGCTCCTCCATGTCCTCGTAATACCGCTGGCTCTGCATGTTGAACTCGTCGGACGGCTCTTTCCCGCCTACCCGAGTGAGGTGAATCCCCTCGCGCAAAGCCGACGTGTAGACCAAATAATCGCTCCACGCCTCATTTATGACCTGCAAAATTAACTCCCGTTGCAACTCGAGGATTGCCATTTCGCCGAATTTTTGTACCGCACTTTCAAATTCATCGGGCGAATTTTCCTGCCAGAATTGCGGCGCAGTTTCACCCGTGACGAATTTTTTGCGCGCCTTGAAAATCGCGTCCCTGTGCTTCTCGGAAATTACCGTGAACTTCAAGAGTTGCTTGCGTTCTTCTAATTTATCGCCCTCGGAAATTCGCTGAATACGCTCGACTTCGCGGAGTATAGTTTTGTCGGTGATTTTGTCGTCGGTGAAATTTTGGAGCTTGTGTTTTGGGACTAATTTGTTCAGCTCATGCTTTTGCATTATCTCATCGTCAAGTGAGGTGAAAACTTTTGTCTCGCCGATGTCCCCTTGCCTGCCCGTCCTGCCACGGAGTTGCAAATTTATGCGCGAACTTTCACGCATGGAAGTGCTGATAGCGTAGAGCCCGCCCGCCTTAATGACCTCGTCGCGGGTTTTGAGGTCGTGGCCGCCGAGAAGTATATCGACGCCGCGCCCCGCCATGTTCGCGGAAATTGTCACCGCCTTGAACGCGCCCGCATTCTTGATAATCTCGGCCTCGGCCTCGTCGTTCTTGGCGTTCAGCACGGTGTGATTTATCCCCGCTTTAGTTAATTCCTCGCCGAGGAATTCACTTTCTTCAATACTCTCCGCGCCGATTAGCAGGGGTTGTCCCTTTTGATTTGCGCGGATTATTTCGGCTTTTAACTCCCTGTATTTTATCTCCTTGTTGAAATAAATTTCGGTCGGGTGGTCGATTCTGTTTGAGGGTACGTGCGGTGGAATATTCTCGGGTTTTAAGCCGTATAGCAACTCGAATTCTTCTTCGGACGGGAAAACCGTCCCGGTCATACCCGCGATTTTGTCGTATTGGCGGAAGAAAAACTGCAACGGCACTGTACCCATAACCACACCGCGGACTTTTACTTTAATCCCGTGCTTGATTTCCACGGCGTTTTGCAGTGAGCCGGGGTAGCGGCGGTTCTTGGCCGCCCTGCCTGTGAACTCGTCGATAATGAAAATCTCGTTGTCCTTTACGATGTAATTCACGTTTTCTTTGAGTGAGAAATTCGCCTTTAGGCACTCGTTTATGTCGGCAATCAGCGGGTGGTTTTCCTCGTCGTATAAATCGTCGAGTGCGAAAAATTCCTCGGCGGCTTCGATGCCTTTGTCGGTTAGATATGCGTTGTCGGCTTCGTCGGAAATGCCGTAGTGTTTTTCGCCTAATGTCTTGACAAATTCAAAGGCGCGTTCAAGCTCACTGTCGGTCTTTGCGGGCAGGCTACCCGCGATGACGAGCGGGATTCGCGCCTCGTCGATGAGGATACTGTCGGCTTCGTCAACTATTACACAGTCGAAATTTTTGTGCATAATATCTTCGGGCTTGTCCACCACAAAGTCCCGCAAGAAATCAAAGCCGCACTCTTTTGCAGTATTATAAACTACTTGTCGCGTGTATGCAAGTTTGCGCTGTTCTCGCGTTGAGCCTTCGACTATAAAACTTATCTCGATTCCGAGCAGGTCGTAAATCGGCTTCATCCAGTTGTAATCGCGCTTTACGAGGTAGTCGTTGTAGGTTAGGATATGCACTTTTCTGTCGTCAAGGCAGTGCAAAAATGCGGCAAAAACCGCTGAAATGGTCTTGCCTTCACCGGTTTTCATCTCGATTATTTTGCCGTTATAAAGGGCGTGTGCCGCCTTAATCTGCTCGTCGTACGGGGTCAATCCGACACCGGTAATGCAAGCGTTACAGCATGCCGCAAAGGCGTAGTCGAGGCGGTTTTCTAAGTCGTGATTCTTTGCGGATTCGAGCAGTTCTTGCAATGGCCGCTCGGAGAGACTGCGGATTTTTTCTATTGAATAGTTCATACTTTTACTATTGTCCTTTCTGTTGAAAAGTATTACGTAATTTTCCTGTTATGCTTTTGAATAAAGCCCCGCTTAATCCGCTCGTAAATCTGAATATCACTCAGCGACTTTACAATAAAATCGGCCGCGCCCGCCTTGATGGCTTTTGCGACGTCTTCGTTTGTCGCCTGTGAAGTCAGGAAAATAATCGGCGCGTGAAAGCCGTGCGCTCGTATTTCTTCCGCAAGTTTATAACCGCAGACTCCGGAAATGTTTGTGTCAATTAGGAATAGGTCAACTTTTTTATTCTCAATAAGTTCAAAGGTTCTGTCGGCGGAATTGGAGCAGACGAGGCTGTATCGGGTGTTCGCCATGATGCTTTTTAGACGGTTGAGGAAAAATTTAGTTTCATCGACTGCGACAATGACCGGCGCGAGTGAATCGGTCGAGGAGTCCCCTGCTGTGATTTGCCTAAAAATCATGTTGGGGTCGGGGACGTCGAACAGGGCGTCGTCGGAATAGATGTCGTAGGAGGCGATTTGCATGTCGATTGACAAGCAGGCGACGTCGGTCAGGAAGCTTTCGCTGAAGCCGTCGATTTTGCCGCAGACGAAATTCTTCGCGCCGATTTCATCGAGCCTTTCGCAAAGTTTTGTGAGCAATTGCAAGTACAACCGCCAGTTGCCTGTGGCGGATGCGTCCTGCATTTTTTTCTCAATTTCCGGATAATCGCGCACGAATTTCACGCACTTGTCCGCGATTACGTTAAACTGCTCCTTGGACATGCCGGCAAAGTTCAGCGCGGAAAATTCGGGGATTTGTTGCAATTTTTCCAGTATTGGTTTGTTCATTTTTAATCTCCGTTTCTAATTTAATTGTACTTTAACACAAGCATAGTTATATCGTCCGACTGCTCTGCGCCGTCCGCGAAGTCGTCTACTTCGCGCTTTATTGCCGTGATGAATTCTTCCGGACACAAGCCGCTGTGAAGATTTGCTTTTTCGAGCAATAGCGGGTCGGAAAACAGCTCTTGTGAATTATCTGCCGCTTCGGTTACGCCGTCCGTGTACAGGAACAGCTCGTCTGCCGACTGCAAATAAATTTCATGCTCGCTGTAAGTTATGCCCGCCATTGCCGCGAGTACGAAATTGGATTCGGTGTGCAACCACTCGAAATTATTATTGCCACTACGCCGCAAAAGCGGCAGATTATGCCCGGCGTTGGCGAAAGTGAATCGCCCCGACGGTATATCGAGACAGCCTAAGAATGCGGTGACGAACATGCTTGCATCGTTGCCCTCGGCAAGCATATTGTTGACCGTTTCAAAGACTTTTCCGGGGGTTTTGTGTTCTTGAGTGTTGCTTTTGATAAGGTTTTTTGCGATTGCCATGAACAGGGCGGCGGGTACACCTTTACCCGAGACATCCGCGATGACTATTGCCAGCGTATTTTCGTCTACAAGGAACATGTCGTAGAAGTCGCCGCCGACCCAACGTGCGGCCTTCATGCTTGCGTGTATTTCAAACTCGGTGCGTTCGGGGAAGGCGGGAAAGACGTTCGGCAACATCGACGATTGGATTCTTCTTGCAATGTCAAGCTCGGCCTCGTCGCGTTCCTTTTCAATCAACAGCCGTTCGCTGTGGCGTTTCACTTCACCGTAGCCGTGTGCAAGCAGAACCGTTTGCACCATCATTTTCAACAGCTGAGTAGGCAACAGCGGCACATGCAGGAGCGGCATGTGCGGCAAAAACTTGAACGTCACCGGGAGCACAACTGTGCAAATCATGGCGCAAATGTAGAACATAATATAGGGGTTTTTGCGGCATTGTTTACTGCGAAGCGCCCGCATGATTACAATAAAGTGCGGAATGGCAAGCACGCCAAACCACCACCGCGCGGTAATCTGCCCGGTGATAGTCGTCATGACGAGGGTAAAGCTGATTGTCGAAATATTTATTACCCGCAAAATCTTCCCGCCGGGTTTGAGTTTCAGCATTTCGTAGGCGAACCATATGCTCATAATGCTGAAAAGCAACACCGACATTTCCGAGATATAATTCAAAATCGGCGCGAAATTTTCGGGTAACGCCGTGACTAAGATACCGCAGGCTTCGGTGGCGAATCGCAGTATAATAAAGACACAGGATAGCACGAAAATCAAGTAAGAGCGTTCGTGTACCGCGTATATGTATATTGCCAAATGATACAGGGCGACGGCGGTCGTGAAGCCTATGAACATGGCGATTAGACCGTGCTGTACATGCTCGGACAACCAGTTGTGGTGGATTGAGACTAAGTAAAACTCGGCAAGGAAGATTGCCGTGATTCCTGCCACAACAAAGTAGAACCGGCGCATATTGACGGTCGATTTTTCGGGTATTGATTCTGTCGGTGCGACTTTCATTTTCAAAACCGTACCTTTCGGAATTGCTAATCTCGGAATTGCTAATCGACTACGTTTAGGATAGTCGAGAATCCTGTTAAGTCGAAGATTTCGCGGATTGAATCGGACGGGCCTTTAATGCTGAACAGTATGCCCGCGGCTTGTGCTTTTTTGTGGGAGTCGATGAAGACGCGAAGCCCCGCACTGCTGACGTAAACTACGCCGCTTATGTCGAGGATTAGGTCTTTGCCGTCATTCATCAGCTCGACTATTTCGTTTTGCAGACTCATGTGTGTGTCCGCATCGAGGCGGCCGTTGACGATTAGGGTGGTTAGTTTTTCGCTTGTTTGTCTTTCGATTGTCATGGTTTTCTCCTTTATATAAAATTATAAGTGTTTGCGAAACTCGGTACATACAGCAAAATTTTTGCGAGTTACAGGCGGCAGTCGGGGCAGAGGGGGGTAGTAGGGGTCTATGTCTGCACCGCCGCAAAGTAGCCGCCAGCCCGCCACACAGGCTGTTCTAATTCCACTTTCTCGACATGAAACTTTGCTCCTCACGACCTAATAGGTTTGCTGTCTATTGCAAGTTTTCCCTCGCCTATGGGTTTGTGCTTCTTAAAAAGTCTTGAGGGGGAGAAGGTTAAGCTTTATCAATCGTAGAACGCGGGCGTGCGGCTACTTTGCGGCGGCGCAGACATAGACCCCTACTACCCCCCTCTGCCCCGATTGTCCCCCCGCATATGTATGAGTTTCGCAATCACCTAAATCCGTTATAGCAAAGGAGGTACATATGAAATATTGTCACAATTGCGGCGTGGAATTGCCCGAAAGTGTGAAGTTTTGCAATAAATGCGGGACGGCGCAAATTCTTGATGCTCCCGAAACTCCCGAAACAGTTACACCCTCGGTAACACCCGCACAATCGCCGCAAGCACCTGCAAACCTTGCACCCAAAACGCACCCAAAAGCACCTACAATAATTATCGCACTTATCGCGGCATTTGTGATTGTCGGCGGCGGAATCTTCGTCATAACCGCCGCGGCTTCCTGCGATTACGGCTTTGTCAGCTGCATGAACAGCCCCGTCAGCGGCGGCAGTTACTGCTATGCTCACACCTGCGGCTATTCAAACTGCACGCGGTTTTCCAACGGCAGCTACTGCTACTCTCACGAGTGCGGCGAAAGCGGTTGCAACAGCGAAATTAAGGGCGACGGCTCTTATTGCCGCGAACATTCCTGCAAGGCAGACGGCTGTTACCGCCGCAAAAGCGACCCCGCAGATTACTGCAACGACCACCTCTCAATCGCCCCCGAAAGGCCGTCAATAGTCGGCACATGGACGCTTTATGAGGTTAACCCGGTCGGCTTGGCAGATGATACGCTGGTGTTTTACGCCGACGGAACCGGCTACAGCATGGGCTACGGCCTCAAAGTCGATTTCGTCTGGGAAATTATCAACAACGATACATTAGTAGTCAACGAATTTGTCTACACCAATCTCATAGTAACCCAAACCGAGCTGTATTATTTGGGCAGTTGGTTAGGCACGGAATACGTCTATAGGCGGGAATAAGAAAGGAAATCTCATGAAAAAATTTATCGCGCTAATTCTAATCGCCACGTTGCTCACGTCATGCACCGAAAATGTCGAAATTCCCGAAAACGAGCCGCGCAATTTCGATATCGTGCTTGACTTTGACCCCAACCCCGAACCTGAACCCGAAATTGAACCCGAACCCACGCCCGAACCCGAAGTTAGCCCCGTAATTGACCCCGAACTCGACCGCCACGAGCTTGCTTTAGCGGGAGAATTTTTAATGCAGTTTCCGACAATTTTTTCGGACGAGATGATTCCGCTTGAGTGGACCTACGACGAGGAAAAACCCACCGAACTCGCGCCGGGCGAACGCCTGTTCATCACAGGCTGGGTGCGCGATGATGATTATTTTGAGTATCTCTACACAAAGGAAATCCCGGAAATTTATATAAAAGAACAGGATTTTTTGGCGGAGACCGGCGTATGGGTTACAGCGAGTAATTTTTACGACAAAAACGATAACATAATCACCGATGAGGACTACATTTGGCTCTACCGCCAAGGTCACATCAACGGCCACGGCGACATTTTCGCCTACGCAACCCGCTTTGAACTGTGGGACTTTGACAATGACGGCATACTCGAAATACTCGTGCATTTTGGCGGCAACGTCCCCGGCTCGGGCAGGGGTTATCCGGTGTTGCTGTACAAATACATTGACGGCGAGTATCGCAACGTGCAGTTGGAAGTGGACTTCGGCAACGGCATTACTCCCGAATGGCTTCGGTTCGCGGGGAATTATCTGCTCGACCCCGATGGTAATTTAATCGTGCGCCAATTCCATTACGGCGGAAACATGGTGTACAGCGTGGTTTTTGACGACAGCACGGCAACCGCAGTCTCCGAATCAATCGCACGCGGCATACCCTATTCGGACGACGAGGTTTACTACGCCTCAATCTGGGAAAACCTCATCACAGGCGAGACTGACATACCGCACTCGCCCGCCTATTATCACCACCCCACCGACTTCACGCCCCCGCCCGATGCCCCCGTCCACCCCGACGTCCCGCAGTTACTCCCCGGCATGGACACCCCGCTGATACCGTTGGAGCGGCTGATTTCTGCGGAGGAGGAAATTGCAAGTGCCGTCAAGGCGGCTTTGGGTTTACAGTAAATAAACAGTACGAAAGGAACACCCCCATGAAAGTAATACTCCTACAAGACATTCAAGGCACAGGAAAAAAGGGCGACATCAAGGACGTCAAGGACGGCTACGCCCGCAACTCGCTCTTGCCGAAAGGGCTGGCGATTGAAGCCACGAAATCCAACCTAATACTGTTGGAACAGAAAAAGGCGTCGATTCAGCACAAGCTTGATGTAGAGCGGCAAGCGGCAGAAAAAACCGCCAAGACCTTAGACGGAAAAACCGTGAGCATGACCGCGAAAGCCGCCGGTGAAGACGGCAGATTATTCGGCTCGGTGACTACGAAAGACCTCGCCGCCGCCTTGAAAAAACAAGGCTTTGACATTGACAAAAAGAACCTCAAAATCCTCGGCGAAATCAAAAACTGCGGTACTTACGAAGCCGAAGCAAAGCTTTACCAAGGCGTAACGGCGAAGTTTGCGGTTAATGTCACGGCAGAATAATCTGTAGGGACACGATACATCGTGTCCGAAAAACACCACGACTGCGGAATAACCATGTAGGGGCGCGCATTGCGCGTCCGTGAATCCACACAAACGCCGTGTCTGCTACGGGCGCGGCGTGTGGGGCCCCGGACCCGCACCACACCCCCGGCCTCTTCCGGCGGCGCACCCCCCGCCCCCCCCACTATAAG
>Ga0099364_10004092_pt1 | contig 22175 bp, 24 predicted proteins | sample TergutTh196P3_FD_73070 | JGI IMG/M metagenome (GOLD analysis project Ga0099364, IMG submission 73070) | Microcerotermes parvus P3 segment gut microbial communities from Pointe-Noire, Republic of the Congo - Th196 P3 | ecosystem: Host-associated > Arthropoda: Insects > Digestive system > Gut ...
TAGTAGTGGTTTTACCGGCATCAATGTGAGCCATTATGCCAATGTTGCGCATTAAATGAAACTTTGTAGAAGACTGCATACAGCTATTGTAACAAGCAATAAAGAGATAGTACAATGGGTATGTATGAAAAACGAACTTTCTTATGTAATGTTAACCCCGTATACAATTGCAAAAAGCAGAACCGGCGGAGTTATTGCCAGGCTTCTGTCAGGGCTGGATTTAGAGCTTGTCGGCGCCCAAATGATACTGCCCGATGAAGAATTTGTAAGGGATTTTGCCCGGAACTTACGGGAAGAAAATATCAAAGATGATATTACCCTGCTTGCCAATTATGTGGAAGATAATTTTATTTCCGGCGGCAGGCCTCATCGCTTATTGCTGCTTTTGTTTAAGGGGATCGATGCCTGCCAAAAGCTTACAGCTATCTGCGGTCATATGCTTCCGGACAGGGAATTTGAATTATTATCTGCAGAATCCATACGGGATACCTATTCCGACCTTATTTATGATCCAAATAATCCCGGTAAGGTAAGTTATTTTGAACCGGCAGTCTTTACCCCACGCAATGCAAAAGATGCAGATAAGGATATGAAACTTATTTTCAGACTCATAAAAGACAAGGAAAATATTGTATCCAATATAAGCTATACTGACCCGTCCAAAATTGAAAAAACACTGGTTATCTTAAAACCCGATAACTGGGGTTATGCTTCTTCCCGGCCCGGCGCCATTATAGATATGTTTTCCCGAACCGGTATGCGTATTGTAGGAATTAAAATTCATCAATTTACCCAGGAAGAAGCTTTGGAATTTTACGGTCCGGTAGAGACTGCTCTTAAAGAAAAATTAGCGCCTGTATTCGGCAAAAAAGCAGTGGAAATTCTGGAGAGGGAATTCAAGCTTAAACTAAGCGCCGATACGGAAAAAACCATGGCCGATACCTTTGGCAGGGATTATGCGGAAAGCCAATTTAACGACATTATTGAATTTATGTCCGGCACCCGTCCAGGTTCGAAAGACAGTAAACAGGTAAAAACCATGATATTGGTATATGAGGGAGAAGGAGCTGTAGATAAAATACGTGAAGTACTGGGACCTACAGATCCTCTAAAAGCACCTGACGGTACAGTTAGACGGGAATTTGGCAGCAATGTAATGGTAAACAGCGCTCATGCTTCAGACTCTGCAGAAAGTTTTGATCGGGAAAAGAAAATTGTAAAAATTCACGAAAATACCCTGCCGGAAATTATTAGTAAACATTTGGAAAACTACCGGGGATGAGATTTGAACTCACACGACTTTGCAGTCAGGGGATTTTAAGTCCCCTGTGTCTACCATTCCACCACCCCGGCAGAAAAGCATTGTTGCTGTTATATAATCATAACAAAGCTCTAAACCAAGGTCAACGAGATTAATGCGGTAATTATATGATGATAGATACCCATGCACATCTTTCCGGACTTTTAGAAAGGGACATTAATCCCCACGAACTACTAGGCCGGCTTTTTCAAAATGATTTTACCGGAATAATTGACATTAGCCTTAAACCAGGAGATTTAAGCTCCCGTATTAAGGAATTTTCCTCTTATAATAGAATCCGCTTTGCCAGCGGGCTGTGGCCCTGGCCTGCTTCAATTGCCAATCGAAAAGAAATGCTGGACAAGCTGGAAAAGGACCTATTAAACAATATAGAAGCAAAGAATAAAGACGAGAACAAAAATAATCTCGTTTGTGCCTTGGGAGAATTTGGTCTTGACCATAACTGGAACGGAGAAGGAAAAGAAGGAAGTGCAGATTTAAACGGAGAACGGGAATTAATGGAGATGCAGATGGATCTGGCACAAAGGCTTAAGCTTCCGGTTATAATTCATTCACGGGATGCAGCCAAAGAAACAGCAGATGTTCTGTCACGTTTTCCCGGAGTACGGGGAATAGTTCATTGCTTTTCGTATGGTCCGGATGCGGCAAAGGTATTTTTAAACATGGGTTATTATATATCCTTTGCCGGGAATATCAGCTATAAAAATACCCAGACCATTCTGGATTCCTGTGCTTTTGTTCCCCTGGACAGACTGTTTTTGGAAACAGATTGTCCCTATCTGGCGCCTGTACCCTTTAGGGGAAAAGCTTCACATCCCGGTATGGTAGAGGAAGTGTATAAAAAAACTGCAGAAATTCGCCGCATAGACATGGAAGCCTTGTCAGAGCACATAATAGAGAATGTTAAAGAGCTTTTTGGAATAAATTTTAATACAATATCGGGTGGATGACGGGCTTTGAACCCGCGACAACCAGATCCACAATCTGGGACTCTAACCCCTGAGCTACATCCACCGTGTTTTTATAAATTGACCAAAAATACAGGAAATGTCAAGATATTTCTCTGTTTAAGCATTCCCACCATTCGTCAATAACGACGAATGGTGGGTTTTTTTTTAGAATGATATAGAGTAAGTAAAACTTCCCATAACACGATTTTCATCGAATGTAGGTAAGACAACCAGCATTATGTTATTTAATGGATTTTCATTTAATGCTTCGGCAAGGCTCGCAGCTTTCAGCCGTCTGAATTGTTTCATGCCTCTGAAAAACCCATAAATAGGACTTGCAATAATAAATATTGATCCTATAGACATTATAGCCATTGCCCCCATCGTATCATCTAAATCATCAGTATCTCGAGTCACTCCATAAACCACAAGCGCAATACCGCCTACCATAAGCCCAGCTGTAATGCCGCCTCCCAGCCAGTCCTGGTGTAACCATGACCATAGACCTAGAGGCATATTCATTAATCCAGCTACCACTGCTATTCCGCCTATAGGCGCTTTTTGCTCTCCATCGGATAAAAGGTCTAGCTGCGGCATTGTGTTAAAATAAATACCGTGGCTAAAATCGAATGTTTCGGGTACGACTTCGATTTCCTGTGCACCTGCAAATCCTGCGATTAATGCCATTAATGCAATAATCCCTAACAGTTTAGTTGTGTTCTTCATAAAGAACTCCTTTGGCATAATTCTTTCTCTGAAAACAGAGTAACATATTAAGAGTATCATATTAAGAGATGGATGTCTACTTTAACTTATTGTTAAGACTTCTCTACAGTAAACATATCAATGGGAATGGTACTGTCAATGCTGTAGGTACGGAATTGAACGGTTCTGTTTTCTACCTCGATAATGGTAAACTCAGGTTTTCTGGTCTGGATATTAATAAAGGTGTAGGGCGAAAGGTTTTCCGGAGAGGGTGAATTATCATATTGTAATCCGCCTGTTGTATTAAGGGTAAGGTATATGGTCCCTCTGGGGTTTCTAATGCGCTCCCTGCTGTTGTTTACAATACGGCCGCCTCGAATAGCAAAACTGCGGTTGTAAATGTGATAATGGCTTGAAAGAACAAAATCAACATTGTACTTGTCCATAAGTTCTTCAAATCCTGCTTCTACATAATAAAAAAGGGCGCTGGGCATTGCATGACGGGCAAGAACCGTGCTGGATTTATGGTGTTTTACAAAAAGCCAGGTATAATCGCCCCTGTTTGCAGTTATTGCTGCAGCCAGGGTGCTGTCAAACTGATCTATATGGAGTTTGGCGGCTTCTACACTGCCCGGATATGCAGAGCTGTTTAATACTACAAATAAAGCATTGTTGTATACATACCAATAATTACCGGTTCTATCCATTCCTTGTTCATTTGGCAGATTATGATGATGTAAAACAAGGTTCTGCCTGTCATAATTACCTATTGCTGGAGCAAAGGGAATATTACGCAGCTCCGAAGGGGCAAGGAACTTTTGATATTGTTGTATTTCTCCTGTCATTCCAACGACAAAATTTACATTTGCTGCAGCAATCCTGGTCATGGTATTTTTCCAGGCCTGGGCGCTTGTTCTGTCCGAGCTAAACCAATTGCTGTTTGGCGCCATATTGCCGGAACCAAGCTGAGGATCTCCGACGGCTGCAAAGCGAAAACGATCTGTCCTTGCCGTACGAAAACTGTACTTTGTGCTCCAGGAATAGCCGTCGCTTGAAACAGAATAACTATACTGTGTATTTGGCAGAAGTCCTTCAATGGTAACCCTATGGATTTTATTGCCGGAAAAGGCAGTACTTACTGTTCCTTCTGCGGTCATTAACAGTTCTTCATTTTCTCCAAAAATCCGAACCAGGGAGACACTATTTCTGGCTGTATTGGAGAGCCAGTTTACGTTAATATCTTTTGCCGTGGGTCCGGGTGTAAGGCCAATATTCTCATATTCAGCCAGGATTTGCCGTCCAGTAGAGCTTGACTGGTTAATTTGATCTCCGGCACAGGCGCCTAATAGTACAATTATTATTAAAATGGGCAGGTTTTTTGGCATAATTTCTCCCTATATATAGGTTCGGTTACTAATGAAAAAAGCTGAATATTCTTTCTTTCTTTGCCGATGATCTAATTGGAGGCAAAGGTATGGAACAATCATTAGCCCTTTCTCTTATTTTGCAGAAGGAAATTGAGGTTTTGGAGCAAATTCCGCCTCTCCAGCTCTTAATTCGTGATGCTGTTATAAAACGCCAATGGGCGGATTATGAAACCTTAATGCATTCTGTGTCAGAAATTGGCTCTCATTTTGAAGTTCTGGAACATGAACGGGAAACAGTTTTTAAGAACATGGCTATGGAAGATGAATCGTTTCATTCATGGGCAGAACGGCTTCCCGAAAAGGAACGAGAAGCGATATCTGCTCTGTACCGTAAACTAAAAATGACAAGCCTTCAAATAAAAATATCCAACGATACGCTTATGGAATATTTACGGGAAGTAAAATCCACTGTTTCTGGCCTAATAGAAAGGGCATATCCAAGCAGGCGGGGAAAATTATATTCAAAAGATGGAATAGAACGCGAAGCGGATATGCGCAGCGTGGTTGTAAACAGCAGTTTATAAAGGAAATAATATGACTTCTACATTTCAGGGAATAGAAATTGGCAAACGGGCAATGAATGCTCATCAGCAGGCTATGACAGTAACTCAGCATAACCTTGCAAACATGGAAAATGAAGGATATTCACGCCAAAGAGTGGAGTTTTCCGCTTTTGAACCAATATTTTTACCTGGTTTGGAACGGGCAGCTACTGCCGGTCAAATAGGCCAGGGAGTGATTATTGAAAGCATAAACAGGCTTAGGGATCAGCTATTGGATCAGCAGATTGTTGCCTATGCATCTGCCAATGGTTATTGGGAAACCCGAGATCCATATATCAGGTATTTAGGACAAATTCATCATGAAGTAGGGGATACTTCCATACGCAGCAGGCTGGATCAATTCTGGAGCGCCTGGCAGGATCTTGCCAATCATCCTGCAGATACTCATCCCAGAACAGCTGTTTTAGAGCGCGGAAAAACCCTGGTAGATACTGTTCAGAAAAGTTTTAATGCCCTTAAGGGTCTTCAGGATATGGTAGAACAGGATATACGGCTTACTGTAACCCGTGTAAACGATCTTACCAGTCAAATTGCAGATCTTAATAAAGAAATAATCCGGGTTCAGTCACAGGGGGATAATCCAAACGATTTAATGGACCGCCGTGATTTATTGGTAGACAGGCTTTCTGCACTGGTAGAAGTAACTGTAGACCGCCGTGACCCCGACGAATTTATGGTCCACACTTCGGGTATGATTCTGGTTCAGGGCGGTATAGCACGTGAATTAACACTGCAGCGGGATCCGGAACGTGAGGGATATTCGCGAGTTTTCTGGAATGAGACCCAGCAGGAAATTCACTTTAGAAGCGGAAGTCTAGGATCGCTTTTTGAGCTGCGGGATGTAACCATTAGAAATGAATTACAGTCCTTGGACAATTTTACCATGAACTTTATGGATTTGGTAAACGAAATCCACCGCGGCGCCTACGGATTAAACACAACAACAGGGAATGACTTTTTTGTTCAAAGGCCCTATGTTACCAATGTAAACGGAAATTATGATCGCAGCGGTGACGGTGAATATGACTCCACCTATATATTCAGGATGAATGGAACAAATGCACTTGAACTTAATGCTCAAACAGGACTGGAAGGAATAATTACCCTGTCCGGTCCTGTAGGTAATATTGAAGTACCTTATTTTCCCACAGACACAGTTAGAGATGTTATATTACGCATTAATAATTCCGGAGCAGAAGTAGTAGCCAGGCTTAACAGGGAAGGGCAGCTTCAGTTAAAGGGTACTCCGGCTCAAAACTGGGAAAATCCCGATTTTGTAATTAGACATGTAGAAGATTCCGGTTTCTTTCTGGAAGGTTATGCCGGATTATTAAATGCACGAGGTCCCGAAGGTGCATTTACCTGGGAGGTTGCAGATGCTGTTACTTCTTTGCAGGGCGGGGCATTAAGTTATGCTGTAGCTCCCAATGCTCATCCATCCGGCTGGATAGAGATTAATCCTGCCATACTGCGCGATGTATCTACAATAGCAGCAGGATTCGGCGAAAACGGCAGAGCTGCCAATCCGGGTAACGGCGAAGCGGCTATTGCCATATCCAATCTTCGTTATGACAGGGTAATGGTTGGAAAGAATATGACCTTTACCGAATACTTTGCCGATGCTGTAGGCCGGGTAGGAGAGCTGGGAAAGCAGAGTCAGGAACAAAAGGAAACGCACAATTTAACCATGAAGGATCTAATAGAACGGCGGCAGTCTGTATCCGGAGTAAATGTTAACGAAGAACTTGCAGATATGCTTAGGTTTCAGCATGGTTTTAATGCTGCAGCGAGGTTTATTACAACCATCAATTCAATGCTGGATACGATCATTAATCGAATGGGCGTTTAAAGGAGTAAAGTATGAGCAGAATATCATCTGATATGCCAATAACTGATATGCAGTATCATCTGCGCCGGCAGGAAGAAAGTCTTTCCAATTTAAAATCCAGAATTAGTTCCGGAACCAGGATACGCGAACTTAGGGAAGATCCAATGGCAGCAGCTCATTCAACACGCTTTGATTCCTATTTATATCGCCTGCGTCAATATGAACAAAATGCAAAGTATGCAATGGAACATTATGACATTCAGGACGGGTATTTAAGATCATTCACCGATATACTTCAGCGGGTCAGGGAATTGGCAGTTACCGGTGCCAACGGAATCTTTGCACCGGATGATACAAGGTATATTGCTGTAGAATTAAACGAATTATTAAAAGAAATGGTATCCCTTGCCAATATGACCGGCCCTGACGGAAAACAATTGTTTGCAGGAGACAAAGCATATACCGAACCATTCCGTCTGGTAGAAGGAACGGTAGAAGGCGGCGGCGAATCCATGATTGTTCGTGTAGAATACCGGGGCGCAGGTGCAAACCGCCGTACAGAAGTAAGTGACGGCAGTTATGTTACTTTGGATATTGGCGGCGGGGAAGCATTTTGGGCAGAAAGGATGAATATCGTTTCCCGTTTTGATGCTGCTAATTATCGTGTATCAGAAAACAGCTCTGTCTTTGTTGATGGAGTAGAAATAAAATTAAATGCAGGCGATACACTTCATGCAATTGTAGCAAAAATAAACGAATCAACTGCTCCTGTCAGAGCCTATGTTGATCCGCAAACCAATGGTCTGGCTATGACTGGGACTAATGCTCATTTAATCCGGCTGGAAGATGGTCAAGGTTCCACTACTTTTCAGGATTTAGGAATGATACAACAGACAAATGATCCTTCTGCACCAAACTGGCATCCAAGCGCTTTAGTTTCCGGCGGTTCGGCATTTGATATGGTAATTCGTCTTAGAGACAGTTTTTTGCGTCATGATCAGGATTTTGCCGGCAGTCAAGGGCTGGGAGGGATCGATCTGGCTATTTCAAATATACTTGAAACTTTAACGCTTGCAGGAAGCCGCAGAGAAAGAGCAGATTTTACCTGGCATAGAATAAGCGATGAAATAGTTAATGTTGGTAAAGCATTGGCAAGAGAACACGGTATTGACTATCAGGAAGCAGCAGTGGAATTGGCGCAATTGGATTTTGCCCATCGTGCAGCGCTTCAAACTGCGGCAAGGGTTATACCTACTACACTGCTTGATTTCCTGCGATAATGATTTTCGATTAATAGGAGTATAATGTGAAGGTAACAACAAAGGCATACGGGACAATCGAAGTAGATGAACGCCAAAAAGTCTCTTTTCCTTCCGGCCTTTTGGGATTTGAATCCATTAAAGATTTTGTATTAATTGATGCTGAACGTCAGCCTTTTTACTGGCTTCAATCTTTGGATGCAGAGCATATTGCTTTTATTACAGTAAATCCCTTTTTGTTCAGGCCCGATTATGAACTGGATATTGATGATGAGTTATTAAAGGATATAGGAATTTCCAAGCCCGAGAATGCATTAATATTTTCCATTGTAACAATTCCTCCGGAAGGCCCAATGACAGCTAATTTACAAGGGCCTTTAATTATTAACAAGGAAACAAGAGTCGGAAAGCAGGCTGTACTTAGCGATCCAAGATGGAAAACAAAGCATGACATAATGGAAGAGTTAAAATCGGTAGGAAAGGGGACACAATGTTAATACTTTCCAGAAAAATAAATGAAAAGATCATGATTGGCGAAGATATTTCCATTTCGATCATAGAAATAAGAGGAGACCAGGTTCGAATAGGAGTAGATGCTCCGCGGACAATAAAAGTATTTCGTCAGGAAGTATTTGATGCAATTATGGCAGAAAACAAAGCTGCTGTAGAGTCTACTCCTATATTCCCCGAATTAGATTTCGGAACGCGAGAGCCTATTTAAATATCTTGCTTAGCCAGTACTTTTTCTATAGCCAGTGCAAAACCGTCATTATCGTTTGAAGCAGTAATCCAGTCTGCATTATCTTTAAGAACAGGAATTGCATTTTCCATTGCTACGCCAAATTTTACACATTGTATCATTTCCAAATCGTTAAGGTTATCGCCTATGGCCATAATCCTTTCAAGCGGTATGCCAATATGATTGGATACAAAAGTAAGCGCTTCGCCCTTGCTTATACCTTCTGTCATTATTTCAATACTGTTTTCCCATGAAGAAGAAAGAGCAAGCCCAGGCCAGCTTGAAAAATATTCAAATAATTTATTATAAGCATCTTTATGCAAAAAAGTCATGGAAATTTTTGTTAATCCATCATTCCATTCTATTAATTCTTCCAGGTTTGCCAGTGAAGGATTCCATTTTTCTAAAAAATCATCAAGATATGGTTTAACTTCTATAGATTCCCAGGCTAGTCCTGTATTATCACATGCTCCCATTATACCAAAACTGCCGTATGTTACAGCAAGTTGTTTTCTGCCTTCCATAAGAATTAAATGAGCAGTTTTTTTTGGAAGGCTTTTTGAATAAAGCAGTTTTTTTTGAGCTAAATCATAAACTTGAGCCCCGTTTTCGGTAATAACAAAGGGAAAAACACCAAAGCCAAATTCGTCTATAAACTTGTTAAGTTCGTTTGGAAATTCATACATCGAACGGCCTGTACAGGGAATTAATTTTATACCTTGTTCATATGCTTTTCGTAAAGCAAGACGGTTTCTTTCGCTTATTTCTTTTTTGCTGTTTAGTGTTGTTCCGTCCAAATCAAAGGCAATTAAATCTATTCTCATATTTATTAGTTTAAATTAAAGCCGACACCAATTCAATATAACGCTCGCCCTCCCCACGGGAAAAGTCTCCGCTAAGCGCTTCGTAATCCAGATGGTCCCATGCATCGGTATCTGCAAGATATCCTTCCAATTCATTTAAATAACCAAAACATTCTAATTTTTTTTTGTTTTTTATAACAAGAGCAAGGCTGGAAAATAATTCAAAAGGAGAACATAATATTTGAACAGAATTTATTTTAAGTAGTGCAATATTAACAGTTCTGTGGATTTCTGTTTCTTTACTGTCCAGGCTGCTTATTTTAATTAGACTCATTAACGCTCCCTCTATATTCGAAGCAGCTTTTCGAAGTATAGATGAATCTGAGCCTTTCTTTTTTAAATCAATCAGATCATGTATGGCATTCTGCAGATTGTCCCGTGCCTGCTGCGGTTCCAGAAATTCTGCAAGGTTTAAAGTAATAGGATGATACTGTAAATCAATTTTTTCCAAGGGTATAAAATCGCCTTTTATGGAATTTTTAATGGCATTTACAATGATTCCTGCATAACGATCACATTCTGTAAAGCTGCTTTGCTTCCGTGTAAAGCGGGTGCTAATATCACCAGCAGAACCATTAATAAAGACAGTCATGTCATAGTCATTGCCTTCCAGTTGAGATGCAACAGAACCGGGAAAATCACCGCTTAATAAAAGGTTTGTCTTGTTTAATACTGTTGGATGGCAGGAATAATTATACAGCAGTATTTTTTTCTTGTCATCGCGCAGAAACTCCATTATAAAAAGAGAATTGTCACTTGGAATATTCTTATTCCTTCTATTTGTTCCTACTCCATTAACTGTAGCTCGGCTAATTCTAAGAGTTGTTTCTGTACAGTTTTCCGATGCTTCAGATACAGCTTCTATACTTTGTTTAACAATTAAATCAACAAGAACAGGGCTGCTTTCGCCGAATAAAGGCTGGAGTTCCTGGTTAATTTTTTCTTCCATATCAAGTATTCCGCCAAATGCAGAATGAGTATGTGTACAAAAAACAGCTATTCGATTTTTTGGAATAGAAACATTTTTCCCGGTATTTAAAGCATTATATATTTTATCAAGGCATATTTTATCCAGGCAAAGCAGATCATACTGGAGTAATAAAATTGGTTTTTGTCCATTGACATTAAAATATAAAGCACGTACATACAATCTGTCGTTAATACCCTGTGAAAGACGGTTTTCGAAATAACCTGCCATTGGGGCAGGAAAATCCGGAGTAATGTCTTTTCTTGATATACCCAGCTTCATTTTTTATCTGCTCCAAATACAATGCCTGCATCCTTACGGGCATTATCCATTAATTCTGCCATAACAAGACTGTTTTCCAAAGATTTATAGCAGCCTTCAAAGTTATCGGATTCCCAATCTGCTATAAAATCCAGAAGTTCATAATACAGTACATTTTCGCCTTCCTGTTTATTAAACTCCTCTGTCTTTTGTTTGGTTACAAGTGAAAATCCGGTACGTATTCCTCCTGCCGTACTTTGACTGGAAATAAACCCTTTATCTCCCTGAATTTGAATATAATTACGGCTTTCGCTGTCTTTAGTTGCACTTGCACTGGCAATAAAATCATTGAATCTTAATATAAGAACACCGGAAGTATCTATACCGTTTTTTGCTTTATTAGCAAAATACTTAAGCTCCAAAGGTTTTCCAAACAGATAATACAAAAAAGCCAGATTGTAATAGTTTAGATCCATTAAAGCGCCGCCGGAAAATTCCGGGTTAAAAAGATTAGGTATCTCACCTGCAAGAAAAGCATCATAACGGCTGGAATACTGCGAAAATGTAAGCTGCACAAGGCTTATTTTTCCGATTTCTTTTATTTTTTCCTGTATTAGACGGAAATTGGGAAGATGCGGCGTGGTTAGGGCTTCGAATAAAAAAAGCTCTTTTTCTTTTGCCAGGGCAACAAGTTCATCCAGTTCCGATTTTTTGGAGACAAAGGGCTTTTCGCAGATTACATTACGGCCTGCATTTAAAGCATCTTTTGTCCATTGATAATGCAAAGAATTTGGAGATGCAACATAAATAAAATCAAGGTCTGTATCGGCAAGAAATTTATCCTTATCAGAATAACTTTTTGGGATATTGTTTTTTTCTGCAAATCCAGCAGCAAGATCGGTAGAGCGGGAATAACATGCAGTAACTTCTGCTTTGCCGGTTTTTTCAGCTGCTTCGATAAACCAATCAACAATAAAATTAGTTCCTACAGTTCCAATAGTCATGGTTTTTCCTTTTTTGTTTATTAAACTTTTTTTTCGGTTTGAGCCTTTTTATAATCTTCCATGGTTTCCCTAAATGTTTTTAATACCATTCCTTTATTATAATGGGCATCAAGGTATTTAATTGTTATCTTGGAATCTTTTTCATAACCCTGAACCATGTTTTGTAAATTAGGAAGTCCTCCAATTAATATATTGGGAATTATGAATATTTGCGCCGGTTTTAATTCATCATAAGTGACATAAACGGTACCACGGGGAATTTCATCCATTTCCCTGTTCATTTTTTCCTGGAAGGTTTTTTCTATAGTCTTATGTTCTGCATCATACATAGTGCCTTCCAGTTCATATATCCAATAACTCCTAAAAGATGTATCGCGCATCGCCATAAGACGTTTCCCGCTTTTTATATTCATTAAGGCAATTTTTCCGTTCTGTGCCATTTTTGTAATTATACGCTTGTCCCAGTATTCTTCCAAATAACGAAACAACAATGCAAGAAAGACAGAAACAATTATAAATACCAATAATTGCCATCTTCCAAATTCCGGATATAGATGATTTACAACAAATATCCCCACAAAAAGAATAATAATTACTGCCGAAAAAAGAAGGAGAAGTTTATTTAAGGTTTTGGCAATGAGAACTTGCATGGACAGACTATAAAAGTTTTGCCTTTTTTAATGCAGCCATAAAATCTACAGTTTCATTGTGAGGCATAATCTGCGATGTAAGTTTTTTTCCGTATAAATCGGAAATTTGCTGATATATTTGGGCATCTTCTTTGGTAGCTGCAATGGATTTGGTTACCATTACAAACTTTGTTCCTCCAATTGGTGCAGCGTTTCCAACATTAATTTCTTTTATACTTACACCTGACTTCATGATATCAAGTGCATCCTGGGGAAACTTTGCAATAACAAAAAGGTTTTCGTCCTGATGTTCTTTCTCATACTTTAATGTTTCTGCAAGGGTAAATACAAGCACATTGTGTCCCCTTGCTGCCATGGGCAGAGCCATTTTTTGAATAGGATCATTGGCAACTTTGTCGTTACAAACAATAATTGCTTTGGCGCTGATGTACTTTACCCAGGATATTGCTACCTGACCATGTATAAGACGGTTATCAATTCGTAAATGGGTTATCATGTGTTATCCTTTCTTATCATTTTTGAGAGGCCATAAGATCGTTTACATCAAATATGGCTTCCTTCGCTTCTGACATTACATCCTTGGCCAAAGCAGCCAAATCGTTTGTTTCTTCTCTGATATTTATAAGCGAATACAACATGGGCAGCGATAGCCCTGTCATCATTCTAACCTTGTCCCCTAGACTGTACATGGCCCGGTTCGCCGGAGTGCCTCCCAGCATATCTGCCAGGATAAACACTCCGTCTCCGGTATCTGCTGCCTTAACGGCAGCTTCAATTTTTTGTTGAAAATCGTCAGGATTGTCGTCCGGCCAAAGAGTAAGGCTCGTGACATTCTCTAATTCCGGAACCAGCATGGAGGCCGACGAAACAATTCCATTCGCCAGGTCTCCATGACTGATTAGTACAATCCCAACCATTACTTATACAATAACCTTTGCAACGCCCAGTAAGAATGTAATTACTGCAACAATACAGATTACTTTAACTGGTGTAAGCCGCCTGTGCTTAAGCATCCAGTAACAGAATGCTACCAGTCCTAAAGGAAGCAGGTGCGGTACCATTCCGTCAAGCAGTGCCTGCAGAACAAAGGGATCGCCTACCGGCTGCCCTTCGAGCATCTGCTGATACACTACAGGAGAATCTGGGGCTGAATTAAATCGTAATCCGGCAAGCATACTGGGTACAAACCCGCCTATTACCGTTAATCCCAAAATCTGCGCTGCATCTCTAAGCAGGTTAAAGTCGCTTGCGCCGCTCATGTCTTCTACAATTTTTACCGACTGCTTATAACCCCACCAGAAGAAGGGCCAGCGTGCCCAGAAGTAAATAAGGAAGGGGATAATCAATACGGGAATTGAAAGCATGTTTCCAGGGAAGGGGCCAATGGCTATGGCAGCCGAAATAAGGTAGGAAAAGGGCTGTACCAAAGCGCCCTGAAGGGTATCACCGATACTTGCCATAGGACCCATAAGAGCTACCTTAATGGAATCTGACATATCCTTCTGGTAGTTTTCTTCCAAAGCTACCGAAGCGCCAAAGATAATTGCCGAGGTTCCTGGATGGCTGTTATAGAACTGCATGTGCCTTTCAAGGTTCTGACATACTTCTTCATCGGAATTATACAATTCCTTAAATACCGGCACCATTGAATATGCAAAACCCTGAGACTGCATACGTTCATAGTTCCAACTCCATTGGAGTGTCCAGTTATGCCTGAAAATTGCTTTTTTAAGCGCTTTTTGTGAAAGTTTCTGTTTTGTTTCAGCCATGATTAGTTACCTCCTTTGGCGAGGTCTTTCTTGCCTTTCATATAGAGTGCTGCGGCAACTATACCAATAAGTGCAAGCCCGACAGTTTCAAGTCCCAGGAAGGCAAAGAGTACATAACCTGCAAGCATATATGGCCAATAGGTTTTAATATCCATGTAGGAAATGAGGAGGGCAAAGCCGACTGCCGGTAATGATCTACCGACAACTGCAAGACCGCGCTGCAGCCATACAATATTTTCTATTGATGCGGCTAAAACCTGATACTGATCAATAAAAAGCATACCAATAAATACTGGTACAGCACGTGACAGACCCCAGGGAATTGTTCCTGCCAAATGCCAGCGCTGGAACGAAGCAATATTGCGTTTTGCAAGGGCGCTGTCTCCCCCATGCTGGAAAATTGTGGTGGATGCCCGCCCTAAGATATCAAACAGGGACATGAGAAGGGCAATTGCTGTTACTATAGGAATAACCGATTCTGTAACAGCTTCAAGACTAGCGCTGCCGCCCACCTGAGCAGCCATAAACACACCGAATATCGCTCCTATACTGAAATCCGGAGTGGTTGCACCGCCGTAGGTGTAGAACCCGATGCCTAAAAGAGCGCAGATAGCGCCTATTTGCAGGCCCAGGCTGATGTCTGCTACGAGTATACCGGCGATAAGACCATAGAATAATGGGGCCCACATATTGAAACCCAGCCCTATGACTACGATGCTTGCACCGGTAAATAGCGCTAAAAATAACGCTAATAGTACTGTTTCACCCATCTTAGCTTCTCCTTACATTAAATTATAGGGCAAAAGCCCTTCTTAGCAGTATACCACACTACGGGAGGATGTCAATAAATAAGCCAAAAAAACAAAATTATTTATGAATTAAGGTCATCGGAGAGGGAAAAACAGTTTCCGCCTATAAAAACCCCTTTTATTTCGACATTTTCGGTAAAAATAACCAGATCAGCATCTTTACCCGGGGCTATAGTTCCTTTTTGCTGTTCCAGGCCTAAAACTCTGGCAGGATTAAGGGCAGCAGCCTGTACGGCATGGCAAAGGCTTGCTCCGCCAAGTTTGACCATGTTTTTCACAGCCCTGTTCAGTGAAAGTGTAGAACCGGACAGCTGGCCGTTTTCCAGTCGTACTGCCCCGTCTTTAACAATTACTGTACGGCCTTCATATTCATAGCGGCCCTCCGGAATACCGTTGGCAATAACAGAGTCGCTGACCAGTACAATACGATCGGGCCCTTTAAGCTTATAGCTTAAAGAAAGGATAACAGGCACCAGATGTATACCGTCGGCTATTAACTCGCAATAAACACGGTCATCATCCAATACTGCCCCTAAAATACCCGGTTCCTGATGGGCAAGGCTGCGCATACCGTTAAAGGTATGGGTGGATAGTGTTATTCCCGCATTTATTCCTGCCACTGCTTCTTGATAGTTTGCATTGGTGTGGGCAGCAGCAATTACAATGCCTTTTTCTTTTAGGATGGTTATCCATTCCAGAGCTCCGGGCAGTTCCGGCGATAATGCGACAACTTTTAGAGCGTTGCCGCCGGTATTCAATAAGGTATCCAAATCATCTTTAGTTAGGCTCTTTTTTAAATAAGCGGGATTATGAGCTCCCCGTTTTTCTTCAGAAAAAAAGCTCCCTTCAGAATAGATTCCCAAACAACGGGCGCCCTGGATTGAATCATCGCTGGTTTTACAATATTCCGCCAGAAAAGCAAGCTTTTTTATGGATTTCTCCCAGGGTATAGAGGAAGTACCTGCTAAAAAACCCGTAACGCCGTTTTCTGCCTGGTGCCTGGCTATGGTTTTCATGGACTTTTCTGTTCCATCCAATGCATCACAGCCAAGCCTTCCATGGTTATGAATGTCTATAAAACCCGGAGATAAATATTGCCCCTTGCCGTTTATTATTTTTGCATTATTGTTCTTGTTCCAGCTAATGGGGAAGGCAGTATTTAATTCTGAACTTTCTTGTACAGCCGAGATAGATCCGTTTTCCACTAAAATACTTCCCGGCGAAATTATATCCGGCAGGATAATATTTACATTGGATATAATTAACGGATCTTTGTTCATTCCAATTTTTCTCCCAAACCGCTTTCTATAAACGCAACAAGGGTATCAATAGCTTCTTTTTCGTCAGATCCTTCTGCAGCCAGTTCTATTTCAATGCCTTTTCCTATACCCAGTGACAGTACAAAAGCAATTGATTTTGCGTTTACCGGATCTTCATCTTCATCAAGACGGCGTATTGTAATTTTAGAAGTAAACTTTGCCGCTTCCTGTACAAAGTCAGACCCTGGCCGGGCATGCAAACCAGTTTTGTTAATAACAGTTACTGTTTGTTTATACATTTAATTATTCCTCCGCTTTAAGAAATATTTGAATTGTATTGATTATTGAGATACTGTTTAATTTCCTCTGCTGTGTCCAATTCCAGTGTTTTTTTGGCAATTTCCTGCATTTTATCTACAGTGAAACCTGCAATAGTACGCTTAATAGCTGCCACAGAGGCTGCGCCCATGCTAAGCTTCCTCATTCCAAAACCAATAAGAGCAGGCGCTGCCAGAGTATCACCTCCCATTTCGCCGCATATAGAAATGGGTTTAGCTTCGTTTACAAAAGCCTTTACCGTACTGTTTATTAAAGAGAATAGGGCAGGGTGATAGCTCTGGTAATAACTCTCCACCATACTGTTCATGCGGTCTGCTGCGCAAAGGTACTGGCATAGATCGTTTGAGCCAATACTGGCAAAATCAACTTCTTTTGCAGCAAGATGTGCAATAATGGCAATGGAAGGGATCTCTATCATAATACCCAGCTTTATATCGCCAATGGGAATTTGTTCTTTTTGTAAATCTTCACTTACCTTTTGGATAAAATCTTTTGCCCTTCTTATATCGTCAAGTGATGCTACCATGGGAAGCATGATCCAAAGATTGCCATAAACCGCTGCCCGTAAACATGCACGTATTTGTGTTGTAAAAATATCCGGATATGTAAAACACAGCCGCAAAGCCCTGTTCCCTAAAAAAGGATTATCTTCCTTGGGCAGTTCCATGCTCTCCAGTGTTTTATCTCCCCCAATATCAAGTGTACGAAGAATAACAGGACGCTTTCCAAAACGTTCCAAAACTTTCTTGTAGACAGCAAATTGTTGATCTTCGCCGGGAAGTGAATCGCGCCCCATGTATAAAAATTCTGTTCTGAACAATCCAACCGAATCGCAAAAGTCTGCCGCTTCCAGTTCCTTGTCATCTGCATTGGCAATATTAAGACCTATATCAATTTTAACTTTGTCGCTTGTAAGGGCATCTCCTTTTTGGAATGTTTCTGTAATTTTCCGTTCCCTTTGGAAAGCGGCGCTTTTTTCCGAATATTCCTGTATCATAGCCGGATCCGGATCAAGATGTACGATTCCCTTACCGGCATTCACAGCTGCAGATTGGCCCTGTGTTACCGAATCCAATAGTCCCTGAATACCCAGCACTGCCGGTATACCATAACTCTTTGCAATAATCGCCGAATGAGATGTAGAACCGCCGGTTTCGGTCAAAATGGCTAATACCATATTTTTATCCAGCGATGCAGTATCCGAGGGCAATAAATCCCTGGCTGCGATAATTACCGGCTCGGTCAATTCAGCAAGTCCGGAATCTATCCTGCCATGCCATAATTTTAAGAGGCGTCTGCACACATCTTCAAAGTCTGCTGCCCGTTCTGCTATAAGCGGGTCTTTTGCTTTCTGCACCATACGGAGAAAGGTATTGTATACCTTATATATTGCCCACTCTCCGCTCCAGTGTTCATTTCGAATTTTATCGGGAATTTCTTCGTTTATGGCAACATCATTAACTATTTCCTGGTGAGCCTTAAAAATACCGGCTTTTTCCGGATCATGTTTTTCCAGGTTAAGCCTGATTTTTTCAAGCTCCGCAACAGCACTTTTTTTAGCAGCCTCATAACGGGAAATGTGTGTATCTTCTTCTCCGGGATTAATAAAAGATTCTTTTGGAATTTCCAACTCAGCGCTATAGATGTATATACATCCCAGTGCAATTCCGGGTGATACCCCGTTTCCCTGCAAAATCATAAAGAGTAACCTGCCGTTTAGCTGTATTTGGTGTCTAGAGCAATAAGCTCATCCAAAGAAGAAACTTTAAGCAAATCAGCACAGAGTTCCTCGTTTGTAAGCATTGTCCAGAGCTTTCGCATATTTTTTAGGTGCTCGTCAGAATCCCGTGCAACCAGTGTAAAGAAAACAGAGGCATCTTTTTCGCTGTTATCCGGATTAAACGATACCGGTTCCTCCAATTTCATAAAGGCTATAGCTGTACCATGGGCATGTTCTGAGTTTTTCATTGCATGGGGCAGGGCAAAGCCGGGCATAAGTACTATATAAGGCCCCATTTCGTTTACTGTATTGATGATTTCATCTGCATAGCCTGGACTAATAGTTCCTTCTTCCACCAGTAGTTTACAGCTCATACGGATAGCATCTTCCCAGTTTTCGGCCTTTTGGGCAAACAACACGCGTTTATTATCTATTATTTCTCCTAATAGCACCTGGGAACTCCTTTATTTAATGATATGTCATTTAGGATTATATACGATCTTTTCTTTGTATACAAGATTTTTTTTCATTGACAAATACAATAAATGCTTTTTATACTGTTTTAAGCAGCTTGGTGCAAAAAAAATCTAATTTAGGGAGGAAGCTTAAATAACCAAGACTATTTAAGCGGTAAAAAGTATGGGTTTTATTGAATTCTTTGTCAGTATTCTGTCAACGCCCGCAGTATTGGTCGGCTTCTTTGCGATGTTCGGGCTTATTTTGCAGAAAAAACCAACTGAAGATGTTATTAAGGGAACATTTAAAACCATCGTTGGCTTTATGGTTCTTTCGGCAGGAGCCGGTTATCTGGTCTCCGGTTCCCTATCCAACTTCGGTACAGTGTTTAATGCTGCATTTGGTGTGACGGGGAGCACTCCAAACAACGAAGCGGTCGTTGCCATTGCTTTGCAGGAAGTAGCTTCTACCACCGCATATATTATGGTGGTCGGTATGGTGGCAAACCTCGCTCTGGCACGTTTTTCCAAGATGAAGTACATCTTCCTTACCGGGCATCATACCCTGTTTATGGCCTGTCTTTTGGCTGTTGTACTAGATTTTGCCGGTCTTGAAGCCTGGCAGACGGTCATCGGCGGCGGTCTTGTTCTTGGTCTGGTAATGGTTCTTATGCCTGCCCTTGCCGAATCTACCATGAAAAAGATAGTGGAAGGCGCGGACATTAGTTTAGGCCATTTTGGTACTCTGGGCTACTGGATTTCTGCTCAATGTGCCAAAGTTGTAAAGGGAAAATCCAAAACAGAAGAAATTAATTTTCCCCAGCGCCTTACCTTTCTGAGGGATACCGTAGTAGCAATAAGCATTACCATGGTATTTTTCTTCTTGTTTATATCGATAGTAGCGGCAATCAACGGCGAATTTGCCCCGAACGGCAGCCTTTATGGGCTTTTGGCCGGTGAAGGGGGAATTATCTCTTCGTGGATAGTCTGGGCCATAGTCCAGGGGCTTTCCTTTGCTGCCGGTGTTTTTGTTATTTTAACCGGTATCAGGCTTATAATCGGCGAAATTGTACCGGCATTTAAAGGTATTGCAGACAAGCTTGTCCCCAATGCCAAACCTGCCCTGGACTGTCCCATTGTATTCCCTTATGCTCCAAATGCAGTCCTTATAGGCTTTCTGTCTTCCTTTGTGGGCGGTGTAGTCGGTCTTGGTGTAATTACCGCACTTAATGCCGGTTTTGCAGGAACCTTTGCCCTGGCAATTATTCTTCCCGGCGTTATCCCGCACTTCTTCTGCGGCGCTACTGCCGGTGTTTTTGGCAATGCAGAAGGCGGACTGCGCGGTTGTATTATCGGTTCGTTTATACACGGACTTGTCATTACTTTCCTTCCGGCCATTCTGTTTCTCGTACTGGGTCAAATTGTCGGCCAGGGAACCACCTTTGGCGATTCGGACTTTGCCCTTGTTGGAATAACTCTTGGAGGACTATCTCTGTTCATTAGATCATGGGGTCTGTTTATTATTTGTATAGCTCTCTACCTTCTTCCAATTATTGTCTCTCCGTTAATCAAGAAAAAAGCTTAAGCGGAGGAACTAATGGCTATTAAAAGCATTGTATGCTGCTGCGGCATGGGGTTTGGAACCAGTTTATTGGCAAAAATGAATGTCGAAAAAGCACTGGGCAATATTGGGATTAATGGTGTAGATGTTGAACACTCCACTCTTTCCGAAGCAAAGAGCATGAAATTTGATCTTTATGTTGTTAGTAAAGATTTGGAGGCACAGACAACAGACCTTTCCAATGTGTTGATTGTAAACAACCTCATGGACACTGCGGAGATTGAAACTAAACTAAAAGCGGCTTTTGGAAAATAACGGAAAAGTTGTTTTTTATTAACCACGAAAACACAGAGGAAAAACGATGAATTTCGTTCAAACCTCTGTGTTTTTTTATGGTTACTTACTTAATTAGCAAAACCAAAAAGACCACCCACAACGCGGGCAATGGGCCCGAAGAGGGAGAAGTCGTTTCCGCCGAAAATCAAGATCCAGTTTTGGATGGTTCCTGAATAAACAACAGCAGAAATGCCTACAAGGGCAACCATTACAATGGCTGCACATATAGAACCAATAACACAGCCCCTAAATCCTCCTTGTCCTTCGCCTATTACAGCAGCAGTACCGCATTCAAAGAACGAAGTAATTACCAGCGGGATAAGGATAACCCCAAATACATTAAGGGTATTGCAGATAAGAATTAGTATTGTCGAAACAATCATTGCAGAAATAAAACCAATAATTACCGCATTGGGTTTGTAGTTAAAAATAACCGGACAGTCAAGGGCGGGTATTGCATTGGGGACCAGCTTGTCAGAAATTCCCTTAAATGCAGGAACAATCTGGTTGATCAACATTCTAACACCGGTAAGCATAACAACAAGACCAGCGCCAAAGCGAAGCCCCTGGCTTATCGATTCCATTATAAGATTGCCTTCTCCTACCAAGGAAGGAATAACCACGCCGACAATTATCCACATAATAAATATGGCAATGGCGCCGACAATGGAAGCTTCCCTAAAGAATGAAAGCCCCTGAGGAATTTTAAGATCTTCAGAGGACTTGCTTTTGTCTCCTACCTTGCTTGCAACAAAACCGGAAACAAGGCTTATAAATGCTGTTGGATGACCAAGAGTAAAGCTTTGATCGCCAATTACAGCCCAGACATACTTACGCAGAATAAAGGGCATAATTGAAAAGTATAATGCAGCACATATTGCAGAAAATATTACCAGAACCATACCTGATAATCCTGCTTCTACACCGGCAGCAACAAAGATAAAGGGGAACCACCAAATCATGTGTCCGGTAAGAAATATATTTTTAAAAGGTGAAAAACGGACAATAACAAGGTGAAGTACAAGTGCAATGAGCATGGCCAGGCCGACATCTCCTCCATACATTGCTGTAAAGGTTGCATCGTTAAGGCCTTCAACGGGAGCAACTCCTGTTGACAGCTCTCCAAATGCAATATTAATTGGCAATATAGTTCCAATTAATATACCGATACCCGCATCAAGAATAATCATACCAAAGGCAGCAAGCAATGCTCCTTTAATTACATCGGTAAAATTTTTCTTTTGTAAGACTAGTCCCAAAGCGGCTATAAGCCCCATTAGGACAGGCGGGTTGCGCAAGATTTGCGCGGTAAAAAAATCAAGTACAATCATTTTTTCCTCCTAAGAAAAAATAGTAAAACCAAAGCTTAAACTAAGAACCTTTTTTGTCC
>Ga0099364_10004093_pt1 | contig 22171 bp, 7 predicted proteins | sample TergutTh196P3_FD_73070 | JGI IMG/M metagenome (GOLD analysis project Ga0099364, IMG submission 73070) | Microcerotermes parvus P3 segment gut microbial communities from Pointe-Noire, Republic of the Congo - Th196 P3 | ecosystem: Host-associated > Arthropoda: Insects > Digestive system > Gut ...
TTGGGCAAAATTGCCGAGACTATGGCGTTGACGCTCACAAATATGGATGATGTAGTGGCGTATGGAGTAGGGTCGAGAAGCCTGGAAAAGGCTGAGGCTTTTGCAGGGAAGTTCGGCTTCACAAAAGCGTATGGAAGCTACGAGGGTTTGGTATCTGATCCAGAGGTGGACCTCGTTTACATATCTACTCCGCATTCCCATCATCACAGGAATATTATGCTGTCCCTTGAGCATAATAAACATGTGCTTTGCGAGAAAGCGTTCACAGTTAACGCTTCCCAGGCAAAGGAAGCCCTGACATTCGCTGAAAGTAAAGGACTTTTGCTTGCCGAGGCAATTTGGACTCGGTATATGCCAATGTCGGCGGCTATCTCCCGTATGCTCAGCGAGGGCGTAATAGGGGAGGTAACCGGCTTGACCGCCAATTTAGGCTATAGGGTGAAGGACGTCCCAAGACTGAGCGACCCGTCTTTAGCAGGCGGCGCTCTCCTAGACGTTGGAGTTTACACTATCAACTTTGCATCCATGGTATTGGGGGGCGAACCATGCAGCGTGTCGTCCAGCGCGGTTATGTACCATACCGGGGTAGATGCGCAAAACAGCATAACCCTATGCTATAAAGGCGGGGAAATGGCGGTTCTTCATTCAACAATGATGAGCAACACCGATAGGCAGGGTATAGTATTTGGGGAAAAGGGTTTTATGGTCGTTGACAACATCAACAACCCTGCTTCGGTCAAGATTTATAATTCGGATCGAAAAGTGGTTCAGGAACACTTTAGCCCGCCGCAAATCACTGGTTTTGAGTATCAGGTTCAATCTTGTGCAAAAGCTATCCGAGAGGGGCGTACCGAGTGCCCAGAAATGCCGCACAAGGAAATAGTACGCGTCATGGAAATGATGGACGGGTTGAGGCGCGAGTGGGGCCTGTCATATCCCGATTTGGAGTTGCCCGGGCGGTAAGGGAGACGAAGTAAACTAGGGGAGCAGGGAAACTAGGAAGACGAGGGAAACAAGCGAACAGGGAAACTAGCGAACAGGGAAACTAGGGGAGCAGGGAAACTAGGGGAGCAGGGAAACTAGGGGAACATAAACGAGGCTGTTGAATAACCCGGGAATCAAGGGGGAGGAGGCAAACGAATTGCCCCCGCTCCAGGCTTGAAAAAGGCTGTGCAGACGCACAGCCTTTTTCCGATTTTGTCAAACGACAAAGGTCTATAGAAGACCTCTCCCGAGAAAAGTTATTTTCTTAATATTTAAGTATATTTAAGTCAAATTTTCACCTGTAATTGAGACTGGTATCAATGATATGATTTTAGATGGTGAATATGCCAAAAGTAAGTGCATAAAGGAACTGTTGGGAAATAAAGTTGACCAGATTACCGACGGATTTTTGTCGACAGACAAGGCGTTAAAACGTAGCTATGCTTGTTGCATTGCAAGTTTTAACAACGAAGCGTATCAGCAAAAAGACAAGGCAAGATGTAAAGTTTATTTCCGATAGTCGATAGTTCCCGGTGGGAGCTATGCCTGCTTAAATCTATAGCTTTGACGGTTCGTAAAAAGATATAAGATCAAAGATCAAAGATCTGAGATCAAAGTTCTGAGATCAAAGATCAAATATCAAAGATCTGAGATCAAAGATCTGAGATCAAAGTTCTGAGATCAAAGATCAAATATCAAAGATCTGAGATCAAAGATCTGAGATCTGAGTCTGAGATTTGAGGTTTGGGGGGGGACAGGCAAAGCTCCCTCAGTTGGTGCTTTGGCATTTTAATTCTCTGTAAAGAATACTTCAACAACGAAAGGAAATGTTACGAATGCGTATAAAAAGAATAATTAGTTTCGTCATTTCATTGGCGATGCTTTTTTCCATTTTGCCCGCCTTGCCCGCTATGGGCGGCGTGTCAATGGCGTCGTCCGGTTCTGGGACTGTCGACGGTTTTACGTACACTGACTACAACTTGGTACTATCTACAAATAGGGCGACTGGGGCATCACATGGTGCGGACACCTATCTAACTACGGAAGGCTCCGACGCCATTAACTGGGTCAATTTTAATATGAATTACAACGGGACTTTCGGCGACCAGCATATGCAAGGGCTTGAGATGTACATGCATGGCCACCGTATAATCACAGCCGGGGATTTGCACTTCCTGCCAACGGCAGAGCAATGGGACGCTACTCCGGCGCCGACACGAGGGACGAGAACCGCTAACGCTGCAACTTTAACCCTAACGACTCCCATGACCTACCAGGTCCGGGCCGCGGCAGGGGGGCAGCCGGCGGTACAATTCAGATATAACCTGATCTCCAAGCCGGATCCGCAAGGCGGTATTGAAGTAACAGTTGAGCTTTTAGACGATATGCCGGAGGAGCTATTGGGTCATGCACAGTTCTATCTGGAGTTCTACCCTAACAAATATAGGGGCAGGACATACATGGTTGACACTGACGCAAGCGGCATATGGGATGAGGTCGGCATTTTCCCGTTCCATCCGCAGAACGATCATCAGGTTCAGGAACGCCCGGACTTGCCGAGGCAGGTGTGGTACGTCAAAGACTGGAACCTCCAGAGGGGCAACTCACAGGTGCTCCCAATGGCGGTTGGCAAAAAGTTCAGTATGGCGCCTGACGATGAATGGTTTAACGTAGTAGTGACGTCAAAGACCGGTGATATGAGCCTGTCGGACGGTAGAAACCGCGCCCAGAATGGCTGGTTCAACCTTGGCGAGTTTTTAACTGACAATAAAGCTGGTACAAAAATTGTTTGGAACGTCAGCCCTAGGGTCAAGCCGGACTGGAAGCGTGACCCAAATGTCGCGTTCAGCCAGGCGGGATATGCCTCGGAGCAAGAGAAATATGCTGTTATAGAGCTTGACATGTACGACGACGCATATCCAAGAAGCGCAGAGCTGTACCGCCTTAACGCAGACGGAACCTCGGAAAGGGTTCATACTGACGTGCTCAGGCATTATGACGGGACGCCTGACAAACCCGAGTTTAGGCGGCGTTATAACTACATGCGCTATATTTTCACCGAAATAACCGACAATGGGATGTATTACATAAAATACGGCAATCAGACAACGGAAGTGTTCCCGATAGCGCACAATGTATACGACAGGATATGGCAGACTGCATTAAACGGGTACATTGCCGTCCAGATGGATCATGTTGAAGTCCGTGAGGGCGACAGGCTCTGGCATGGCGTACCGCATATGGACGACAGCCGCCTTGGTGGATATCCCACAGCGGGTCAGCATACAGGCGGCCCCGGTGAGAGCGGCCCGGGCAGCCAAGAGGTAGCCGTGCCAATACTTGAAAGAGACGGTCAGATAGTCGGATACACCGACAACAACACCTCGTATTTTGATGGCGCCAGTGTATCCGCTACAGTGAGCGCGGGAATTGCGGCAAGAGGTTATAATCACCATTCACTGGTACCCAGGCTGAATGTTGGCGGATGGTACGACGCAGGGGACTTCGACCTCCAGTTGTCCAGGCATAGCGGGGTTCTGACGAATCTTACCCAAGCGGCGTTAGCTTTCGACAACTTGGACAACATGGACACATTTTCGGTCGAATGGGACGATTATGTTACGGGCGGTATTGCCGAGATGCACAAATCTGACGGCGTGCCCGATATAGTGTCGCAGATAGCACACGGCACCAAAGTGACGCTGGCGTTTTATGAAGAACTGGGCGGCATTGGCGGCTTCATGGAATTCAGATATCTGCGCCAGTACACGCACCTCGGAGACCCAAGCACTACAACGGACGGTTTCTTATTTGATCCGACTCTGGGACCGAATGAGGTCGTTCAAAAGCCCCACCCGCTCACAGGAGAAATGAAAATGTGGTCCGGCAGGGTAGATGATCGCATATTAACGCGCCATGGCTGGTCTGAAGGGGCAAGCATGTTGGGAGGCAGCAGCGCGAATTTTGCCGCCGCTGCGTACTTATTGAAAGGCTGGGGCGGAGATTACGACAAAGTCGCCCAAAGGTGTTTGGACGCAACTATAAGGATATGGGATGCGCACGCACCCGCGACGCCTACAGCAACACATTGGAATACGATGGTTTATATGATGCTCGCCACAAACGCATTCAGGGAAGCTGCTATAAAAGAAGGTGATACCGAGTATGCCGAAGAATTGAAGCAATGGTTCGATTACTTCAAGGGGCATGTGCAGAGAGTCTGGAATAACGGCAGTATTTTAGGCACAGGCGGCGCCCAAATCAACACGTACTTTACAGGTATGTTTGTAAAAGACCTTGTTGACGAAGACATCCGGACAGCATGGGTAAATAGTTACAGAGACGCTGTGCAAGGCAGGGTGAATGCAGGTACGTACAGCACTTCCAATACCGTATGGGGATTAGGTTGGCGTGAAAGCAGCTCATGGGGCCCGATCGACAACCTCATAGGCGACACCCGTATTCCGTCAATCTTGTACAGGTTGTTCCCCGAGTTTGACGTAATCGGCGAGTATGTGCTGCGTTCGGTGAACTACACACTCGGCAGGCATCCAATGTCCAACATATCGTATCTTTCCGGCGTCGGAACCAGCTCCCATACAATGCCATACAACAGCAACCGTGCCGATGAGAGTTACATCCCGGGGTCAATCTTGCCGGGGTATACCACTCATAACCCGGACTTAAACGACTATCTTGACGACTACCCGTTTATTTGGTTCCAAAACGAGTCCATAGTGAGCTATGGGCCCAACTGGATACCTGTTGCTTACACGGCAATGGAATATGCGCATAGCACCAAAAAAGACGACAAGAACTATGTGACTGCGCCGAAGGACTTCAGACGGACCTTTACGCCAACAGTCACGACAACTGACGGGGACAGCTACGGTTCTCTGGGCGTGCAGGGCTTCAGCCTATACATGCATGAGAATCAGTATGACCCGAGTATTGGGGACAAGAAAAACGCCGGCATTGAGATTATACAAGCCGGGCGCCGTATTGCCACAAACGGGGATCTGAGCATGCAGCCTGTGAACGACCAGTGGCTTGCCAGCCCGACTGAGTTTGTTGGCAGGAACAAATCAGGAAATAACCTTAGCGCGAATCTGAAGGTTCCCGCAGAAGGCAGCAATCAAGAGTTGGGGTATACCTTGACGGCGGAGCCGATAACCGGTGGCGTCAGGCTCAAAGCAACACTTAATAATACCCTCCCTGCCGATCTGGCGGGCAAAGCCGGCTTCAGCCTGGAATTCAACCCCGGCGAATACATCGAAAAAAGCTTCTATTCAGCGTCTACGGTTGATGGGGGTTATGACTTCTTTGGGGTATTCCCGCTCTGCGCGACAGATTCTTTTGAGCAAGGTATGAGAGAAATTGTGCCGCCCAGACTGGCAAACCAGCCCAAATATGTACAAGACTATGTCAATGCTATTGGCTACTATCAGCCGGCGCCGTTTGCGTCAGGCAAGAAGTTCACATTCGCCGCCGAGGATCCGGACAGCCATATCCGCATTGAAGCGGTGTCGAACAACGACTTGGAACTGTATGATGGGCGTATGCGGGCTACAAACGGATGGTTTGTGCTCCGCTCGGAGTTCCAGCCCGGACAGACGGAGATAGTATGGGAAATCTATACGAACACGGATGGTTCATGGGTTCGCGAACCAAACGTGAGTTTCAACCAAGCAGGTTACAAAACCGGGGTTAACAAAGTGGCGGTAATCGAATTAGACACGAATGACGTAAGCTCCCCCGATGTTGCCTACCTTGACCGTTTGAATTCCAACGGAACCTACACCCAGGTGTTATCGCAAGTTCTCGGCGGAGCAAGGCCGTGGATGCGGTATAAATACAGAGAGTTTGACTTCTCAACTGTAAGGGAGGAGGGCCTGTACGCTATCCGCTACAACGGAAAGAGGACGGTCGCATTCCCGATAGCGCAAAATGTTTATGACAACCTCTGGCAGGCGTCTCTAAGCGTGTTTATGCCAATATACATGGATCACATGACTGTCAGGGAAGGCTATAAGATCTGGCAGCGCGATACAAACCTTGACGATGCGCTAATGGCGCCAAAAGGCATGCAGCTATACGGCGATTGGCGGATGGACAGTTCAACTGACTCCAAGTTCGCGGATTATGAACACATACCTGGCTTAAATACCGGAGGTTGGCGGACAGACGGCTACAATACTGAGACTGGTACAAATGCCGATATAATACAGGATTTAGCGTTGGCTGTAGAAATGCTCGACGTATATATGGACTCGACCTACATTGAGTGGGAAAACAACTTTGTTGAGCTTAAGAGAAATGATGGAGACAATGACGTCCAGCAACAAATCGAGCATGGCGCAAAACAGCTCCTTGCCCAGATAACTAATATCGGCTATGCCATACCGGGTTTGGCTCTTCCCACATTGCAGCAGTACACATCTGCCGGCGATGGTTCGAGGAACACCGACAGGCGCAGGTATGACCCGAATTTGGCGCCGGGGCAAATTTCCGGCTTATTCTCCGGAAAGTTGGACGACAGGTTTGCTTTTGCCGGAATAAAGGATGCCGGGCTGCAGCTTAAGGCAGCTGCTGCGCTGGCGGCGGCGGGTTATGCGTTGAGGATTGACAACTACAGCCAATCATTAGCGGATACATGCCTGCTCGCTGCTGAACGCATATGGCGGGAAACCGATGTAGGCAGCAACACGGCATTGATTAGTGCCAAATGGAATCTGGCGGTTGAGCTCATACTTGCAAAAAGCAGTTTGACGGATGAGTGCATGGCGTTCTTAAGCGGAAATTCCGCTCAAATGCTTGGCACCGGGTTTGCTGAGAATGGATGGAGGGCTGCGCGCGTGTACGGCGACATGCCCGATTCCCTGAAAACAGCATTTGAGGGCGGTATGTCAAGTTGGTACGGGAACTTGTTGCGGAACGAGCTGAATAACCCATTTGGTGCGCATCTCACCGGAAAGAGTGTTGACGCGATTGAGATGGGCGTGCGTTTGTCTGTCCTCTACAAATTATTCCCGGAAACAATTGACTTCAATTACATCCTTTCAGCGAAAAACTATATGTTGGGCAATCATATGTCGAACAGCGCAACATGGATACATGGCGGCGAAGCTTTGAGGACGCGCGCGGAAGGCTATGGGCCCAACCGGGCGGACAGGTTCTTCGTCGGGGGAGGCATAGTCAACGGATTCGTTGAAGCGCTTCCCGGATTCCCCGAAGCCACCGACAATTATGCGTTAATGGAAACTCAAACTTCGTACGACGTCGCCTCCGCAGCGAAGTGGGTTGTGTTGGCAAACAGCGTAGAAATATTCTCCGAGGCGACCACCGCTTCGCTGACCAAAGGGGACGGTAAAGCAATGGCAAGCTTCAAAATTGTCAACTCCGAACCAGAAGACATGAAGGTTCAATGCATTATTGCCATATTCGATGCAGATGGCCGAATGGTAAGTGTTGAAATTGATGAAGTTGTGATTGAAGCGAATAAGGAAAAAGAAGAGCGGTTGATCTTTGATTTGCCTAACGGCTACAAAGCCCAGGCATTTATCTGGAGAATGCCGCTCGGGGATTATGAGGGTGCGTATATTCCTCTGTGTGAAGCAGCTGGTATATAAGGCTAAAGATTAATACTTGCCATTGATTACAAATAGGCTCCTAGGCATTAATTGCCTAGGAGCCTATTTCCCCAATCAATCCCGATCAATCTAGATCAATTCTGATCAATCCCGATCAATCCCGATCATACCTGATCAAACGGGGTGGAACATATATCCTCCGCCGGGATTAAAACTCATTTATCCGCGTCAGCGGTGCATAGCTCGAATCCCATACAAAGAACTTATAGGTCCATCCATCAACTTTAGAAATTGATGCTTGCACCTCACCGCTTTCTCCTGCCTTCAGAGATATGCTTTTGGTTTCCACCACAGCCAGGCTCCCATTAGCGTTAAAAGCTACGACAAAGAGCGTCAGTTCAATATCGTTACTTGCTTCGAGAGCAAATTTGGGATCGTAATTCGGAGAAGTCGCGCCAGGGTATGAAACCAAATCAATTTCAACCCTGCCGTCAACAGAAATCGAAGCTTGTGGCTCCACCTCTATATTGACTAGTGTAGAGACGCCCAGGTCGACATTGTTAGGCAAACCCCACCATTTGACCTCAACGGCGGCGTTCCCCACAGCAATGCCAGTGACAGATACTTCGCCGCTTTCGAACAGCGCCTCGGGAGACGCGGTTGCAATGCCCGTGTTGTCGCTGCTGATTCCAGCCTGCTGGATTACATCCTCGTCAATTGTAACATTAAAGGTTTTGGTTTCTCCCACGAGAACTTTCAAAGATGTTGTGTCCACGCCACTAGCGCCGATAAGCGTATTAATATCGATAACGGTTATGGCGACTCGCTGTGTACCAAGAAGGCTGCCGGTACCAGTCGGCCCGTCATAGTAGCTCACTGTAATTATCGCGCTTCCACTGTTGAGAGCGTTTACTGTGACCGTGTTGCCCGAGAGAGTTGCGGTAGCGATGTTTGCGTTGCTTGATGAAACGGTGGCACTGACTGCCGAACCCAGACCCACAGTAAAGGTGTTGCCGATAGTAGCGTTTGCATTGAGTGACAACGAATCCGTTGATACCGTGCCGTCAAATAACGTCCCTGCACCTGAGTACACGGTAACAACAACTGTTTCCGTTCCCAGAGCTTTGCCGTTTTCGTCATAGAAAGTAACCGTAACATTCGAGGTTCCTGTATTGACGCCAGTAATTGTAGCCGTGCCATTCGCGGTAAAGGCGGCGCTTGCTGTAGCGACGGTGGCAACGGTTGTTGTGCCCGATACGACAGTGGCTCTGGCAGCCGATCCGATGTTCACGTCAAAGGTAGCGGTGCGGGGTGTAGTGTTATAATCAATTTCTAAGGTGTTTATTGATACGCCAAAATCCACAGGCAAAAGCTTGATGGCACCGTCATACACTACGTACTCGCTAGAGTCGTTATACTTCGCATTCGGATGAGTGATCGAGATTTTTGCACTTGCATTTTCTGCTACTGTAGGTGGAGTTACTGTTCCGTCCGGTTTAATATTCGCGGAAGTGGTCTCAACTTTTACAGCATAGTCATATGGCACAGGAAGCACGATATTTCCTTTTACGTCGGAAAGTATTTCCTCGAAATCTAGCGTTTTCAGATAGTCTACTACCGCCGCATATGCGCCGTTCAGAATTTCCTGATCAGTTTTCGGCTTAAGATTTGTGCTATAGTCAATGAATTCGTAACGGACACTAGATACTCCTGCTGTCCCTCCTGCCATGAACAGACCCAATTGGAGTTCGCTAAAGTATTGCGACTCGCCCTGTCTTGCGGCAGTGGCGCTGCTCCTAATCTGTGTCCAGTTCAGTCCGTCAGGAGATGTAAACCCTGTGAATGCCATACCCCCTTTATTTTCAATCTTGTAGTATCCTACAAAGGGTACGTTGGGGTCGCCCGGAACTTGGGTCGAGCCGGAGGGGCCAGTGCCATTGGTCTGTCCACCGATTATCAAGCCCATCTGCGCAGTCTTATTCGTGGTCGCGCTTCCTCCAGTGAAGTTAAATCTGATCCAGCTGTCGTCGTCGTCCCACATAAGAACCATTGGAGTGCCGGCGGTAGCCAAAGCGGGAGAGGTAATCTTAGCTATCAACGTCAAATTTCCATCTCCGCCGGATCCGCCGCCAGCCGAGCCAATCGCCCTTGTGAATACGTTCGAATAGCTTCTGGTTCCTACCGTCGAGAGATTCGTTGTATGCCTGAATTGGCCGGTAAGCCCTCCGGAGGATGACGCGATATTCAGCCCATATCCCGGAACAGCTTCGTATCTCGATTTGTCTTCGCGCACTATGTTCCATTTGTCGTCGATTTCCCCGCTGACTAAGTACACAGCTGACATTTCTTCTTCAAACTTAACAATATAGACTTGCTCGACAATATTTTCCCCGGATACCTTAATATAGACCCTGTTTAGTTTATGGTCGGCGGGCCATTGTTGATCGCTGCCTCCCGTGTTAGACATAGACATGGGATTGAAGCCGGCTGATGCAGTCACAAAATTTTTGCCGTCTCTGGAGTATGTCACAGTCCCCCCGGCTACGGGCGTTCCCGCGACTGTATAATCGGCGCTTGCCGGATTTGAGTCGGGGGGAACCACGCGGATATATTCCGTGGTACCCGATCTAAATCCTTCAATCGGTGTTCCACCGACTGTCAGGCTGGTAAGCCCGACTCCCTTTACATATACGACGAAGTCGGTTGTTGCGGATTCTTTTGTCGAATCATTGGTCACTTTCACGCTAATCGTCGCAACGCCCGGGGCTTTCATAACGATTGCGCCTGGGGCAAAGGCGTTGGCTGAAGTTACGATAGTCTCACCGGTAATATTCAACGCTTCTATCGCGACAACCCCCGGGCGGTTTGAGGCGAACTCCACGGTGTATCCAGGGGGAAGCTCGTACTTAATGCCCATCTGGGGTTTTGGCGAATTCTCGTTTTCAACGCGGCCGATTGCTGCTTGTCCTGCAACATCCGGATTTTGCCATTCGAAGAAAGGACTGTCCTCTGGGAGCGCCTTTACGTAGGCGTTAACTACACCCGGATCCACGCCGATGTCGTAACCGGGGTTATTGTTGATGACGCGTTTTCCATAGAGTTTCTCATTGGCCATTGTAATACCAAGGCCGGGGTCGATTCTGTTTTCAATTGGATTGGAGCTCAAATTGAAAATAAGGCGCTCGCTGACGCCGTTTAGAATCTCCGCACCGGAGGCGCCGTATTTGTCGTCGCCGAATTGGGTGGGTTTTGCGGATATGACTACGGGGTCCTCAATGATGCCGCCGTTGGTAACGGTAAAGGTTTCGGACAGTCTACTGCCCTGCCCTTCAACGAAACCGTAAGCTTCCCCTTCAAGGTCGCTCGAAAGGGCGACATGGAGAGACCATTGACCGCTTGGCAGTTCGTAGCTATCCTTGCTCTCGTTGAAAAACGCGAGGTCGGTTGCTTTTATTGGGATTGAGACATTTACCGTTTCATTGGCGCCGACCAACACTTTTTTAAATCCTACAAGGCGCTTTTCCGGGAAATTGTTTTTACCCGCATCTGGGGAAACGGCGTAGATCTGCGGCACCTGTTTTCCGGCAACATTGTTTGTGTTTGTGATCGTAAAGTTGACGTTGATTGTGGTGTCTTTAGTAATATCGTTGTTGAAGGTCAAGCCGCCTGACGCAGCAACCCCACCATAGAGCGAGGCCCCGGCTTTAGCGAAAGAAAGCTCTGAAAAGCTGAGCCCTAATCCAAACGGCCAAAGCTCTTCCAATTCGTTGTACATGTAAGTATGCCCGCCTTGCCCATCTTCCGGGAACAGGCTGTAATTGAACATCCCGGGATGGTTTATAGCCATACTCCTGAGCCAGGTTCCGTTGAGGTGTCCGTTCGGGTTAGTTTTACCCGTGATGACCTCTCCGTAACCTACCCTACTGATGCCGCCATAGCAGGACCAGAGAATCGCGTCCGCCATTTCAAGAGCGTCCTCGGCTATATCAACCTGGCCGACGGATTCAATGATCAGGACGAGCTTTTTGGGGTTCAGCTGGGTTTTTACCTGTCTAATAAGTTCCACTTGTGCCGCGGCTAAATTCAGGTTCGTGCGGTCGCCGGACTCGCGGGATTCACCGGATCCATTTCCGACTACGACAACCGCGAGATCAAGGTCGGCGGGGAGCGCTGCATACGTCCTCACGGCGCCGAAGGTGATGTTTGCAGCACTCAAACCTGTAATGCTGCCGGTGCTGTCGGCAGAAGTGTATCCGTAGTGGTACTGGACAGACAGCTTATCTCGTGCCGCTGCGTTGTACGTGTCTGTGTCCGCGAACGCTACCCTGACGCCTTTTTCTATATTTGTATAGTTGGCAGAGGTAGCAAACCCGGTGGGCAACGTGCCTGTGTAATTGCCGCCGTAGGTATTTATCCCCATTGCCCCAATGACGCCGACTTTGTATGTGTCTGTATCAGCCATAATCTGGGCCTGTGTAATCGGCAGCGCATTATTTTTGTTTTTTACCATAACGACTGCTGAGCGGTTTACTTCCTGGGCTAGATCGAGCCGTTTTTGTGACAATCCACGAGCTAAGAATGTGCCTGTCGCAGTGGGGCTGGTGCTGGACGGGATGTTCGGGACGTTCGTGCCGCCCATGCCTTTGTCCCATTCAGCCCTGGCGATATCGGCCCATTCGTTTTCTTCGTCGAATTCTCCGAGCTGCATGCGGGCGGTCATCATACGGTGAACCGAAACTTCAAGCTGCTGCTCTGTATATCTACCTTTGTCTGTCAAGGAAAGCCCGCTTCCGTCTTCGTTATGAAGCATTCTTTGAAGGTTTGAGGCATAGCTGCCTAATCCGTCTGTTTCGCCTGCGTTACATTGCAGGTCAAGGCCGTTGGCCTGCGAGTTGGCATAAGCCTCACCCAATGTGTATTTGTTCAGTGTATGCGGGTTGCTGAAGCGGTGAACGCTCCTGTTGTACGAAACCGCGGCGGAATCGCAGTCTGTTACAATGTAACCGGAGAATCCGTAGAACTGGCGCAACACGGTATCCATGTAATAGCTGCTCTGGGAAATCGGGATACCGTTAGTGCTGCTGTACGACATCATGACCGACGAAACGTCGGCGTCATCAATGATAATACGAGCCGGGCGCGTGTAGTACTCGCGGAACTCGCGGTGCGTAACGTTGTCAGCGCCGCTGGTGTAGCGGTTTCTTTCGGAGTTGTTGGCCATGTAATGCTTGATGGTGGTGACGACCCTCTTGACGCCATCACCGCTGTTCGGATTGAATACCTTGTAGCTTCCGTCGTAGTTTTTGCCTTCAAGGCCCTTGACGAAAGAGGCTCCCATCAAACCAGTAATGAGCGGATCCTCGCTGAACACCTCGTCGTTACGGCCCCAGCGGGGGTCGCGCGCGAGGTTGATGGTTGGCGAGAACATCGTGAGGTTGTACATGTTATTCCTTACCTGCTCACGAGTGTTGGCGCCAATTTCCACGGCTTCTTCGTAGTAGAGTTCGGGATCCCACGTCGCGCCTATGGCGAAGTTGGTCGGGTAAGACGCCGCAGTCGTGTATCGTGACATCCATCCCTCCTGCATAAGCCCATGGTGCGCTTCGTTCCACCACATATAGGGAGCGATGCCCAACCTCGGGATAGCTGCTGAGTTAAAACCGGCTGTCTGAGAAGCTTTCTCCGCTATCGTCATGCGGGCTACCATATCGGCGGCACGCTCTGCGTAGGAATAAGCCTCGTCCTTATAGATAGGTGGTTCATCCGCAGCGAGCAAAGCCACGGAATCGGTAGCCCCGGTGAAATCAGTGGAACCAGTGGCGGAACTCGTGATCGCTGGGGCAAGGCCCAAAACCATGACTAGGCTCAATACCACAGAAATAAGCCTCATTGATAATTTCTTCATCTTTAACATATGTGATTCCTTTCTTTTTTTGATCGTTAGTTTCTAAACACCTCCAATTCGCAAAGCGCCGCCGTCCCCCCCCGTCGGGGAAATGCTATGTCTAATATCCATTCCCCCGCGAGCGGCACACTGTACGTTTCGGAAATGAAAAAACTTCCATAAGAAAAAACTTCAACCATCTAGTTAAACTAGAACAGAAAATATACGCACAGGCCGGGATTTTTACAACACCGGCCTGCATGTATCAATCGAGTTACTGTTTGTATCAATCGAGTTACTGTTTGTATCAATTGAGTTACTGCATGTATCAATCGAGTTACTGTTTGTATTATTTACTTAAACGTATAATCAATTAATACCGGCATATATGTATCGCTGTCCCACAAGAATACTTTCGCGTAATAGCCGCCAGTGGCAAAATGTCCGTCGGAGTTTTCCGGCATATTTAACGTTACCTCAAACTCCGCATATTGGCCTACGGTTATTACTTTAGCATCAGTGCCCACATAAATCAGTCTGCCGTCCGACGTAAATACCGCCACGTACATTGTTAAACTCTCGTCTTCATCCGATTCGTTCTGGCGTGTCATTTTCGTTACCAACGTCGCCGATGATAACGAAGTAAGTTTCCTACCGGAGCCGTCGGCGAAGTCCGGGATATTATCGGGAGCGCCGTATTTGAAGAGCACTTCTACTCTTCCGCTTGTCTCACCCGGATATACCCTTACTTCGATGGTACCCCAATGAGTCGATCCTATGCCAAACTGCGACAGGTTAGGGAAAACGCGCGTAGGCTCGGTTCCTGTCCCTATCAGGTCGGCTGCCGTCAGTGCTGTTGAGGGCCAGATTGACATCCCGAAAGTATGAGTTAATGAGTAATTACCAGGCGTGATGTTGTCAAATACATACACCTCGTCTATACCGTAAGTTTCATACGTCATTATTCTTTCCGTACTATTAGTGCCCCCTGTTGGTTGTCTTGAAAAATCGAGTTCAGCGCCTCTGCCCCGCGTTTCAAACGTGTTTTCCGCGTAACGAGGAGTACCGCTGGAGAAAGCCTCTACTTCAAAATAATACTCCGGACCGACGTTCAGGCTGGGAATGTGTAAGTAATTGTCCCAATAAACCATATAGCTATTATACAATTTGTTGGGTTCAATGCCGTAGCGCACCACATACCCTTCGGCGCCTTCCACCGGTTCCCACAACAAATGGGCGTAGCGACGGTCTAATTTATTGCGAACAACCGTTACATTATCCACCTTTGTGAAAGTTGACTCTTCCGGATTGCCGAAAACACGAAACGCTTTCACGGCAAACCGCCTGGTACCGGGCGTAATTACATTTGTCAGCTTCACATACTGTCCTGTTACGTCAAGGCCGTCGAGTTCGATGTAATCGCTCGGTAAGTCCTGGGTGTTGTTGGATTTGTCAATGATCAGGGTCCAGTTCACGTTATCGTTTGACACATGGACAGTGTATGAACGATAGGGTGGCCTGGTTCCGTCAGTGCCTGCAGTCCTGTCCCACAGTATTTGTATTCCGCGAATATCACATTCTACGCCAAGGTCGACGGTTATATATTCGCCCGGATTGCCCGTTGCAGCGCTCCAGTAATTCTTCGGATCCTCATCCACCGCAAATGCCGGCCAGTAGTCCACAGGCGGGGAATCGGAAGATGTAAACATGGAAGATGTTTCGACCCGTTTGTCTAGGGATAGAAGCGTCCATCCTGTATAACTATCTTTGATCGGATCCGCCTTGACGCCGGGCAGATATGTCGGATAATCGCCAAATTCGACCTTTCCGTGCATCACGCCCTGTGCGTCGACATCTGAGGGGAAGAGAGATATAAGCGTATTGCCACTTGCACGATTTAGCGCGTATGGGAGCATACAGACGGTCCAAACTTGACCCTGCTTGTCTACGAATATACTGCCGTGGCCGGCGCCCGGCGCTACGCCTGTTGTCTTCATAGTAAGCGGGTTATGTTCACTATATTTATATGGACCCAACGGATCGTCCGCTACGTATACGCCATGCCCATAAGAGAAAAATTCGAGGCCGATAGACGCAAACATCAGATAGTATTTGCCATTGTACTTGAGCGGATGGCCACCTTCAGTCCATCCATATTCTTGGGGACGGTATTCCCTGGTAATTGACCCCAATGGAAAGATATTGTCATATGCCCATCTGGTTTCCCAGCCATGGTTATGGGGGTCGCCCCAAATGGCGACAACGGGTTCGCCTATTTCCTTGAAGGTTGTTTTGTCTACTTCAACGACGCGTATCCCCAAAATCTGCGACCATCCGTAGTACATGAACAGCCGTCCTGTTTCTTCATCGTAGAGCATGGCGGCATCGCCATAATTGCTGCTAGAGAAATTGCCGACTTGATACCATACTCCCGATTTTGGATCGTCAGTCGCCATTACTCTGTTATTTGTATTTCCGGCGTAGTTATGCAGTTTGCCGTCAATATTCACAAAGCCGGGTATCCCGCCCAGTAAACTCGGCGCAGCGATATACGTCCAGTCCACGAAGTCATCTGACACCCAATAGCCGGTCCTCCCACGCACAGTTAGTATATAGTAGTCTTCAAATACCGTGATAATAGGCTCACCGCTTGTCAGCACTGCCCCCGTACCCTGAGAAAGCGAAATGGGATTAGTGTACGTTTTTGGGTTGTGTATGAAGTCCTTTCCCGTCGGTCCTATCGGTAGAGAGGGCGTCGTGGCGACGTTGATAATGATGACATCGCTTCTCACTGCCGTACCCGCGCTGTAAGCACTGTTTTCAGCAGAGCGCGCCCAGACATAGTAGGACGTGTTTGGTGAACGATTGGTGAAGGTTGTTGCGGCTCCCCAGCCGGTAGTCGGAGCCGTGGCGCCGGCTGTGTTAATCGCGTACTCCACCGTCTGCCCGTTACCCGGGGCGGCGACGGGGTTCACCGTGATCGTGTCGCCGGTGACCGAGGCTGCCGTCGGAGCATCGACCGTCGCGCCAACAGCCTTCGCGGCGCCGACGATAATGGCGTCGCTCCGCGCAGCCGTACCCGCTGTGTAAGCGTCGTTTTGAGCAGCGCGCGCCCAGACATAGTAGACTCCTGAGGCTCTATCGGTGAAGGTCGTTGCGGTTCCCCAGCCGGTCGTCGGAACCGCAGTGGCGGATGTGCCAATCGCGTATTCCACTGTCTGCCCGTTACCCGGGGCGGCGACGGGGCTCACTGTGATAGTGTCGCCGGTGACCGAGGCTGCCGTCGGAGCATCGACCGTCGCGCCGGTACCCCTCGCCACGGAGATTGACAAGGGAGCAACGATGACAGGGAAGGCATCGCCCGTGCCCGCGCCGACTACATTCCCTCGCGCAATTGTCGCTGGAAACGTAATCGGGAAAGATCCGATGGAGCTCGGTATTGCGGGAATGGTTCCGCTAATGTGCACGGTTACGATCGTGTCGCTTGTCCGTACTACTGTCCCTACCAGGCCAGCCGGGAGGCCGCTTATGGCAAAGTCAGCGGGTGTTATCGTGTCGGCGAAAGCGCCACCCTCTAAGGTGTAGACAATCCTACTAACCCTCCCGTCGATCGCTTCGCCGACTCTGATGTCGGCTATGGCGCTGGTCACGGCATTAGACGTGCTACCGTCGCGGGCGACGGCGCTTATTTGAAATTCGCCGGGCCTATCATATTTGAGGACCAGATCTACTCTTCCACTTTCCGGACCCCTATACACCCTTACTTCGATGGAACCCCATCGCTCCTCGCCTATGCCAAACTGCGACAGGTTGGGGTAAACGGCTGAAAGCTCGTATTCTGGAGGCCCCCCTGTCAGCAACTCTGCTGTCAGTGCCGTCGTGGGCCAGATTCCAACCCCGAAAGCATGAGTGAAAGAGTAATTGCCAGGCGTACAGTTTAATAATGAATACACCTCGTCTTCTTTGTTTGGAGATTCATACGTCATAAATCTTCTATTCGTTCCTGAATCCATAGCCGGTACTACACTAGTAGGGGCCGAGAAATTGATTTCAGAGCCTCTGCCCCGCGTTTCAAACGTGTTTTCCACGTGACGAGGCGTACCGCTGGAGAAAGCCTCTACTTCAAAATAATATTCCGGATCGACGTTCAGACTTTTAATGTCTAAGAAACTGTCCCAATAAACCATATAGCTATTATACAGTTTGTTGGGTTCAACGCCGTAGCGCACCACATACCCATCGGCGCCATCCACCTGTTCCCACACCAAACTGGCTTTGCGGCGATCCAATTCGCTGCGAACAGCCTTTACATTATTCACCTTTGTGAAAGTTGACTTATCCGGATTGCCGAAAACACGAAACGCTTTTACAGCAAACCTTCCGTTATCGGGCGTAAACATATTTGTCAACTTCACATACCGTCCGTTTACGGCGGTGGGGAGTTCGATGTAATCGGATCGTAAGTCCTGGGGATTGTTGGTTTTGTCAATAATCAGGGTCCAGTTCAGGTTATCGTTGGACACTTCGACAGTATATGATTGATAACGGGTGAGTGCCGCGGTTCCGGTGGCGCCAACTCTGTCAAACAGTATCTGTATTCCGCGAATATCACTTACTTCGCCAATATCGACGGTTATATATTCGCCCGGATTGCCCGTTGCAGCACTCCAGTATGTCTTCGGATCCTCATCCACCGCAAATGCCGGCCAGAAATTCAAATGCCAGTCATATATGGAAGATGTTTCGACCCGTTTGTTATAGGATAAAAGCGTCCATCCCGTATAGTTATCTTTGATCGGATCCGTCTTGACGCCGGGCAGATATTGCGGATAATCGCCATATTCGACCTTCCCGTGCATCACGCCCTCTGCGTCGACATCTGAGGGGAAGAGAGATATAAGCGTATTGCCTCTTCCTCCATCTAGTGCGTACGGCAGCATGCAGACGGTCCAGACTTTACCCTGCTTGTCTAGGAATATACTGCCGTGGCCGGCACCCGGCGCTACGCCTGTTGTCTTCATAGTAAGCGGGTTATGCTCACTATATACATATGGACCCATCGGATCGTCTGCTACGTATACGCCATGCCCATAAGAGAAAAATTCGAGGCCGATAGACGCATACATCAGATAATATTTGCCATTGTACTTGAGCGGATGACCACCTTCAGTCCATCCATATTCTTGGGGACGGTATTCCCTGTGGGTGAAATATGGAAAGATATTGTCAGATGCATATCTGGTTTCCCAGCCATGGTTATGGGGATCGCCCCAAATGGCGACAACGGGTTTACCTATTTCCTTGAAGGTTGTTTTATCTATTTCAACGACGCGAATCCCTAAAATCTGCGACCATCCGTAGTACATAAATAGCCTGCCTGTTTCTTTATCGTAAAGCATGGCGGCATCGCCATAATTGTTGCTGGAGAATGTACCGGCATCATACCATACTCCCGTTTTCGGATCGTCAGTCGTCCTTACTCTGTTTTCTCTGTTTCCGGCGTAGTTATACAGTTTGCCGTCAATTTCCACAAAGCCAGGTATCCCGCCCAGTAAATTCGGCGCACTGACATACGTCCAGTCTACGAAGTCAGGTGACCACCAATAGCCACGCTGCCCACGTACAGTTAGATAGTAGTCATCTTTAAATACTGTGATAATAGGCTCGCCGCTTGTCTGCAGTCTCCCGGAATCCTGAGTAAGCGTAATGGGATTAGTGAACGTGGTTGGGTTGTGTATGAACGACTTTCCCGTTGGCAATACCGGAAGACCCTCCGACGCAAAAGCTGTCACTGCCCCCATCAAGCACACGACCATAAGTGCGGCTATACAGAAAAGAAATGCTTTTTTGTTTCTGCTTTTTTTCATTAGCCTTCAACTCCTTTATCAATTTCATTTATTTTCTTTCTTGCTTGCTTTCTTGCATCTTAAACTCCAGCCTTTATTCTTTCCCTTAATCCCCTCCATTCATTTTCTTAATTGATCGTTAGTTTCTAAACATCTCTAATTCGCACAGCGCCGCCGTCCCCCCCCGTCGGGGAAATGCTAAATCCATGCCCCCGCGAGCGGCACACTATACGTTTCGAAAATGAAAAAACTTCCATAAGAAAAAACTTCAGCCATCTAGTTAAAATAGAACAGAAAATAGTACCTTACTACAAGTGTAGCACTGAAGCCTTTTTTGTATAAGGTAAGGATGTGATGGTTTTATTGATATTTGATTGATTATTTAACTATAATTTTTGAATATTGTACAATATAGTTTTCTGTCAGTATGTGCCATCTCGCACAAAGGACGGCCTTGGACATAGAGACACCTCGCAGCGTGTGCGGGGCGTGGAGAGTTGCTGGTTAGTCATAGGTTAGCATGGTGGCGTGGCGGTGCGTGACCGGGGTAGGCACTGAACAGGCACGTTTTGTATGCTATCAGGCGTTTTGTGTGCCCTTTACCAGACTTTTAAATTCGTAAAGTATCGCCCTTGACGATTTTCAAACCCACCGCTAAACTTAGAAGTTATTCTACATAATGCAAAGCGTCGAGTCAGGTGAATGGGACATATTTGTTGAAAAGCGCGGGGTCTTTGAGGTTGTCGCCTTATCAAGCGCCTTCAGCCATATGGTTGGCCGCATAAAGGCCCTCATGGGACGAATTATGGAAGATCAAAAAGCCCTCCGCGAGTGTGAGCTCAGGATGCTTTATGAGCAGATTAACCTCATTTCCTGTATAATACACTGGATTCGATGGTGTGGCTCGCCGAAAGCGGCAACAAGGAAAGCGTCATAAAAATGATTGAGACGCTCGCGGAATTCTTTCGGCTAACCCTACATGAAGGTAATGAAACAATCCCTGTAAGAGACGAAATAAAGCATGTTGAGAGTTACCTCACCATTCAGAAGATGCGTTTTGGAAAGACATTTGATTTCGATATAGAATTGGAATGAACATGGCTTCGACCTTTGCGAGGTTTGTTCTAATGGGCATGACCTTGTTGAGGCAGCCGAAAGGGAACAGCCAGATTTAGTCATTCTTGATATTAACATGCCCTATATTGACGGCATCACTGCGGCAAAACTGATTAAAGAAGATGTCCCCCACGCCAAGATAGCATTTCTCACAGGGTATAACAGCTTTGACTATGCGCAGAAAGCTGTTGACCTCAATGCCCTAAAATACTTACTCAAGCCAATCTCCGCTGCGAAAATGAGTGGCATCCTGTCCGAAATCCGTAGCCTACTAGACGACGAGAGGCGTAAAAAGGCAGACTATCAGTATCTTCAGGATTTTCACAATCAACATAGCGACATCATGAAAAGTGCCTTTTTTAACCGCCTACATGTTGCAAGCCTTATATCCGCGATAAAATCCGGCGATTTGGATCAAATAAACTCCATAACCAAACTGATGCTTCAACCAGATCTAGCTGATAGCATTAACACATTGCGCGCCTATGCCCTGTCCATCATACTCAGCATAGCCCTTGAAGCGGAGAGGCTAGGTTTCTCGGCGAGTTCTTTCTTGTCTGGCACAATGATCGACGCCCTTTTTCAAAGGGAAAGCGCTGATGGGCTATGCTCTGATGTGAGGTACGCCTGCTCCACCCTGTCAAAAATTATTGGGGGCCAGCACGATTCAGGCCAGCTAAGCCTCTTTGAGAGGGCTGTTCGTTTCATTGAAGAAAACATTTCCGATACAGAACTGTCTGCCATTACGATATGCGGCAAACTGTATTTCAGCCCCAGCTACTTCAGGGCAATTTTTAAAAAAGAATCCGGTGTTTCCTTCGGTGCTTACCTAACTCGCGCCAGGATGAAAAAAGCTAAGGCACTACTTATGGAAACTGACCAAAAAAGCTATCAGATCGCCAAGAAGGTTGGCTTTTCTGACCCCCGCTATTTCAGTTTCTGCTTTAAGAAACACTATGGAATGTCCCCAAAAGATTTCCGGGAAACAACCCGGCCCCTCCAGTGATAGCTTCCCTGGGTGTAACACAACTTTGCAATCACGAATATAGCACGGCATTGCAATCATGGATATAGCACGGCATTGCATTCATGGATATAGCACGGTATTGCAATCATGGATATAGCACGGCACAACAAATGCATGGCATAGAAACACAGGGAAACACAGTATGCCCCGACAGCTACCGCTTATACGTAGATTGTTGCACCTTCACTGGCGACAGCCACTGAACTGGCTGCCGCACCTGTTGCAATTATGCTGTCTTCGACTTCAATCCTGTAGCAATTATGTGTCTTCGCCGACTACTTAATCGTAATTATGCTGTCTTCGCCGTCTATTTAATCGTAATTATGCTATCTTCGCCGACTGTAAAATAATCCGGAGCTGCCAGGTTCTGTACGAGCGTACCCTCAGCTTTAAATACCCCAGGATTTACGACCCTCGCGTAGTAATAATACAAATAGCCTTTGTTGAATCTGCCGTTATAGTCGTAGAAGGTAACCTTTTGCCCTTCAACTGCGCAATAGCGGTAATAGCCATACCCAAATGATTGCGAACCTTCTATCTTTGCGGAATTGCCGACATACGCAAGCCCCGACGGCAGATAGTCTGTAACGCTGTAGGAGCCGTCGATTGCTTTTGCCGAATAGTCGATCCACAATTGAACCCGAACCAAATCCCCCTGTTCAAATTCGCGGGTTGCAACGCTGCTGCTGCTGCCGCTACCGCCACTGCCGCTGCCGCCGTTGCC
>Ga0099364_10004094_pt1 | contig 22171 bp, 21 predicted proteins | sample TergutTh196P3_FD_73070 | JGI IMG/M metagenome (GOLD analysis project Ga0099364, IMG submission 73070) | Microcerotermes parvus P3 segment gut microbial communities from Pointe-Noire, Republic of the Congo - Th196 P3 | ecosystem: Host-associated > Arthropoda: Insects > Digestive system > Gut ...
CCATTTCTTACAATGTGTACAGATGTACAATAAAAGCAACGTTTTTAACCATTTCTCTATAAATGCTGCAAATATATAAATATCAAATGACTATAGCGTTTTCATCATACTTTTTGACCATTAAGCCGATTTTTTTTAAAACTACAATGAACACAGAAATTATTACAAAAAACACCCGTTCCTTGAAAGAAACGAGTGCGAGCAACTTTATAAATTAAAAAATTATTTTTTCTCTAAATGTGATTTGTAGCGGCTACGGAATTTATCCACGCGGCCTGCCGTATCAACCAGTTTCATCTTACCGGTGTAGAAAGGGTGAGAAGTATTGGATATTTCAACCTTGTACAAAGGATATTCAACGCCATCAATCGTGATGTTCTCTTTGGTGTTAACACAGGAACGGGTAATAAAAGTATGCTCATTCGACATATCCTTGAAAGCTACTAAACGGTAGACATCGGGATGAATTTCTTTTTTCATAATTAACGCGTAATTTTTTTACTTTTTCAAATTGGGCTGCAAAGATAAGCATTATTTTTTATTTTGCAAGAAAAATTGCTTAATTTCTTCGACTAAAGTATCCGCCGCCGTTTTAGCTTCTGCTTCCGCATATATCCTGATAATCGGTTCCGTATTGCTCCTGCGCAGGTGTACCCATCGTCTATCTTCGTCAAAATCAATACGAACGCCGTCTATATCGGTAATACGGTATTGGCTATACGCTTTTTTCAAACTGTCCAATAAGGCCTCTATATTCACATCGGGAGTTAGTTCTACTTTGTTTTTCGACATAACATAAATCGGATATTCGGCGCGCAGGTCGGAACATTTTATTGCTTTATGCGCCAGATGCGAGAGGAACAAAGCGATTCCTATCAGCGCATCGCGGCCGTAGTGCAGGTCGGGTACAATCACTCCACCATTGCCTTCCCCGCCAATTACCGCTTGGCAGGCTTTCATCTGAGCCACTACATTCACCTCCCCTACTGCCGATGCAAAATATTGACCGCCATGCTTTTCGGCAACATCGCGCAACGCGCGCGAGGAGGAAAGGTTGGACACCGCATTTCCCTTCCTGCACGACAAGACGTAGTCAGCCACTGCCACTAAGGTATATTCTTCGCCAAACATTTCCCCGTTTTCACAGACCAAGGCCAAACGGTCAACGTCGGGGTCAACCACTATGCCGCAGTCGGCCTGCTCGGCCACTACTCGTTTTGAGATTTCAGTCAGATGTTCGGGCAGGGGCTCAGGATTATGCGGGAAGCGCCCGTCAGGCTCGCAATACAATTCCACTACCTGAACGCCTAAAGTCATCAGCAGTTTAGGAATAACTACTCCGCCCACCGAATTTACCGCGTCAAGTACTACCTTGAATCCAACCTTGTAAATAGCCTCCACGTCAACCAAAGGGTGCTGGCATACAGCATCTATGTGTTTATCGGTATAAGTCGCATCGTGCCGCATAGCGCCTAATCGGTCAACATCTACAAACTCAAAGGCTTGTTCCTTAACCAAGCGAAGCAAGGCTTCGCCGTCGGCTGCCGAGAGAAATTCCCCCTTTTCGTTCAATAATTTCAGGGCATTCCACTCTTTAGGATTATGCGAGGCGGTAAGGATAATACCGCCGAAAGCTTTTTCCCATACTACGGCCATTTCTACCGTTGGCGTGGCAGCCAGACCTATATTTACCACATCAACCCCGCAAGCCGTCAAAGTGCCGCACACCAATTTATCAAACACAGGCCCTGAAATACGGGCATCGCGCCCTACCACCACTTTGAGGCGGGCAGAGGGGTGTTGCATGCGCAGCCAAGCCGCATACCCTGCTGCAAAATGTACAGCGTCAATGGGCGTCAAGGCTTCTCCCAATTGTCCCCCAACCGTGCCGCGGATACCTGATATGGAAGTGATTAGAGGCATAATGGTTATTAGTTGTTGATTTGTTATTTGATGAAGAATAGATGAAGTTCACCCTTACCCCAAATCCCTTACTACAGCATGAACACCAAGACAAGGAAGGCAGAGGCGAAGGCCAAGATAGCGTAGAGTTCGGGAAATACAATCAAAATCATAGATTTTCCGAAAACATCTTGACCGTTACTCATTTCCACTATGGAATTGGCAGATATTTTCGACTGCCAGGAAGCCGAAATGTAACCGACAAGCCCCAAAGCAATGCCTACGGCACAAACCAAGACCCCTTGCATGTAGGTAAAGGCAAGCATTTCTCTAACTTTCAGCAGATACAGGAAGAAGGCAGCAAAGCCGTACAGTCCTTGTGTTGCCGGCAATGCGGCAAGAATCATTCCCTTACCGAAAATATCGGCATTCTTCTTCAATCCGCCAATCAGCGCATTAGCGCCATTGGTTACTCCTATTGCGCTTCCTATGCAGGAACCTGTCAGCATTGTTGCCATTCCGATTACAACTAAAATAAAGGGTAACGTTAAATTTTCCATGTTAATATTGTTTTTATTTGTTTAGAAACATTCTCAATTTTCAATTCTCAATTTTCAATTTCTTAAGCGGGTTATAATAACGGCCGCCGCCCGTAAATCCTACATTTTTATAAAATTCCACAAAGGTTAAACGCATGGGGTGTACAAAGGCGCCCAAGGCCGACAGGGCCAATACCCCTATGTGTCCCACTATTAATATCAAGCCGCCGATTAGCCAGCCCACATAAGAGATATTCATGCACATCAGCCCTACCGTGTTTACTACAAAGCCCAAAATACCTCCTGCAGCACCCAAGCCGAATAAACGGATATAAGAGAGCAGGTCACCGAAAATGCCTGTAATATCCCATAAAGAAGCAATACCTTTAGCGAAACGAACAAAAATATTTTTCGACCGACCTGTGAAAAACAGTACCAAGGTTAATCCTATACATAATATGGCAAGCATCGCCCAACTCGGCAGCGGCAGCCCCAAAAACGACTTGGCCGACAATAAAGCGGCGTCAATAAGGAGCAGGGTCCAGCCTAACTGGTCAAGGCCATGTTGCCAGCCGTAGCGGCACATAAGATTGATAGTTTGTATAGCTTTAGCAAAAATAATTTGCGCACCCCCGAACGCAATGGCTAACCAAAACATTGCCAAGTCGTCGAGAAATACGCCTTCAACATTGAAAAGTTCGCCTAACTTCATGCCGAAAAATCCACCTGAGGTCAGTGGCATGATGATAGCGCCTATGCCTAAGAATTGCGCCAAGGTTAATATCGGCCGCATCTTGGGTAATTTGAATTTAGCTATTGTGGCTCCCAGCAGCAGGACTAAGCCGTAGCCCATATCGCCCAAACAGAAGCCGAAGAAGAGCATATAGAAGGGCGAAAAGTAGGCGGTAACATCTAACTCATCGTAGCGCGGCGGCATATACATGCTGCCTATAGGCTCGAAAAGTCGGGAAAACTTATTGTTTTTCAATTTTACAGGCGGGTCGTCCTCTATGGTAGCCTCAGTTTGCAGATACACCGCCTGTTCCTGCTCCAGAAATGCCATCACCTCGTCATTCTGCGGCTTAGGAACGAAGGCTGTCAACACCGACAAAGTATCTTCCGCCTCCGCTTGTGCGCTTTGTCCCGCCAAGTATAGCTCTAATTGTTCTACCAAGTCATTGCGGTAGTCGGCTAAGCGTTCCTTTTGCAAGGCATATTTCTCTAATTCGCGCAATATGACACCTTTGCGGTGGTCTATATTGTCTAATTCGTTTTTCAATACGGTTTCCGAAGCCACAGGCAAGCGGGCTTCCTGTAAGGGGAAGCTATAGGCTTCGCCCGAAAGTTCCAATACGGCAAAGTAAACCTTATCTCTTTCCCTGTTAATTATTTTCACTACATATTCCTGCTCCCACTGTTCGGCATTCGCCGCATAATTTTTTTCCGCAGCAATATAAAAGTGAGGAGTTATATCCAAGGTTTTCAAGCAGTCAATCGGCGCTGTTCCCCAGTTTCCCCATGGACGCGATACTTCAATTTCGAGCATAAGTTTAGCCCGTCGGTCGGTTAACTGCGTATGTTCTGTCCACAATTTTTCTACTGTATGCAGTATCTGCAATGGCTGCTCTTCCGATGCAAGGCCGACAGCAACCTCATCGGTTTTATGCTTAGACAGCAATTTGCAGGCAGCATTGCAGCGGTTAATTTCTTCCAACAAAGAAGCGGACTGCTTATCAATCGGACGGTTGCTGCGCCGCACGTCTACCACGCCTAAGGCCTGCAAGCGTTCTAAAAATGCTGTCGTATCGCGGCGGTAAAGCACCAAATCATATTTAATCATCGGTACAATCATGCAGCTGCCTCCTCTTTTTGTTGTCGTTCTTTCACTATTTTCTGCGCTGCCTTAGAAAGGTTTTCTTCGTCTTCCATAAAGCGTTTTATTTTCAATATAGCCTCTTGGTACCCTGGTATTTGCACCTTCTCATACAGGTTTACTTTCTGCGTAGTTTTTTTCCGCGTATGGTCTAATATACGCATTTTCTCTGTATAAAATTCGCTCTCAATACCCACCTGCGCCAAGTCTTGCAATATTTGCACCCCATCGGCAAACCATAGCGGATTACGGAAGAGGTTGTAGGGTTTGACGTCGAATAATACTTTTTTCAACACAGGCACCTTCACGCCTGCTATTTTCACCATTTCCATTTCCACATCGCGCACGGCAATCAGGCCCTGATGAAACTCGTTCCACAGTCCGACCATGTAATCGTAGGAAGCCATCTTTTGTTCCAACTCCCGCAGCAATTCTTCCGCACGTTGCTTGGCACGCTTCACTTCCATGCGCAAAGCCGACTCTTTATTTTTCAGCGTAGGCAAGGCCTTTAGCCGCACCTTGAGCTGCTTTTCGAGGTCGTTGAGCGATGTTTTATTGAGTTGATATTTTATGGCCATGGATTGGGGTTATGAGTTATGAGTTATGAGTTATGAGTTATGGGTTATGAGTTGTTTATTTGTTAGTCATTGCGATGCACGAAGCAATCATTGCTTATTTGTTGATTTGTTGATTTGCTACTTATTAATCATTATTTACTATTCACTTATTTACTATTTACTTATTTGCCGTTTAACTGCTTATTCATTGCCTTAATTCTCAATTATCAATTCTCAACTCTCAATTTACTTCGTCCAGTATTGGTCTGCAATTTCCTGTTTGATGGCTGTTTCGGCCTTGGAGAAATATTTGGCAAAGAGTTTCCAAGTGCGGTCGAGCATCTCGGTTATATCAATATTAATGTCAATTGACAGTATATTTTGCGAATAATCTTTAGCAAATTCCAGGGCGCGGCGGTCGTAATCGCTGAGGTCGAAGCCGTTTTCCAGCTTTGTTTTGGCGTTGGCGGCGTCGGCATAGAGGCGCACGGCGGCGTTCATCACCTGAGGGTGGTCGTTGCGGGTGGCCTTGCCTATCACTAATTGTTTCAAGCGCGAGAGCGAGCGGAAGGGGTCAACAATCACCTTGCCTGTGTCGCTGTCGGTACGCAGGAATAGTTGTCCCTCGGTGATATATCCCGTATTGTCGGGAATAGCGTGTGTAATATCGCCGCCGCTCAACGTGGTTACGGCAATAATGGTAATGGAACCACCATCGGGCAACTGCACAGCTTTCTCATAGAGTTTGGCTAAATCGCTGTACAAGGAGCCGGGCATACTGTCTTTCGAGGGAATTTGGTCCATACGGTTACTCACTATACTGAGGGCGTCGGCGTAAAGCGTCATGTCGGTCAGCAGCACCAGCACCTTTTCATTCTTATCCACCGCAAAGTATTCGGCTGCGGTAAGGGCCATATCGGGCACTAACAAACGTTCTACAGGAGGCTGCTCGGTGGTATTCACAAAACTGATAATACGCCCCAAAGCGCCTGCATTTTCAAATACTTGCTTATAATACAGGTAATCGTCGTTGCTCAGTCCCATGCCGCCGAGTATAATCTTATCGACCTTAGCGCGCAGGGCTACGTCGGCCATTACCTGATTGTAGGGTTGGTCGGGGTCGGCGAAGAAGGGAATTTTTTGCCCCGACACTAAGGTATTGTTCAGGTCAATCCCTGCAATGCCCGTAGCAATCAGCTGCGAAGGCTGTTTACGGCGGAATGGGTTCACCGACGGACCGCCGATTTCGCGTTTTTCGCCTTCTACTTCCGGACCGCCGTCAATAGGCTGTCCGTAGGCATTAAAGAAGCGGCCTGCCAAGTCGTCGCTCACATTCAGCGTGGGCGGTTCGCCGAAAAATACTACTTCGGCGTTGGTAGCAATTCCTTCGGTACCTGCGAATATCTGCAAGGTAATCAAATCGCCGTTGATTTTCACCACCTGCGCCAGACGCCCCGCTACCGTAGCCAGCTCTTCCGCCACCACTCCCTTGGCATGTAACGATACCGTAGCCTTAGTGATGCCTTCGAGTTTTGTATATATACGTTGAAATGCAGTTGTCATGTTATGAGTAAAAAGTTTATAAAGTTCGTAAAGTTATGAATTATGAATTAGGGCTTCTAAGGCGGTTTCGTGTTCTTTGAATTTGGGGCTTTCAAATTCCGAGTAGTTCATTTGGCGACATATATTAATAATGTCTTTATAAAAAACGGAGCATTGTTCAAAGTTATCGAAAATCGGGTTTTGGCGACAAATCTCCATCAGTTTATAGAGCATATATTGCTGACGTTTCAGCGGAGTAGAAGCGTCTATCTTATCAAAGGCGTCCTGCTGCAAAAGCACAAAGTCAATTAATTCCGACTTCCAGTAGCGCACATGATAATCCATCGGCACGCCGTCGTCGCCTAAGATGTTGATTTGCTCGTAGGCTTCCTTTCCGCGCAATATGACATTCCTCGCTTCCCTCACAGTACTCACCCAGCCTTCAATTATTTTTTCATCAAGATAGCTTATAATTTCAGGATATTCCAGATATTTAGAATAACTTTCCACAGGGTCGATAGCGGGGTAGCGCTTACTGTCGGCGCGGTTTTGCACCAAGGCGTAGAAACAGCGGGCGGCCTTTTTAGTCGATTCGGTTACAGGCTCTTTGAGATTACCGCCTGCAGGCGACACCGTACCTATAAAGGTTACCGAGCCTGTTTCGCCGTTATTCAGATAAACAAAACCTGCGCGGGCGTAGAAATTAGAGATAATCGCCGAAAGGTCCATAGGAAAAGCATCGGCGCCGGGCAGTTCTTCCAAGCGGTTACTCATTTCGCGCAAAGCTTGCGCCCAGCGTGAAGTAGAGTCGGCCAGCAAAAGCACCTTAAAGCCCATGGCGCGGTAATATTCGGCAATGGTCATGGCCGTATATACCGATGCTTCGCGGGCAGCCACAGGCATGTTCGACGTATTACATATAATAGTAGTACGTTCCATCAATTTACGGCCTGTGCGCGGGTCGTCCAATCTCGGAAATTCGGTAAAAATTTCCACTACCTCGTTGGCACGTTCGCCGCAGGCAGCCATAATAATAATATCGGCATCGGCCTGTTTCGAGATAGCGTGTTGCATCACTGTTTTTCCGCAACCGAAGGGGCCTGGAATAAAGCCTGTTCCGCCCTCGGCTATAGGATTAAAGGTATCAATAACCCGCACGCCTGTTTCCATTACACGGTTGGGGCGCGGTTTCTCTTTATAAGCAGTAATCGCCTTCTTTACCGGCCATTTTTGCACCATAGTAACAGGGTGCTCGCTTCCGTTTTCATCTGTCAGTACGGCTATTTTTTCTTCTATAGTATAATCGCCAGGAGCAGCGAGCCATTTCACCGTATAGTTTCCTTCAAATGAAAAGGGTACCATAATTTTGTGCGAAAGCCAGCCTTCGGGCACTTCGCCTAACCAGCTTGCAGCCTGTACCTTATCGCCTAAATTGGCAATAGGGGTAAAACGGTATTGCTGTTGGTAGTTCAAGGGTGCAGTGTAATCTCCGCGTTGCAGGAAGACTCCTTCCATAATCTCGAGATTATGCTGCAAACCGTCATAATTACGCGACAGTATGCCGGGGCCTAAGGTAGCCTCCAACATGTGTTGTTCAAATTCCACTTCGCAGCCAACGCTTAACCCGCGCGAACTTTCAAATACCTGTACATAAGCTTTGTCGCCTACCACTTTGATTACTTCGGCCATCAACTTGACGCCTTTCAGGTCGATATGGCAGATTTCATTTTGCGCTACCGCTCCGTTTACCTGCACTGTAATCAGGTTGGCAATGATACCAACGACTTTTCCTCTTGTTTTTGTCATAATGTTTTCCTTATATCAAATGTACCTCTTACTTCCGATACCAAAAGCTTAAAAAAGGCTTCCCCTTTGGTTTTATCAAGTTTCAGCCATCTATCAATAATAGCAGCTTTTGTTACATAAGCCAGCAGGTAATCTATGTCTAAATAATTTAATGCAGTAATTTCATTGGCCTTTTGCCAGCGTAATTTATCTATTTCTTCTTCCCTTGCGAGAATATCGGGCTTATCCAATACCTGTACAAATTCTTCGGGAAGCGTAGTTGGATCGTAGTCGCCTATCAAATAATCATAAGGTTCTACCTTCATTTTCTTTGCGGCAGCTACAGCCTGAGCGTTGCGCAACAGGCGATCATAATCAAAATATTCCTGAATAAAACGGCAATCGCTTTTGGCGGCAGTAGAATACCAGTAGGGCGTCTGCCTGTATGGTTGAAGTCCTATCAACAGCAAGCGCAGCAAACGTCCGTCACTGCCGATAAGATGCTCTTGCAAGCGTTGGCATATATGGGCATAATCAAAAGCTTTGCTCTCCTTAAAAGTAATATCCGGAAGGCCTGCCACAAGATATGGATACAAACGGCTCATTTATTGTCCGAAAAGCAGGTTGCGGATATGTGGACGCAAGGCTGCGGCAAAAAGGTTTTCAAAATCTTTATCGGTTAAACTGATATGATAACCTCCATCTTTAGGGCCGATTTTAAATCCTGCCTTAATACTGTCGTGGAATTGAAAATCGATGCCTCCGAATAATTGTTGTTTAGCTTGTTCGGCCACAAAACTTTGCAGCGCCTGCTGCTTGTCGGTCGGCAAAAGTACTGCTAACTGCATACCCGAAGTTTTGGGGTCAAAGCGTTCTATAGCTGTTTTAATGATTGTTTTCAGAAATTCCGAATCATTCATGGCGGCAGTCGAGGGTGCAGCAATTACCTTCGCTACAATAAGGCTTTCGACCGTTTGTTTCACCTTAGCCATCATTTGGCGGGCAGCCAGTTGAATATCGCCGTCGGCGTTAGTTTTAGCTTCAATAGCAGCCTTTTTCGCCTCGGCTACCAATTGTTCTGCCGTAGCCTTGGCCTCGGCAATAATTTGGGCAGATTCTTTTTTCGCAGCCTCCACCAACTGTGCAGCTTCTTCCTGACCCTTCGACAAACCTTCCTTATACAATTTGTCTGTTAGTTCCTGTAACTTATCTTGCATAATATCAAATAATTAAAAAGCATATTTTTTTATTTTAATAAAAAAATGAAAAAATCGATGCAAGTTAGCAAAAGAAAATCAGAAATGCAAAAATTTGAAGTTAAATATTTATTCCCCAAAAAGTGGTTAGGGCTAATTTTTATCACTGAATGTCTTTACTATAGAAAGCCTCCCATAAAGGCCATAGAAGCTGGCGCCGATATTCTTTGCCTGTCCAATAATGGGAAAACTTATGACGGCCGCATTGCCACAAAGGCGGTTAATATTATTTTTAGGGCTGTAAAACAGGGCAAAATCACCCCTGAACGCATTGAGTAGTCTTATAGTATTGAAAAATAATAATAACAATTTTGTTTTGCATATAAAATAAAAAGGTATTATTTTTGTGTTGTGAATAGAATAAAATTGAAGTGATTTCTATTTGGAAATGGCTGCTAAATCCGTAAATCATTATCCATGCCTGCACAACTCTCAATTCTCAACCGTCATTGCGAGGTACGAAGCAATCAATGCTCACCTCTTCTGCCCACCGCCTACTGGCCTCCCGTGCAATACTATACAAAGATAGTAGGGCAGCAGGCAATTTATTTAGAACAGCATGAGCACTACCAAAAGCAGACTTACCGCAACCGCTGTGTGATTTATGCCGCTAACGGCCCTACGGCCTTAGTGATACCGATAATAAGAATGCAGGGACGTAAAATGCCTATCCGCGATGTGCGTATTGATTACAGCACCCCATGGCAGCGGGTGCATTGGAAAGCCATTGTGTCGGCCTACCGTTCTTCTGCTTTTTTTGAATATTATGAAGACGATTTTCGTTCCTTTTATGAGCGCGAAGAAACTTTTTTATTCGATTTGAACGAGAAGATACTGCATTTGACTTTGGAACTAACAGGCCTTCATACGAAAGTAGGTTATACTGCTGAGTTTATACCTTCCGACGGCGATATGCCCGACTGGCGGACTTTGATTAGTCCAAAAGTTGACTTTACCGCCGATACAAAATTTAAGCCGCAAAGCTATTATCAGGTTTTTGCCCCGAAGCACGGCTTTGCGGCCAATTTAAGTATTCTTGACTTATTGTGCAACGAGGGCAACAACAGTCTGTCGGTACTGCAAGCGTCTAAAATCTGAACCCTAAGGTTACGGCTACCTTGCCGAGATAGGAGTTGGCAGTCATAACAGGGCTACCTTCGTAAAGCGTATAATCCCTGTCGCTGCCTAATGCGCCCGAATATGCGCCGTCGATATAGAAACTGCCGCCATCATAGCCTAAACCTAAAGATATGATGTTAGAGGAAAAGTTACTGTTATTTTTCAGCGGACTTCCATAATGGGCGAATCCTGCACGTATGGATACCGGATTTAAACGGAGTTCGGCGCCGACGCGGAGATTGGTAACTAAGCCGAAATTGTCCTTGGTGTAATCATCTACAAAGCGATAATTAGTTTCGCTGCCGCTATAGGGTAGCTTAGTATAGCGATGGCCGTCGTAACCCGACATTCTGGTAGAAGCATAATTCAGACCTTCATACTCAACACTGATAATAGCCATATTGTTGAAAATATAAGCTAAGCCTGTACCCCATTTAAAAGGAGTGGTAACCTTGTAATCATAAACCCCTTCAGGGCTTTCGGCAGAATAGTCTGCACGCGGAGCAGAGGCTGTCGCATTGAACCATGTGTGCATATATTGCCTGTACTTATCGGTCAGGTACATCCATGTGGGCGTATGGAAATAGGCGCCCCAACGCAAGCCTTCTACAGGCCGCCAAAGTATGCCTAATTTAATATTGCAGCCTATCCCGCGGGTTTCTACTTCCGATTCGTGGATAAATCTATTAAATCCGACATGAAAATCCGTTGGATTAACAGCTTGTTCCGTAAAGGATTCGTATATCTCTCTCCAAATGTTTTGTATTCCGATATTCATACCGAAATAGAATTGGTCGTGTAGATTACCGCCGAAACAAAACACAAATTCATTGGTGTTTCCGCTGGTTTCCTTATAGTAGGATTGCTTTAAAGGCCCTCCATGAACAGGAGTTCCGGTCAATGAATAATTTTGTGTAGCAGCAATATATTTATTACTGGCGCCGTCTTCTTCTAATAGCCATGTATCCCAACCCAAGACACTAGCCCAATTAGCTTGATCCCAAGCATCGTTGCCATTTAAAACACTCGTTTCTATTCCATCTGTAGCCATGGCAATAGCAGCTGCATAAGAATTGTTATTATTGACACCGTAAGCAGAGGTGCGGTCAATATAATGGTTCAGTTTATTATATCCTATACCGAGATTAAACCTTAGTGCATCGCTGTCAAAGATGTCAAAAACAAGGCCTATGTTATCAAAGCCGAAAGAACTATAAGAATCGGAGTTTGTTTCTCCTATGTATTTGGCATCAGTAATGTTATAACTTACAGAAGGAGTAAACATAATATCCCAACTGCGGAAAACGCCTATGCCGGCAGGGTTCACACTGAGGGAAGAAAAATCGCCTCCCAAGGCTGCAAATGCTCCGCCCATGGCCGTAAAACGTGCCGTTCCGCCATAAAAATTTTGAGAGAATTGTAATCCGTCCCAGGCCGTTTGTGCAGTGGCTACACCCAGAAATGGCGCTATTAATAATAGTAAAAATATTTTCTTCATATCATTTATCTTCTTGAACCTCTGTCTGATGATCCACTGCTGCTACTTCTACTGCTACCGGAGGAAGAACTGCCGCTGCTTGAAGACCCTCCGGAGGAAGAACTACTGCGGGAATAGCCGGAGCTACCGCTTGATGACGAACTGTAGCCCGACGAACTGCTGCTGTTAGAGCTGCTGCGGTAACCGGAAGATGAGTTTCCGCTCGAACTTGAACTTGGATAACTGCTTGACGAATTGCTGGGGCGGCTGTAGCCGCTGCTGCCGCTACTCGTAGAGGTTGGTGTATTGCTTTCTGTCCTTATGCGGGTATATTGCGGTTGCGTTCCGCTGCTATTAGTAGAGACAGGCCTGGTAGTGGTATTTGTAACAGAGCTGTTGCTTTGCGTCGTCGGGCGGCGGTTGTAGGTTGTTCCGCCTGTATTTGGCGTTGTAGCAACATTCGTATTGCCCTGCGAGGTTGGACGGCGGTTGTAAGTTGTTCCACCTGTATTAGGCGTTGTAGCAACATTCGTATTACCCTGTGAGGTCGGACGGCGGTAAGTGGTATTACCTGTGTTAGGACGGTCGGAGGCATTATTATTAACTGCAGGATCACGTCGGCTGCCGGTTTGCCCCGTGTTGATATTAGCATCACCGCGAGTAGTGCCGATGGGAACTCCGCCTACTTGCTGTAGCCGCGGTGAACGTGTGTTAGTTACAGGGGTAGCATTTCCTATTTGTTGCCCGCGCTGTCCGTAATAAACATTACGGTTGCCGTAATTAGACCCGTAACCGGACGAATAATAGGAGCGATAATGCGGTGAATAATAGTGGTTGTAATAAGGCCTATACCCGCCATAGTAACCATAATGCCCATAGTGAGGATAATAACAACCCCAGCCCCAGTTCCAATAGGAGCCATAATACGGATAGTGCCAGTAAGAATAGAATGGACTCCAGCCCCAATACCATGAACTGTAATAGTAAGGCCTGTATCCCCATCTCCAACTATACCACGGATCCCAGTAGGGTGAATAACCGCCATAGCCATAACTATAGCTGATGTACACATTGGAAGAAGGGCGAGTATATTCCAACTCATCAAACATACGCAGCCTGCGGGCGTAGGAATCATCTTCATCATCAAGGTCTATCTGCGTGGTAACGCTGTAACTCACAGCAGCAGGCTGTTCGTCGTTCGTTGTTGTGGCGGTAGTAACAGTAGTATTACTTGCGTCGGTTGGTTGGGCCATTACAAGTTGGGTTTTTTCATACAAAGCCTGAGCATCATTGTTTCTGACTGTAGTAGCAGTTACAGTGGTAGTAGCAGTGGTCGGTCGTTTGGAATAATAAATTCCGTCTCCTCCGCCGGAAGAGTGATAGGAAGAGGAACAGCCATAGGTCATTAGCAAGGTCGCCATCGTGATAATGTAACGTAAAGTTTTCATAATTTGTCCTCCTTATTTTTTAAAAATTCATTTAAAATGCTTACCTTTGCAGGTAATTTCTGCAAATTTAATGAAAAAAATAATAAAAAACAAAAATAAATATCAAAAAATCATCAAATAAACCTCAAAAATCTCAAAAAAACCTCAAAAGAACCTCAAAAAAAATAATAAATTTAACATGGCAAAAGAAGTAACGAACAAGGAAGAGAATTATTCATTATGGTACAATAATTTAGTAATGAAGGCCGATTTGGCTGAAAATTCGGCAGTTAGAGGCTGTATGGTAATTAAGCCTTACGGCTATGCTATCTGGGAAAAGATGCAGGCGGCATTGGATAAGATGTTTAAAGATACAGGGCATGTGAATGCTTATTTCCCTTTGTTTATCCCTAAATCGTTTCTGAGCAAGGAGGCCGAGCATGTGGAAGGCTTTGCTAAAGAGTGCGCTGTGGTTACCCACCATCGTTTGATGAATAGCCCAGACGGCAAGGGCCTCGTGGTTGACCCTGCGGCTAAATTGGAAGAAGAATTGGTGATACGCCCTACCTCTGAGACTATTATATGGAATACCTATAAGAATTGGATTACATCTTACCGCGACTTGCCGCTCTTGTGTAACCAATGGGCTAATGTGGTGCGCTGGGAAATGCGTACCCGCTTATTTCTGCGCACTGCCGAATTCCTGTGGCAGGAAGGCCATACGGCGCACGCTACTGAACAAGAAGCTATTGAAGAAACCGAAAGAATGGTGAATATATACGCCCGCTTTGCCCGCGAATTTATGGCCATGCCGGTAATCGTAGGCAGTAAAACCGCTACCGAGCGCTTTGCAGGCGCTATCGACACTCTTTGTATAGAGGCTATGATGCAAGACGGAAAGGCCTTGCAGTCAGGAACTTCACATTTCCTTGGACAGAATTTTGCCAAGGCCTTTGATGTGCAGTTTACAGGTAAAGACGGTAAGCTCGACTATGTATGGGCTACTTCATGGGGCGTTTCTACCCGCCTGATCGGCGCGCTGATTATGGCGCATAGCGATAATAACGGCTTGGTGCTGCCTCCGAAATTAGCGCCCATACAAGTGGTTTTAGTGCCGATTTTTAAAGGAGAAGAAGAACTGAACACTATGCGCGAACAATTGCTGAAAGTGAAAGCCGAGTTGGAAGCAGCGGGTATCAGCGTGAAGTTAGACGACCGCGATAATCTGCGCTCCGGCTATAAATTTGCAGAGTGGGAACTGAAAGGCGTACCTGTGCGCATAGCCATAGGCCCCCGCGATATGCAAAACGGCGCATTAGAAATCGCACGGCGCGATACGCTTGAAAAGCAAGTCATTCCAATGGCTGACGCGGCAGCTTATGTAACAGATTTGCTTCAATCTATTCAGGAAAATATCTACAATAAGGCATTGGCTTTTCGTGAAAAAAATACTTTTGTTGTAGATAATTATGAAGAATTTAAGACGCGGATAGAAGATGGTGGCTTTTTCCTTTGCCATTGGGACGGCACTGCCGAAACTGAAGAGAAGATTAAGGAAGAAACTAAGGCTACCATACGTTGCATACCCTTTGATATGCCTTCCGAGCCCGGCAAATGTATGCTTACCGGCCAACCCTCCGCCCACCGCGTAGTCTTCGCCAGAGCGTACTGATTAGTTCAAAGTTCAAATAGAAGAAAACAATTTTCAATAAATAAACAATTAACAAATGCCCCGCATACTATCAATCGACTATGGCTTAAAACGCACAGGGCTGGCGGTAACCGACCCCTTGCAGATTATTGCTACGGCCTTAGACACGGTGCCAACGGCGGAGCTCTTGGATTACCTGAAAAAATATACAGGGAAAGAAGCGGTGGATCGTTTTGTGGTCGGCTATCCGCGCAATATGGATAATACCCCTTCGGAAGCCGCACAGCATATAGATGTTTTTTTAAAACAATTACAGCAATCTTTCCCGAACATATTAATAAGTATTGAAGACGAGCGCTTCACATCGAAAATTGCATTCCAAACCATGATTGACGTTGGTATAAAAAAAATGAATAGAAGAAACAAAGCCACCGTTGATAAAATCAGCGCAACCATCATTCTCCAATCTTTCCTCTCCCGCACAACTCATAATTCATAACTCATAACTTATAAAATAATAAATACTCATGGTTCTTCCAATCTACATATACGGCTCTGCAGTATTAAAGCAAAAAGCAGAACTACTAACGCCCGATTATCCGGGACTGCAAGAATTGATTTCCGACATGCGCGAAACGCTGGCTCATACTGAAGGAGTCGGATTAGCCGCTCCGCAGGTGGGGCATTCCGTCCGTTTGTTTATTACCGACGGCGCGCCTTTTAAAGAAAAAGAACCGGAGCTGGCAAATTTCCAAAGGGTAATGATTAATGTCGAAATTTTGGAATACAGCGAGGAAAAATGGACATTTAACGAAGGCTGCCTGAGTGTTCCTGATATTCATGAAGATGTAGTACGTCCGCAGAAAATATACCTGCGCTACTTCGACGAAAATTTTGTAGAGCACGAGGAGTGGCTCTCCGGCATTGCAGCGCGTATAGTACAACACGAATACGACCATTTAGAAGGTAGTGTGTTTACAGAAAAATTATCGCCAATCCGCCGTAAGCTGATTAGCGGAAAACTGAAAAACATGTCGCGCGGCAAAGCCTCCGCAAATTATAAGACGAAGTTGGAAGCGTAATGCCGAAAGATTTCCAACTGATTTTATGTTTCAAAGTTTTGAATTATCGAATGCTTTCCTCAGCATTTCCACTGCATCTAACTTCTCCCATGCGAAGAACTCCACTTTTTTGACACTTTTTTTGCCGTTATAATTCAACTGTACTTCTTTTTTTACACAGTCGCGGCCAAAGTGTCCGTAGGCGGCAGTTTCTTCAAAAATAGGATATTTCAGACCGAATTTCTCAATAATCTTTGCCGGACGCAGGTCGAACAGTTTATGTACAATATCACCGATTTCCGCATCGCTAAGCTGAACCTTGGCGGTGCCGTAGGTATTCACGTTCACGCTTACCGGTCGGGCGATGCCAATGGCATAGGCCAATTGTACCAGCACCTCGTCGGCAATGCCGGCGGCTGCCATATTTTTGGCAATATGCCTTGCGGCGTAAGCAGCCGAGCGGTCAACCTTGCTGGCGTCTTTTCCCGAAAAAGCGCCGCCGCCGTGGGCGCCGCGTCCGCCGTAGGTATCAACAATAATTTTGCGACCTGTAAGCCCCGTGTCGCCGTGCGGTCCGCCGATGACGAATTTACCGGTAGGGTTAACATGGAGGATATATTTCTTATCGAATAGTTTATGCAGGCGCTTAGGAAGGCGTTTGATGAAGCGGGGAAGCAAGATGTCCTGTACGTCCTTGCGGATTTTAGCCTGCATTTTGGCTTCGCTGTCAAATTCATCGTGCTGTGTAGATAGTACAATGGTATGTATGCGCACCGGCTGTCTCTTGGCATTATATTCAACCGTGAATTGCGATTTGGCGTCGGGGCGGAGGTAGGGCATGAGCTTCTCCTCGCGGCGGATAACCGCTAATTCATGCAATATGATATGCGACAAGGTAAGCGGCAAGGGCATAAGGTCGTCGGTCTCATTGGTAGCGTAGCCGAACATCATTCCCTGATCGCCGGCGCCCTGTTCTTCGGCTTTCTTCCGTACAACCCCCTGATTGATGTCGGGCGATTGTTCGTGGATAGCCGACAGTACGCCGCAGGAATCGCCGTCGAATTTATAGGCTGCTTTATTGTAGCCTATGCGGTTAATTACTCGTCGGGTTACTTCCTGCACGTCCACATAGCCGGTAGTGCGCACTTCGCCGCCTACAACGGCAAGTCCGGTTGTAACAAAAGTTTCGCACGCCACCTTAGACTCAGGGTCCTGGCGTAAAAATTCATCTAAAATAGCGTCCGAAATCCGGTCTGCTACCTTGTCGGGGTGTCCTTCCGACACCGATTCTGATGTAAACAGGTAATTTTTCATCGTTTTAGCATTTTTTTTCCGTGGTTGCAAGCAGTCAAATCTTTCCACACGAAATGTTAATAATGGCACAAAGGTACGAAAAATTCTAATATTTCCAAATGTTTCTGCGAGCTTACACCCCCGCTTGCGTGAAACCTTCGTTCGTTAACAGCGGTGGTTTGTTCTGTTATCTTTTTTTCTTTGGAACTTTGCCATCACTTCAAAATTTATATTAGAGTTAATTCAATTAATAAATTATCTTTTTAAATATTTCAATATCAACTACTTTTATATATGGGAAATTTATTTCTTTCAGTATGTTGAAATGCTTATCGTTGGTAACAATATAATCTGCTCCTGCATTTAAAGCGCAATCTGCAAATTTGTTGTCTTCGGGGTCGGCTGTTATTAAATTCCATTTGAAGTATGGAATAACAGGTATAAAATTACTTGCATTTGTAATTGTATTTATCACACTTTCACTAATTTCCACAGAATAAAAACTTGCCAATAATTCCTCGTATTCTTCTAATATTTCGGTAGAAGAACACAAGTAAAATTTACCCTCTCCAAACGCTTCCCACAACCAACTATATGGCGAGTGGTCGAAAATTGCAGGCAGCAAGCAATTTGTGTCTAACACTATTTTCATTTTGTTGGTATACGATTATGTCCGTACATAATCTCTTCCATTCTGTCACTATCTAATTGGTTGCTTTCCCAAAAATCGCGAGTTTGGACTTTCAATTTATTGCGATAATAATTGAAAAGCACGGATTGCATTTCTTTCAATCCCTCTTCACGCTTGTTAAACGTAAACATCTGTAATAAATGCTGTTGAACTGCATTTAAAGGCGTATGTGCTGTTGTCGCTTCCATGTATATTTCTTTTTAAAATTAGATTTGCAAAGGTAGCATTTTTTTTTGAATTATTTCAGTTTTAATATTCGTAGCTTTCGATTGCTAATTTCTCTCCTCTCAACATTGTCTGCTAAACACTTTTATACATAAAATCAGCAAAGTAGTATAACCTTGTTGAAAAATTGTTGAATACTTAATTTCGTCTTAATATTTCCGTTACATTATATTGTTAATTTTGCCATGTAAAATCGTAAGACTATAATTCTAAACTAAACAACAATAATTTTTATGAAACTAACACTTTTTAAACGATTAGCAATGCTAACCATGGCTTTAGCATTGTGTGCGCCGATTATGGCGCAGGTAACAACCGGTTCCATTACAGGTCTTGTTAATGATGCTCAGGGACAAACTTTGGTAGGAGCAACGGTGAAAGCTACTCATCTGCCTTCCGGAAGTATCTATTATGGTATGACCCAGTCGAATGGCCGTTTCCTGATAAACGGCGTGCGGGTAGGCAGCGACTATGCTGTGGAAGCTTCTTTCATTGGTTATGGTACTGAAACCATAGCTAAGGTTGTAGTTTCTTTGGGTGATCCGGTTAGCTTAAATTTTGCTCTTAAAGAGGAAAGCCTTGCCTTAGAGCAGGTTGTAGTGTATGGAGAGCGTTCATCGGCCTTCAACAAGGAACGTACAGGCGCTTCTACTAACATCAGCAACCGCGAAATGACTCGAATACCTTCTCTGTCGCGCAATATGACAGATGCAGCAAAATTGTCGCCCTACATGACCGGCAGCAATTCTTTCCTTGGACGCGAGTCTTTTGCAACCAACATTACGGTTGACGGTGCGAACTTCAACAATAATTTTGGCCTTTCGGGCGGCGGTATGCCGGGTACTTCAGGCGAACCTATTTCTATGGACGCTATCGAAGAAATGCAGGTGGTTATTGCTCCTTACGATGTTCGCCAGTCCAACTTTACGGGCGCAGGCATCAATGCGGTTACCAAGAGTGGTACCAACGAGGTAAGGGGTACAATTTATGGCTATTACCGTAATCAAGATATGGCTGGTAAAAAAATCCGCGACAAGGAGATAAGCAATATTCCGGAATCGAAAAGGCAAATATACGGCTTTAGTGTAGGCGCACCCATCATAAAAGATAAATTGTTCCTTTTTGTTAATGGCGAATTAGATAATAACCTTACTCCCGGTAACACGTTGCGCGCCCGTACGCCCGCCGATGGTACGACTGCTAATATACCAAACGTGAGTAATACTGTAATGGCAAGCGACTTGCAACAGTTCTCAAACTTTTTGCAACAACAATTCGGGTATGACACCGGACGTTATGAAGATTGGGGCGGCGACAATGTTTACAACAACAAGTTGATGGCACGCCTTGACTGGAATGCCCACAAGAACCACAAGGTAACCCTGCGTTATAATTATTCAAAATCATCGAACCTGAATCGTCCTTCTACCAGTAACGATGCCGGTGGCGCCATCAACCCAAGCCGCCATTCCCAAACAGGCGGTATGTCCTTTGAAAACAGCCAGTATCGCGGCGATGGTATCATGCACTCCATCACAGGCGAGTTGCACAGTCGCTTCACCAATCAACTCTCGAATCACTTCTTAGTGGCTTATACCAACTACGACCAGCCCCGAAGCACCACCAGCGATATATTTCCCATGGTGGATATTATGCGCGGCGATATCACCGCCACCAATTCTTACATGACTGCCGGCTATGAGTTGTTTTCGTATCAAAACAGGGTACAAAACAATACCTTGGTCATTGCGAATAACCTTACTTACCAATTGGATCAACATGTAATTACTGCCGGATTGTCGCTTGATTATCAGTATTTTGCTAACAGCTATCTGCGTAATGGAACAGGATATTACCGCTACAAAGATTATAATGCTTTTGTGAACCATGTTAATGGCGTAGGCAACGGACAGCCATGGAATGAGGATTACCATCCGCTTGGCTTTGCTTACACTTATCCTATTAATGGCTATACCGACCCCAAGGCCGAACTCTCCTTTGGACAATTTGCCGCTTACCTGCAAGACGAGTGGAGCGTGCTCGACAATCTGAAACTTACGATGGGTTTGCGTGTTGATATACCGGCATATTTCTCCGGCGCCATTGACAATCCCGGTATTAAAGATGAAATCTTCTGCGATTGCGAAGCCGTTGACGTGGGCACCTGGCCCAAGGCCAAGTTGCTTTGGTCGCCGCGCCTTGGATTTAATTGGGACGTAAATAAAAATCGCAGCCTCACGGTTCGCGGAGGCACGGGTATTTTTACCGGCCGTATCCCCTTTGTTTGGTTTACTAATCAGCCCACCAATAGCGGCATGTTGCAGTATCAATTATCGCTTTGGCATGGCGGAGCGACGCCTAACGTAGCCAACCGAGCTATGCTGGCACGTATTCCTTTTGCAGCCGATGTAAGGACTTTGCTGCAAAATACTGCCTTGAATGACATTTTTCCACAAGAAAATGCAGTTAGAGGCGGCCGCTTGGCAGTTATTGACAAAGACTTTAAATTGCCGCAGGTATGGCGTACCAGTTTAGCTGCCGATATTAAATTACCGCTCGACATGATGCTCACGATAGAAGGGATATACACCAAAGATATTAATGCCGTAACCTTTGAAAACATTAATATTGCCGAACCGGACGGTACAATCATTGAAGGCGCTTATGAACGCGATTTCTACACAAGCGGCCGACAATATATCAATACCAATGTGAATGCCGATGTGGTTGTGATGAAGAATACCAATGAGGGGCATGGTTTCTCGTTTTCTACGCAACTTAAATTGCCTAATTGGAACGGATTAAGCGGCGACTTGGCTTATACTTACAGCTATGCGGAAGAAGTTACTGCAAGAAGCAACGGTAGCGACCCCTTCTCGGCCTGGAGCAATCGTCAAACAATTAATTCGCTAAATACAAGTGAATTAGCTCTTAGTTTGATGAATACGCCGCACCGCATTATGGCCTCCGTTAATTATCATATTGCTTATGCCAAGTATTTTGCTACAACGATAAGTTTGTTCTACACCGGAAGAACAGGAAACGCCTATACTTATGTGTATGCCGGTCGTCCAAGCAACTATCCTGCCGGAACATGGATTGCTTACTTGCCGCAAGAAAAGAATGATGTTGTTTGGGCGTCGGACGCCGATTGGGAAGCATACAAGTGGTTTGCCGTTAACGATAAATATGTGAGCAAGAACCTTGGTAAATATGCCGAAAAATATGGTGCTTATCTGCCTTGGAACAGTCGTTTTGACCTGCGCGTTGCACAAGATTTCAAAATCAAAGTAGGCAAGACTACCAATACCTTACAATTTTCGGTTGACATCATCAACTTTGGCAATATGCTCAATTCCAATTGGGGTATCGTTGATGATTTGAATGGTTCTTTCTCAGCTTTTCCTATTTTGAATTATATAGGTCGTGATGCAGCAACCGGCAAAGCAATCGTATCAATGAATACAGCAAGAGCCAATGTTTACCATACTTCTGCCACAAGTGCTCCCAGTACGCAATTGGCTACCTGGGCATTGCAGTTTGGTTTGCGTTACATCTTCAACTAAACAAAACTAGCGTATTAAAAAAACAGGCTGTCGTGTAAAAACAACAGCCTGTTTTTTTCTTATAGCTCACCAAATTTTTAAAATGCTGGCTTAATGGTCAAAAAGTATGATGAAAACGCTATAGTCATTTGATATTTATATATTTGCAGCATTTATAGAGAAATGGTTAAAAACGTTGCTTTTATTGTACATCTGTACACATTGTAA
>Ga0099364_10004095_pt1 | contig 22171 bp, 17 predicted proteins | sample TergutTh196P3_FD_73070 | JGI IMG/M metagenome (GOLD analysis project Ga0099364, IMG submission 73070) | Microcerotermes parvus P3 segment gut microbial communities from Pointe-Noire, Republic of the Congo - Th196 P3 | ecosystem: Host-associated > Arthropoda: Insects > Digestive system > Gut ...
GCCAACCCGCAATAACCGATACCTCTTTTTGCCTGAAAATCCATAACCGACACCCTTTCGCGTATGTGATATTTTGACCTTATATCATCATAGCACGGAAATAGTGACACCTGTATGTCACTATTTCTTGTAGAGTAATAGAATATTTTTTGCGGTTTCCGAAAGCCGTGTTTTCAATTCTTCTGGTTCTAAAACCGTGACTTTATTTCCAAAACTCAACAACATGGCGAACCACATCCGCTCATCTTCCAAGGCGCATATACGAATAACAAAATCGCCGTTTTCAAGCGTTTCAATTATATCTCCGTCAAGGTATTCGCAGACCTGTACCCTTACCTCATTTTTACACAGCAGGGTAATAACCATTTCCCTGCGCCCGACTCCTTGAAACGCTTGTTCCATCAAAGGGGCAGGGTCGCCGTGTTCTTCGGCAAACGGTATTCTTGTCGTTTCAAGATCGAGGATACGCGCCAGTTTGAAAATACGGTAATCCTGCTTCGTTTGACAATAAGCCAACAAGTACCACGCATACCAACGATAATACAAAGCAATCGGTTCTATTATGCGGTTTGATGCTCCACCCCATGCGTTCACATAAGAAATTTCGACTTCTGTTTTATCGTAAATAGATTTTTCAAGAATTTTCAATTTTTCTTGTATCTTTTCATTTTCTCCTGTCACACCGAAGTCAAAAAAAACATGTTGGCTTTGTTGATTGCGTGAAATGGATTGCACCTTTTCTAAAACCTCATTGTAACGTTTGTTATCATACGCAGATAAAAACCCTTTGAGCGCGGTAATGATAGATGTTTGATTCTCCGCGCTGATTAACCGCCCGTCCAGTTTGAAGCCCTCCATGATTGAATAACCGCCGTTTGCTCCCAGAAGTGATTTTATAGGGACTCCGGCAAGCGAAATTTGCTCGATATCTCTTAAAATAGTGCGCTTGGAAACTTCGAACCGCTCAGCTAACTTTGCCGCGCTCACGGTATCGTGGTTAAGTAGATGTATCACGATAGATAAAAGGCGGTCTGTTTTCATCTACTCACCCATGCTCGTATCGTCAATCTCTGCGACAATATTCGCTATCTCATCCGGCGACGGAAGTAAGCCGCGCATATCCTCCGGCAGACTGTCGTGATACGAATATGTCGCTACGCCGATGGGGGCGTTTGATTTTCTCAAAGTGTACTCAACCCTTGTGCGCTTTTTGCTTTTGCAGATTATAATTCCGATTGACGGATTCTCGTCCGGCAGCTTTACCGTTTCATCAAGCGCAGATAAGTAATATTGCATTTTGCCCGCATACTCCGGCTTAAAGTCGCCAATTTTTAGTTCAATCGCTATGAGACAACGTAACCGTCTGTGAAATAGGAGTAAATCAATATAGCTATCATCGTCATCTACATCAAGGTGATATTGGTCACGAACAAGAGTAAAATAGCCTCCCATTTCATCTAAAAACGCGCGGATATTTTTCATTATACCCGCCCCAAGCTCCGCTTCGCTATGTTCAATGCCCATTTCGATAAAATCAAAGTTATATTCGTCCTTAACCGCAAGCTTTGCTTGAAGTCTGTACTTTTCGGGTACGGTTTCGTCAAAGTTGGTTTGGCTGGTGAGGTATTTTTCATACGCCCGGTTTTCTATGTTGTTAATCAGAACGTCCTTTGTCCAACCGAAACGCTTTGTCATTTTGATGTAAAATTCACGTTGAATCGGGTCTTTACATTTTTCGATTATTGCATAATTATGCGACCAACCTATTTCTCCCACTAATGGCGGGAGATTTGATTTTTGCATTTCTCCCACTGACGGTGGGAGATTTGAAATTTGCGAATATTCAAGATAAAAATTCCTCATTCGCCAAAGATTGGTAGCCGAAAAGCCCCTTACACCGGGAAACTCCTTTTGAAGTTCCTTTGATAATATTTCCACAACGGATTTACCCCAACCCTGTTCGCTCTGCTTGCGGTTTATTTCTTCGCCGATTTCCCAATAAAGAAGCATTAACTCGGAATTGACCTTTTTCATAGCTTCGTACTGACGGCGATAAATAAGGTCTTTTATTTCTTTTATGAACGAGCCGTATACCGTTAATTCGTTATCCATTGTTTGCTTCCTCATTTTTTGTTTTTACAGCGGGTTTGCGCCCGTTTCTTGCTCGCCCATCTGCGGGTTTTTGTGTGCCTTTTGGAATGAGCCAGCCACGCTTTAACCTGAGTGCGCCCTCAATTTGACCATTAGCACATAAAACTTGAACGCGCCTATCTGTAATTCCCCATGCTTCTGCGGCTTCTTGCGCCGTTATCCAATTAAAATCCATCTTTATCCTTATAATCACACTTTCATTGCCGACCAACGAGCCCGAAACAATCTTAACCGAATCACCTTCTTTTAATCCCTTTGAACTATCAATACAACGGTTATCACCAAGAATTTCACTCAGCGCCATGCGCTCCTCTTCCCGCATGGCGATGTCTTTTTTATCACCGTAACACAAAAATCTGTAAGCATCTCTGCATTTGTATATGACTGGAAAAGCGTGTTCCATGAACTCCGCCGCGGGCTTGTCCGATTCGATAAATACGTATCCCGGAAAGCAAATTTTCTGGAATTCTGTTTTTTTGCCTTGCCGCCGGAATATGCAGGTTTTTTGAGGAACGAAAGGTAAATAACTTTCTCCACCGAGATCGCTTTTTAGCTTCTTGGCCAGTCTCTCCTCATAACCCGTTCGGACAAACAGGACGTACCAATAAACTTTGAAATCCCGCATAGGTACACCTTCTCCCTTTCGCGTCGGATTCTTCTTAAAAAATATCCTACGCTACCCACGGATTTGTCATGTTCCCCGCCGCGCTCTCCGCTCCGCTCTGCGTTCTCGAAGTTCAAACGGGTGCTTGTTTCGCCGCCAATTCCCCAAACCCGGCCTGTTCCTGACTCATCCGGACATATCTTGTGGCCGGCCAAAGTATATCACAGGCTGTTAATCTGTTTGTCGACAATGTGCCTCATTCACGATTCAATCATTTCATACACTAATTCCCCATCATGCGACTAATACCTCATATGTATAACCACCAGCTCACCGGGATTATTGAGGCGCAGGGGGACGGCGTGATTACCCAGGCCCCGGCTCACGACCAGGGTGGAGCGCAGCGTGGTGAAGATACCGCCGTCGAACTGGGGAAAGAGCTTTAGCCGCGGCGATATGAGGCCGCCAATGCGCGGCAGGCGCACCAGGCCGCCGTGGTAGTGTCCGGAGACGACCAAATCCGCCCCCCAGGCGGCATATTGCCGGAAGTATTCGGGATTGTGGGCTATCAGCACATTGACCACGCCCTTTTCGGCCGCGCCCAGCAAGCCTTCCAGGTATTCACTGGTCATCTCTTCTTCGCCAAAGCGCTTATAGTAGTCATAATCCAAATCCAGGCCGATGATATTCATGTTGAGTTCCGGCAGATACATGTATTCGTTGCGCAAGCGCCATAATGACAGTTTTTCTATCTGCCGCTCATATTCTTCGCCCGTTTCATAAAGCGGCCCATCCGGTATGCCCAGGCGTTTTTCGTGGTTGCCATTTGCGTAGAAAACCGGATATTTGGCCGACAACATATAAAGGAGCTCGATGGCGGGCCTGTTATTTTTGCCCTTTTTGGCGGTAATCATGTCGCCGGCCACCAAGATGTAATCCGGTGCGATAAGTTCCACCTCATTCCACAGCTCCTGGTTGTTTTTCCCATATTGCTTGTTATGGACATCGGACAGGACGAGCAGCTTGGCGTTTTTCTTTAGCCCGTTGGCGCAAAAATAATACTCGCGGACGACAAAGCGGCCGAGGTCGCGGACGGACAGGATGATCAGCAGCAAAATAAGGAGGGCCACAACGCCAATGATGATGGGTAGCTGCCACTGGGCCCAGTTTATTTCCGATATGTCAATTAAGTCCACAATCTTTTCTAGCATGCAAAACCCTGTGCGCTGGCGTTTGGCAACCTCCGAAAACCCCTGTCACGCACCTTTACCGCGCCTTTTGCCGCACTTCTTTGCCAAAAAGCCTCGCCACCCATGCGAAGCATGGGACAGCTCATGCTACGCCTACGTTTTTTGGCTTCGAATTGCAACAAAATTCGCAGCAAATCTGCGTAACAGAGTTTTCGGAGGTTGCCGTTTAAAAATCCCCGGCTCTGGGCCGGGGACCTTTTACTGCCTTTGGTTATTGCTCAGTTGAACTTGCGTTTTCTGGCGGCCTCAGATTTCTTCTTGCGTTTGACGCTAGGCTTCTCATAGTACTCGCGTTTCCTGATCTCTTGCTGTATGCCGGCTTTGGCACAGCTTCTTTTGAAACGCCTAAGGGCGCTGTCCAAAGACTCATTTTCTTTTACGATAACACTAGACATTTTTCCAACCCTCCCTTCGTTTCCCCATTATCCAAAAACTGGCGGGGGATTTCTTTTACCTAACCAGTATAACATATGCAAATCATTAGTCAAGCTTTTATTTGAGCGCGCAAAATCTCCGGCGCCTTCTCCAGGGCCGCCTCCATCCCGGCGGGGTCAGAGCCGCCGGCCTGGGCCATGCCGGGCCTGCCACCGCCGCCGCCGCCCACAAGGGGTGCGATGGCTTTTAGTAAATTGCCGGCGTGTATGCCCAAGCTTTGCGCCGTTTCATCGGCAGTCGCCATCATGTTTACTTTTGCACCCATGTCGGAAATGAGCAGGACCACGCTGCTCTCCACCGTGGCCTTTTGCTGGTCGCCCAGTTCCCTCAGCCCATTCATGTCCACGCCGGAGAGCTGGGCGGCCAGCAGGGTGGCCGCGCCTATGTCCACGCGCCTGATCGCCCCCTCGCCCAAGGCTTCCTTGGCGGCCTTGCTTTTTAGGGATTCGTTTTCTGCTTGCAGGGCCTTCATCTCACTGAGCAGCATTTGCGTTTTTGCGCCTACGGCAGACGGCGTGGTCTTAAGGAGCAAGGCCACCTCTTTCAGGCTGTGTTCCATGTTGTCATAGTAGGCAAACAAACCCCGCCCGGTCAGGGCTTCAATCCGGCGTACCCCGGCGGCAATGCCGGTCTCGGACAAAATCTTGAAGGCGCTTATCATCCCCGTCCTGTCCACATGGATGCCGCCGCAGAGCTCGGCGGAAAAATCGCCCATCCGGACCACTCGCACCACATCGCCATATTTTTCGCCAAAAAGGGCCATCACACCGGCGCTGCGGGCCTCATCCAAGGGCATTTCACCAATATCCACCCCCAGGTTGGCGGCGATTTTTTGATTGACCAGCTCCTCCACGGCGCGCAGTTCATCACCCGTCATGGCCGCAAAATGCGCAAAGTCGAAGCGCAGCCTGTCCTTGGCCACTAAGGAGCCGGCCTGTTCCACGTGGCTGCCCAGCACCGCTCTCAGGGCCTTATGCAGCAGATGGGTGGCACTGTGGTTTTTGGATATGTCGAGGCGGCTGTCCGCATCGACTGTCAAGGCGACGCCATCACCGACATTGAAGACGCCCTGTGTCACCTGCCCGACATGGCCAATCTTTTCACCGGGCAGTTTCATGGTATCCAGGACCATGAAGCGGGCGGCACCTTCCTGGGCACTCACAATCTGGCCCTTGTCCCCCTCCTGGCCACCGGCGGCGGCATAGAATGGGGTAACATCTGTTATTATTGTACCCTTCATGCCTGTGGACAGGCTGCTTGTAATCTCGCTCTCCGTGGTCATGGCCACAATGGCAGATTCAGCCGTGCAGCTTTCATAGCCCACAAAACGGCTGCTTAGCGCCGGATCCAGTGCCTCGTAGACCGTGGCATCGGCCCCCATGTAGTTGGTGTCCTTGCGGGCCTTGCGGGCCTTCGTCTTTTGCTCCTGCATCAGGGCCATAAAGCCGTCCATGTCGACCAGGAGACCCTGCTCGGCCAAAATCTCGTTGGTCAGGTCTATCGGAAAGCCGTAGGTATCGTAGAGCTTGAAGGCCTTGGCCCCGGATAGGACGCCTGCTGGGGCCTTTTTCACCTCTGCCACCATTTCAGCCAGGATGATGAGCCCTTGGTCTATCGTAATGCCAAACTTTTTTTCCTCCTCGTTCAAAACATTGTGGATGAATTCCCTCTTTTCATCCAGCTCGGGATAAGCCTCCTTGCTGCCCGCTATCACCGTCTTGGCCAGAGCCGCCAAAAAAGCGCCCTTTATCCCCAGCAGTCTGCCATGACGGGCCGCGCGGCGGATAATGCGCCGCAACACATAGCCCCGGCCCTCGTTTGCCGGCATGATGCCGTCGGAAACCATGAAGGTGGCCGAGCGGATATGGTCGGTGACAATGCGGAGGGAAACGTCTGTGTCCGCCCGTGCGCTACCGGGGCCATCCGCCGCCATGCCGGCCAGCTCGCAGACCCTTAGCCAGACGGCGCGGACGCTGTCTATCTCAAAGAGCGAGTCCGCCCCCTGCAGCACCATCGCCAGGCGCTCCAAGCCCATGCCGGTGTCGATGTTCTTGTGCTCCAGTTCCGTATAATTCCCCTGGCCGTCGCCGTTAAACTGGGTAAAGACGTTATTCCATATTTCAACATAGCGGTCGCAGTCGCAGCCGACGTTGCAATCCGGGAGTCCACAACCATATTTCTCACCGCGATCGAAATAGACCTCCGAACAGGGCCCGCAGGGCCCGGCGCCGTGCTCCCAGAAGTTATCTGCCTTGCCAAAGCGGAAAATCCGCCCCGGGTCCACGCCAATTTCCTGCTCCCAGATTGCAAAGGCCTCGTCGTCTTCCAAGTAGACGGAGGGGTATAGGCGGGCGGGATTCATTTCCAGCACCTTTGTCAAAAATTCCCAGGTAAAGGCCAAGGATTCGCTCTTAAAATAGTCGCCAAAGGAGAAATTGCCCAGCATCTCGAAAAAGGTGCCGTGGCGGGTCGTTTTGCCGATATTGTCGATGTCTCCCGTGCGGATGCACTTCTGGCAAGAGGCCGCCCGCGGCTTTTCCAGTGTTGCCTGGCCGGTGAAGTAGGGTTTTAGCGGCGCCATGCCGGAATTTATCAATAGCAGGCTATTGTCGTTTTGCGGTATCAGGGCGGCGCTCTTTAGGATGATGTGGTCTTTGCCCTCGAAGTAATTAAGGAACATCTGCCGTAGTTCGTTTACGCTGCGGTATTTCATGCTTATATCCTCCAATCATCAATTATAATGCGGGATTTTGGTCTTGTAAACAGCTGTCGGTGTAAATCCATCCCCAGGGCCACTACCAAGACAAGCTGCAAGAGCGCATGGTAAATGGGCGAAAGCAGCTCAACGCCAAATAAAAACAGGGCGTAGGACATGAGCGAGCTGGCAATCAGGCCCATGGCAATGGGGATTTTTTTTGGCCGCAAGACGGCGTACACCACGGCCAGGACATCCACCAATATCCCGTATCGCTCGTGCATATAGGGCAGGCCATAGAGGCTGAGGCAGAGGCTAAAAAGCGCCAGCGTCATCATCATTTGGGCGTCCATCCGCACCTTTTTCACATAGAAGACATAGGCCAGTAGCCCCAGCGTGCAGACGGTCATTAAAAAACCGGCATAGGCCAGCTCCGGTATCTGGTAATCACTGAGAAAGGTCTGGCCAAAAAAGGCGTAGATGTTCGGATAATTCAGCGTGAGCCAGGGGTATTGCTCGGCCTGGCTAAAATAGACCCCCAGCGAGCTTATGGCGCTGCGGCCCAGGATGATGCCGGGGATGGTGAACAGTACATACGGCATCGGCAGCAGCAAAAAATGCCAGGCCATGATTTCACGGCGGCCGCCATCCCCTGCCCTGTATGGACAGAGCCACAAGATGATGAAAAAAGGCAAAATGAGCAGTGTTTGCAGCTTGAAAGCCAGGGCGACGCCCAGCAGCAAAAATGCCCGGGCGGAGGCCGTGAGGCGGCTTTTTGGGGCGCCTGGCGCATCGCCATAACTATAATAGGTGATGGCCAGGATGATAAAGGCTCCATAGATTATGTCGCATTGGGCCCAATAAGCCCCGTTTAATAGCACCGTCGGCAGCATCAAAAATGCCGCCATGCCCACCAGGGCGCGGCGGGGGGAGGCCGTCAGGCCATAAATCAGGGCCATGATGGCAAAGGCGGCGATATAGTCGAAGATGACGGACACGGCCTTCAATGAATAGAGCGCATCCACCGGCAAATACGAAAGCAGGCTCATTATGATCATGTAAGCCGATGAGTAGTTGGATATGTCGTGACCCAGCGAGGGGATGCCACCCAGACGCCTGATTTGGTCCATCCAGGGATCGAGGAAGCCGACAAAATCCCCCGATATTTTGGGAAAGAGCAGCAAACGGGCCGCGAGGCTAAAGAGACAGATGCCCAGTGCAAACAACATGTCCACCATCGGCAAGCGCAGCGCGGCAATCTTTACTTCACGATATAGGAACTGGTCTATTTTTCTCATGGACTCTCATTCCGGGCACTTAAAACACCTTCAGCACATTAAATAAGGGCTGTAATAAAATAGGTAAAAAGATGGCGGGCACATAGTTCATCACCTTTAGCTTGGTGATACCCAGCATATTCAGGGCCAGGCCAATCAGGATGACGGAACCCACGCAGGTCATCTCCGCAATCACCACCTCGCTCAAATAGGGGGCCACCCAGCGGGATAACAGGGTGATGCTGCCCTGATAAACGAGGATGAGTCCCGCCGAAAACATCACCCCGACACCCAGGGTGGAGGCAAAGATGGCGGCGGCCACAAAGTCTAAGATGGATTTGTTATATAAAATTTCATTGTTGCCGGTCAGGCCGCTCTGCAGAGAGCCGACGATGGCCAGGGCCCCGACACAGAATAAGAGGCTGGCGGTGACAAAGCCCTCGGCGATCGAGGGGCGGGTGGGGGGCTCCTGCTTTGCCGCGCCACAGAGGGGATTGCGGCTCGGGGGCCGCAATGACAAGTCCTGGGGGCTAGCTTTGGCGGCGAAACGCTGCTCCAAATCCTTCCCCAGCTGCACAAGCTTCCCATCCAAGTTCAGGCCCTCGCCGATACAGGCACCGATGACGATGGACAAAATGAGCAGCAGGGTATTCTCACCACCCAGCGAGCCGGAAATACCCAGAAACAGGGTGCATAGCCCCAGCCCTTTCATTAAGGTATCGGCCATTTTGGACGGCAGACCCTTTTTCAGCAGTAGCCCCAGACCGGCGCCGACAATGACGGCGATGGTGTTTACGATGACTCCGAACATAAAATTACATCTTCCTACGCACTATTGTTTTTTACTTTATACGCCTATCGCTAAATCAAATCAACAACACCAAGAAACCTTTGATACTTTTTTACAAAACGACTATACTTCCCCAACCTCTGTTCCCCCACTTCCCCTATTGAGAGCATCCTCAGCACCGCCTCGGCCTCCTCGTGTTCGTGAGTTTCTATTTCAATTTCACAATCATATTGCCCCAAAAAATAATTTCTGTCCAATGATATTATCGTTTCGCCATATATGTAGTCAACCCTTTCTGTGACAAGGCTGCCAACCATCGTAAACACCAAGTCCATATTCATTGCAATGCAATGGGTATCAGAAGATGATAACTGTCGCGGGATTCTTTGAATTGTCTCCTCAAATTCTTGACAAGTTCTTAGATTACCATCATAATGCTTTTCCTGCTTATATTGCAATACCAAGCGTTCCCCAGTCTGCCTAACTCTCAGTGTGTTGCCCAATGAATGGTGCAAGAAATCGGGTGTGTCATAATAATAGTTCACTTGCAGCACCCGCGTATGCTTCAAAAATTCATCCAGTGTTTTCTTGCACTTCATCAGTATCTCTTCGGATACAACGAGCTTTATTTCTTTTTCAATCATATCTTATCCTCTTTTGCCGATATCCGCAACATACTCCGCTTACTAACCATGCTATAAATCGAGTTCCGGGTACGCTTGCGGACAAAGCAGTTTATCGTATTTTTCCACTCTTACATAGTGCCTGTCATATATCTTGGCATATTTAATAATGCTTATTAGATTCACTGAAAAATGAAGCACCAGGCAGGGTATGATGGAGTCCGAGTAAATGAATAGCAGAACGCTCACGATGCCAAATAATGCCTGATTCATCAAATCGTTTGCCGAAAATCTTTGCCCCCATGGCAATAACCAGTGACTTAGGACAAAAAACACCACACTGATGATGCTCAAAACAATTATGTGGCCATTTAATTTCAATATGTACTGGCGAAAAAACATTTCTTCGCATATTGCCGCACCCATTAAGTTATATACATGCAATCCGATTTTGTAGCGGCTTTCCTTCGCACTCTCGGCAATGAACTGATTGGAAATCATGATTTTTATTGATTTCCTGTTTAACACGACCCAAAACGCAAAGAACAAGAGCGCAACAATGCACGAATAAAGAACTTTGCTATTGACGGTGTTGGATATCCCTCCGACAAATAGTACAGGCAGCGCGTACGGCAGAAAATACAAAGTCATTCTAACAAAATATGGGATGCTGCCAGCATAGCTTATTCTTCGCACATTTCCCAGAATCAATAGTGTCAATGTCCACCAAAATGCCAGCATGGTAAAATGACTGTCCTGCACATATGCTCCGAGTATCAGCAGCGTCAAAATAGAAGTCATTTTAACAGTATCCCTGATACTAATAATATGGTTGTCAGTCATTTTCCAGCAATCCCTCGGAAACTAAGAAATCTAAAAATGCAAACACATCATGACGTATTTGCTCCAAATCAGGAAACTCATGGCAACCTCCGAAAACCACCACATATTCCACCTAATTTCCGCTGGCGAGCTAAACTTTGCCATTATACATTTATCAACAACGACTCCCCCGTCATTTCCGCCGGTTTTACCCCGCCCATCATCTCTATCAGCGTCGGCACGATATCGGCCAGGCGGCCGCCCGCTCTCAGCTTATAGGCAGGGTCATAGTTATAGAGGATGAAGGGCACGGGATTGGTTGTATGGGCGGTGAAGGGTTCGCCGGTCTCGTAGTCCAGGAGCTTTTCGGCATTGCCGTGGTCGGCGCAGATAAACATCGGACTGCCCACGACGCGGGCGGCTGCCATGGCCTGGCCCAGACATTCATCCACCACCTCAATGGCCTTAATTACCGCCGGCTCTATACCGGTATGGCCGACCATGTCGGGATTGGCAAAATTTATGACAATAACGTCATATTCGCCCGAATGGATGGCCTCGAGCAATTTTTCACAAACCCCGTAGGCGCTCATCTGCGGTTTCAGGTCATAGGTGGCCACATCCTTGGGCGAATCGACCAGGATTCGCGTTTCACCGGCGTTTGGCACCTCGTTGCCGCCGTTAAAAAAGAAGGTCACATGGGCGTATTTTTCCGTCTCCGCCAGACGCAGCTGGGTTTTACTTTGCGCCGCCAGCCACTGGCCAAAGGTATTCTTGATCTCAATCTTATGGAAGGCCACCGCCTTGCCCAGGATGGTCGGGTCATATTCCGTGAAGGCAACGTAGCAAAGATTCAGGCGCTCCGTGCGCGCAAATCCCTTAAAATCCACGTCCAGGAAGGCGCGGCTGATCTCACGGACACGGTCGGGGCGGAAGTTGAAGCAAATGACGGAGTCGTCATTTTTTATCATCGCCACCGGTTTGCCATCCCGCATAATGACGGCGGGCTTCATGAATTCATCGGTCTCGCCCTTATCATATGAGGCCTGTATTGCGGCCGTGGCAGAGTCCGCGCTGCTCATGCCTTTACCCTGCGTCATCGCGTCGTAGGCTTTTTCCACGCGGTCGTAGTTATTGTCACGGTCCATGCAATAGTAGCGTCCCATCACTGTCGCCACGGCTCCCACGCCGATCTCGGCCATCTTTGCCTCCAGCTCCTCCACATAGCCTTTGCCGCTGGCCGGCGGCGTGTCGCGGCCATCCAGCAGACAGTGGACAAAAACCTGTGATAAGCCACTACGTTTAGCCAGTTCCAAAAGGCCGTAGATATGGGTCTGGTGGCTGTGGACGCCGCCATCGGACACGAGGCCAAACAGATGGAGGGCGCTGTTTTTAGCCCGGCAATTTGCCACCGCCTGAAGCAGGGCGGGATTTTCAAAAAAGCCGCCCTCTTCTATCTCTTTTGTGATATGGGTAAGCTCCTGATAGATGATGCGGCCGGCCCCGATGTTCAGGTGCCCGACCTCGGAATTACCCATCTGGCCATCGGGCAGGCCCACCACCAAGCCGCTGGCATGGCCCGGTACAAAGGGATGTTTTGCCATAAGCTCATCCATCACCGGGGTGTGGGCCAAGGCAATGGCGTTATGTTCGCGTATGTCGCTCAGGCCATAGCCGTCGAGGATCATTAAGATTACTGGTTTTTTCATGGAAAGTCCTCCGTTATTATCGCTGTTATCAGCTCTCTTGGGGTGACATCAAAGGCGGGGTTAAAAACCTTGACCCCCGCCGGGGCCATCCGCTTTTCATACCACATGTCCGTCACTTCTGCGGCCGGGCGTTCTTCGATGACAATATCCGCGCCGCTGGGCGTGGCCGGATCAACGGTCGAGCGCGGGGCCAGCACATAGAAGGGGATATTAAAATGTTTGGCCAAGACCGCCACCGCCAGCGTGCCCACCTTATTGGCCACATCACCATTTGCGGCGATACGGTCGGCCCCCACCAGGACGGCTTGCACTAAACCCTTTGCCATCACCGAGGCGGCCATGTTATCACAAATCAGCGTCACATCCACACCGGCCGCCATCAGCTCAAAGGATGTCAGGCGCGCCCCTTGCAACAGCGGCCTTGTTTCACAGGAGAAGACCCTAAAGCCGTAGCCGCGTTCCTCACCCAAGTAGAGGGGGGCGGTGGCCGTGCCATATTTACTTGTGGCCAGTTGCCCGGCATTGCAATAGGTCAGGATGCCGTCGCCGGGTTTTATAAGCTCCAGACCCCTTTCGCCTATCCGTTTGCACACCGCCATGTCTTCTGTTTTTATGGCCAGGGCCTCTTGGCGCAGGGCGGCTTTTATTTCCGCCACGGGGAGACCCGCATTATCCGTACATATTTTTTCCATCCGCCCCAGCGCCCAGGAGAGATTGACAGCTGTTGGCCGGGCCGAATTTAGGTATGCCGTGATTTTACTCAATTCGGCCAGAAATGGAGCATATGTCATTTCTTTTATGCGCCTGGCCAGGACATAGCTGCCAAAGGCCGCCGCCACGCCGATGGCCGGGGCACCGCGCACCTCCAAACGATATATCGCCTGCCATATGTCCTCGGCGACATGGAGTTTTTTTAGCGCAATCTTGGCCGGCAGCTGTGTCTGGTCAATAATTATGACACTGTCGTCATTTTCGTCCAGGGCGACGGTTTCCAGATTCAGGATGTTAGGGGGGTTAGCCAACATATGCAACCATGCCTTTCCAAAGCCTGCGATGTTTGCGCTCACGTCTCCAACGCCGCTGAAGAATGCTGGTTTTATCAGCATTCTTCCTACGTGCAGATACTTCACGCAGTGAAGTATCTGCACGCTACCACTTATCCGTCAGCATCATCAGCGCCGGAATAAAAGCGGCAAACACACCCACGGCGATGGACAGATAAGGAAAAATCTTTGCCATGGACTTCATCTTCAGCACAATATCCAAAAATCCATTCAGCCACAGCATCGCCCACACCGTCCACAGATAAACAAAGCCCCAGTCTCCTGCCATCCCCGCCAATATGGCCATATACAGCGCATATATGGTAACAAAGAGCGAAAACCAACCAAAAGGGCGCCAGTCTAAGTCAAACAGATTATTCAGCGCGATAAACACATAGGTGAAACCAAACAAAAAGCCCGAGGCCACCGCCGCATAGGCAAGCGTATCATCGGCACGGCCAAAATTGATGAAGCAGCCCGCCACGATAATCACGCCGGTAATGGCGTTCATCACCGCCGCGGACTTGGCGTTCATGCCATTAAAACGGTTCACCCCGTTTATGACCAAGGTAATACCCACAAACAACAGAAAAATACCCAATACACCCATAAAACAACCAAACCTTTCTCCAACTTATCCGTTGGGCTACTATTGGCTTCCAAAGTTTACAACTATCACGTCGTCTATGACGCCCACGGCACCCTCCATCGGCCAAACCGGCATATTGCTTTCGATAACCTGCTCCCTGATCGCGTTTCCCCTCCTTCTGTTCCTAAGCATCCTCAGCGGCAAACCATGTAAGTTGGTCATGTTACGTGCAAAAACCTCCTGGGCATAACGCGAATCACTTTGCATTTGGATAAAATAGCTGCCCTTGTTGGTATTTAGCGGATAGCTTTGCCAGCCGGGATTTTCCGTAAACTCGTTAGATATAAGCCGCAAATGTTCATTCGGTATGCCGCCGATAAAGATAATTTGACCGGAAGCAGCGTTGGCCAAATGCGGCTCCACCCGGGCGGCAATCCTCGTCGAGATGGATTTTGTCGTTTGGTTATAAAAATATGCCTGCAAATAATAAACATTATTCACTATAATAAAGTTAAACGCAATAAATAGCAAGCAAAGCAAAATGGAGCTCTTTAACAGCCCTGCCATGGACACCGTCTGCTCCATTAGTATAATGCACAAGACAAACAAGAGGGCGCCGGCAAACAGCATCCGTATTTCCGTCCTGTCGTCGCTAAAAAAACGCGCCAGATTAGCGGCCAGGGGTATGAGCAGGATAAGCAGTATAAAAAGCGCCAACCTAAGCGCTTGCCTATACATTTTCTGTTTGATTATAATGCTTATGATCAAGAAAGTAAATAGCAACGCCAGCAGGGCATAGGCAAACATCAATTGTCCGGCTATCATGTACTGACGGCCGGAAAATAACACGTAAAAGAATTCATGATACACCTCGCGCAAGACATGGGCTATCATCCGGACGCCAGACATCCGATAAGCCATGCTTTGGACATCCATGCCCCGGTGTCCGATCAAGCCCACGTCAAAAAAGCGCGCGTTTATGAACAGGGACAGCGCATAAAAAACCCCGCCCAAGATTCCCATGAGCAAAAAACGCAGGGCCAGGGTGCCGGTCTTTTTGTATCCAAACTCGCTGCCTGCCACCTGCTGTAGCAATATAAACACGCATAATACACAAGCCACACCAATCATGGCCTGGTATATCGCCAAGACAGACATAAGTACCGGGGCCCCGGCCAAAAAACCCCAACGATAACGCTGGCAAATAAATACGCAAAGCACGGCTAATAGGGCGGCCAGATGGAAATTCGGGGTGTCATAGAGAAATAAATTAATGTTGGATATGGAAGGAAAAGTCACGATGACAGCACCCATTATAACAGCGCCCACCTTATTTTTTATGGCGAAAATCTTACAGATAAACACCGTGGCCAGCGCTAAAAACAGGCTCACAAACAGACCGTAAACCAAGGGCATGAGATAAAAATAACTAATCCGATTAACAATTGCCGAAAGCCAGCGGCCCGAAGACCCTACCGCCGCCGGAGCCGTGATCAGGGCATATCCATGATCGCCATAATACGGCTGCACATAGACGAACAGATGGCTGGCAAACGCTATGATAAAGGCAGATACAAACGCTGCTTTTTCTGCGGCGGGCATATCTTTATGGACAGCGGATATCCACTTATATAGGTCAAATGACAGTAATTTATTCATATGCTTTCATTAGCTTAGTAAGCTCCTTGGCAGCCGACGTAAAATCAAAATTCTCTATTAGCCGCGCCAGCTCCTCGCCGCCGGGGATGGCCCGTATTTCCGAAAGCAGATTGACACATTCGGGATTGATGTCCGCCAGCATCGGCCCCAGCTCAGCAAATAATTCACGCACCCGCTCATCCGACAAGGCTTCGACTTTAGCCGTTTCGTCCACCACGTCTCCCAAAATCTCGAACTCCTCAAACACCGCCTCCAGCTCACTCTCCAGACGCTTCATCTTGCTTTCCCAAATGCTGTCCGCCCCCTCTTTCAAAATCATTTCCACTTCGTAGGCGGCGGCCCTTAGCTCAGGTTTGCCGATAAGACCGGCGTTGCCTTTCAGGGTATGCGCCAGCCTGTGGGCCACTTTCATGTCGCCGGCGGCGGCCGCGGCGGCTATCTGGGCATGTATCCCCCGCGAGCCCTTCACAAAATCACTCCTCAGCTTCTTTATCATCTGGCCGTCGGACTCATGCTCATCCACCGTGGAAGAGCTGACCGGCGTCAAATACTTAAGCAGCAGCCGCCACAGTTCCTGGGAAGTGAAGGGCTTACCCAGACAGTCGGGCATCCCGCTCTTCTTATATACTTCCAGCTCGCTGGTCATCACGTTCGCCGTCATGGCGATGATGGGGGTCTCTACGCCCAGCGCCACTATCTTCTGCGCCGCCTCCAGGCCGTCCATCACCGGCATGAACATATCCATGAAGATCAAATCGAAGGCTGCTTTTTCATCCTCCATGCGCGCCGAGACCAGCTGCACGGCCTCAAGGCCATTTTCCGCCACCACCGTCCGTATGCCCACGCGCAGCAAGTGCTCGCAGATAACCTCGCGGTTCATCGAATTATCATCGCAGATGAGGATCAGGCCGTCAAAAATCGGCTTTTGGGTGATGCGGATGTTCTCGCGCTCCATCGGATCATCGCTGGATTCTATCGTGCCAAACGTAAGCTCAAAGGAAAAGCGACTGCCTTCCCCATGCACACTCTCCACGCTCAGTTGCCCGCCCATCATCTCCACAATACCCTGGGTGATGGACAGTCCCAGCCCCGTGCCGCCATAATTGCGGGTTGTCGAGGAATCCGCCTGCATAAAGGGCTCATAAATGCGCTCAATCTGCTCGGGCGTCATGCCGATGCCGGTGTCTTGCACCTCAAAATACACGGTGGCATGGTTATCCCCTATTTCCCTCACCGTCGAGGAAAATTTAATTACTCCCATATCGGTAAACTTAACGGCATTGGACAACAGATTTATCAACACTTGATAGAGCCGGACTTGGTCGCCGACCAGCTTTCTGCCCGGCAGCGGCTCGGCATAGACCCTAAAATCCAAGCCTTTTTCCTTGACCGCCGGCAAGATGACCGACTGACAGCGCCCAAATATTTCATGGATGTTAAACGGCACCCGCTCCAGCTCTATCTTGCCCGCCTCAATCTTGGAAATATCCAGAATGTCGTCTATAATGTTTAATAGCCACTTCGCTCCATCAGTTATCTTATCCAGATAATCCTTAATCTGCTCCATTTTCTCGCTGTCTAACGCCAGCTCGGCAAAACCCATGATGGAATTCATCGGCGTGCGGATTTCGTGGCTCATGGTCGCAAGGAACTGGCTTTTCGCCTTGTTGCTGGCCTCGGCCATTTCCGCCCGGCGGATGCTTTCCATCATCTTATTGCGCTCGGTCATGTCCTCGATGGCCGCCAAAGACGATGGCTGTCCCATGTAGTTTATGTTGCAGGAGCTGACGCGGGCGATAAAGCCTTCGCCACTTACGCGGGTACACTCAAAATCCATCGTGCCCCTGCCTTGGGCCATCAGCTCATTGGCCATGTCGACGGTTTTTCTGCCATCAGACTGGATCTCTGGCATAAAATCAAAAATGTTCTGGCCAACAATGTCATCGACCGGCTCCCCGTCACCCAAGAGGCTTAAAAGCGTCCTGTTTGTATATAAGAGCTCCCCGCCCGCCAGGGCGACCACCCGGATACCCACCGGCATGGAATCGAGGATGAGGGTTAAGTTCTCATTCATTTCCGCCATTTTAACCTGATTAAGCTGCTCGGCGGCCTCCATGCGCTTACTCTCGCTCACATCGGTGCAATAGCCTTCCACGATTTTCGGCGTGCCGTCTTGTTTCATCTCTATAACGCGGCTGCGTTCCCAAATCCACTTTTCTTCCCCATCCTTTGTCCGGATGCGATAAGTGGCTTCAAATGCCAAGCCCAGCGGCAGGGTTTCCAAACTGTGTTTCACGATATGGTCGCGATCCTCCGGATGAATCAAATCCAGGAAAGCCCGCTTGCCGCTGAGTAGCTCATCCGACCCGTATCCCAATAACTCCACGCTACCCTCGCTGACAAAGGTGTAGGTGTATTCCGGCGGGTCGTAGCGTTGCTGGAAGACCATGCCGGGGATGTTTTGGACTATGGTGTCCGTGCGTTTTTGCATCATCAAAATTTTCCGGCTTCTCTTTTTATCCTTCATGTATACAAAGGCCAGGAAGAATAGGAGCAGGATCAAGATGAAGATTGCCCCGACAATATAAGGCCGCTGTGCCTCGATAAGCTGGCTGCGGTAGTCATAGGTCCGGCGCAACCAACTGTTCGCCATGGCGTCGGTATCTATCATTTCCAAGGATTTATCGACTATGTTTTGTAATATTGCCTGATTTTCATTAAAGCCAAAGGTCGAGACGATGTTATTGTCGAAGTCGAAGGCAATTTTATAGCCCGGCAGCTCGTAGTAATGGGTCAGCTGCAGCAGCAGGCGGCTGGTACTCATGGCCACGTCTATCTCGCCATTCATCAGGGCATCCAGCACATCGGCGTTTGAATCGTACTCCGTTATATGCCTGTGCCCGGGAAACCACGCTTTAAATAAATCCACATGAATGGTGTCCCGGGTGATGCCCACATTGAGGGATAGAATATCATTTATGCCAATCTCCGGCAGTTCCGCTTTTGATATCAGGGTGGAGTGATCGGTCAGATAATAGTTTTCCGCCCAAAGATAACTCGCCTCGCGGTCCAGGCTGCGGCCCAAGTCGGATATGATGTGGGCCCTGCCCTCGTCAAAGAGCCGGTAGACCTCGGACCAATCCGCATCCTCCCCGTGGGCAATCGCAAACTTAAGGCCCGTAAATTCTTCCACCTCACGCAGGATGTCCATGCTGATACCCTGCCATGTTTCATAACGCTCATTATAGAAACTGATGGGGTAGTTGTCGTATTCCATGGCTATCGGTATCAGTGGATTGGCCGCCATAAAGTTTAGCTCGTCTTCATTAAAACAGGAGTTTAATTCATGGATGCAATAATCGTGGAAACCTTGCTTGTATAGCTCGCTCAGGTGGCGATCCGCTCCCGCCGCCAAGGCTTTTTGGACGATGTCGATGATCGGCCTAAATTCCGGGTTTATTGCGGTTAAAGAAACGGGGCTGAAAATCGGCGGGAAATAATCCTCGATGATGAGATCGTCGTAGGTAGCGAAGGCGGCCCTGGCCGTATTCAGGGCAACGAGTGCGTCTATCTCACCGTCACGCAGCATCGGATAGACGACGCCGGCGGAATCTATCAAGACACTCTCGTAGGAATCCGGGTCATGGGCGGCGGCAAAATTCTCAATCGACACCGTGCCGCTGCGAAAGGCATAGCGGGGCTTTCTGGTCAGCGCTATCTCATCCGGCGGCAAGCTGTCCACATGACGGATGATAACGAGGCTGCGCATGGCAATCGGGTCGGTGGCTATATAGGTGTTTAGCCGCTCCGGGGTCATGCTTAAATCGCCGGTGAAATCTGCCTCGCCGCTTTGGAGGGCAGTGGTGACGTCCAGGCCCGTGAGAAAAGCGGGTTCAAAGGGAATATCAAATAAAACGCCCAGCCAACGGCTAAATTCCGGGCCGAAGCCGGATATCTGCCCGTCTGCCCCCATAAAAGCCTCGGTGCTGGGCAGCATCCCGTAGATGAAGCGGGGGTACTTTTCCCTTAGCGCCTCCACCCGTGCTATCTCATCCGCCGTCACGCCGGGCACGTCGCGATAGTTTGTAAAGACCGGGGCCGCCGGACTCTCCCCGCTTTGTGCCCCGCATGAGGGCAACAGGCCAAACGTGACTGATATGCAAAGCAAAAGACAAAGCAATCTGAGGGATTTCTTCACAAAAGAACCTCCGCAAAGTGACGTAGTACACTGCTTTACTGCTCGGCAACCTCCGAAAACTCTGTTACGCAGGTTGGCCGCTCTTTGAAACTAAGGAACAACAAAGAAATTATACTCCGAGGTATGGGGAAAGTCAAGAAAAGCAATCTACCCCGATCACCCGGCAGCATGATGCAAGCCGATTTTCATTTCACAATTAGCAAGGTCTGTGCTATACTTATCATGGGTTTATTTGTAGGGAGTTATGATTAAGATGGTAAAATTTATAGACCTTTTCGCCGGGATGGGTGGCATTCGCAAAGGCTTCGAACAGGCTTGCAGGGCAAAAGATATCAAATGTAAGTGCGTTTTTACGTCTGAAATTAAAGACCATGCACTGACAATCTTGAAACAAAACAATCCTAACGAAATCATACACGGTGACATTACACAAATAAATGCCACTGCCATACCCAACTTTGATTTTTTGCTCGCCGGCTTCCCTTGTCAGGCTTTTAGTAGTGCCGGAAAGCGTCTGGGATTCGAGGATACGAGAGGTACACTGTTTTTTGAAGTGGCTCGTATTTTAAAAGAAAAAAAGCCTTTTGGTTTTATACTGGAAAATGTTGAGGGTTTGGTTAATCATGACCGCACTGATAGCAAAGATTCAAAAGGAAAAACGCTCACTACCATACTAAACACTCTCAAAGAGCTAGGCTATTCAAGCTCATGGAAAGTTCTCAACGCAAAGGATTTTGGCGTTCCACAAGACCGTAAACGTGTATACATAGTGGGAACAAGAAAAGAGAACCCCTCGCTCGATAATTTCAAGTGCGTTCGAAGACCGCTAAGTAGCATTTTACAAACAGGACTACCGACCGCCAATTCAGATTTTATTAGCCTTATACTAAAACACTATAACATAAATGACTTGCATGGAAAGGCAATCAAAGACAAGCGCGGCGGAAATGATAATATACATAGTTGGGATTTAGAGACTAAGGGGCCTGTTTCTTCCGAACAAAAAGAGCTCCTTAACCTAATGCTAAAAGAAAGACGCAAGAAAAAATGGGCCGAAGAATATGGCATTGATTGGATGGACGGTATGCCGCTCACCCCACAAAACATCGAAAGTTTTTATTACCATAAAGACCTAAAAGAAATGCTTGAGGATTTAAGTCGAAAAGGCTATGTGAAAAAAGAGCATCCAAAGCGAAAAGTAGGAAACAAGAGGATTCAGGACGAAAATCTTCCACTTGGCTACAACATCGTAACAGGCAAAATGTCTTTTGAGGTCAATAAAATTTTAGATCCCAAAGATGTAGCCCCGACCCTTGTGGCCATGGATATGAAAGGTCTTTATGTGGTAGATGGTGTCGGTATCAGGACTCTTTCTTTACTTGAGGGATTACGCTTATTCGGATATCCGGATGACTATAAATTTTACATTGACCAACAAGCCGGTTTTGATTTGCTCGGAAATACCGTTGTTGTACCAGTCATAGAGGCCGTCGCAGGGCGTACACTGGAAATATACCAAGGAGAAAATCAATGAAATTCACCGCACAAGATGTGTATAATAAACTTATGAATGATGACCAAATACTAACAAGTTCTGGACAGATTGTTTTCAAGTTCGGCGACATCGGAATCATTGTAAAACAGAAAGATGTCGTTGGAAACATCATGCAGGAGTGGGTTAAAGAATGGCTTGCTCAAAATAGGATCACATATGAAATATCACAAAATACGCAAATGCCACCCGACTTTTACTTAGACCCATCCGACAAGACTGTTGATTTATTAGAAGTAAAAGCCTTTGACAATAATAGGGGGCCAGGCTTTGACATAGCAGACTTTCGCATGTTCGCCGCAGAGGCTATTGATAAGCCATATATGCTTGACGCTGATTACTTGATTTTTGGCTACGTCATGAATAATGGTGTGGTAAGAATCAAAAATCTTTTCCTGAAGAAAGTTTGGGAAATAACGTGCAGTAGTGCCGATTGGCCGATGAAATTGCAAGTTAAGCAAAACGTCGTGCACAAAATAAGACCGAGTACATGGTATAGTTCAAAAGTAACATTCAAACCCTTTACATGCTTGGAGCATTTTGTAAGTGCCTTAGAGCAGACAGTATATCAGAATGCCGACACACGCCACATGGCAGGAAAGTGGCAAAACAGATTCCTTAAAAGCTACCAAGACCATTATGGTAAACCTCAACTCCCAAGCGATATTGGGTCTACATTGATTCTTGGTGCTACATCTGATAAAAAAACCGCATAAACAAAGCTTTTTGTTATATTCCTGTTGAAATGGGTGAGCAAACCTGTTACAATGTAGA
>Ga0099364_10004096_pt1 | contig 22170 bp, 20 predicted proteins | sample TergutTh196P3_FD_73070 | JGI IMG/M metagenome (GOLD analysis project Ga0099364, IMG submission 73070) | Microcerotermes parvus P3 segment gut microbial communities from Pointe-Noire, Republic of the Congo - Th196 P3 | ecosystem: Host-associated > Arthropoda: Insects > Digestive system > Gut ...
TGTTTTTGGAAGATGATACAAACATTTCAAACAAATATATTCCTCATTTTTATCCAATGCATCTCCACAAGCAACGCAGACTTGCGGAAATAATAAGTTGAAAAAATGAGGAAATGGGTTTTGCATTACTGTAAAAACTTTTCAGCGTTAGTCGTTCGATACTGCTTGAAAAATAACATCTGCCCAATCATGCAAATCGGCATATTGCTTTATCAACTGCCCATCGGAAGTACGAAACAGTAATTCGGGGAAAGAATTTTCTATTGAATTATCGTACACATACAACCTGTCCACAAGCGATGCAAGTGTAGCGCAATTGACTATTGATTTGTAGTAGCGGCTGATTATTTTAGAAATAGGGACATCGTGTCCGCCGTCCATTACGCGCAATGCTACTCGCGAAGCGTTGATTTGCGGATTGTCTGTGCCAATAAAAAACAAACGGATAAAATAACCTTTTTCTTTTGCTTGTTTGATAAACGAAATTTTATCGGAGGCAGACAATACTGTTTCAAAAATTAGACTGCGACCGTTTGCAATGCAATTTTCACGCTGTTCGGCAGCATAGTTTGCTGCTTTGATTACAGCTTCGACAGAATTCCAATCGCCAAATATATGTTGAGCTATTTCATCAGGATTGATGTATTCACAACCTTCTATCCAAGTATGTTTCAATATCCGATTTGTTACAGAAGTTTTGCCCGAACCGTTTGGTCCGGCAATAACAAGAAGTTTTGGCTTTTCCATTATCCTTTCAGCGTTTGTATTTGTTGTGTGGCGATAAAATCACGATGTAGTTTTTCTTTCATTCTTGTAGCAACTCGTTCACGCACAATACGCACATCTTTACCCACTTCCTGCATAATTGCTTGAAGCTGTTCGTCGGTAGGCTCAGTATCCCATACAAAGCGATAGTTCATATCTGTTGTTGCCATAATTCCCTTATATTAAATTCATTTACAAAAATAAAACTTTTCTCCAACTTATGCAACACAACATAAAAAAGCAGGTCGATTAAGAAGTTAGATTTTCGTGTAAAAACATTATTAATGTAAAAAAATCGCCGAAAGTTTGGATTGTAAGCATTTGTTTTTGTTATTTTGCACCCAAATTCTCTTGTTATGCAAAAAAATCTAGTTATAGTTGAGTCGCCGGCAAAAGCCAAAACCATCGAAAAATTCTTGGGAAAAGAGTTTCACGTATTGTCGAGTTTTGGACATATCCGCGATTTAAAGGAAAAAGAATTCGGCATTGATATTCTGCACAATTACAAGCCCGACTACGTTATTCCGGCGGATAAAAAAAAGCTGGTAACCGAACTTAAAAAAGCCTCAAAAAGTGCCGAAACCGTTTGGCTCGCTTCCGATGAAGACCGCGAAGGAGAAGCCATTGCGTGGCATTTGGCAGAAGCGTTGGAATTGCCGAAAGAGCATACAAAACGTATTGTTTTTCACGAGATTACAAAAACGGCTATTCAAAAAGCGATTGAAAATCCTCGCGATATTGATTTTAATTTGGTTGATGCGCAACAAGCACGTCGCGTTCTCGACAGAATTGTGGGATTTGAACTTTCACCCGTTTTGTGGAAAAAAATTAAGCCTGCGCTTTCTGCCGGACGTGTGCAATCGGTTGCCGTGAGGTTAATCGTAGAACGCGAGCGAGAAATACAGCATTTTACTTCAGAAGCGGCATATCGTGTTACCGCCATATTTTTGGTAATGGACAAAGACGGAAAACCTGTGGAGTTGAAAGCGGAACTTCAACACCGTTTTAAAACGACAAAAGAAGCTGTTGCTTTTCTCGAAAAATGCAAAGGAGCAATATTTACAATAGAAGATATTATAACAAAACCGGCAAAAAAAAGTCCGGCACCGCCGTTTACTACTTCGACTTTGCAACAAGAAGCGTCACGCAAATTAGGTTTTTCCGTTTCACAAACGATGATGGTGGCGCAACGCCTGTACGAATCGGGAAAAATCACGTATATGCGTACCGACTCGGTGAATTTATCGGACTTGGCACTCGGCACTTCAAAAGAAGAAATTATCCGAATGGCAGGCGAAAAATATTGGCAGATTCGTAAGTATCAAACCAAGAGCAAAGGCGCGCAAGAAGCGCACGAAGCCATTCGTCCAACATATATGAATCAGCACGAAGTGGAAGGTTCTGCACAAGAAAAACGCTTATATGAGTTAATTTGGAAAAGAACCATCGCATCGCAAATGAGTGATGCCGAATTGGAGAAAACAACCGCAACCATCAATATTTCTACTACTGATGAAAAGTTTATCGCCGTGGGCGAAGTGCTGAAGTTCGACGGTTTTTTGCGTGTTTATCTTGAATCGACCGATGACGAAAACGAAGAGAACGATGAAAAAATGCTTCCGCCATTAAACATTAATGATGTGTTGCCGTTGAGCAATATCACGGCACAAGAGCGTTTCAGCCAAAAACCGCCGAGATATACCGAGGCAAGTTTGGTTCGCAAAATGGAGGAATTAGGCATCGGTCGTCCATCGACTTATGCGCCCACGATTTCGACGATTCAAAACCGTGATTATGTGGAAAAAGGCGATAAAGAAGGTATTTCTCGTCAATATAATATTTTGATTTTAAAGGAAAATAATATTTCTGACGAAGACAAAACGGAAATAACGGGAGCAGAAAAAGCTAAATTATTTCCAACAGATGTAGGTATAGTGGTAAATGATTTTCTGTATGAAAATTTTCCGTCGATTTTAAATTACGATTTTACCGCCAACGTTGAAAAAGAGTTCGACCTTGTTGCTGAAGGAAAAGAGAAATGGACAAAAACCATTGATAAATTTTACAAAGAATTCCATCCGATTGTGGAAGAAACATTGAAAAATTCTGAACGAAAAACCGGAGAACGCGAACTTGGTGCAGACCCAAAAACAGGAAAGCCAATATTTGTGAAATTAGGTCGTTTCGGACCGTTGGCGCAATTAGGTGCAACAGACGAAGAAGATAAACCGACTTTTGCATCGTTGCGAAAAGACCAATCTATCGAAACCATCACGCTGGAAGAAGCGTTGGATTTGTTTAAATTGCCACGCACTACGGGCGAATTTGAAGGAAAAACAATGACCGTGGCAATCGGAAGATTCGGTCCTTACATTCGCCACGACAACAAATTTTACTCGTTGCCAAAAGATGCAGACCCAATGAGTATTTCGGGCGAAGAGTGCGTGCAGATAATTGAGGCAAAACGTGTGGCAGACGCGAACAAAAACATCAAATCTTTTGCCGAAGAACCCGAATTGCAAGTGCTGAACGGTCGCTTTGGACCTTACATCGCCTATAAAAAGAAAAACTACAAAATTCCTAAAACGATTGTTCCGGCAGAAATCACGCTCGAAGAGGCAATGAAAATTGTAACAGCGGAAGGCGAAGAAAAACCTGCGAAGAAAAAGGCAACGACAAAAAAGAAAAAGTAGAACGCAAAATGCGCAAATCAACGCAATTTGCCTTTTTGAAAATAAAAAAATTCCCGCAAAATAAACTTTTGCGGGAATTTACGTTTTTTATGTCATTCGCGTTCTACTCAATCACGGTTACCCAACCGAAAGTATCCGGTTCGTCGCCATACTGGATAGCACGAAGTTTGTTATATAGTTTTTCAGAAACTTTTCCTGGTTTGCCGTCTTTTGAGAAAACATAAGATATGTTTTTATCCAAATCATCAATACGCTCAATCGGACTGATAACGGCGGCTGTTCCGCAGGCGCCCGTTTCTTCAAACGTTGCTAATTCCTCAACCGGAACGGCACGACGCTCTACTTTCATTCCCATCGATTCTGCCAACTGCATCAAACTTTTGTTGGTAATAGATGGCAAAATAGATTCCGATTTTGGCGTGACATACGTATTATTTTTTATTCCGAAGAAATTGGCGGCACCGCATTCGTCGATATATTTCTTTTCTCTGGCATCTAAATAAAAAATATTTGAATAGCCTAATTTGTGCGCTCTACTTCCGGCAGTAAGGCTGGCAGCGTAGTTTCCGCCGACTTTGTAAATGCCCGTTCCAAGCGGGGCGCAACGGTCGTATTCGCGTAAAATGCAGAACGGTGTAGTTTGAAAACCACCTTTAAAATAAGGTCCAACGGGCGTTACAAACACAATAAATGTATATTCTTCGGCAGGTTTAACGCCTACTTGCGCACTCGTTCCGAATAATAATGGGCGAATGTATAACGCCGAACCGGATTCATAAGGCGGAACGAATCGCTTATTTAATTTCACGGCGCGGATAACGGCTTCCTCAAATTTCTCGACAGGCAATTTTGCCATCATAATACCGTCGCACGATGCTTGCAAGCGTTTTGCATTTTCGTCCATACGGAAAATTCTGATTTTGCCGTCTTGTCCTTTAAATGCTTTTAATCCTTCAAATGCTTCTTGTCCGTAATGCAGACAAGTCGCCGCCATGTGCAATGTCAACTCTTCGGAGGCGGTTTCTTCCAATCCGCTCCATTTACCGTCTTTATAATAACATCTTATGTTATAGTCGGTTTTGATGTATCCAAAACCCAATTCTGACCAATTTAATTCCATTTAATTTTCGTTTTTTGCAAATGTACAATATTTTTCCAAAAAAATTGAAAAATCGGTTGTGTTTGAACAAAAAAAATTACATTTGCATATTACCAATACTCTAATGACTCAACCAATAACTTCTGAGTTTATCAAAAAACACCAAAACGATGACGTTCGGAAATTAGCGCTTCAAGCTACTAAATTTCCTGATGTGGATTTTGTTTTCGTCTTGCGGCAAATAGCCGGAAAACAGATTGCGGCGGTCAAAATTCCTTCGTGGAGCGAGCGAGATGATATTCTTTATCCTGCGCATTTGTCGTTGGAACAATGTTCGTCCGAAATTACGGCACGATACAAAGCAACGCTTTTTCGAGGTAAAAAATTGGTCGATTTGACCGGTGGATTTGGCGTCGATTGTGCTTTTGTCGCCAACGGATTTGAAGAAGTTGTTTATGTGGAACAAAATTCGGAATTGTGCGAGATAGCGCAATCCAATTTCCATTCGTTGTCGTTGCATCATATAAAAGTTTGCAACGAAACGGCAGAAAATTATCTGAAAGAAATATCTTCGGCTGACTGCATTTTTTTAGATCCGGCGCGGCGCAACAAACATGGACAAAAAACGGTTTTGATTTCCGATTGCGAGCCAAACGTAGAAATATTGCAAGAATTATTGTTGAAAAAAGCCAAATCGGTATGGATTAAATTTTCTCCGATGCTGGATATTTCATTGGCTGTTAGTCAATTGCCGCATACAAAAGACGTTTATGTTGTTGCGGTTGACAATGAATGTAAAGAGCTGTTGTTTAGAATGGAAATGTCAGCTGAGCCGAAAAATGAACCAACTATTCATTGTGTCAATCTGAAAAAGAACGGTTCAACCGAATATTTCACATTTATAAAAAGAGAAGAAAATACTTCTGAGTGTGTTTTTGCCGATTCATTGCACAACTATTTATACGAACCGAATGCAGCGATTTTGAAAGCAGGCGCTTATCGCTGTTTGATGCAATATTATGATGTTTTTAAATTGCACATAAACAGTCATTTATATACATCGGATACTTATATTTCCGATTTTCCTGGACGGATTTTTTGCATAAAAGATTCTTTTTCGTTGAATAAAAAAGAAAGCAGGCAATCGCTTTTGGGATTAACGCAGGCGAATATCAGCGTGCGTAATTTCCCGCTTTCTGTTGATGAATTACGAAAAAAAATGGGATTGAAAGATGGTGGAGAAATATATCTTTTTGCAACGACACTGAAAAATGATGATAAAAAAGTGTTGATTAAGTGCGAAAAAGTATAATTTTGCAAGAAAATATGCTACAAAACATAATTTTAACACTTTTTAACGAAAAATATATGTTTTGTAACATAAAAATGCCTTATCTTTGCAATGTGATTTTTTCATAGTATTAGATTTAAGGTTAACAAAGATTGGTTGTCAAGCGTGACAACCTTTTTTTATGCCGTTTTGTAAAGGTTTCCGGGCAGGCATTGCAATAATCCTTTAAATTCCATTTCGATTAACAACGGCGAAAGTTTGCTCATCGGCATTTCGAGTTTCATTGATAGTTGATTGATGTGCGCAGGCGCCGACACTTTTATCGCATCTATTATTTTCTTTTCAATATCGGTTAGTTCGACAAATAAAAGCGGTTGTACCGTTTTCCGGTTTGCGCCTGTTCGTTCTTCCCAGCCCATCATTTTTTCCAAATCGGTAGCACATTCAATCAACGCTGCCTTGTTTTGTTTTATCAATGCATTGCAACCGCCGGAATATTCGTTTCCAATGTTTCCGGGAAAAGCAAAAACATCACGATTATAAGAATTGGCACATTCTGCCGTGATAAGCGCGCCGCCTTTTGTTGCCGATTCAATCACCACCAAGGCATCTATCATTCCGGCAACAATTCGGTTTCGCTGAACAAAATTCGGTGCATCGGGATTTGTACCGCTGACATATTCGGTCAATAAACTACCATTTCTAATCATTTTTGTTGCTGTAGAACGATGTGAAGACGGATAAATTCTGTCTAATCCGTGCGCTAATACGCCAACTGTGTTCAGTCCGCTTTCCAATGTGGCTTTGTGGGCACAAATGTCCACGCCATAAGCCAATCCGCTGACAATGGTAATATCGCTGTTGTGCTGCGCAAGGTCTTTGATTAACTCCGAGCAAAGTTTTTCGCCATATGCCGTTATTTTGCGCGTGCCGACAACGCCGACAAATTTTCCGTTGTTATAATTTTGATTTCCTTTGGAATAAAGCAACGCAGGCGCATCTAAACATTCTTTCAACCGAAAAGGATAATTTTCGTCGGTAAAAAACAGTGGCGTGATATTATTTTTCAAGATAAATTCACATTCTTTTTCTGCATGGCGAAAAGCTTCATCTTTTCCGGCAAAAAGTTGCGAAACGATATAGGCGCCAACAGACGGAATTTCCATCAATTGTTTTTTGTTCTGCTTAAAAATTTCTTCGACATTTCCGACGTGCGCCAACAGGGTTTTAATCGTAATGTCGCCGATTCCTTTTATTTGGGTAAGAGCAATTTGGTATATAAGTTGAGTATTCAAATTTACGAATTAGGATTTACGATTTTAGATTTCATTTTCAATACTTGTTGCGCGATAAAATATCCGATTAAAACACCTATTGCATTCGCCAAAAAATCAAACCAATCACCTGTGCGCGGAGGGAAAAAATAATGTTGAAGAATTTCGAGCAATCCGCCATATAAAATTGGAAATAATATTACCAATGTGTAATAGCCAATGTTTTTTTTTCGCGTAGCTTCCAAAACAAGTACAAAAGCTAACACAGCATACATTAACAAATGAACAATTTTATCTAATTCTTCTATTCTTGGCATTTTGGGCAAAGGCAGCGAAGACGGCGAAGCTGTTGACAGATAGAAAATAGCAACCGTTACGGCAATGGAGAAAAAGTATTTTTTTATGAAATGCATACGTGATTCTTGTGAAGACAAATTTACAAGTTTATTCGATTTTATGGAACGATTAAATTATAAATTTTGATTTTTTATCTGAAAAAAACGGTATTCTAAGAAAATTTAATTTATTTTGCATAAATTTTGGGGTAATTATTGCTATTCCATTTAATATAGAAATCCGATGAAAAAATTTTCGTTCAAAAAAGCTGCTCCTTACATTGTTGCTATTCTATTGTTTATTGTGCTTCCGTTTGTGTATTTCAGTCCTATTATCGAAGGAAAAGTACAAATTGGGCACGATACGCATAGCAGTATGGCTATGGCAAAAGAAATAAACGATTATTATGAGTTGACGGGTGAACGGCAATTTTGGACAAACAATATGTTTGGCGGTATGCCAACTTTCCAAATACAAACGTATCAAGGCAAAGGACTTATTAAACATCTGCATAACTTACACACTGCTATTCCTCGCCCGGCGTCTTTCGTTTTTCTGTATTTGATTTGCGGTTTTCTGTTGTTAATAGCGTTGCGAGTTAATCCGTGGTTGAGTATTGTCGGTTCTATTTTGTTTGCGTTTGCTTCGTATAATTTCATTATTATAGCGGCAGGACACACATCGAAAGCGATGGCAATGGCTTATATTATGCCGTTGATTGGAGGCGTTGTGCTGGCATATCGATGGCAACGACTTGCAGGTGCGCTGCTCTTTGCGTTGTCGCTGGGATTGGCTATTTTGGTCAATCACCTTCAAATTGTGTATTACGCCATGTTTATTTTAATTTTGTTTTTCATTTCGGAGCTTATTTTTGCCATTAAAGAAAAAAAGATGCCCGATTTTCTGAAAACAACGGGCGTTCTGTTTATTGCCGCAGTGATAGGTATCGGCGTGAATGCCGCTTCATTACCTACTACTTACGAATACAGCAAATACACGATGCGCGGGCAATCGAACGGCTTAACTATTGACGTTCAAAATTCGCAAGAAGGATTAAGTACTGATTACATCACGCAGTGGAGTTATGGCATTGATGAAACGTTGACGCTGTTGATTCCGAACTTCAGAGGCGGTGCGAGCGGTGGAACGTTATCGGCTGATTCGCATACGGCAAAAGCGCTTCGCGGAAGAGTGCAAAATGTTGAAGCCACAATGAAACAATTTCAACTTCCGCTTTATTGGGGCACACAGCCGTTTACTTCCGGTCCGGTTTATGTTGGCGCCATTGTCTGTCTGCTGTTTGTTTTTGGGTTATTTGTTGTAAATGGGCGAAACAAATGGTGGCTACTTGCAGTTACAATTTTGTCTATCTTGCTGGCTTGGGGACGGAATTTTATGCCGTTTACGGAATTTTTCATCAACTATATTCCGATGTACAACAAATTCCGAACGGTTTCGATGACGCTCGTAATGGCAGGAATATCCATGCCTTTGTTGGGAATATTGGCATTAAAAAATGTATTTGATGGCTCGGTATCGAAAGAAAAATTAATGAACAGCCTTTACTATTCTACGGGAATTGTAGGCGGTATTTGTTTGTTGTTTTGGCTTATTCCGTCGTTGGCAGGAAATTTCGTTGCAGCAAGTGATGCGCAATTTACAGGCGACTACGAATTTTTAAAAACCACGTTGCCGTTAGACCGAAAAGCGATGTTGAGCGCCGATGCTTTCCGTTCGTTGCGATTGATATTGTCGGCAGCTTTAGTTCTTTTCTTTACTATAAAAGGAATGTTGAAACCGGCTTATTCCATCGCCATATTGGGAGTACTTTTCATCATTGACTTGTATCCAATAAACAAACGTTATTTGAATGATGATAATTTTACCGATGCCGTAATCATATCTCAACCTTTCCGCACATCTGTTGCCGATAAAGCCATTTTGCAAGAAAAAAGTCTGAATGCGCGTACGCTGAACTTGTCGGTTAATATTTTTAACGATGCAAGTCCATCTTATTTCCACAAAAACATTGGCGGATACCACGCTGCCAAAATGCGTCGATACCAAGAATTAATCAACATTCATTTAGAGAAAGAGATTAATGATTTGATTTCTGTTTTGCGTCAAATCAGAACAGAAGAAGAACTATTAGGTCAGTTACAAAATTCTCCTGTTTTGAATATGTTGAACATGAGATACATTATTATCAATCCGAATGCAGAACCTATCATTAATCCGTATGCGAACGGAAATGTTTGGTTAGTTGACAACATACATTTCGCAGAAAATGCAGACGAGGAAATGTTGATGCTTCGTGAGATTGACTTAAAAAAGGAAATGGTAGTTGAAAAAACATTTATAAATGACATTCCGCATACTATTGTTCCCGACAGCACGGCTTCTATTGAATTAATAAGCTATGCGCCGATGCAGTTAAAATATCGCTTCAACTCGAACACAGACCAAGTTGCCGTATTTTCGGAAATCTATTACAGCAGAGGCTGGAACGCTTATATCAATGGCGAAAAAGTTCCGCATATCAGAGCAAATTACCTGTTGCGCGCGATGCCGTTGAAAGCAGGAAATTACGAAATAGAATTCCGTTTCGAGCCACAAATGGTGCGCATAGGCGACACATTAGCAATTATATCAAGTATCATTATTTTGCTGTTGGCAAGTTTTGTCATTTGGCAAAGAATTAAGAAAAAAGAATAAATATGTCAAAACAAAAAATGATAAAACACAGGCTTTTTAATTCCCATTTTACAGCCATTGTCAGTATTTCGTTAGTGCTGTTTTTAATTGGCATGATGTCATTACTGTTACTGTTGGCAAACGATTTATCGATTTATGTGAAAGAAAACATCAGTTTTTCGGTCGTGTTGAATCAAGACGTAAAAGATGTAGAAATAAAGCGATTACAAAAAAATCTCGATGCAGCTCCTTACGTAAAATCAACCCAATACATTACCAAAGAGCAAGCGTTGAAAGAACTAATTGAAGAACTCGGCGAAGACCCGATGGAATTTCTCGGTTTCAATCCATTATTGGCTTCGCTCGAAGTGAAGCTACATTCGCAATATGCCAACACCGATAGTATCGCGATTATTGAAGCTGAAATGAAAAAATTTCCGCAGATAAAAGAAGTCATTTATCAAAAAAACTTGATTCAAGCGGTGAACGAAAATGTAAGACGTATTTCGATTATGCTTGCCGGATTAGTTGGAATATTATTGCTGATTTCATTTGCGTTAATCAACAATACCATTCGTCTAACCATTTATTCCAAACGATTTTTGATTAATACAATGAAATTGGTGGGCGCGAATTGGAGCTTTATTCGTCGACCGTTTATTTGGCGAAACACGCTGAACGGAGTCATCGCCGCTTTTGTGGCGATGGGATTAGTTACCGCGCTTATTTATTACATTCAAGGCGAAATACACGGCGTTATCAGTGTCGATAAAGTAGATAATCTGCTGATTATCTATGGAATTATGCTGTTGCTCGGAATTTTAATAACACAAATATCTGCTTTCTTTTCTGTGAATAAATATTTGCGTTTGAAAGCAGGAGAATTATATTATATTTAATCACAAAAGAATACGTTAAGATTCAAATATTGGTAGAAAATACGCAAACACACATCATATACGACCCTAACGGGGTCGAACGACAAAGGATAAAATTTTTTCTACCAATATGAAATTCCTAATGGAATTAAGATTGATTTATCGATTTATACATTTGTAAAAAAAATATATATGAAAACAGAGAAAAAAGAACAAGAAGAACTCGCATTAGGGAAACAAAACCTGCTTTTTTTAGGCATTGGTTTTGCGTTAATTGTAATCGGTTTTATGCTAATGCTCGGCGAGAGCAGTGGCGTAGAATATAATCCCGATATTTTTAGTTTTCGCCGCATTACCGTAGCGCCGATGGTCGCTTTTGGCGGATTTCTGTTTATCATCGTGGCGATTCTTTGGAAACCTAAAAAATAATTTTAGATTTTGGATTGACGATTTACGATTGGCTGACGCAATGAAATCTAAAAATCGTAAATCTAAAATCGTAAATTAAATTTCGTAAATCATAAATTAAATGAATATATTTGAAACAATCATTATCGCCATTGTCGAAGGATTGACCGAATTTTTGCCTGTTTCAAGTACAGGGCATATGATTTTAACACAAGCCTTGCTTGGCGTTGAAAGTACCGATTTTGTAAAAATGTTTACCGTAAACATTCAGTTTGGCGCCATTTTGTCGGTTGTCGTTTTGTATTGGAAACGCTTTTTTCAAGTAGAAAAATTCGTTGATTTTTACTGGAAACTTTTCATTGCCTTTTTGCCTGCCGCTGTGTTAGGATTTCTATTGGGCGATTATATTGATATGTTGCTCGAAAGCGTTATTGTCGTTGCCATTATGTTGGTGTTGGGCGGTATTTTAATGCTTTTTGTCGATAAATGGTTCAACAAACCGAGTGAAAATCAAGAAATGGATTGGAAACGTGCATTGAAAATTGGTTTTTGCCAATGTATTGCAATGATTCCGGGCGTGTCGCGCTCAATGGCAACAATCGTTGGCGGTATGAGCACAAAACTCACACGCAAAAACGCAGCTGAATTTTCATTTTTCTTGGCTGTGCCAACAATGGCTGCCGCAACAGGTTATTCGCTGATGAAATTGCTTACGCAAGACGGCGGTCTGCAGATAGTTACAGATAATTTAGTTTCGTTGCTTATTGGAAATGTTGTTGCATTCATAGTAGCAATGCTGGCAATCAAGTTTTTTATCAATTTCTTGACAAAATATGGCTTTAAAGCGTTCGGTTGGTATCGTATTGTCGTGGGTGGATTGATTATTATTTTGCTTTTGTGCGGTGTTAATTTGAGTATAGTTTAGTATGGATTTTACCGAAGGCGAAGTATTATTTTTCAACAAACCGCTGTATTGGACTTCTTTCGATTTAGTGAAAAAAATCCGCTACAATATTCAAAAAAGTTGCGGAATAAAAAAACTGAAAGTTGGTCATGCCGGCACATTAGATCCATTGGCAAGCGGTGTGCTGATTGTTTGTACGGGAAAGAAAACAAAGCTGATTGACACGTACCAATTTCAGACAAAAGAATATATCGCAACCTTGAAATTAGGTGAAACAACGGCTTCTTTCGACCTTGAAACCGAAGTGGACGGAACATACGAAACCGAGCATATTACGCGCTCTTTGATTGAAGAAACACTGCCCAAATTTGTTGGAAGAATTGAACAAGTACCGCCCATTTTTTCGGCAGTAAAAGTAGAAGGAAGGCGAGCGTACGATTTAGCCAGAAAAGGCGAAGAAGTTATTTTGAAACCCAAAGTTCTCGTTATCGACGAAATCGAATTATTGGAGTTTGAAAATAATATATTAAAAATTAGAGTTGTTTGTAGTAAAGGAACATACATCCGTGCCTTGGCGCGCGATATTGGCGAAGCGTTGCAATCGGGCGCACATTTAATTGGATTAATCAGAACACGAATTGGCAAAGTAAAATTGGAAGATTGTCTTTTACCCGAAGAGTTTATTGAGAGGTTGAAAGAATAATATTTTATGAAAGTATATCGCGGCAGTGAAAAAGCATTAAAAATATTGCAATTTATTGATCTCAAACAAATTAAATAATGACAGGCAGAGAAGATAAAAACGCAAATAATTTGTTTTTCCTTTGCTCGTTGATTGAATATATCGGCAGAAAAACAGAAAATCACAGAAATGTGATTGTAAATGCCATTGGAAAAGCCGATTTACAGCATATTTTTGAGTTGGCAGATGTTTATCACAGCGAAAATATGGACAAATTGGTGTTTGAATTGACGGAAAAACATCATATAAAAAATGGAATATTCGATAATATAGCAAGCGCAAAATGCTCAATACCAACTCATTGGGATATTGGAAAAGTATATAAACGTTTGATTATTGACGTTAATAAAAAAGAGAATAAACCATTAATTGACACATTAACAGAAGTTTACAACTCTTGGTTGTCGCGAAAAATAGAAGATTTCAACAGCAGTGTGTATTACGAAAGTCCCGAATATCTTTTTCAGTCGTATTTGACGGGTGAAAACTTATAACAACATTTTAAAATCGTAAATTAGTATAATATGAAACTCTCAAAGTTTAAATTCAAATTACCCGAAGAACAAGTCGCTTTGTATCCTGCCGAAAACCGTGATGAATCGCGCTTATTGGTCGTTGATAAAAAAACAGGAAATATTGAGCATAAAATGTTCAAAGAAATCATCAATTATTTTGACGACAAAGATGTGATGGTGTTTAATGATACCAGAGTTTTTCCGGCGCGTCTTTACGGAAATAAAGAAAAAACAGGTGCAAAAATCGAAGTATTCTTATTGCGCGAGCTGAACAGAGAATTGAAACTTTGGGACGTGTTGGTTGATCCGGCACGTAAAATCAGAATCGGAAATAAACTGTACTTTGGTGATACGATGGTGGCAGAAGTTATTGACAATACCACTTCGAGAGGTCGTACGTTGCGCTTTTTGTACGACGGAGATTACGATGAATTCAAGCAAAAACTGATTGAATTGGGCGAAACACCACTTCCCAAATTCATAAAACGACCTGTTGAAGAAAGCGATGCGGAGCGTTACCAAACTATTTTCGCAAAACACGAAGGCGCCGTTGTGGCTCCAACCGCAGGCACGCATTTCAGTCGCGAACTAATGAAACGATTGGAAATAAAAGGAATTGATTTTTCATTTATTACCCTTCACGCAGGTTTGGGCAATTTCCGCGACATAGACGTAGAAGATTTGACCAAACACAAAATGGATTCGGAGCAAATGATTATCACGCTCGAAGCTGCCGACATTGTGAATAATGCCAAAAAGAACAAAAACAATGTTTGTGCTGTGGGAACAACCGTTCTTCGCGCGTTGGAAACGGCTGTCAGCACCGACGGACAAATTAAGCCTTACGACGGCTGGACAAATAAATTTATTTATCCGCCCTACGATTTTACGGTCGCCAACAGAATGGTAACCAATTTTCATATGCCGTACTCGACATTGCTGATGATGACAGCCGCATTCGGCGGATATGAACAAGTAATGCAGGCTTACGACACAGCCATAAAAGAAGGTTATCGCTTTGGAACGTATGGCGATGCGATGTTGATATTGTAACAAGCCCCCTAAATCCCCCGAAAGAGGACTTTAAGAATCACATATTCAATATTTTCGTATTTTATTAAATCCGAAAATATTGATAGTTGGACAGCTCCCTCTCCCTGTGGAGAAGGCGGGGGAGAGGCTAAAAATACTAAAAAATGAAAATCGAACAAGAATTAAAACTCCGTTGGCAAAAAATACAAACAGCGTTAAAACAACAACAAATCGACGCTTGTTTTATTTCTACCAACGTGAATTTATTATACGTATTAGGCAGAGTAATCAGTGGATATGTATATCTGCCCCAAGAAGGTGAACCGCTTATTTTTATCAAACGTCCCGAAGGAATTGTTGACGAAAAATTTATTTATATCCGCAAACCCGAAGATATTCCCGCGATATTAAAAGAAAAAAACATTGGTTTGCCAACAACACTATTACTCGAAAGCGGTGAGATTTCTCACGATGAATGGACAAGGCTTGAAGCGGTTTTTCAACCGGCAAAAATTGCCAACGGCACTGCTTTGCTGCGAAAAGTAAGAAGCGTAAAAACAGATTATGAACTTGCACAACTTATAGAATCTGCTCGATTGCAATCGTTGTCTTATTCGCAAATTCCAAGCCTTTATCGCAACGGAATGACCGACCACGAACTTGCCACAGCCATCGAATACAATGCGCGTTTAAACGGAAATCTTGGTGTTTTCCGTGTTTTCGGTCCATCAATGGAAATTTTTATGGGAAGCGTATTAGCTGGAGATAACGCAGAAGCGGCTTCGCCTTACGATTTTGCACTCGGCGGCGCCGGCATACATCCGTCGTTACCCATTGGACACAACGGTTCGAAACTCGTTGACGGCGAAAGTATTATGGTGGATATAAGCGGCAATTATACAGGTTATATTTCGGATTTAACACGTACTTTTTCGATTGGGAAATTACCACAAAAGGCTTACGATGCGCATCAAGTGGCTATCGAAATACAACAGCAATTAACCGAAATGGGAAAATCGGGCGCAGTTTGCGAAGACTTGTATTTGATTTCATTAAAAATTGCCGAAAAATACGGATTAAGCGACTGTTTTATGGGCACCAAGCAGCAAGCCAAATTTATTGGTCACGGCGTTGGATTGGTTATCAATGAATTGCCTGTGCTTTGCAATCGGAATAAAGAATTATTGCAAGAAAATATGGTTATTGCGCTCGAACCCAAATTTATCATCAAAGGCGTTGGCGCCGTCGGTGTAGAAAACACATTTATTGTGCGAAAAAACGGAATGGAGAAAATTACCAAAGTAGAGGAAGAGATAATAGATTTGACATAAAATTTAACTGCTTGAAATAAAAATTCTTAATTGCCCTTTGTTATGTATTCGTGTTGTCTAAACGTTGTTTCTTAAGTATTATTTGGAAGTTTTTTTAACACATTCTTTCATTCAATCAAGTATTTACAAGAATAAAAAAAGCGACAATTTAGAATTTCTTCCAAATTGTCGCTTTTCTGTGCGGATGAAGGGACTCGAACCCCCACGCCTCTCAGCACTAGATCCTAAGTCTAGCGCGGCTACCAATTACGCCACATCCGCAAAATTTAGCGAGGACAAATGTAGTGCTTTTATTTGTATCTACAAAATATCCTCGCAAATTTTTATTCAAAGTTTAAGATTCAATATTCAAAATTAAGCATTAGCCAATCTTGAATATTAAATTTGGAATCTTGAACCAACGGTCATGACCGAAGGGAATAATTACAACATATTAATTTCTTTCAATACATCGTTTGTTCCACGAACAACAGCAACGCTCTTTTCGAACAATTCTTTTTCTTCGGCGTTCAATTTGATGTCGACGATTTTTTCCAAACCGTTGCGACCGATAATTGCAGGAACACCAATGCAGATGTCTTTTTGTCCATATTCGCCTTCAAGAGATACGCAAGAAGCAATCATTTTCTTTTGGTCTTTCAAGATAGACTCAACCACGAAAGAAGCAGCAGCTCCCGGAGCCATCCAAGCCGAAGTTCCAAGTAATCCTGTAAGTGTTGCGCCGCCTACCATTGTAGATTTAACCACTTCGTCGAGCGCTTCTTTGCTCAACAATTCGCTAACAGGAATACCTTTGTATGTAGCCAAACGAGCCAATGGAATCATAGTTGTGTCGCCGTGCCCGCCGATAACCATACCTTCTACTTCGTTGGCATTTACGCCAAGTTTTTGGCTCAAGAAATATTGGAAACGTGCGCTGTCCAATGCGCCGCCCATACCGATAATGCGGTTTTTTGGCAAGCCTAAACTCTTCAACGCCAAATAAGTCATCGTGTCCATTGGATTAGAAACAATGATAAGAATTGCGTTTGGAGAATGTTTTACAACATTTTCGGCAACGCTTTTTACGATTCCTGCGTTTACGCCGATAAGCTCTTCGCGCGTCATTCCCGGTTTGCGAGGCACGCCCGATGTAATAACTACCACATCAGAGTTAGCCGTTTTAGCATAATCGCTTGTACAACCGCACACAACTGTATCGAATCCCATCAATTGAGCTGTCTGCATAATGTCCATCGCCTTACCTTCGGCAACACCTTCTTTTACATCAAGCAAAACTACTTCGCTTGCTACTTCGTTCACTGCAAGTACATTTGCACACGTTGCGCCTACATTTCCGGCGCCAATCACTGTTACTTTTGACATAACTTTAATTTTAAAATTTATATTGTATATTTGTATCCTAAAAAATTGCACACAAATGTAATCGTTTTTTTGCAATTAATAAAAGATTTTCAGCATAATAATTACAAAGAAATTCTGTTATTGAATAACAACCCCTAAATCCCCTAAAGGGGACTTTTGTAGTAGCACGGCAAGTCCCCTTTAGGGGATTTAGGAGTAAAAAAATTATTACTAATGAGTATAATACAAAAAATAGATAAAAAATATATCATTGCATCATTTTTATTGATTTTGCTTTTATTCGTTTTTTTCATGGTGAAATACTTGCGCGAGCAAAAAGAAATAAAAACAATAATTGATTACGAAAAAGAAAGATTAGCGTCAGAATATACCGATTGGGATTTTCAGAATGAAACGACTAATTTTGTAATAGGCAACGACTCCCTTTTGTCGCTATTGGACAAAGAAAAGGAAAAAATTCGCTATTTGTTGGAAAAAATATCCATAATGGAGTCCACCAATTTGCAAAAATTCAATGAACTGAGAAAAGAGTTGGATAAAACGCGCGAAACCGCTAAGTATTATTTGCGGCAAGTCGATTCGTTGAATACACTAAACAGGAATTTGCAAGCAGAAAACACAAGAATAAAGAAGCGCAACCAAGAAGTAGAATCGTCGTTACAAAAATTGGCGGCAGAAACCCAAACACTATCGAAACAAGTTGCTAAAGCATCTACGTTGGAAATCAGAAATATACAACTGACAAGTTTAACCGCGGCAGGCAACAAAACATCGGTGCTTCAGCGAATAGAAAATTTCCAATGTTGTTTTCGTATCGTTCAGAATAAACTCACACCTGTCGGCAAAAAAGACATTTATTTGAGATTTACAGGACCCGACGGCAAGTTGTTTGAAAGCGCCGGTCAAGGCAAAACCACATTTCGGTTCGAGAATAAAGAAATCGGTTTTTCTGCCAAAAGAAACATCGAATACACGGGCGAAGATATTGAGGTTTGTATGTTTTGGCCCGCTGTTCAGCCAATGGAGTCGGGCAATTATCGAATCGAAATCTTTGCCGATGGTTTTATTATTGCGGAGAAGGAGATAAGTTTGTAATCCCGGTCCCCTAAATCTCCCTCAAGGGGGACTTTAAGACAAAGCAACGAAATCTAATTATAAACAATGTTCTGTAAGTTCCCCTTGAGGGAGATTTAGGGGGCTGGGATTTAATATCTCTTGTTTCCCCACAGTTTCCTCAACCATTCCACCATTTTGCTTTCAGAAGCATTGTTTTGCGGTTGCCAAATTTTTTTGTTTTTCAACTTTTTCGGTAAATATTCCTGTTCCACGAAATTATTGTTAAAATCGTGGGCATATTGGTAATTTTTCCCATAATCAAGCTGTTTCATTAATTTCGTAGGTGCATTTCTCAAATGTAGCGGAACAGGTAGATTTCCCGTTTCTTCGACCAACGACAATGCATCGCCGATAGCCATATAAGACGAGTTGCTTTTTGGGCTCGAAGCCAGATAAATGGTTGCTTCGGACAGCAAAATTCGTCCTTCGGGCAAACCGATTTTTTGCAGCGAATCAAAACAGGCATTGGCTATCAACAACGCATTTGGATTGGCAAGTCCAACATCTTCGGCGGCAGAAATAACCAATCGGCGCGCAATAAATTTCGGGTCTTCGCCTGCTGCTACCATTCGCGCCAGCCAATAAACAGCCGCATCCGGGTCGCTTCCCCTGATTGATTTGATAAAAGCAGAAATAATATCGTAGTGCATTTCGCCATTTTTGTCGTACGCAAGCGGATTTTCTTGCAAACGCTCGGTTACAATTTGGTTGTTGATAATGACCTTGTCCGATTCTTCTGCGCTTACCACTAAATCAATAATATTGAGCAATTTCCGTGCATCACCACCCGAAAAACGCAGCAACGATTCGTATTCTTCTACAATAATATCTTTTTCTTTCAGCATAATATCGTGTTTCAATGCGCGTTCCATCAACTCGAGTAAATCATCTTTTTCTAACGATTTCAGCACATACACTTGGCAACGCGAAAGTAACGGCGTAATGACTTCAAACGATGGATTTTCGGTCGTCGCGCCAATCAATGTTATAGTCCCGTTTTCCACAGCGCCTAACAGCGAATCTTGTTGAGATTTGCTGAAACGGTGAATTTCGTCAATAAATAAAATAGGATTTCCGGCATTGAAAAAACGACTGCTTTTGGCTTTTTCAATCACTTCGCGGACGTCTTTCACGCCTGAACTAATGGCGCTCAACGTGTAAAAAGGCACCTCCAATTTGTTGGCAATAATGCGCGCCAACGTGGTTTTGCCAACGCCCGGCGGTCCCCAAAGAATGAATGACGAAACGCGTCCCGAATCGAGCATTCGGCGGAGAATCGCGTTTTCGCCCACCAAATGTTTCTGTCCGATATATTCTTCCAGCGTTTTGGGGCGTAATCTTTCTGCTAATGGTGCTGACATAATTTTATTGTTTTGTGTACTCCGCAGGTTGCACCTGTGGTTATTCATATTTCGCTCTACGAGTGAGTTGTCCGTAGGACAAAATTTGATTAACCATAGGCATAAGCCTGTGGATTTTGCTCTATAAAGTTAAGAACTTTCTTCGGAAGAAATGCCGAAACATCTTCTTTATTCTTAATTTTTTCCCGAATTTCGGAAGAAGAAACATTGAACAGCGGTGCATCAATGTATTTTAGATTTACAATTTTAGATTTACGATTTATAGTTGAAACTATCCGTTCATCAATCGTCAATCGTAAATCCTCAATCGTCAATTTTTCTCCATATCCTTCCCTCGGATAAACCAAAATTTGATATTTTTCCAACAATTCTTGGTAATTTTTCCACAAATGAAAAACATCGAGATTATCCGCGCCGATAATCAGTACAAATTCATCATTCGGATATTTGTTTGATAAATAATGTAACGTATCTATGGTGTAAGACGGCTTGGGAAGCGAAAATTCGACATCAGACGCTTTCAATTGTGGAAAATCCTCAACAGCCAACTTCGTCATTTGCAGTCTGATGTCATCGTCAATCAACAACTCTTTTTCTTTGAGCGGATTGTGCGGCGAAACCACAAGCCAAATTTCGTCTAAATCGGTGTGATTCAAAATGTAATTTGCCAATGCAACGTGTCCCGTGTGAATAGGATTAAAAGAACCCGAATAAAATCCGATTTTCATTCGAAAATATTTTAATTTTGGTTATGATATATTTGTTTAAGAGTCTGTTTTGATTTTTTTACAAAAGTGCCATAGGCACAAAATATTGGTAGAAAAATGTTTCTGTTAGTTTACAAAAGTGCCGTAGGTACAATATATCAATCATATTACGTTCCTAACGGAACTCCAAAAACAACCTAAATTAAAATATGCTACGCTGAATCTTGTTTCAAAACACATGCTAAGTATATTTTAAATGTTTATCCACAAAAATGTTCCCCAACTTAGAGCAGAACACTTGAATTAAGACCTCCCCTCTCGTCTTCTTCTGACCTCTCCCGCCCTTTGGGCACCCTCTCCGGAGGAGAGGGTTAAGGTGAAACGAGCAACAGATGAGCGTTTTCACTAGTCCCTCTCTTCAGGAGAGGGTGCCCAAAGGGCGGGAGAGGTAGAGAGGTCGAATACTCAACCGATTGACATTAAGAGTGTTTTTACGGATAAGCGTACATTATGCATAAATATTCATTTCATAAATGATAGTACATTTTCAAGAAAACAAAGTTAATTAAAATTTGTACAAACCAAAAAAATATTCTACTTTCGTCTCCGCTAACAAAAAACAACCAACAATGCAAATTCAAAACCCCATACAAACCGTAGAAGCGTGGCATGCCGCATCTTTACATACCGCTCTGCCAATGAGCATTTCGGTATACCTGACGGGGGGGGGGAAAATCTCTAGGTTTCAATAAATTACAAGCGAAAAAAGCGTTTGTATATCAACTTATAATCCTTTGAAAAGACAAGTAAACCGGTCTTTTTCAAAGGATTTTTTTTATTCATTAACATTAAATTCAAACTAGTATGGCAGTAACGTATGTAGTAAAAGAAAAAGCCAATCCGCTCAAACGCGATGATTTTAAGAAATGGTATGCCACGGCAAAAAGCTCGGGCGAACTCACTTTTCGTCAATTGAGCAAAGAAATTGCCGCGGGCAGCACAACGGTAAGCGATACCGACGTGCTTGCCGTGTTGAACGACTTGACAAAAATATTGCGCCGCAACCTGGAAGCCGGCAAAATTGTACGCTTCGGCGATTTTGGCTCGTTCCAAATAACGCTTAGCAGTGCCGGCGCACCGTCGGAAGACAAGTTTCATCCTTCCCTGATTAGAGGCTCGAAAGTACAGTTTCGCCCCGGTATTGACCTGCGCGAAATGCAGAATAATTTAAAATTCAAAAAGGTGTAGAGGCTTTAAAAAAAGCTCCGCATCTTTTACCCAAAAGATGCGGAGCTTTTGACGAAAAGATACGTATCTTTTTTACAAACTAAAAGCACCCCTAAATAACTTATTAGGTAAAGTCCCCGTCAAGGGGATTTAGGGGGCTGACAAACCAAAATAATTACTAACTGGAACCAATCAACATGAAAAAACGAAGACAAATCAGTTTATGGTTATTGCTTACCTTGAGCATATCAACCGCGACGGCGCAAACCACACATTCCTATTCCGGCACGTGGGCAGGTTTGGGAACTTTTATTAACGGCGCAGGCGTTACTGCCGGCGATATTGTAGAGCTCACAGACGTGCCGACTGCTATCAACAGCACACTTACCATCAGTAAAAGTGTTACATTGAGGAGTGCAGACGAAAATCTAG
>Ga0099364_10004097_pt1 | contig 22166 bp, 22 predicted proteins | sample TergutTh196P3_FD_73070 | JGI IMG/M metagenome (GOLD analysis project Ga0099364, IMG submission 73070) | Microcerotermes parvus P3 segment gut microbial communities from Pointe-Noire, Republic of the Congo - Th196 P3 | ecosystem: Host-associated > Arthropoda: Insects > Digestive system > Gut ...
GGGAGAATCGTTCATATTCTCCCCCCGCCGTTTCTTGCCCCTACTCCGGTTCAAACATATCCTTCGTTACGCCGCACACCGGGCAAACCCAATCCCCGGGTATCTCCTCGAACATCGTTCCCGTCGCAATCCCGGAATCCGTGTCCCCGGTTACCGGGTCATACTCGTAGCCGCACACACTGCACACATACTTTTTCATTCTCCACACTCCCTTATGTTTGTTTCATTTGCCAAATTGCCAGCCATATATTATAACAACAATCATAAAATATTCCTGAGCATATCAAGAAGAGAGCAGGGACGATAACGCTTCCTCCAGGGTGTTGAAGTGAAGAAATTCATCGCTCCCGTTCCCGGAATCAGCTCCCAAAACCGGGCCTATGCCGACAAACTCGCCCTTGCCGAACGCGGCCTGAGCCGCGCGGTCGCTTGCCGTATCGCCGAAGAAGGCCGGGTGCTTTGCGCCGCTCCGCTCGCATAAAATAGCAAGCCCTTCCGGCGACGGCTTCAATATACCGCTGTCGAAACTAATCAGCATATTGTCCGGGAAGCCGCGCCAATTCAGTGTCTTGTACCCCGTAACCATCTCGTCGCGCGAGCGTCCCGTGTAGATACCCGCCGGCAAGCCCAGTTCTTTCCAGTCTTTGGAAGTCCCCGGCGCTTCCTTTTGCCAAAGCCCTTCTCCTCCCGCGCCGTACACCACCTTACCCTTCAACTCGGCGTAGACCTCCGCGCCGAAGTATATTTCCTCAAAAACGATCCTGATATTGCCAAACGACGGGGCCTGCGTATCTTCGCGGGCCAATCCCTCCACGAAGGCGTCGGCGGCGAACGTATACAGCTCTTTTTTCCAGGCGTCCGGGGAAAGGAAAGCCTCTTTCATGCTTTCGCGCCCGGTTTTCAGCATGGCGCGGAGCATGACCCAGGACGCGGCCACGTCGTCGTTGAACGCCGGATGTGTCTTGGCGATGTTGAAATATTCCGCTGTGTACCCTTCGCAGTCCACTTTCTTCCCAAAGAAGTTTTCCCAGCACCATCGCACCGTCTCGGCCGTGACAAGCGTGTAGGAGTCCTGGTTGTCTATCAGCACCCCGTCCACGTCAAAGACGAGGAGGTCGGGAGCGACCCCCTTCAGCCATTTTTTACACATGTAAATGTCATCTCCTTTTACTCAGGCGCTTCGCGCGCGCCTTGGGGTTATCTATCAAAGACGCATTCCCGCGCATTTCAACGACGGAAAATTCTTTCTCCCCCGCCAGGCGTGATCGGAACATATCGGCGGTGGAGCGGTGGCACGTAAAAAATATTACCTGGAATTTTTCGGACGCGCGCCACAGCGCCTCGATTGCGCCCAACTGCCTGCTTTCGTCGAAGCGCGCCAGCGCGTCGTCAAGCATCATCGGACGTTCCCCCAGGCGGTACGCCATAGCCAGTTTCATGGAAAGAGCGACCTGTTCCGCCAGCCCCATGCTCCACTGCGTTTCGTCAAGCCGGATTCCATCCGTATCGCGCTCCAGTGCCACGCAAAAATCGCGTCCCTCGCCGCGTTTACCATCCGGGACAATTTTCCATTTCGACCCCGCCATGAGGGACATAAACTGCTGCGCCAGCTTCAGCGCCTCCGACTCACGCCCTTTTTCGTGACGTACGGCCGCTTTCTCGGCAAAGCGCCTCAAAAGCACGGCTGCCAGCCAGCGCCGGAATCCCTTTTGAGCCAGAATTTTCAATGTCTCGTTTCTCTGGCGCAGAGTGAAAATCCGGTCGTCCGGCGCAACGGTTTCCATTTGCGCCTCCAGCGCGCCGCAGGCGTCGCGGAGCGCGTCCAGGGCTTTCTCGCCGTCGGATATGTCCAGCCTTAAAACCTCGGCCTCTCTGGCCGTAGTAAGGGCGTCCGTCAAAAACTCCGCCTCGCTTATATCGGAGGCATCTCCGCCAAATATGCCGGCCAGGGCGCGCCTGGATTTCGCCAGGCGGTTTTCCAGCGTTAAGCGCAGGGCGTGTTTTTCAAACGCCGCGCGCAGGCCCTCCTCGCTGTCCGTCCCGGCTTCTTCGCAAAGGGCCCTCACGCTGCCGACCGCCGCCGCCAGTTCCTTTTCAAGCTCGGAACATTCAAAATCGGCGGCGCGCCTGTCCTCCAGGGAGGCGTCGATACGCGCCTGCAAACTCAGGGCTTCTTTCAAAGAGCGGAAAAGCGCCGGCAGGCTTCCTTTGTCGAGTTTCAGGCCGGTTTTGACGCCGAGTTCGCTTATCCGCGCTTCGACTGACGCTTCGTATCCGCGGCGGCCGGCCAATTTGCTCCTCATGACCCCTAAAGAGTTCAGGTTCGCTCGGGCGGCGCGGACGGCGGCTGAAAACGAATCGAAGCTTTCCGGGCTCAGGCTCGGGGATAAGCGGTTTTGAAGCAGCCAGCTCTTCCAGTCCTCCAAAGCGCCGTCCAGCTCCCGCGTAACTTCGGACAGCTTATCTTTCAGGCCGCACAGTTCGGTCTCGCATTTTTCCAGGTTTTCAATGAGCCGCCTCTGTTTGTCTTTCATGAGTTCGAGGCTTGCCGCGCCGTTATGTTCGTTTTCCAGAAGATTCGCGGCCTCGTCCAGGTCAAAAAGCGTGGACGGCGCGCTTATGCCCAGAAGCTGCGATTTATGCTCTATAGAGGCGCCTATGATCTGCATCTCCCGCCTCCGGGCGACGATTTTTTCGTCTATCAAATCCAGGTCGCTGTTTCTCCGGTCATATTTGGTTTTCCACTGAGCAAGCCTTACGGAACGTTCTTTCCTGGCCATGAAGATTGAAAAAACGGGCCCCAGGGCGGTAAAAACGCAAAAAAGCACCACGTAGGCGTCGTAAGGGCGAAAAGCGGGCGCAAGCACGCCAATCGCCACAGATATGCCCGACAGCGACAACAGCAGCGCGAAAAGGAATTTAGCCATGTAATTGCCCTGGTGAGCGGGGGGAGATCCGTCGCCTTTTATCTCGCCCTCGATGAGTTCCGCGCACATCTTTTCCCCGCGAATTTCCCAACGCAAAGCGTCGTAGCGAAGCATTTCATGCTTTATGTCCTGCAGCAACCCCCGCCGGGAGCTAGAATCGGCCGGCGGGGCAAGGTTTTCCGCGCCACTCCGCTCCGCCAGGCTCTCGCCCCGGAGGGCCGCGCCCCTGCTTTCCGACTCGGCTTTCTCCTCCCGGAGCCTTTTTATGCGCTCCTTCAAAGCCTCTATCCTGTTGGCCGCGGCGCGCGCTTTCAGTTCCTCGGCAAGAGAAAGCCCGGCGGCCAGGTCTTCTTCGCTCCAATGAGAGTCGATGTTCATAAGTTCCCTTTTCAGACGGCCTTCGGCTTCCGCGATCCCGGCGCAAAGGGCGGCCGTTTCCGCCTCCATGCACGCAAGGCGCTCCATTTCGCGCTCCAGGTCTTCCAGGGATTCGTGATATTTCAGAAGGGTCATCGCGGGGTTGTTTTCCATCTGGCGGCGGCGCGACGCTTCATACGCGTTTTTTCGTCTTCGTTCGTCCAGACGCCTCCGTAGATCCGCTATTCTCTCCCTGAGCGAGTTCAAACGCTCAAGCCCTCTTTTAGGCATGTCACGAGGCGGCTCCAGGGACGCCAGCTCGTTTTCAAGCTCCCGCGCCTCGAACCAATCGGGCCTCGCCCTCGCGATCAGCTCCAGACGGGCGAGGGCGAGGCGTTTTTTTTCAAGCGCGTCGGCCGCGTTTTTTACGGCCCCGCATTTTTCCTTCAGGGCTTCGCGCAGTTCCCGATAAGGCTCTTTCCAGTTTTTCAAACTTTCAATGTGAAGGCTGTTGCTTTTTATTTCGTCCCACAGCCCGGGGGCGTATATACCGCGCTCCAGCTCGTCCAGCCTGCCCGTAAAGTTTGAGGGTACCCCGAGTTCGAGCCCCGGCTCCGCGCCAAAGGGCAAAAAAAACTCCGGCATGGCAGTCACGGAGCCGTCGGCGTCTTTAATCAAAGTTTTGCGCCCTTCGAGCTCGATTTTGAGGCGCTGCCCGTCATTCATCAGAAGAAGCAGCGAGCCTTCACCCTGTGACGGCGTTTCATCCTCATTCACATCCACATCCACGGACAACATACGCCGGAAGAAACGCGCCAGCGTCGTTTTCCCGCTTTCGTTCCCCCCCCATACCACCGACAGGCGAGGCGCCAGGGAACCGTCGACGCCGCGCAGCGCGCCAAATTCCGCAACCGAGAACTCAGAAATCCTCATTTGGGTCTCTCCGCGTTTTTTATGGCCTTAAAGAGCCAATAATTCGCCATGCTGAAGGAATCTTTCAAAAGTGACTCCACGTCGGACTCCGTCATGTTTTCCAGCAGAGGCGCCGCGTCGGAGGCGAGAACGCGTTTCAACATCCCGCGCTCTTTCAGCGCGTCGAGCAGCCCGACCCGCAAGTCCATGCCGGACTTAAAAAAGGCCGCCTCCTCCCAAAAATCCGCCTCGAGGGCATCCGTTGGAGACGGCGGCGGCGGAACAGCGTCGTCCGAAAGTAAATCCACCAAAACGAAATTTCCCCTCACGTCTTCGTCCGCGTTTAGTTTTTCCATCAGGGTTTCCGTCCCGCGCGTAAAATCTTCTCCGTAAAAAATGGAGCGCTTCTTCATGACGCCGGTCAGTTTAAGGTGAAGCAAAACGGAGCGCTCACGCTCGCGCTCACGAAAACTGTCTTTTAAGGTCTTCCAGAAGGCGGTCAGGGCTTCCTCCGTTTCGAGCGAAGTTACGTCCATCTCGCAGCTCTCCCAGCGAAGGACGTCCAGTTCGATAAATTCTTTTGAAGGCTCGCCCTTATCCGGCAGAAAAATGAGCCATGCGCCCCTCGGCCCGCTCTCGTCATGGGAGAGTCCCTGCAGAGGGGGCGGAACGGATTCCAAAAGCGGAGCCAGAGGCAAGGAAAATTCACGTTTTGTGAAAACCGCCGCTTCCGGGTCTTCCGGGTTTGCGAGCCATTTGACGCCGTCGGGGAATTCGGCCAGCCACTCGGCTTCAAACGCGGCCCCCTCGTTCAAAATATAACACGCAACGCCGGCCTCTGACAGACGCGCTGTCTGCTCAGCCAAAAAAAGAAGAGCTTTGGGGCCGCTGTACGCATCGCAAAGCTCCCCCCTCATAAGCACGAAGTCCACGCCGCGATACAAAGCGCAATCCACCAGCCGGCGCGCCGCCTCGTAAGCGACACCCCTGGCCAGGGGCGCAAACTCGCCCCCTCCCTCTCCAAGCGCCAATGGACTGTCAAGGCGAAAGTCGGCGGCGTAAAGAAACTTTACCGGTCCCATAGCGTTCAAAAAAATCACCCGCCCTGCTATGCCATCACGAAAAAAACTGTTTGCTCAAAATTTTAACAGTTTTTTCGGAATATGGCACAGGCGAGCGCGCCTTTGAAGTTACTCCTTCGTTAAAAATTTCCCCGTTTCCAGAAACGAGGCTACGGCCTCCACGGTATCTGATCGCCAGTGAAGCCGCTCGTGCGGGCACGGAACCGACATTTCGTCGCTTGCGGACACGCGGCGGACGGACTCCGCCGAAACGAGCCCGTCATGTTCTCCGGGCAGCAAAAATTTTCTAACGGGGTCGGGGCGCGTACCTATTATGACGCCGATCTCCGGCGCGGGGACGTTGAGGGGCGAAGGAATGTCCGGGCCCGGCTCCGCCAGGTCGGGCAAGGCTTCGAGAACCTGCCGGGAAAAGGGGAGCCCCAACAACAAGTTGGCGTAGGGGGACCCCCCGTTGGGCGTCCCGATCAGGACAACCCTCCCCAGCCCCTCGACAACCCGCCGGGACAGATAATCGCGGATGATGAGCCCTCCCATGCTGTGCCCCACGAAATGCACAACGCTCTCCTTGTCAACGTTTTTTTCGATTATCCGGGCAAGCGATTCGCTGCACGAGCGAACATTCAGGAACGCCGTAGGCAAAGAGGGAGCGAGGGTGCTATACCCTCGCTCTTTCAGTTTACCGGCAAGATAACGCATATTGCGCCCTTGCCGGAAAAATCCGTGAACCAGCACCACTGTTTTCAAGATTGCTTCCCGCTCTCTTTTGCCCAGGAGTCCTTCAGCGAAACAGTCAGGTTAAACACCGGATTGGCCTCCGTCATGTCCGTGTCCGCGCAGAAGTATCCGTGCCGCAGGAACTGGAAATTATCCAGCGGCTTCGCCTTCGCCAGCGACGGCTCCAGGAGCGCGTTTTCCAGCGCGACGAGGGATTGGGGGTTCAGATAATCTCTGTAGTCTTTGCCTTCTTCCATCTCGCTCATGTTGCGGAGCGTGAAAAGATGGGCGTACAGGTTGACCTTCGCGGGGACGGCGTCGCCCGCCCATACCCAGTGCAGCGTGCCCTTGACCTTGCGTCCGTCCGGCGCGTTCCCCCCCCGGCTCTCTATGTCGGCAGCGCAGCGCAGCTCGACGACCTCGCCCGCCGCGTCCTTCACGACGTCGGTACATGTAATCATATAAGCGTGCTTCAGGCGCACTTCCCTGCCCGGCGCAAGGCGGAAAAACCCTTTGACCGGCTCTTCCATGAAGTCCTCCCGGTCGATATATATTTCGCGTCCCATCTTGATCGTCCGCGTCCCCGCGTTTTCGTCCTCGGGGTTGTTGTCCGCCGGCAGCTCGTCTACAAAGTTTTCCGGCCAATTCGTCAGCGTCACCTTCAGGGGGCGCAACACAGCCATCACGCGAAGGGCGGTTTTATTCAACTCCTCCCGCAGGAAATGCTGCAAAAATTCAATGTCCACCATGCTGTCGGCCCTGGCGACCCCTATCTCCCGGCAAAAACGCCGGATTGACGACGGGGTGTAGCCGCGTCTGCGGAAGCCGCTGATTGTCGGCATACGGGGGTCGTCCCAGCCGGAAACGATTTTCGACGCCACAAGCTCGAGCAGCCTGCGCTTGCTCATCACCGTGTAACTGAGGTTCAGGCGCGCAAACTCGTACTGGCGCGGCACGTGCGGCACGTTGACGTTTTCGATGAACCAGTCGTACAGCGGCCTGTGATCCTGGAATTCCAACGTGCAGACCGAATGTGTCACTCCTTCGATAGCGTCTTCGTAGCCGTGCGCGTAGTCGTACATCGGGTAGACGCGCCATTTATCGCCCGTCCGGTAATGTTCCCGCTTCAAGATACGGTACATAACCGGATCGCGCATGTTTATATTGCTGCTCGCCATGTCGATCTTCGCGCGCAGGACTTTTGACCCCTCGTCAAACTCCCCTTTCGCCATCCGATCAAACAGGTCGAGGTTCTCCTCTACGGAGCGCCCGCGATACGGCGATTCCACGCCGGGCTGAGTCAATGTGCCGCGATTCCGGCGTATTTCCTCGGAGCTCTGGTCGTCGACATACGCTTTTCCGGCCTTGATGAGGTCGAGCGCCCACTCGTAAAACCGGTCGAAGTAGTCGGAGGCGTGACAAAGGTTTGTCCACTGAAAGCCAAGCCACTTAACGTCGTTCATGATTGATTCGACGTACTCCGTTTCTTCCTTGGCCGGGTTTGTGTCGTCGAAGCGCAGGTTGCACCCGCCGCCGAACTGCTCGGCCAGGCCGAAGTTCAGGCATATCGACTTTGCGTGCCCGATGTGCAGATAGCCGTTCGGCTCCGGGGGGAAACGCGTGACAGGGGCTTTTATTACCCCGCTTTCCATATCGTTTATGATGATTTTCTCAATAAAATTGGAAACAATGCTTTCCGCGTCCGCCATACTCGCTACCTCCAATATTCGATTCTTCAGATGCGGATTACATTATATATTGAAAAAACACACCGGCTGCCGGATAATTATGCTTTCTAAATCCGAGCAAAGAGGGCAAGCCATGGAAAAAATGAGCTACAGGGAGAAATTCGTTCAGATGAACAAGGAGGCGAAAGCGACGTGGGCCGTAATGGCGGTTCTTATCGCCTTCTGGTGGATAACAGGTTTCGGCGTCTCCCGGTTTGACTGCGTCATCTTCAACATGCCGGGCTGGTTCGTGCTGAGCTGTCTGGGAGTGTGGGTTTTGTCCATCGTCCTGGTGACGGCGCTGACGACAAAGGTCTTCAAAAATTTCAATCTTGAAGACGACGAATGACGAAGCAGTGAAAGCAGTTAAATAGATGCGGACTTTTTTGGTGCTTTCGCCCGTGTTCATTTTCCTGGGCGCTATGCTGGCTATGGGATTCGTCATTCGGAAAAATTCGCAAAAAGACAGAGACGCCGATTTTTCCAAGGACTATTTCATCGGCGGCAGAAGCCTTGGCGGCTTTGTCTTCGCGATGACGCTGGTCGCCACCTATTCCTCGGTATCCAGTTTCGTAGGCGGCCCCGGTATGGCCTGGGAGAGGGGCTTTGGCTGGGTGCTTTTCGCCATGACCCAAGTGCTGGCGGTTTTCCCTGTCATGGGTATCATAGGCAAAAAGATGGCCGTGATAGGGCGAAAAATTGACGCCGTCACCGTCGTCGACGTCATCCGTGTCCGCTACCAGTCCAACCTTCTGGCTAACTTGGGAGCCGTTCTCATAGTAGTATTCTTCTGCGGGTCGATGACAGCTCAGTTTATGGGAGGAGCAAATCTGTTCGCCGCAACGGTTCAGGGCCTGCTCGGTCAAAACGGGCAGATCATCGGGAAAGCCTCGTTGTTCGGAGCTGAGGTGGATTACGACTACATCGCGGGCTTGTTCATATTCTCGCTGGTGGTGGTCGCTTTCACGTCCGCGGGAGGCTTCAAAGCGGTTGCCCTCACCGACACGTTATGCGCCGTCATAATGCTGCTGGGCATGTCCGTCATCGCCTACGCCATCCTGGCCCACGGCGGGGGAATGAGCGGCGTAATGTCCGTTATCGGCGAGCAGCCCCACATGCTGGAGCCGACGGCAGGAGGCTCGATCCCCGTGCAGCTTTTCATCTCCCAGTGGCTGTTGACAGGCGTATGTACCATGGGTTTGCCTCAGTCCCTGGTCCGTAACCTCAGCTATAAGACCTCCGGCGACCTTCACAGAGCCATGATTTACGGCTGCGTCGTGGCGGGGGCCATGATGTTCGGTATGCACCTTTTGGGCGTACTGTCCCGCGGCGTTATACACGAACTCCCCGGCGGCAGAACCAGCGACTTCGTCATGCCCTACCTGATTATCAACTACCTGCCGCCTCTCCTGGCCGGAGTTGCGATCACCGCCCCCCTGGCCGCAGCTATATCCACCATTTCCTCCCTGCTGCTGGCGGCGTCCTCCTCCATAATAAAGGATGTGTACCAGCACTCTATCGAGCGAAAAGGGCGGAAGGCGGACCAGAAAAAACTCGGCAGGCTTTCCGCCGCCACCACCGCTCTCATCGGCCTGACCTGCATATTGATCGCCATAAAACCCCCCGCTGTCATAGTATGGGTTAACATGTTCGCCTTCGGCGGGCTTCAAACTTCCTTCTTCTGGGTCTTCCTTCTGGGCTTTTTCTGGAAAAAAGCCAACTTCACCGGCGCTTTTATGGCTATGACGGGCGGCGTGTTCGGCTATTGCTATTTTATGGCGGCAAGAATCCCCCTGTTTGGCTTCCACCAGATTGTCGTGGGCATAGGGGTTGGATTGGTTCTTTTCGTAATCGGAAGTCTGCTTGGCAAGCCAACTGACGAGAAGGTGCTCAAGCTCTTTTTCCCGGAGCAATACCCCGAAGGCACAAAGATCGAAATTCCCGATAAAATTTAGTTCATTATCGAAAGAAAAAACCCCGCTCATTTGCGGGGTTTTCGTGCTTGTTTTGGCGCGCTTGGGGCGATTCGAACGCCCGACCTACGGCTCCGGAGGCCGTCACTCTATCCACTGAGCTACAAGCGCGCTTTTGTTTTTAAGTCAGTTGTAATAATACCACATCAGCGCTGAACCCGTCCGGAAGCGTCCCCGCCCGTCAGGTTCAATACGTCCTCCAGTGTCACGCGGTTGTAGTCCCCGTAGATAGTGTGCTTCAGCGCTGACGCCGCCGCCGCGAACTCCGCCGCCGCCTGCAGGTCGCCTTTTAGGTTGTTCATCCCCCAGATCAGCCCTGAGCCGAAGGAATCTCCGCCTCCAATCCGGTCCACTATGTCGCGTATCTCATATTTTTTGCTGACGTGGAAGGCGTCTTTTGACGCCAGCACTATCGACCAGTTGTTCCAGTCCGCGCTCATCGACTCTCTGAGGCTCACCGCCAGATACTTGACGTTGGGGTACGCCGACATGACCTTCTTCGCGAGTCCTTCGTACTTCGATACGTCGAGCTTCCCGGATGTTACGTCCACGTCCAGCTCGACGCCCAGGCACTTCTGGCAGTCCTCTTCGTTGGCGATCATAACGTCGATGTACCGCGCCATCTCGCTCATGACCTCCTGAGGCGTTTTGCCCCACTTCCACAGTTTTTTGCGGTAGTTCAGGTCGCAGGAAACCGTCAGCCCCTTCTCTTTCGCTTTTTTCACAGCTTCGAGGACGACTTCGGCCGTGCCTTTCGCGATTGCCGGGGCGATGCCCGTCGTGTGAAACCACTTTGCCCCTTCCAGGATGGCGTCCCAGTCGAAGTCGCCGGGTTTGACCTCGGAGATGGAGGAGTGGGCGCGGTCGTAGACAACCTTGGAGGGGCGCATAGACGCGCCGGTCTCCGCAAAGTATATGCCCAGACGGTCACCCGAGCGCCTGACGCGCTTTGTGCAGACGTTAAAACCCCTCAATTCCCGTATCAGCGCGTCGCCAATGGGATTTTGAGGGACTGCGGAGACGAATGACACATCCTCGCCGTAGTTTGCCAGGGAAACGGACACATTGGCCTCAGCCCCTCCAAACGTCGCAACAAGGCGGGGCGTCTGAAACAGCGTCTCGGAACCCGGAGGCGTCAGCCTCAGCATCACTTCGCCAAACGTTACGTACTTCGCCATGATTACAGTCCTCCTATGAAAAGTAATTTTTCGCGCGCTTTTTCATGCGCCTATTATCACTCAAAAATTGTTTTATTTACATACCAGGGAGAACAGCAGGGCGAAGGCGATTCCCGGCAGCAGGTTGCTGGTTTTGACGTCGGCGATCTCCAGCATGTTCAGGCTAATTCCCATTATGACGAGCCCGCCGAGCCCCGACAGGTTGTCCATCATGGGAGGCGTGATGAACGCGTTCAGCCATTGCGCGGCGAAAGTCAGCGCTCCCTGGTAGATAAGAACCGGCAGCGCCGAAAAAAGGGCGCCTACGCCCATGGAGGCCGCGAAAAGAACCGATGACGCCCCGTCCAGGCTGCCTTTGACCAGCAAAGTGGACAGGGAGCCGTTCACTCCGTTTTCTATCGCGCCTATGACGGACATGGACCCCACACAGTAGAGGATACTGGTCGTCACGAACCCCCGGGTGAAATTTCCGGACTTCTTCCCTCCGCCGAACCGGCGCTTCAGGCTGTCGCCAAACCGCGTAAACATCCCGTCAATGTCCAGCAAGACCCCCGTTACGGCCCCTGTCAGCAAAGCGAACATGACGACAAGCATACTTTGTGTCTTACCCGCCATGGTGACGCCGAGGTAAAAACAGAAAAGCCCCAGGCACTGAAAGACGAGTTTGTAGGCTTTTTCGGGAATGAAGCGTCCGGCCAGAAGACCGGCGGAGCCGCCCGCCACGATGGCCGCCGCGTTGAAAATAGTCCCTCCCGCTGGGATTTCAGATAAAAATTCCACAAAACTTCCCCCTCCAGTGAAATACAGTTCAATATGATATCATCTATGCAAAAAGGTGGGAACAAGTTTGTTCAAGGATATCAGGAATTTTTTTAACGGTATGGCGTTCGGCGTAACGGAAATCGTGCCCGGCGTAAGCGGAGGGACTATCGCCCTCGTGTTGGGATTTTATTACGAGCTTATCGAGATTGTAAATCATTTCGCTGAAAATCACCGAAAATACCTGAGATATTTATTTCCTTTTTTACTTGGCAACGCCGTCGGAGTAATCGTATTCAGCTCGATTATGAACTATCTCCTGACGAGTCATTCGTTCCCGACTATGTCGTTTTTTATGGGTTTGATAGCCGGCGTCATTCCGATGGTTTACGTCAAGGCAAAGGAACCCGGCCGCGGGTTCAGGCCCGGTGAAATTGCGCTGGCCGCGCTTCCTGTTTTAATGCTGGTGATAATATCCGAGTTAAAAAGCCCGGTCATTACAGCCCCCGCGGAAATTATAAATAACATGGGCGTCCCCTTTATGCTTTTTATTTTTCTGGCCGGGATAATGGCGGCCATGGCTTTGGTTCTTCCCGGCTTCAGCGGTTCGTTTGTTTTATTGCTGCTGGGCATTTACCACCTGGCCATCTATTCCATTTCATCTATCAGGCATTTATTGGCCGATATTACAAACGTCCCGCTCATGCTGGACATTGGCAAAGTATTGGGGCCGCTCGGCATAGGCATAATAATCGGGGTTCTTTTAATGGCCAGGGTGATTGAAAAGTCTTTGAAAAATTATTACAGGGGCACATATTTGGTTATTTTAGGGCTCCTCATCGGCTCCGTCTACGCCTTGTGCAAAGCCCCCATAGTTTTTCAAAGCGGGACGTCGGCGGCTATTCTCGTTGCAGGTTTGGCAACATTTTTGTCGGGAGGCGCAATATCATTCGCCCTGGGGAAGAAACAAATTTAGGTAAAATTTATGTGGGGTTTATTCAGCATAACGCGGCGCGCGTATAATTAGTGTAACAGGAGGTGTGGCTGACATGAGAAAAAATGTTATTGCGGCGTCATTGGTCATGTGCGCGGTTTTGTTCGTCACGGTATTTGCCGCCCCGTCCGCCGCGGCGATTGGAAGGAAAGTCGTGGATGACGCGTGGAAGCGCATAGCGGCCGCGGCCGGCATGGAGCCTGACCCCATCGTGTATGAGTCCGAAAAAGCGCCGAACGCGTGGGTAAAATTTCAGTCGTCGAACAAATTCTCCGTACACGTTACCCAAGGGCTTATGCAGTTGCTGGACAGCCCCGACGAGATAGCCGGAATTCTGGGGCATGAGATGGGGCATATCAAGCTGGGGCACTACAACAAAGGAGTCACGCGCAACGTAGGGTGGAGCGTTTTGGGCGCGGTTTTGGGGAAAGCCGGCGGCGCGGCTGAAATAGCGGGGGCCGTGGGTATGAGTCTGGCGGAAAGCGGCTTCAGCAGGGAACAGGAGGTCGAAGCCGACGACTACGGGGCGAACTTGGCCATAAAGGCCGGGTACAGCCCGTGGGGGCTTTACAACGCAATGAAAAAATTCAGAGACAACGGCTTCAAAACCGAGCCCAGCGGGTTTAATTCGCATCCTCCCACCGACCGGCGCCTGCAGCGGCTGGAGGAGCGGGCAAAAAGAGCCGGGGGCGCGAATAAATAACCCGAACCACATTATTGATATCTTAGGAGGATTTAATACATGAGCAGTTGGACAGCCAGTTTCAGCGACATTGCGCAAAAGGCGAAGCCGTCGCCGGTACGCGAGCTTCTCAAACTCGTAAACCGGCCCGGGATGATCTCCTTCGGCGGGGGTATGCCCGCTCCGGAGGTTTTTCCGATAGATCAGTTTTTCGAGGGGGCCGAGCAGCTCAAGACCAACGGGAAGCTCCTGCTGCAGTACGGCACAACGGAGGGATACTCCCCCCTGCGAGAATTTTTGTGCAAATGGACGGCCCCGCGGATGGGGCGCGAGCTGACGCTGGACGAGATAATTCTGACCACCGGTTCCCAGCAGGTGCTGGACTTGTTCGGCTGGGCCGTCATCGACCCGGGCGACGTGGTGATAACGGAGGACCCGTCTTATATGGCGGCGCTCAACGCGTTCTCCAACCACGGCGCCGATTTCGCGTCGGTCCGCATGGACGGTGACGGCATGATAGTTTCCGACATTCCGCCCCTCATAGAAAAATTGAGGAAAGAAGGCAAAAAAGTAAAATTCATCTACACCATCGTGAACTTCCAGAACCCCGGCGGGGCGACGATGTCCGTGGAGCGCCGCAAGGAACTGGTTTCAATCGCCGAAAAGTACGAAGTGAAAATTTACGAGGACGACCCTTACGGTTACATCAGGTTTGACGGCGAGCACCTGCCCTCGATTTTCTCGTTCGACAAGGCGGGCAACACGGTCTACGCCGGGTCGTTCTCGAAAATACTCTCCCCGGGGGTGCGCATCGGGTGGGTCAGCGGCCCCAAGGACATCGTGCGCCAGCTCGCCGTTTTCAAGCAGTCGCTGGACCTGTGTTCCAGCACCGTCACGCAGGTGCTGACGTATGAGTACTGCCGCAAGGGCTATCTCGATTCCCACCTTCCCAATATAATCGCTAACTATCGCGTCAAGCGCGACGCGATGGAAAAGAGCTTTGAAAGGCATCTGTCGCCCCTTGGCGTCACGTGGGTGAAGCCGCAGGGAGGCTTCTTCTACTGGCTGAACGTCGGAGGCGTCAACAGCGACGAGCTGGCCGTACGGGCGCTGGACAAGAACGTGGCGATACTCCCCGGCGCTCCGTTCTGCATCGACCCCGAGGCCGGCATACACTCGGCCAGGGTCAACTATACGTTCAGCCAGCCCGACGTCATAGAGGAAGGCGTGAGCCGCCTGGCCCAGGCCATTCAGGAAATGAAAACCCCCGCGTAATAAAAAAGCCGCCCCGTCCGTTTCAGGCGAACGGGGCGTTTTTTAATCATAAATAAGCATCCTCGTAAAACGTTTTTCAGGCTATACTATTCCCGGCCGATATTTTACATAAAGGAGGGAAACATATGGTTGCGTCCGATATTCGTATTCTGGAATTGATAGTGTCCAAGCAATTGGAGGTATGGCCGTTTGTTTATTCAAATGTTCAGCCATCGTCTTTGGATCTCACGCTGGATGAAAAAATAAAAATCCCCAAAGCGGGAATTAAGATCAACCCTTCTCAAGGGGTGACTGAAACACAGTATGATATTTGTTCTATTTCAGACGGCGAGTATGAATTGCTTCCTAATGAAATGATTTTAGCCCAGGTACATGAGAAATTGAAAATCCCTGAGAATTATTGCTGTTCCGTTATGAATCGCTCAAGCATTTCCAGATTAGGTCTGGATGTGGCGATGGCCGGCTATATTAATCCCGGATACGCCGGGCAGCTGCCTATAATCATTCGTAATAACGGCTCTTTTTCCGTAAAGCTATTGCCGGGGTTGAGAATTTGTCAGCTTGTGCTGCACAAAGTGGAGCCGACACCGCTTCGGGATTATTCACAACGCAAAGATGTCAAGTACATGGGGGAGAGCGATTCGTTGATATCCAAGTTACACCTTGATGAAGAATTGCGCATTTGCGTTAAAAAAGCAGGCGGGAAAGACGCGTCATCTTCAGATTTTATTCAGGAGCTTGTTTCGTACTGGAAAGCTTTGGCTGCCGGCGACTATGAAGAATTTAACGCCAAGCTCGATGACAGCATCAAAAAAGATTTGGGTTTATTATAATTTTTGGTCATGAGTTCAAAATTAAAAGCTGAACTTAGAAGAAGCATTGAAGATAGCTTGACTTATGATGAAGAAATTTGGAGTACGACAGCCTTCAAGTCTTTTCTGGAACAATATAAAAATGACTATAAAGCCAGAAACGGCAGATTGCCGGATCAGGAGTATATCGATAAATTTGCCAGGTATGCGCTGGAAACGGAAAACTGGGTTGATCGGGGGAAAACGCTGTACCTCAAGACAGTTGATAAAATCACAGACCAGATTTCCAAGTCAGTTGTATCTTACGCCTGGAAACAAAATTTCAAAGACAGGACTCTTGCGTCAGCCATTATGGCCGTTTCGATATATACGGGCATTAGTATCTTTCAACGACAGGAAACAGGTGTGTTATACGGAGCTTTAGGGCTCGCCGTTATAGTTTCTTTGATTTTCAGCGTTAAAATTATCTGGAATTCCATAAATCTAAAGGACTGACAATTGGTTAAAAAAGCCGCCCCGTCCGTTTCAGGCGAACGGGGCGGCTTTTTTAATGCTTTTGCGGCTATTGACGTCTTGACGTATCGCGTTTCCGCTTTTATACTGCATACTCAGGTTATCGGAACAGATATTGATATCAGGTGTTAAGTTTGTCGCATGAAAAGTTCTGTGTGGGGGCGTTTGAGATTAAGTCCGAGAAAAAACTCAGGCAGGAGCATCTTACAAAACTGCTCGACAAGAATCCTATGGAGACGGACGAGGAGTTGGCGTCTTTGTTGAGCGTCAGCGTCAGCACGATTCGTTTGGATCGCGCGCTTTTGGGTGTGCCTGAGCTTCGGGAGCGTATCAAGCGTATGGCCCAGGAGGCGGGCAGCAAGCTGCGCTCTCTGAGCCGCAGCGAGATCGTGGGGGATCTGCTGGAGCTGGAGCCGAACAAATGGGCTCTTTCGGTGCTGCGCACGACCAGGGATATGGCGTTTCGCACCACGGACATTCTATGGGATCACTACATTTACGCTCAGGCAAGCTCGATAGCCGTCGCGGTTATCGAGGCGGCCACCGTCATAGTCGACTCCATGCGCGGAGAGTACAAAGGCCACGCCAAAGTGGGGGATATGCTGATAGCCAGGGCCAAGGTCGGGGTAACCAAGGACGACCGGTACATTGTGAGCGTGCGCACCCGCGTGGGGGAAAAAGAGATTTTTGTCGGGCGCTTTATCGCGGAGGTTTTAAACGCGGAATGAAGAACATTACCATAGCGCTCGATGCGATGGGGGGCGACAACTCACCGCACGAGATATGTAAAGGCGCGCTTCTTGCCTGCAAGGAATTTCAAGATTTGGAGATAATCCTGACCGGCGACGAGGAAAGGATAAAGCCTTGTTTGAGTAAGGCGTCTTCCGGGGTTTTGGGCAGGGTACGCGTTGTTCACTCCACCGAGACGGTGGCTATGGACGATCATCCGGTGACGGCCATTCGCAAGAAACGCGGCTCCAGCATGAGGCTGGCCATGGAGATGGTTCGTTCGGGCGAGGCTCAGGGGTGTCTTTCGGCCGGCAACACCGGCGCTATTGTCGCCGGCGGCGTGCTGGTGGTGGGCAGGCTTCCGTTAATAGACCGCCCCGCCTTGGGCGTCCCTTTGCCGACCATCAACAGGTGGACTTTTCTTCTGGATGTGGGAGCGTCGGTGCGCTCAAAGTCCTTCAATTTGTATCAGTACGCTCAGATGGGAAACGTTTACTCCAAGAAAATACTGGGGGTGGCCGAGCCGGAGATTGGTTTGCTTTCAAACGGAACCGAGAAGATCAAAGGCGACGAGGTGGTTGCGGAGGCGCGTGAAATGCTGTTGAAAAGTTCGCTGAACTTCAAGGGTTACGTCGAAGGCGACGACGTGCCGTGGGGCAGGGCGGACGTGGTGGTCTGCGACGGCTTCATGGGCAACGTCATATTGAAATTCGGCGAGGGCCTGATGCAGGGGGCCAGGTCGATCATAGCCGAAGAAATGGGCCAGCGTTTCATGCCTAAGATAGGGATGTTGTTCATGGTGCCGATGGTAAAAGCGCTATGGGCCCGTTTCAACTACGAAAAATACGGCGGCACGCCGTTGCTGGGGGTAGAGGGAACTGTAATGAAAGCCCACGGCCGCTCCAAAGCCCCCGCCATCTTCGGCGCTCTGTCCGCCACGCGCAACTTCATCCTTAAAGACGGAGTGGGCCAAATCCGCGAGGAACTTGGATAAGTAATTGTATAAAAATGGGATTCTTAAGGGCCCAAGGCCCTTGAGCGGGGTGTGGGGCAGAGCCTCACAGCGCTATTCTTTGTTAAGCAGGTGTCAGAGGTGCTTAAAAACAATCGTATTTGCAAAATGCTTGGAATTGAATACCCGCTGTTTCAGGGAGGCATGGCGTGGGCCGCCACCGCCGAGCTGGCCGCGGCCGTCAGCAACGGCGGAGGTCTTGGTATCATCGCCGCCGCGACCACGCCTCCGGACATACTGGAGCAGGAAATACTGAAAGCCAGGGCTTTGACGGACCGGCCTTTCGGGCTCAACATAATGCTGCTGTCCCCGACCTCCGCGGACGCCACGGAACTGGCCGCGAAGCACAGGGTTCCGGTCGTTACAACCGGCGCGGGAGTTCCCGGCAGGGTAATCAACCGCTTGAAGCCGCTGGGGACTATAGTAATTCCCGTGGTGGCCTCCGTGGCTCACGCCAAGCGCGTGGAAAAGCAGGGAGCGGACGCTGTGGTGGCTGAGGGCATGGAGGCGGGAGGGCACATAGGGGAGCTTACCACGATGGCCCTGGTTCCTCAGATCGCTTCCGCCGTAGGCATCCCGGTCATAGCGGCGGGAGGTATAGCGGACGGGCGCGGCGTAGCGGCGGCCTTCGCGCTTGGCGCGAACGGTGTTCAGTTGGGCACGCGTTTCATATGCTGTATGGAGTGTATCGCGCACGACAATTTCAAGCAGGCGCTGGTAGAGGCGAGAGACCGTGACACAGCCGTGACCGGGCGGAGCACCGGACATCCCGTAAGGTGTCTGCGCAACAAGCTGACGGCGGAGTTTGAGAGGCTGGAGTACGAACATGCCCCTGTCGAGGAGATAGAGCGTCTCGGCGTGGGCAAAATGCGCAGCGGCATAATTGAAGGAGACCTGGAATGGGGTTCCCTGATGGCGGGGCAGTCGTCGGGGATGGTGAACGACGTCCGGCCGGCGGCGGAGATCATCCGGGATGTTTTCGACGAGGCCGGCGCGGTGTTACGCAATATTTCCGCTCATGGCGAATGAGAGGTGATCATTTTGAATTATTCGCTTTGCTTCCCCGGGCAGGGGGCGCAGGAAGTAGGTATGGGAAAGGCCCTTTACGAGTCTTTCCCGTCGGCGAAAGATGTTTTCGACGAGGCTGACGACGCTTTGTCGATGAAGCTGACGGGCGTGATTTTCGAGGGACCGGAAGATGAATTGAGGCGCACCGCCATAACGCAGCCCGCTATAATGACCACGAGCATCGCGGCAATGCGCGTTTTGGAGAAAGAGATGGGAGTTTCCCTGAAGCCGTCCTGCGGCGCGGGGCATAGTTTGGGCGAGTACACCGCCCTGGTGGCCGCAAAGGTTTTACGGTTCCGCGACGCGGTGGACCTGGTTCACAAGCGCGGCGCGTGGATGCAGGAGGCCGTTCCCGAGGGAGTTGGGGCAATGGCGGCTCTGATGGGGCTCGACGCGGAAGACGTGGTGTCGGTGTGCGCCTCCGTCGCCCCGAACATGGAGTGCCAGGCGGCAAACTTCAACTCGCCCGGTCAGGTGGTAATATCCGGCCTGGCCGAGTTTGTGGAAAAGGCGGTGGCGGCGGCGAAGGAGAAAGGCGCTAAAAAAGCGGTTCCCCTTAACGTGAGCGCCCCGTTCCACAGCCGGCTGATGACGCCGGTTGCCGAAAAGCTGAAGGAGCGTTTCGACGCCTACAAGTGGGGCGACGCGGAGTGGCCTATCGTCTGCAACGCCACGGCGGCGGCGGAGTCGTCCGCCGGCTCGCTGAGGAAGGTTTTGTTTGAGCAGACGTACAGCCCGGTGCGCTGGGCGGACTCCGTGGTAAAAATGGCCGACGGCGGAGTTGAAACCTTCCTCGAGCTCGGGCCGGGCGAAGTGTTGTCGGGCCTTATAAAACGCTGCCGCAAGGGCCTTACCGTCATGGCGGCCTGTACGCCGGACAAACTTGAACAGATAGCGAGGGCCGTTAACCCATGAGCGGAGAGAACACGCGCCGCCTTGCGCTGGTCACCGGCGGAGGCCGGGGCATAGGGCGGGCCATAGCCAGGGAGTTTGGGAAAAGGGGTTTTGACGTTGCCGTCAACTACAACAGCAGCGCGGCGGCGGCGGAGGAGCTTTGCGCGGAGATTTCCCAGGCCGGGCCGGGAGTGTCGGCGCGGGCTTTCAAGGCCGACGTGTCGAAGCCGGAAGAGGTAAAAGCGCTTTTCAAATCAATAGAAGATACTATGGGCACGGTGCGGGTTCTCGTCAACAACGCCGGCATCACCCGCGACAACCTCCTGATGCGCATGAAGGAGGAGGAATGGGGCGCCGTCATGGCGGCCAACCTGAACTCCGCCTTCTACTGCACGAAGGAGGCCATACGCGGCATGGTAAAAGCCAGGTGGGGCCGTATAGTGTTTATATCATCCGTGGTGGGGCTTATAGGCAACGCGGGGCAGGCAAACTACTGCGCGGCCAAAGCGGGGCTTATCGGCTTCGCCAGGTCTGTGGCCAGGGAGTACGCGAGTAAAGGGGTCACGTCCAATGTAGTGGCGCCGGGTTTTATCGAGACCGACATGACAAGCGTCCTGAGTGAAAACGTACGTTCGGCCATGATGCAGCAGATACCGGCCGGGCGCTTCGGATGCCCGGAGGACATTGCCAGGGCGGTGTGTTTTTTAGCGTCGGACGAGAGCGATTATTTAACCGGGCAGGTTTTGGCTATTGACGGCGGAATGACAATGTGTTAAGGATATACGGCAGGTTTATTGGGAGGGGGTGAATTTAATGAAGAAGGAAGAAGTTCTTTCCAGACTTAAGGAAATTATTGTAGACCGTCTTGATGTGGAAGAAGATCAGATCGTGCCGGAGGCTTCGTTTGTCGAGGACCTTGGAGCGGATTCACTGGACATCGTGGAGCTGATCATGGGAATCGAGGAAGAATTCGACATCGAGATACCCGACGAAGACGCTGAAAAACTGACCTCTGTTGGCGAAGCCATGAATTACACGCTTGGCAAAATTGGGGTTGACGAGTAAGCTCGGGCCGGGGAAAGGTCTTCAACGAGGGACGGCCTTGGCCCTCCCTCGTAATTATCAGGTAAAAAGAGTTCTCTGAACTCTTGAGGAGTGACATACATGAGAAGAGTGGTCGTTACGGGCCTGGGGCCTTTGAGTCCCATTGCAGCCGGCAAAGACGCGTATTGGCAGGCTCTTCGTGAGGGGAAGAACGGAATCGGCCCCATCACGACATTTGAACTTGGGGATTGCCCCGTGACGTTCGGAGCCGAAATAAAAGAATTCGATCCCACCCGTTGGATGGACGGTAAGGAGGCCAAGCGTTCGGATAGGGTCATACAGTTCGCCGTGGCCGCCTCCGGCATGGCGGTGGAAGACGCGAAGCTGGACACGTCGGCCGTGGACCCCTACAAGTTCGGGGTCTATATAGGCAGCGGCCAGGGCGGAATAGAGACGACGTTCAACAACTTCCACACCATGATGGAAAAAGGTTCCAAACGCATCAGCCCGTACTTCATACCGATGATGATAAGCAACATGTCGACCGCTTACGTTGCCATACGCTACAAGGCCAAGGGGCCGAACCTCTGCGTGGTGACGGCGTGCGCGACAGGGCTGCACAGCATGGGGGAGGCGTACCACACCATAATGCGCGGCGACGCCGACGTCATGCTGGCGGGGGGAACGGAGGCCGCCCTGCGCTCGATCAGCATAGCGGGGTTTGCCTCGATGAAGGCGCTTTCCACCCGCCTGGACTCGCCCGAGACCGCCAGCCGCCCCTTCGACAAAGACCGCGACGGCTTCGTCATGGGAGAGGGCGCGGGGGTGCTGGTGCTGGAGGATCTTGAGCGCGCGAAAGCGCGAGGGGCGCACATATACGCCGAGTTTGTCGGTTACGGCACGTCCTGCGACGCCGGGCACATCACCGCCCCGGACGAGGACGCGGCCGGCGCGATATACGCCACGCGCAGGGCAATGGAGATGGCGGGCTGGAAGCCGGAGGATGTGGATTACATCAACGCCCACGGGACGTCCACGCCGCTCAACGACAAAACGGAAGCCCTGCTGATTCACACGATCTTCGGCGGCCACGTGAAGAACGTCGTGGTCAGCTCCACGAAGTCGATGATAGGGCATTGCCTGGGAGCGGCGGGAGCGCTTGAAACCATTGCCGCCATTCAGGCCATAGAAGAAGGTTTCATACACCCCACATTGAATTACGCCACGCCGGATCCCGAATGCGGGCTCAACGTCTCGATGGGCGCCGGAGTGGAGAAGCCTGTCAACAGGGTACTCGTGAACAGCTTTGGTTTTGGCGGCCATAACTGTGTCCTCGCATTTCAAAAATATGCCTGAGCCTGACCTCACGGAAGACCACCAGGAACTGGGCGCTTTTCAAGAAGAACTGGGATATTTTTTTCGTGACAGAGGGCTGTTGACCACGGCCCTCTGTCACGCGTCATACGCCAACGAAAACGGCTTGCCGCGCAGCAACAAGCGGCTCGGGGTCCCGC